>Ga0247727_10019670_pt1 | contig 10436 bp, 5 predicted proteins | sample WisWelCaveWW1625_FD_202498 | JGI IMG/M metagenome (GOLD analysis project Ga0247727, IMG submission 202498) | Biofilm microbial communities from Wishing Well Cave, Virginia, United States - WW16-25 | ecosystem: Environmental > Aquatic > Deep subsurface > Groundwater > Cave microbial mat | place... | reverse complement strand
TGAATGCAAAATGAAAACTGCAAAATGCAAGCCGTAACAAAACTTTACTAAACTTTGGAAGTTTAGCCTGAACAATTCATAAACCGCAAAGACGCAGAGACGCAAAGTTTTGAGAAAGCAAGATTAAATGAAAAATGCCATGCAATTTTTTTACTGAACACCTTGCAAGAATTTTCCTGAAACAGACATTCTTAATCATTTTTATGCTTAGCGTCTTAGCGCCTTTGCGGTAAAAAATTCATGAATAATGCAGGTTAGTAAGTTTTTTAGTCCAAATTTTAATTTTGGTTAGTCTTTCTTACCCGCCACGACCCGATAATCTGCCTGCACACTTTGTAAGGCCTGGAGAATAGCCTCCCGGTTTTCGCCTTCCAGCGCGCTGAAAAATTGCAGCAGCCACGCGCGATACGGCACCAGCGGTTCATGTTGGCTGATGAAGTGCTTGGTGCCCGCGAAAGACCACCCGACTTTGAAATCTTCGGGTTGGCTGGCAATGGCCTGCTGCAGCACCTCTAATTTCTCTTGAATTTGCTCCGCCTGGTTGAGCGCCAGCAGGTTGGCAATTTCAATGGTGCACAGTGCGATTTTGACGGGATGCGCAATTTCTGGATTTGCCAGAAGCGCGGAGAGGCGTTTTTCACACTCCGCAAAGCGGCCGGTGGTGAAGTGCTTTTCGGCAAAACCGCACAGGGCAGAAAGATCTTCCGGGTGGCGCGCCAGCCATTGCTGGTTTAAGGCAAAGGCCTCGGAAAAATTGAGCAGCACTTCGTGATAAAGATAGCTTGCGGTTTGATAAGCTTTCTCATAATCCGGATAAACTTTTAACACGTTCGCATAGCAGGCGACGACATTGGGCCAGTCTTGGAGATACGTGTAGGCTTCAGCGAAATTATTCTGGGTTTGCGCCCATTGTACTGGCAGATGTTCAAAAGTTCGTACTTCTAAAGCCAGTCTGTACGCCGACACCGCCTCCGACAACAAGTCCGCGCCCGCTTCCCCGCCGGTGCGAATCCCCTGCTCTTTAAGCGCAGCCCCCAGATTGTTCTGCGTCATCGCCCAGTCTTGCGGCAACTGCTCGCGGGTATAAACCTGCAAGGCATGTTGGTAGGCCGCCACCGCCTCAGCCAACAAGTCCGCGCCCGCTTCCCCGCCCGTGCGAATCCCCTGCTCTTGCAGCGCGATCCCCAGATTGTTTTGCGTCATCGCCCAGTCCTGCGGCAGTTGCTCGCGGGTATAAACCGTCAGCGCCGCCCGGTAGGCGGCCACCGCCTCCGACAACAATTGCGCCCCGACTTCACCCGCCGTGCGGATGCCCTGATCCTGAAGGGCACTCCCCAAATTGTTTTGCGTGGTCGCCCACTGCTGCGGCAGTTGCTCGCGGGTTCGCACCGTCAGCGCCGCCCGGTAGGCGGCCACCGCCTCCGACAACAATTCCGCGCCCGCTTCCCCGCCCGTGCGAATCCCCTGCTCTTTAAGCGCAGCCCCCAGATTGTTCTGCGTGGTAGCCCACTGCTGCGGCAACTGCTCGCGGGTATAAACCTGCAGGGCATGTTGGTTGGCCGCCACCGCCTCAGCCAACAAGTCCGCGCCCGCTTCCCCGCCCGTGCGAATCCCCTGCTCAGAAAGCGCATTCCCCAGATTGTTCTGCGTACCTGCCCAATACTGCGGCAGTTGCTCGCGGGTATAAACCTGCAAGGCATTTTGGTACGCCAACACCGCTTGCGCCAACAAGCCCGCGCCCGCTTCCCCGCCGGTGCGAATCCCCTGCTCAGAAAGCGCAGTCCCCAGATTGTTCTGCGTCATCGCCCAGTCTTGCGGCAACTGCTCGCGGGTTCTCACCTGCAAGGCATGTTGGTAGGCCGCCACCGCCTCAGCCAACAATTCCGCGCCCGCTTCCCCGCCCGTGCGAATCCCCTGCTCTTTAAGCGCAGCCCCCAGATTGTTCTGCGTACCTGCCCAATACTGCGGCAGTTGCTCGCGGGTATAAACCTGCAAGGCATGTTGGTAGGCCGCCACCGCTTGCGCCAACAAGCCCGCGCCCGCTTCCCCGCCCGTGCGAATCCCCTGCTCAGAAAGCGCAGTCCCCAGATTGTTTTGCGTCATCGCCCACTGCTGCGGCAGTTGCTCGCGGGTATAAACCTGCAAGGCATGTTGGTAGGCTGCCACCGCCTCCGACAACAATTGCGCCCCGACTTCACCCGCCGTGCGGATGCCCTGCGCTTGCAGCGCAAGCCCCAGATTGTTCTGCGTCATCGCCCAGTCTTGCGGCAACTGCTCGCGGGTTCTCACCTGCAAGGCATGTTGGTAGGCCGCCACCGCCTCAGCCAACAAGTCCGCGCCCGCTTCCCCGCCGGTGCGAATCCCCTGCTCAAAAAGCGCAGTCCCCAGATTGTTTTGCGTCATCGCCCACTGCTGCGGCAGTTGCTCGCGGGTATAAACCTGCAAGGCATGTTGGCAGGCCGCCACCGCCTCCGACAACAATTCCGCGCCCGCTTCCCCGCCGGTGCGAATCCCCTGCTCTTTAAGCGCAGCCCCCAGATTGTTCTGCGTGGTAGCCCACTGCTGCGGCAGCTGCTCGCGGGTATAAACCTGCAAGGCATGTTGGTAGGCCGCCACCGCCTCCGACAACAATTCCGCGCCCGCTTCCCCGCCCGTGCGAATCCCCTGCTCAGAAAGCGCAGTCCCCAGATTGTTCTGCGTGGTAGCCCACTGCTGCGGCAACTGCTCGCGGGTATAAACCTGCAAGGCATGTTGGAAGGCCGCCACCGCCTCCGACAACAATTCCGCGCCCGCTTCCCCGCCCGTGCGAATCCCCTGTCCAGAAAGCGCAGCCCCCAGATTGTTCTGCGTCATCGCCCAGTCTTGCGGCAACTGCTCGCGGGTTCTCACCTGCAAGGCATGTTGGTAGGCCGCCACCGCCTCAGCCAACAATTCCGCGCCCGCTTCCCCGCCGGTGCGAATCCCCTGCTCTTTAAGCGCATTCCCCAGATTGTTCTGCGTGGTAGCCCACTGCTGCGGCAGTTGCTCGCGGGTATAAACCGTCAGCGCCGCCCGGTAGGCGGCCACCGCCTCCGACAACAATTGCGCCCCGACTTCACCCGCCGTGCGGATGCCCTGCTCAGAAAGCGCATTCCCCAGATTGTTTTGCGTCATCGCCCAGTCCTGCGGCAGTTGCTCGCGGGTATAAACCTGCAAGGCTTCACGATAAGCTTGTTCGGCTTCTCTTAAAAATGTGCTGGCTTTTTCTCCCCCAATCCGAATACCAATTTCTGCTTTTGTGATTCCAATGAAATTTCTGATTTCTGCCCACTCGTTGGGAAAACTTTCCTTGGGAACAAGAGCGCTTGCCTTTTCATATTTTGTCAAGGCTTCGGCAAATTGATATAAGTTGGACAAAGAATTGCCGGCATCTTTCCGATTCGTGTAGATCTGCAAAATCTTCTGACGACGCGCTTCTTCTATTTCCTTTAGCTCGGCTTCGCCTTCATCGGCTGCTTCATCAAAATACTGCGCCGCCAAAGCAAAGTTTTGCTGGTAAAATTCACGCAAGCCTTTGGTACGTTTGTCAGTCGAGTCTTTGACCGCGTTCGCCCATTGATCAAAGGCGGTCTTTACTTGCTGCTGGGTAAAACCATACTTGTCCGCCCATTCGCTGAGATAATAGGAAAAGTCAATCGGCCTGGGCTCATCGCCCTCCTTTTTCAATTTGGCAATTTCATCGGACAACAAGGCAATGTGCTTTTCAACGCGGGCATGTGTCCACAGCGCTTTCGAGCCGTAGGGTACAATGATCACTTTGGTATATTGCGTTGGCACTTCCTGCAATTTTTTAGCGGGAAGATTCCATTCGCCATCGAGTGGATAGTTGATGACCCACCCTTCTTTGTGAACGACCAGAATCACACGCTCGCCTTCGATAAAATCCAAAGAGAGTCTTATGCTGAACTGCCCCTTGGAATCGGTGATAACACCCTGCCCACCCGCGACGCCCACTCTGGTGTCCGGCACGGGTTGCTCGGCATCAGTTAATAGGTCACCATTGAGAATGACCTGCGCCTGCGCTAGGTTTAGCCAGACACAACAGATCAGCAAATAGAATAAGGCTCGCTTCATTTATTCCTCCAAAACAATATTGGCTGGGCCGGGAAGAGCGACGTATTCATTGTGAAGCAGCCGACCTTCTTTGTAAACGTACACTCTGACTCTGTCCCCAGATTTTCCCGGTATCTTTTTGAAATAAAAGCCACCGAAACTGTCGGTGTAAGTTGTATCTCTTTGCAGACCCTCGGCGATGATCATCGAGTCTCGAAGAAACTCGCCTTTGCTATTTTTGACCAAGCCCCGGAGAGGGCTGGTCGCCATCTCTTCTTTATTAGACACCCAAAGCTTGCTCATTTTCTCAGGCAAATCTATCAGCGTGGCAAAGATGGCCAAAATTCCGGCAACGAGTCCAACCCAAAGCCCCCAGCGCTCCAGCAAAGACTTTTTATCCTCTGGTTTCGAGACATCACGGACGGGCGCTTTGGCCTCCCACAGCCGGCCATCCTCGGCGCGCAGATAGAGCACGGGATTGCCAAAGGCCGGGCTGTCGGACCGTTCCTGCAGCAGGGCTTTGCGGGCGCGGGAGAGCGCCACTTCCACCTGCCCGCCTTCGCGCTCACTGCACAGTTCGGCGTAAAACTCGCTGGCCAACAAAATCGCGTCGTCGTTGTAAATGGGGTATTGCATGGCCACCACCGCCGGCACGCCGCGCAGCACCAGTTGGGGTGCCGCTCCCAACAACGCCTGGTGCGCGGAGCGGGTGGCGCCCTGGCAGGCGTTCAAAAACACCAGTCGTATAGAGGGGTAATCGAGAAAAAACTGCGCAAACAGATCGGCATCCATCAGCTCAGTCCCTTTCTCGGCATGGTCGAGGTGGATACACGCCTTTTCATGTTCAAACGAGCCATGGCCGGCATAGTGGAAAAGGTGATACGCCTTGTTTCGGAGGGCGTCGCGAATGGCCGCGCTGGTGGCTTCGCCTTCGAGAACAGCCATGGCGATTTTGCCAGCCAACTGGTCAGAGATTTTTTCCAGCGCGGCCCGTTCAGCTGTCGTGTCCAGGCCGGAGTTTTGGGGGATGACCGCCAGCAGATGAATTTTTTCCGGGCAGGGAAGTTTTCTCACCGGCTCGGTCAAACTGATGTAGCGGCTCAGCGGCGTCTCCACCGAAGCGGCCAGAAACAGGTGGCGCTCCGGCGAATAGAGAAATTCCCACGGCAGCACATCCAGTTCGGGCGCGCCAAGCCGCAACCGCACGCGCAAACCTACCTCGTCCTGCACCAGGGTCTCGCCCAACGCCCGATTGAAGAGCAAATTAACCTCATCCACAAATAGCCATCGATAAAGCTTGGTGCCGAGTTCGTGTAGTTTAGCCCGCGGGACGCCTCGGTGTTCAAGCTGGGGGAGAAGTTCCGGCAGCGGGGGAACGTCGGCCCGGATGGTGGTGTGGGCCTTTGCTTCACCCTGTGGGCGCGAGTGCGCATGGATAGCGTATTGGTTAGCCGTCCCCGCAGGCGAAATCAATATTTCAAAGGTATGAAACCGCATCGTCCGTGAACGTTAAAATTAACTGGTGGGTCCGCGGCTTTTCAACCGAAGCAATGGACTCGGAGGTAACTTGCCGCACATTAAATATAACCCCTGAACTTTCTTTGTCAAGACATTAAAAAGAGAAAACGGATACTGCTAAATGTCATTGCGAGCGGCCAACGGGAGCGAAGCAATCCCATCAATGTGTGCTGAAATCGGAGATCACTTCGTCGCGGAATTTACCCCGACTTATTCGGGGCTCCTGGTGATGACAAGTTAACGGGCTTTTTGGGGACAGCGCCGGGTGGAATTCATAAAACATTAAAAACACGGGTGCAAACCGTGTTGGATCTATTTCGGGATATTAAAATCGAGAATAGACGGGACATCGGTGGCCTCTGACACCGATTTACCCGGTTCACGAAAAATTTTCACCGATTACAAAACATAGTTTATTTGGAACGAAAATATAACCACAAAAATAAACTCTGTCAGAGTTCAGAACCCTGACAGAGTTGGAAGGTCCGGCTTTCAGCTTAACCGCGCAAACCTGTGGAAGCCATGGGAACGTACGGCCTTACGCCCCCACGGAATGCCTATGGTGCGACGCACTCGGAAGTGCGTCGCACCTTCACCCCTATTTGAGGAGGGTCATTTTGCGCGCCTCTGTTATCCCGTTGGATTCCAATTCATAAATATAGACCCCGGCGGGCAGAGTCTTCGAATCGAAGGTCAGCTTATACGATCCAGCCGACAACTGCTGATCGACCAGCGTACCCACCAGTTGACCCAGAACGTTGTATACTTTCAGCAGGGCGCGGCCTGAGCGATTGAGATCAAAACGAATCTCGGTAGTCGGGTTAAAGGGGTTGGGATAATTCTGGAACAAGCTGAAGTGCTGAGGCAGGCCGGCATCCTCATCGCGCTCCACGCTGGTAACGAATCCCGCGGTGTTGACTTGTCCGCGAATTTCGCCCGGCTGGTTGGCGGTGGTGTGGACGTTGACGTAAAGATTGCCGGCGATCAGATCATTGACCAAATCCCCGGTCAGCGGCTCGGAATCGCTGGCGTTCCAAACTCCCGACGCGGTGTTGCCATCAAAGTCGTCGGTAAGCGTGCGCACCACGCCGCCGGCGACTCCCGGCACGCCTTTATGAAAATGCGCCATCAAAATCGGCCCGGTTAAATCGCACACGGTGATATCAAACTTTAATTCCGCGCCGGGGGCATTCAATCGGAACGCGCCGGTGCCCGTGGCGTTGGAGGGCGTAGTTGGCGTCGGCACTTCCTGCGCGCTATTGAGCTGTGCGGTGAATCCCCGCTCGCCAATTTGACCGCGCACCTCGCCAGGTTGATTGGATTTCATGGATAATTTATCCCGGGATATTCCGGGATATGTAAATTTTAAGATAAATCACTTTAAAATGCAATAAAAAAAGCCGAGGGCTTAAACCATCGGCTTCGCGTGGAGGGATCGACTGTGTCGATGCATGTCGACACAGTCGAGGTACTCCAAAATTGGAAAATCTGCTTACTTGAGTTTATAAGAAGGGTAAGCGGGAGATTCGGGACGGGGGACTAAAGTTTGGCGTTGTGAATCCACAATCAAATCCAAGCTTTCGAGAACCAGTTGTCCAATCAGAGGTTCACCCAACATCGGCCCGACTAAGCAATCGCAATGGGTTTTACGGTCTCCAATCGTGATGCTCACTGGGCCCGCCACCTCCATTTCATCCCGTTCTTCATTGGCCAGCGTGACAACTGCTTTCCCTGTTATTGCAATCCCAAGTTTGTGTATGACATCTTTCGGCAGCATCATCATGACTGCGCCAGTATCCACCAAGAAGTCAAGCTCAAGAGTGGTCTTTTTCGGTGCCAGAGGATTGACCACTATCGCTTTGGAGCGAACCTCACCCATCTTTTTATCCTTTCGTTTAATCGCGTAAGTGCTTGTGGATCCCATCTTGCCGAATTTTACTAAATTGGTTTCGATTCTTTTTGAAAGATAAAATTAAATATGAAGTTTGTCAATCAATTTTTTATCACAAAAGTGAATGGTCCCCAATTTTTCGGGTATCCCAGTGGCCTTATCCATTTGTGGCTGAGGCCACCGGCTACCCGCGACACTTTTACAAAATAATAAACCAGGCACCTGCAAACTACCCAAGTGCCTGGTTACCTGAGGAAGAGGTAAAGAGGGAGGTTAAAAGATTTTTTCGAAACTATCGATGCCGTCCCGACGCGTCGGGATGGCATCGATCAAAACTCACCGCACCAGCATCATTTTTCGAGACTGAATTTTTTCGCCCGCGTCCAAGCGGTAGATATAAATTCCGCTGGCAAGATTCGACGCATCCCAACTCAAGGTATAGCTGCCTGCTGGACGGACGCCATCTACCAGCGTGGCCACTTTCTGGCCCAGCAGGTTATAAACCGTTAGCCGCACGTGAGCGGTGCTGACCACGGTGTAGTTGATGTTGGTCGTCGGGTTAAACGGATTGGGATAATTCTGGTTCAAAGTGTAATCCGTCGGCAGCACCGAGGGATTTTGATGTTCTTCCACCGCGGTAATGACGCGCGGCGTTCTCGCACCCGCGGTATTCAGTATCCCAACCTCCGATATAAAAGTCCAGTCCGCCGCCCAGTTGCCGGGGCCAAACGCACCGAGATAATCGACAGGTGCAAAGAAGCCGTCATCCGGGGGCTGGACGAAACCTGTTAAGCCCGGGCTTCCTTCGGCAAGCCGCGGATCGAGGCCGCCATCATTGCTGCGGCTGATGCCCCGCAACTGCGGATCCACAAAACGATTGTTGTTCGCTGCATCCGTCACGTAGCTGTGCACAAAATCCTGCGCAAACAAATCCGTCGTCGCGCTGCCTGCCCCAAAGCCAAACCAGAGGTTGTTCTGCAAAATCAAATCCCCAGCTTCCAGGCGCGCCCGGCTGTCCTCGCCGCTCGCCAAATCCTCTATCTGCGCCCCCCGTCCAAAAAAGTCCGTGAACACGCTGTTGTAGTATTTCCCGCCCGCATTGTCGCGAATGTTCAGCGCAAAATCATTCCGCGAGTTCGCCGACGAAGCGCCCGAACCGATGTACGTCGCATTGTATATCAACGGAATCGCAAACGGCAAGCCGTCTTCCGGCGTCGTTCCGCCATCGTGCTCGCCGCCGGTGCCGCCCACGTCCGGCGCCTGGATCAAAAACCAAAACTGCCCTTTGCCGCGGAAGCCCTCATCGTAATCAAACCCATCGTCATCGTTGAACGCGCTCACCAAATACCGCGTGTTTACCGCCGGCAGGTCGTTCGGATCATTGACATCGTCCGCTTCCGCCGTAAATATAATCGGCTGGGTCGGCGTCCCCTCCGCAAATATCTTCCCGCCACGAGCCACAATCAACGCGCTCGCCGCTTCCGCCTGCCCCGGCTTCCCTTTCACCACCGTCCCGGCTTCGATCGTCAGCGTCTCCCCTTCTTCCACAAACACAAACCCGTTCAAAACGTACGTGTTGTCGCTCGTCCAATGCACGTCGCCCACGATGTCGGCGTCGGCTACCTGGATAACATTTTGCGCTGCCAACAGTGTCGGAAATAGCAGAATCAAAAAAACCTTAAGCATACGGTACATGTGCCTACTCCTTCTTCTTTAGTAAGTTAATGTGAGTTATTGGTTCTAACCTGTATAGTGATTTAGTCTATGCTGAACGTCGTGCCAAACGAGAATGTGCGTCCGATCTTATGCTCCGAAACCACAAACTCCTGACCCTTATAGGTGTGGGATTTGCGAACACTGGAATCGAGCAAATTCTTCGCGCCGGCTTTCAAAGTAAACCGTTTCCAGATTTCCTGTGAAAGCGTGAGATCGAGCGTACCGCGCGCCTGCTCAAATACGTTCGGCGTGCCGCCGAGACTCACTTCAGACAGCCGCTTACCGAACAGATTATAGAAGAGACTGATGGTGGTGCCGGTCTGTGAGTTGTCGTATCCAAAATCTACGTTGAGAACGTAGGGAGACTGCCCCTGTAACTGGCGCTGCCGAGAGGCATTCGGATCCAGCGCCAGAATTGGCAGCAATTCTTTTTGCGGGATATCGACTCTGGAATCGACCAGAGAAAAATTGCCGCCCATTTGAAAATTGCTCAAAATCGGATGAATTTGATCGAGCCGCCCGCGGAGCTCAAATTCCAGGCCTATCACCCGAGCGTTATCCACGTTCTGAAACTGTCCCTGGTTGTTTTGGGAAACAATAGCGCGCTCAATGGGATTATCAAAATTCTTGTAAAAGCCGCTTACCGCGAAAATTTCTCCGGGACGCGAAAACCATTCCCAGCGCAGATCGAAATTATCGACGAGCGTGCGCTCGAGATTGGGATTGCCGATGAAAATAAAGTCGCCGATAAAATCGAACGAGGCAAACGGGGCCAATTCGCGGAAGGTAGGACGCGCCAGGGTGCGGCCATAGGCGCCCCGAATGTTCATATTCTCGCCGATCTGATAGACCAGGTTCACGGACGGCAGAAGATCGTTGTTTGAAAGGACACCTTTTTGCTTGTTGGGATCCTGGCTGGCGACGTCGATACGGGTGGTCTCATAACGTAAACCGGTGATCAGGCGCAGCCGCCGGAACAGCGGCAAATCGATCATGCCGTAGGCGGCGTAAATATCCTGCTGGCCATCGTAATTGCTGGAGGGCTGAGTTGCGTCAACAATGTAATTGCCAAAGCGGAAGAAGCGGCTTGAAGTGCTGTCAACGATGCCCACATTCTCCGGCGCGAAAAACGTTTCCGGATTGCCGTTGTAGCGCGCATCCGATTGAAAATAATCGAAACGCCGCTCGCGGAAAGTTCTATCCTTAAAACCGTAGGCGC
>Ga0247727_10019669_pt1 | contig 10436 bp, 7 predicted proteins | sample WisWelCaveWW1625_FD_202498 | JGI IMG/M metagenome (GOLD analysis project Ga0247727, IMG submission 202498) | Biofilm microbial communities from Wishing Well Cave, Virginia, United States - WW16-25 | ecosystem: Environmental > Aquatic > Deep subsurface > Groundwater > Cave microbial mat | place... | reverse complement strand
CCGACGGGCGTCGCTGAAAAAGTGGGGAATACTCGTGGCCCTGAGTGGGGAATACTCGTGGTCTTAGGTGGGGAATACTCGTGGCCCTAATTCAATTTAAGTGGGGAATAGTCGTGGCCCCCGACACAAATTGCCCGCAAAAAAGTTTTTCTGAATGTCCCGAATTTGGCGGACGTGTCTCTTTTGAGCAACAATCAATGTCAAGCTGAAGTGGCGTTTACGGATGGCAGCGTTCAAAAACGCGAAATTAACGATTGCCGTTTGTTCTCAAGCCGGGCTGCTACTTGAAAGAATTTGCAGCATCTTGAGCTATACTTTGCCGATAGCGGTTACGCGCCGGAAGGGCGACAAATATACTTTGGGAGATCTTTGGCCGGGCATCCACAAAGTGCTGCGCCACACGAGTTTCAAATCAACGACTGAAGAGGTCAATCGCTGGTTATGTCTTCGCAATTTAGTGGGAGCACATTACAATGAATGGGCGCAAACCTTATCCAGACAGGAAGCTCAATTTTTCGGTGACGCAGTGCTCAAGCTACTTTCGGAAACGCGATGCGATAATTGCTTTTATTGGATTGAAGAAAGAATAAATGCGTGGTCTTGTCGTTGTGGAAAAATACAAGTATCCAACGTGTGAGTTTTCGTATTGAAGTGTTGCATAGAACGAATAACCGCGTCATCCAGGCCAAACAAAATGAACGCAACCGCACCTCAAGTTGTCCCCTATCAGGTCGTGCTATTATTCGGCCCGCCCGGCTCGGGCAAGGGCACGTGGGGAAAAATCCTCAATCAGATTCCCGGGTTTTATCATTTTTCCACCGGTGAAATGTTTCGCATGCTCGACGTCGACAGCGATCTCGGCTACCGGATCATTGAAACCATGCGGCGCGGCGAGTTGGTGCCGGATGAAATCACTTTTGATTTGTGGCAAAAACACTTGCATAACGCGACGCTGATCGGACGCTTTCATCCTCCGAAAGATACGCTCGTGCTGGACGGCTTTCCGCGCACGCCGCGGCAGGCCGAGATGCTCAATCGGGTTGCCGAAGTCAAATTGATTCTCAAGCTCGACTGCGCCAATCGCGATATTCTCGTCGAACGCTTGCATCGGCGCGCGATTCTCGAAGCGCGTCTGGATGACGCCAATCCGTCCGTGATTCGCCGCCGCTTTACGGTTTATGATACCGACACGGAAGCGACGCTGAGAAATTTTTCGGAGGGTTTGGTTGAAGCCATCGATGTTGCCGTACCACCAGTACAAATTCTGTCCGCCATCGGCGCGGCGTTGGCGCGCCGGTTGGCTTAACATAAAATCCCTTGCCTATTGCGAGCAAATCTTCTATTTTAAAATCAAGCCCGGCAATTTAACAACTTGACTCCACTTTCGCAAGAAACATTTATTGCAGAATGCAAACCAGCAGTGAGAAAGCACAATCATGATCATCTCGCGTGTGATTCTAAAAAACTGGCGTAATTTTCAAGCGGTGGATGTGACCATGGGAGAACGTATTTTTCTTGCCGGGCCAAACGCCTCCGGAAAATCGAACTTTCTCGACGTCTTTCGCTTCTTGCGCGATATTGCGAAACCCGGAGGCGGTTTACAACAGGCAGTCAGCAATCGCGGCAGTATATCAAAAATACGTTGTCTGGTCGCAACCAAGTATCCAAATCTTGAAATCGAAGTGCATCTTGCCAATGCCGCTCGCCAAAAGCCGGCCTGGAAATATGCGATAGGAATTAAACAGGAAGTACGGGGATATCGCCAGCCGCTACTGTCCTACGAGCGGGTCTGGCGAAATGAAGAACAACTTCTTAATCGACCGGATGCAAGCGATAAAGATGACGTGCTACGTTTAACGCAGACGCACCTTGAGCAAATTAATGCCAATACGAAATTTCGTGAAATCGCAAAATTTTTTGAGTCCGTGCTGTACTTACATCTTGTTCCCCAGCTTGTGCGTTACCCGAATGCTTTTACCGGACCGGGTCTGGCCGGCGATCCGTTTGGCCGAAGTTTTTTAGAACGGGTCGCCCAAACCCCGCCCAAAGCTCGCCAATTGCGTTTACGAAAAATTGAAGAGGCATTGCGTTTGGCCGTGCCGCAATTGGCCCAACTGACCGACACCAGGGATGAGACCGGCGTCCCTCATCTGGAAGCCGTTTATAAGCACTGGCGTTTCAAAGGCGCGAAACAACGGGAAGATCAATTTTCCGATGGGACCTTGCGTTTAATCGGCCTGCTCTGGGCATTGCTCGAAGGCGATTCGCTCTTGCTTCTGGAAGAGCCGGAGTTGTCGTTGAATTCGGGTATCGTCAGCAAGTTGCCGGGTCTGATGTATCGCTTACAGCGCCAAAAGAAACGCCAGATTATTCTGAGCACCCATAGCTGGGATTTGTTGTCGGACAAAGGCATTGGCGGTGAAGAGGCGCTGCTTTTAAAGCCAGGTTCGGGAGGCACGCAAGTCGAAGTAGCTTCATCAATAGATGAGGTGCGTGCTTTACTGGAAGGAGGGCTGAGTGTAGCCGAAGCGGCTTTGCCTCGCACCGTGCCGCATACCGTTGATGATTTGGAGTTTTTCAAATAATGCAGCCGATTCCGATTAATCTTGCGGTCGAAGATTTTTTGAGTGAAGCGGTATTGCGAAGAATTCTTCGATTTACAAAAAGACCTTACGCAACCGGCACCTGTTTTTGTAAAGGCGGGTATGGTTATCTTAAAAAAAATATTGCGGGTTTTAACCATGCAGCGAAAACAACGCCTTTTCTCGTTTTAACGGATCTTGATGACCGCGAGGCTTTTGCAAAATTTCTGGGGATACAACTTCGCTCCATTCCCGCCAATGTCGATACGATAAGTGATCCAAAACAGTTTTTGTTATCACTGACGAAGAAATCCAAAAAACGTCAGTTACGAGAGGCCATTGCCCCGGCACCAGGTAGCACCGCGAGAGTAGGTCCGGATTATAACGGGCAATTAGGTTTTTTCGTGGAAACGTTGTGGGATGTAGCGCTTGCCATGAAACACTCACCGAGCCTGCAACGCACCGTCAGTGTGGTCAAAGACTTTAATCCGCATTGGCATGTTCAATGAATTTAGTTTAGATCATCCAGACACCAAATGAATCATTGCTTTTTCTTTTTACTCATTGTCTGTTGCTTTCCTTTTTCTCTGTTGTCCCAATCTTTCAATTGGCGTGCCGAAGCCGACTCCCTTCGCCACGTCATTCAAGCCGCGGCCGACACCACCGCGCGATTAGCCGCCGAAATCAACGCCTGGAAAAAACGGGGCACAGCGCTAACCGGCCGGCAGCAAGCGCAGTGGGCCGTGCACATGGCTGCCCTCAATCGCTACCAGCAAACCCTCATCGCGCACTCCGACCGCTGGGAAGCGGCGCGCCAACTGGCGCCGGAAGAATTTGCGCAGCGCTTCGGCTTGGGGGCGAGCGATAAAAATACGGCGACCCTCGAGCATGTGCAATTGCTCACCCATTTACTGGCCGCCGACCGCGCCCTTTATGTCATGACCGATACGTTGCGTTTCGCCGTGGGTAATTCACGCGCGATTCGCCGGCGGTTGAACGAAGGCAATCGTTCCTTTGGCGTGCAATATGGAATTTTTGCCGAGATGATCGCGAGCTATTTCGATCCGGCGCGCAACCGGCGCACGCGTTCGCGATTTTTGCGTTTGCGCGCCCACGCGATTTTTTTGGAAAAGAATAAATCGGCCGATCCCGAGCTTTATCGGCTTGCCACGTATTTGCTGCTTAATCCGACGCTGCAAAAGATCGCCGCCCAAAGCGACGTCGCCGCGTTTTGGGCCAGTTCATTGACGGGTTTCGGCTCGATTGCCGAGCCGGGGGTGGATTTGACGACGCACACCTTTCAAAATCTTTCGCAATTTTTTGGCAATCTCGTCGGCGATTATTATTTTAAAATTGCCAACCTCTTCGGCGCCGGCGAATCACGCGGCCACGCGCTGCCGGATTTTCATCGCTATTTTTCCCATCCCGCCGGCGCGAAAAAAGGTTTGCATCCCGCAAAAGTGGCGGCGCTGGTGCGCACATTGCGCGCCGGCGACATTCTCTTCGACAAAACGCGTTTCGCCATCACCGACAAGCTCATTCCCGGTTATCTTGGCCACGTCGCGATTTATCTCGACAGTTACGACGCCCTTCGACAACTCCGCGTCTTTGATTCGGCCCCGATGCGATTAGCCACCAACGGCATGTCGCCGGATAAAATCGAAGCGCAGCTCAGCGCGTATGCCGCGGAGTTTGCGACGATTACGGCCAAAGAAAAGTGGATGCGCTTCGCCATCATGCGCCGCCGCATGTTTGCGAAGACTTTCAACGGGCGTCCGGTCAATCCGCTTTTATTTGAAGCGCTGTATCGCTTGCGCCACGAGCGCGAAAACGTGATCGAAGCGTTGCGCGATGGGCAGGCCGTTTCGAGTCACGAGGGCGGCGTCACGCTGAATCAATTCGCGCATTTTTTGTATGTCGATGATTTTGCCGCGGCGCGTCTGCGACCGGGAAATTTGAGCACGGAGAAATATCGCGAGAATATCGCGCGCTTTCTCGCGCTCGCGCTGCTGCAATATGGCAAGCCGTATGATTTTCAATTTGACGTCAATACGCTTGATGCCATTGTCTGCAGCGAGCTGATCTATCAGAGCTTTGTCGATTTTGATTTCAAAACCGGCAAAGCGCTGGCCTCCTACACCATCGCGCCCGATCAAGTGGCGCAGGAAGCCGGCGTCAAAACCGTTCTCGACACGCTCAAAATCGACCCGCCATTCGAATTGCTGCAATGGTACGCCGAAGCCGCGCCGCTTTATCCGGCGGCCGATTCGGCCGCGTCTGCTGACACGGTCGCCGCCCGCGCGTTTATGGCGATGGTGCGTGAAGAAAATGGCGGGTTAAATTTGCTCGCGCCGGCTGAGCGCAAACAATTTGACGCGCTTAATGAGCGCGCTAAATTGGAACGCGAAAAAGAGCGCGAGCGACTCCGGCAATTGCCGGCAGCAGAGACGATGATCAGCGCGGCGCAACCGGACCGCGAAGACGAACGCCGTTTGCAAAAATTTTATGCTGAGCTTAATCGTAAAATGGCGCAGGCGCGCGCCGCGGGAAAGTCTGAAGAAGAAATTGCCGCGATGAAAAAACTCGAGATCGAAACCTTTGGGCGCGGACATGAAGCGGCTTCGCCGGAGCGCATTGCGGTCATAACGGAAGATTTTCGCAATTGGCAAGCCGGCGCCGCTTACAATCCTAGTTACGTTGACCTTTATTCCGGCACGGCGCGTTTCCTGCTGTCGATTTTTCGTTCGGCCCGTCTCGCCGATGACAACGGCTTCGGCCGCGGCCTCGATTTGCAATTCGCCGTGACCAACGAAGCGCCGCAACAATCGTTGATTTACTCGCAGCACTACGCCTTTCTGCCGTTTCACTTGCAATTTTTCAACAACCGCGGCCGCGTGCATAAAACCGTGCAGGGCGGCGCGATGCTCGCTCGCATTGCGCGCCGTTTCACGCAAGGCGATTATATTGAAATGAAAGCGCTGGAATGGCGCAACGATGCTTTCACGACGTCATATTTGCCCTTCACCCTTGAAGCCGGCGGCGACAAAGGGCCGCTGGCGGTGATTTTGAATTTGACGACGATTGGCAACGGCAATTATCAACACGGTATATATATCGGCGAGAGGGCGCGTGTGGAGTTGGCGCCTTTCGAACGTCGCCATCGCCGGAACGCTTTTACCGTTGCCAATTTATTCTACGGTGGGCGCGCCCAATTTACCCTCGGCAAATTTCGTTTGTATACCACCGGCGAGCTCGGCACACGCCTCGGCAGGCTCGGCGCTCGGGCTGAGACGGGTGCCAAGCCTGTCGAGGCACAGATTCGCGCCTGGACCTTCGGCGTCGATTTTTTTGGCACCACGCTGTATCGTCCCTCCGGCCATCGCCTCGAATTTTCCGTGATCGAAGACGACGCCCGTTTTATCGGCGGGCGTTTGCAAAAAGATCGCCAGATGCGGATTTCGTATCGCTGGGCGGTGAATGAGTGAGCGGCATCGGGTTTGATGATGGCGTTTTTTTTCTTATATTTAACGCTTAACTTTCAAACGGATGATTGCAATATGGAAGGACTTCTTAAAGAACTTTTTTTAAACCACTTTGGCGAAAACGTTGATGCCGTCGCGCCGCTCAAAGGCGGCGGCTCGGATCGCAAATTGTTTCGCCTGCGCAATGATAAGCGCAGCGTCATCGGCGTCACCAATGCGGATCGGCAAGAGAATATCGCGTTTTTGGAATTCTCCCGGCATTTTCGCCAACTGGGATTGCCCGTGCCGGAGATTTATATCGACCAGCTCGAGGCCGGTGTTTACCTCGAAGAAGATTTAGACGACACCACGTTATTTCAATTGCTGACGGAAACCCGCGCCCGCGAGGGTTTTTCGCAGAAACTGATCGATCTTTACACGCAAGTGGTGCGGATCCTGCCGCAGTTTCAAATCATCGCCGGCCGCACGCTGGATTATCGGCTCTGTTATCCGCGCGGCAGTTTTGACCGGCAGTCGATGCGCTGGGATTTGAATTATTTCAAATACTATTTTCTCAAACTGGCGCAAATTCCGTTTAACGAGCAGACAGTGGAAGACGATTTTGACCGTTTGACGGAATATCTGCTCGCTGCCGATCGCGATTTTTTTCTGTACCGGGATTTTCAATCGCGCAATATTATGCTCAAAAACGGCGCGCCATATTTCATCGACTATCAGGGCGGCCGCAAAGGCGCGCTGCAATACGACGTCGCCTCGCTCTTGTTCGACGCCAAAGCCGATATTCCTTTTGAAGTGCGTGACGAGTTGCTCAATCGCTATATCGAAGCTGCCGCGCCACTGACGAAAATCGACCGCGACGAGTTTGTGAAATATTATTACGGCTACGTTTATATTCGCATCATGCAAGCGCTCGGCGCTTATGGCTTTCGCGGTTTTTATGAAAGGAAAAGCCACTTCTTGCAGAGCGTGCCATATGCCATTCGCAATCTGGAGATGCTGCTGCGCTCCGTCGAGCTGCCGGTGGAACTGCCGGCATTGACGCAGGTTTTCCAGCGCCTCGTCACGTCTTCGGTGTTGCGGCAATTCGGCGAGGTGGAATTGAAGCTCACGGTGCGCATTCAAAGTTTTTCCTATCGCCACGGCATGCCCGGCGATGAGAAGGGCCACGGCGGCGGCTTTGTGTTTGATTGTCGCGCCCTGCCCAATCCCGGCAAGTTTGACGAGTTTGTTGCGCTGACGGGCAAAGATCCGCAAGTGATTGCGTTTCTCGAAAAAGAACCGGCGGTGCAAAATTTCCTGCGCCATATTTACGCCCTCGTCGATGAGGCGGTGGAGAATTATCAGCGCCGCAATTTTACCAATCTCATGGCGGCCTTCGGCTGCACCGGCGGCCAGCATCGCTCCGTTTATTGCGCCGGCATGTTGGCAAAACAACTGCGGGAAAAATTCAGCAACGTCATCGTCGAAGTGCGGCATCGCGAGCAGGAGAAGAAAGGCATTTGAAGATTGCCCTTGCTTTTTATCGTATTGTCCTCTAATTTTCAGATGACTGATTTGGCTGCGGAAAGGAGAAGTCGGTGGGCACTGATAAGCTGTTGGGCGAATATACGGCACATTTTCCAAATGCGGTGGCAAAATTTGTCCATGCCGCGCCCGACGACTACGAGGCGAAGAGCCTGACGTTCAAGGAAATTGAAAAGCGCGCGGACATTTTTCTCATCGGCCGTTCCGGCGAGCATGTGGTGTTGGTCGAAACGCAGGGATATAATGACGAAGAGCTGCGCTACAGCATGGTGCAAAAGCTGCTGTTTTATTGCACGCAAAATAAATATCGCGGCAGCATTGACGCTGTTGCCATTTTTCTGGACGAAGCGCATTGTCGCGCGGCGGTCGAGCCGTTCGAACGTCAATTCGGGGCGTTGCTCAAGTTTGCGCCCAAAGTTTTTGTGTTGAGCCGGCTCCGAGTCGATGATTTGAGCCGGCTTGATGATATTCATTTGATACCGCTTTATCCGTTATGTAACATAACGCCCGAAGAGATAACGCAGCAGGCGCCCAATTGGGCGGAGCAGATCAAACGTGCAACGAAATTAACCATGGGTGAGCGTAAGAATCTGCTGAGTTTTCTCGGCGGCGCAATTTCACATCGCATTAAAACCACGACGGAAGAAGTCATTCGCAAGCTATTTGGAGGATTTAATATGGAAGACACCCCCATCGTTCAACAAATTGTAAAGCGTGTTGAAAAACGCAGCATTGAAAAAGGAATTGAACAGGGAATTCAGAAAATTCTTTTGACGCAAATCGCTGCCCGTTTTGGCGCAGTTCCCAAAGACATTCGGCAAAAGATTCAAACCAGTCATAACGCCAAAAACCTGGAGCGCATGGCAGCGTTGCTGATGACAATTAAAAGCAAAGACGAATTGAAAGATTTGCTTAACTGACCCGGCGGACGTCGCATGAAAGCCATGATCCTCGCCGCCGGCGTCGGCAGCCGGCTCCGGCCGCTCACCGATTCCTGCCCGAAGGCGCTCATCGATATCAACGGTGTGCCCATGCTGGAGATCGTTTTGCGGCGGCTGATCAAAGCCGGTTGCCGCGAAGTCGTCATCAACGTTTTTCATCTCGCCGATATGATTGTGGAGTTTCTGCAGCGCCGGAAGAACTTCGGTATCCACATTGAAATTTCTCGCGAAACCATCTTGCTGGACACCGGCGGCGGTCTGAAAAACGTCGCGGCTTTTTTTGACGACGGCCAGCCGTTTTTCCTTCACAATGTTGACGTGTTGAGTGACATTGATTTAAAGCGGATGCATCGTTATCATCTTGAAAACGACGCGCTCGCGACGCTGGCCGTGCAAACCCGCCAAACGTCGCGCTATTTTCTTTTTGATACCAACGATACGCTATGCGGCTGGGAAGCGGTCGGTGATAATAAAAAAATGCTCACCAAGGCGCCGGCGGGTGAGGCCAGGCGTTTCGCTTTCAATGGTATACATGTGATTTCACCGAAGATTTTTTCCCGCATGCACGAAACCGGCGCTTTCTCGATCAATGAAACTTATCTGCGGCTCGCGGGTGAAGGCGAACGAATCATGGCGTTTCACATGGACGAATACTACTGGCGGGATATTGGGCGATTGGAGAAATTAGAAGAAATTCGCCGGGAAGCTCATCCGCCCTCACCGCATTTCACATTTTCTTCTTGAGTCTCCTCAGATATTTTATTAAATTGGTTGCATTAATGTTCTCAGCCAATTTATTGAGGAGTAATCTCCAATGTCAGAAGCAGAAACGCCTTCCCAGGTCGAACAACGCGCGCTCGCGCAATCCGGCCAAAGGCTGCGCTATTCCCCCGCTGAAAAAATCGGCGTCATTGTGGTCGATAATTTTCCGGCGCTCGGTAAATTGGCGGCGCTGCGGTTTATCGAATGGGTGCAACAGAATCCCGGCGGCGTGGTGTCTTTGCCCACCGGTAAAACGCCGGAGCATTTTATTAAATGGGTTAAATATTTTCTGCGTCATTGGGAGGAGTCGAAAGCGCGAAACGAGTTGGAAGCCAGTGGCATTGATCCCGCCGTTAAACCCGACATGCAGAGTTTGCACTTCGTGCAGATCGATGAGTTCTATCCGATTCATCCGCAGCAGCAAAACAGCTTTCATTATTATATCAACATGTATTATTTGCAAAGCTTCGGTTTCGATCCGGCGAAAGCGCTGCTCATCGATTGCAGCAAAATCGGCCTACCCGAAGAAAAAGATTTGGACGAGGTGTGGCCGGACAAGATCGTCGATCTTTCGCTGCGCTTTCGTTACGGCAAAAATACGCACGAGCGTCTGCAAAAACAGGCGCTGGAAAATATCGATCAATGGTGCGCGGCGTATGAAGAAAAAATTCGGCGGCTCGGCGGCATCGGCTTTTTTCTCGGCGGCATCGGGCCGGACGGGCACATCGGTTTCAACGTGCAAGGCTCGGATTTTTATTCGACGACGCGGCTGACGCCGACGAATTATGAAACGCAGGCCGCGGCCGCGACCGATCTCGGCGGCATCGAAGTATCGCGCCAGCGGTTGGTGATCACGATCGGCTTGGCGACGATCACTTACAACCCGAATTGCGCCGCCATCATTATCGCCGCCGGTGAGGCCAAAGCGCCGATTGTCACCGCGGCGATTCAGGAAGAAAAACATATTCATCATCCGGCGAGCGCGTTGCACGATTTGCCAAACGCGCGATTTTATATCACGCAGGGCGCGGCCAAATATCTCGGCGAGCGCCAGCATGAGATTCTGGTTAAAACCGCGAAAATCACCGACGAAACCGTCGAGCGCATCGTCGTCGATCTGGCCGTGGAAAAACGCAAACGCCTGC
>Ga0247727_10019668_pt1 | contig 10437 bp, 10 predicted proteins | sample WisWelCaveWW1625_FD_202498 | JGI IMG/M metagenome (GOLD analysis project Ga0247727, IMG submission 202498) | Biofilm microbial communities from Wishing Well Cave, Virginia, United States - WW16-25 | ecosystem: Environmental > Aquatic > Deep subsurface > Groundwater > Cave microbial mat | place... | reverse complement strand
TCTGGTGGTTTCGATACGGGCTTCGCCCTACTCAACCACCGAGTAAATAAAATAAAAGGAGATACTATGTTTCGCAAATTAGTTTTACTCATGCTGGGGTTGACGGTCATGCTGACGGCTTGTAGCAGTCCCGCGTCCACGAATGAAGCGTTGACGCGCATCCGCCTGCCGATGGGGTACATCCCCAACATCCAATACGCGCCGTTCTATGTCGCTGTCGAAAAAGGATATTTCCGCGACGCGGGAATCGAGATTGAGTTCGATTACAAATTCGAGACGGATGGCGTTGCATTGGTCGGCGCAGGGGAGTTGCCGTTCGCGGTTGTTTCGGGTGAGCAGGTTCTGCTTGCGCGGGCGCAGGGACTGCCTGTGACGTATATTGCCGCGTGGTATCAGCAATATCCCGTTTCGGTGATCGCGAAGAGTGAACTGGGTATGATCGTCCCGCAGGATTTGAAGGGGAAGAAAATTGGCTTGCCCGGTTTGTTCGGCGCGAATTACATCGGCTTGCGCGCATTGTTAAACGCGGGCAAACTGACCGAAGCCGATGTGACTCTCGACGCGATCGGATTCAACCAGGTGGAATTGATGGCGGCGGGCGAACAGGACATCATTGTTGGGTACGCGGCGAACGAACCGATCCAATTGCGCGCGCAGGGAATCGCAGTGACCGAATTGCGCGTGGCTGATTATGCCCAACTCGCGGCGAACGGATTGCTCGCAAGTGAAAAAGTGATTGCACAGAATCCTGATTTGGTACGCGCGTTCATTGGTGCGTTCATCAAGGGCTTGCAGGATACGCTTGATAATCCCGATGAAGCGTTTACGATGAGCGAGTCGTACATTCCAAATTTTGCCGATCTCGATGCAAAGGTCCAAAAGCGGGTGCTTGAAATTTCCGTCGAGCAATGGCGCGCCGAGCGACTTGGCTATTCCGACCCGCAAGCCTGGGAGAACATGCAGGATGTTTTGCTCGACATGGGTTTGGTCGCGGAGAAGATGGATTTGAGCAAGGCGTTCACGAACGAGTTCATTCCGTGATGCGTAGGGGCGACCCTTGTGGTCGCCCTGGGCAGGGACAAGCCCTGCCCCTACAAATACAATCATGCCTCACACCCCCATCCTAACCATTCGCGATTTAAGCGCCGTGTTCCCTAACGACAACGGCGGACTGCACGCGCTCGAAAATATCTCTTTCAATGTTCATCCACGCGAGTTTGTGTGCGTGCTGGGTCCGTCGGGTTCGGGCAAAACGACCCTGTTGCGAATCCTTGCGGGGTTGATTCCGCCGACCTCGGGTTCATTCAAATTCGGTCGCGGCGAGCAACCGAGCATCGGTATGGTCTTTCAAGAGGCAAATCTCATGCCGTGGCGGACGGTTTTCGAAAACATCAAACTTCCCCTTGAAGTAAAAAACATGGATGGGCAATCTGCTCGCAGCAAAGCAAATGAAATGATCGAACTGGTTGGATTAAACGGATTCGAAGATTCACTGCCGCGCGACTTATCAGGTGGGATGGCGCAACGCGTGGCGATTGCGCGTGCGCTCATCCATGACCCCGACCTGCTCCTGCTCGATGAACCTTTCGCCTCCCTCGACGCGATGACCCGCGAACGCATGTGGACGGAGCTATCGCGCATCTGGCAAATGCGACAGACGACTGTCATCATGGTGACACATTCGATCAACGAGTCGTTGTTTTTAGCAGATAGAGTTTTGGTTCTAACCCAACGCCCCGGCAAAATAAAAATGGACGTGGCAGTTGACCTGCCGCGCCCAAGGAAAGATGATATTCGTTACACGTCCCATTTCGGGAAACTGGCGCGGAGGCTAAGAGAAGCAATTGAGTGAATGTTCAACCTTGCGAAGGTTCGCAACCTTCGCAAGGTTTGTATGTGTTCGTGCGTGGCTAAAAACTTTCAATTCAAATTGCTCATTACCAACTGTTGCAAATCTCCCAGCGACTTGCACGAGTTCATCATCTCAGCATTCAACCAGATGCGCGGCTCTTCGCCCATACGTTTTGTGAACGCCGCAGGTAGTGGAACATCCCTGATTGCATATTTCTCTTCCAACTCATCGCGATGCAGGAATTCCACACTTCGATTCAATGATCGGATGAACTGCTTCCACTCGCGCCGCATACTGAGGTTGTCCCACGTCACTGCGCAGAGACTGCATGGATACGTCTCAGGTGAAATATTCTTGTGGATCAAATCCTTAACAGCGTTGAACAGCCCGCTGTCGGCGTTGTAGACGAAGATGAGTGTATCGCTCATGGCTTATGGATGAGTCATATTGATGGAACCTTACAGATGCTGCTCTGTGGTCTTATTCTTTTCTTAGAAAATCATGCCATAATGGAAACATGCGAATTCTAATCGTTGAAGATGAAGCAGGCGTCGCGGGTTTCGTGAAACAGGGGCTGACCGAAACAGGCTATGCAGTGGACGTGGCTCGCGATGGTTCCGAGGGGTTGGAATACGCGCTTGCCTTCGAATATGATGCAGTGGTTCTCGATATTATGCTTCCCAAAATGAACGGCTTGGATGTGTTGCGCGAGTTGCGCAACCAGCGAGTCAAAACGCCAGTGTTACTGCTCACCGCGCGGGATGGGGTGGACGACCGCGTTCGAGGTCTGGATGTGGGCGGGGATGATTACCTCGTCAAGCCCTTTGCTTTCCCTGAACTGCTCGCACGTATCCGCGCCCTCTTACGCCGCCCGCCCTTGCAGGCTGGAAATCTGCTTTGCATGAGTGACCTGGAGATGGATATTTCACAACGTGAAGTGCGCCGCGCTGGGAAGCATATTGAATTGAGTCCGCGCGAGTTTTCACTGCTTGAGTTGCTTCTGCGCCATCCGAATCAAGTCCTCACGCGCACGCAAATTGTGGAGCATGTCTGGAATTTTGATTTTTACAGCGACACGAACGTGGTGGACGTCTATATCGGTTATTTGCGCCGCAAAATTGACCTGGGTTTTGCCTTTCCGCTTATTCAAACTGTTCGGGGTGTTGGCTACCGTCTAAGCGAGGCACAGGATGATTGACTTCCTACACTACCGTATTCCCATTCGTGTGAAGTTGACCCTGTGGTATGTCCTGCTTCTGGCGGTCACTTTCTCGGCATTTGCTGTTTATTTGGTTGCCCGCTTTCAACAAAGTTTGAGAAGCGCAGTGGATACATCCCTCCAAAATACGGTTTCAAAAACGATTGCCTCCTTGGACGAGAAGGATTACCGCGAAACGGGTATGCTGAAATTTGATCGTACCGCGCAAACGCAAATTGGAATTTCGGTTTTTTCCATGCGCCTCGTCTCTTTGGATGGAACGGTTTGGGATGCGTACAACGCGTCAGATCGAGTGGCAGATTGGGGTCCGATGGAGGCGGGGGTTACATCCCAAAAAGGATCGAGCGAGGAAGATGAATGGCGGATCCTCTCTCGACCCATCCTGGATTCAAACGGGCAAACCATTGGCTGGGCGCAGGCGGCTCATTCCATCATCCCTGTGATCGACGCGGTGGAAGACCTGCAAGGGCAGTTGTTTTTGGGGATTCCTTTGATCTTGCTTTTCGCGGGGTTTGGCGGGTATTTCCTGGCGAGCCGCGCGTTGAGCCCAATCGAACAGATCACGGAGACCGCGCAAAAAATTACTGCGCAGAACCTGTCTCGAAAGATTGACTACAAGGGATCTGCAGACGAGGTCGGCAGGCTTGCCCAGACTTTCGACCAGATGCTGGAACGGCTGCAAACCTCCTTCGAGCGGGAACGACGGTTTACGGGCGACGCGGCCCACGAGTTGCGGACGCCGTTGACCGTGCTAAAAGGTCAGATCGAGGTCACGTTGAGCCGCCCGCGCAAAACCGCCGAATACGAAAAGAACCTGCTGGAACTCTTAGCGCAGGTGGACAGGCTGATTCGTTTGAGCAATGCTCTTTTATTTCTCTCGCACTCCGACCAGCGCCAAGTCTTGTTTGAGCCTGCCGTTATCAACTTGCGTGAATTGCTGGGGGCGCTCATCGAACAAATTCAGCCTCTGGCTCATGAAAAAGAATTGAAGGTAACCGCAAAAATCAAGGAGGGATTCTCTGTCTATGGCGATGGCGACTACTTGATCCGGTTGTTCATGAATTTGCTTGAGAACGCCTTGAAGTACACGCCTGCTGGCGGTCAGATTAATGTCACAGCCGCGCAGGAGGCTGGCGAGTCCCGGGTTACGATTCACAACACGGGACCCGGGATACCGCAGGAACATCTGGAACATCTATTCGAACGTTTTTATCGCGTCGACGCGGATCGCTCCAGCCAGACGGGGGGAAGCGGTTTGGGGCTGGCTATCGCCCACGAAATCGCGCGCCTGCACGGGGGGAGAATCGAGGCGCATAGCGAATCCGGGCAGGGGGTCACGTTTGTCGTCCATCTCCCTGCACCAGCGAAGTAGCCCAGCTGACGAAGTGCGTCGCACCAAACGGGTAGATTTATCTCATCACCCTCGCCAAACGATAAGAACATTCATAAGCGTTCATTACTCATTTCTTAGCCCTCCTTCCTAAAATTGAATTACAGAGTGCCGCATAAATCTAAACTGGAAGTTTGAATATAAACCTTCAAGTAATTTCAAAAAGTTTAGTGATTAATAAGACCAGCGGTAACTTCACTTGAAGTAATTTCAACAATGGAAAAGGAGCAAATGAAATGAAAATCAGACACTTTTTTATACGGGCTGGCATGGCGCTGCTCGTTGTCGCCGCACTGGGTTTCAGCGGCGGCAGTGGCGTCGCCTCCGCAACGGGCGTTGCTGACGACGCCAAGCCGCCCACCGCCGGCGGACAGGCTGCCTGCAAGCCAGCGCGGGGAGAAACGGTTACCATCGCTACTGCCAAGTTGATTATTGAGTACAACTCGACCGATAATGATCTTGGCGTTCATGGCGCTTTTGATGATCGCGGTTGGTCGGAACTCTGCGTCTACGATCCGAATGGAAAGCAGGTTCTGGCGGTCAAGCCACAGGCGCAGTTGAAGGACCTCACCATGGGCGCGATATTCTTCGAATCGAGGGAACCGCCCGGCGCGGAGTACTCCTTTGAAGACCTTAAGGCGAAGTTCCCAGAGGGCCAGTACCAGGTGCGCGGCATTACGTTTGACGGGAAGAGATTGACCGGTTCCGCCACCTTCACGCACGATGTCCCGGCGCCGCCGACCATTACCTCTCCGCTGGATGGCGCAGTGGTTTCCACTACCGACCTGGTGATTGAATGGGAGGATGTGACTGAAACCGTAGACGGCGGGCCGATCACGATCACGGGGTACGAGGTCATCATCGTGAAGATTGATCACAATGACCCGCACGGGTTTTCCCGGCCGGTATTCGACGTCCATGTACCCCCCGACCGGAACACCCTGTCCGTACCTGTCGAGTTTCTTGAGCCGGGTACTGAGTATGAACTTGAAGTCCTGGCTTTGGAGGTCAGTGGGAACCAGACCATTAGCGTTAGTTCCTTTATAACAGAATAGACTTCGGTTCAGGTCCATCCAGAAGTATTGCAGGCGTCGGAGAATCCGACGCCTGTTCATGAATTTTCTTGAGCACTCCTTGAAGTACACGAAGACTGTTTTATATGGAGTTAAAGGATGAAACTCTACATCATTTTTGCGTTGATCGACCTGCTGATTCTGCTGGCTTACCCTTTTGTGTTCCTTGCAGGAAAAGTTCGCCAACTTCTGGGTTTTAAGAGATAGAGAGGATACGGTAATTCACGCGGGCATATTGATAGCTCCCTGTCTCTGCCAATCTTGCCTGAATTATTCATTCACTTTACACACCCTGCTCGAAGGCGGTCTGTGACCGCCGTAATTTGCAGGCTACACCGCAGGGTCACAGACTCTGCGGGAGCATAAACTGCGTAAGGTGAATTATTCATAATCAATTCTTACTGTTTTCTTAGTCCCGCCCTTTAGAATGAATTTATATTCAGTGCGTACTGAATAGCCATATCTTTAGAAGGAGTCTAAAAATGAAGATCAATAGATGGGTTGCCCTGACTGCCATCGCCTTGCTGGTGGTGGGCGCGCTGGGAGCGATTACCTCCACTACTTTCGCTCAGGGCCCTGGCACGGACGGCGATAAGGCGTCCGAATCGCAGGACAATGGCGCAGTCTTACAAGGCCAGGCCGCCATTACTCAAGAAGAGGCTGAAGCTATCGCGCTCGCCCAATATCCAGGTACAAAAGTTGTCTCCACCGAACTGGAAAATGAAGGCGGCACACTGCTCTACAGTGTCGAACTTGACAATGGCGCAGAGGTGGAGTTGGACGCCAACACAGGCGCTGTCCTTCCCGCCGAAGCGGAGACAGGCGCCGAGTCCGGAGGCTGATTCTCTCGCAGGACATTCTGTTCTTGAGGCGTGGCGCCTGGTTTCGATACATCCCGCGAACAGCACGCGGGATTACTCAACCAACGGCGCCACGCCTCTTTTTTTCTTGGATTTAGAAACCCCATCCTAAGAACTTTAATAGCGAGCTATTGCTCTTTTCTTAGTTCTCCTTCCTAAAATTGAATTACAGAGTGCCGCACGCATGTCAGACATGCGTATCTAAACTGAAGTTTGAATTTAAACCTTCAAGTTATTTCAAAAAGTTTAGTGATTAATAAGACCAGCGGTAACTTCACTTGAAGTAATTTCAACAATGGAAAAGGAGAAAATGAAATGAAAATCAAACACTTTTTTATCCTGATCGCGATTGTGCTGCTGGCAGCGTGCTCCACAAAGCCTGCGCCTACAACTACACCGTCCGAAAACCCTACCCCCTTTAAGGAGGCGCTGGCGCGAATCGAGTACAACTCGACAGATGGGGATCTGGGCTTTCAGGTCGAACTCGATGCCCCATCCTGGATGCAAGCTGCAATTATCGGCCCTGACGGGAACAAGCTCTTTGAGGTCAAGAATCAGGGGAGTTTAGGCGTGCAGGGTCTGACCCATCTGTATTTTGAGAGTACGGAGCGGCCCCTGGCCGAACTTTCGCGCGACCAGTTCCTGGCCCGCTTCCCGGAGGGAGAGTACACAGCGATTGGCGTGACGGTTGATGGCAAGAAATTGATGAGTCCGATGAAGTTTACGCACCTTATCCCCGATCCCCCTCAGATCATCTCTCCAGCCAAGGGCGAAGTGGCGCCCACGGACAACGTGGTCATCGCCTGGGAGCCGGTATCAAGCCCCGAGGGAATCGAAATTGACCTCTACCAGTTGTTCCTCTTCCCGGTGGATCCCCCGGAAGGGCAGGCCCCGATCAAACTCAACATAGATTTCGCCCTCGAAGTGCCATCCTCGGTTACCCAGGTAAAGATTCCGGCGGAAATACTCACGCCAGGGGCTGAATATAAGTACGAGGTAAAAGCCATAGATGCCAACGGAAACACTACCGTCACCGTTGGTTCCTTCACAACTCAAGCGCATTGAGTAAACCTTATTCCACAAAGGGAGATACTTTTTTATTCTGACAGGAAGCGCGTCGCGCCCTCGCCGATCACGATAAGAACATTCATAAACCTTTATTACTATTTTCTTAGTTCTCCTTTTTAGAATGATAAATAATGGCTCAAGTAACGAGTCAAAACTTTCAAGAAGGAGAACCTTATGAAATTCAAATCTGTTCTTGTGTTGATTGTGATTGCCACGCTGCTGACCGCCTGCGGAAAAGCGCCTGCCCCAACTGCCGTCAACGCACCCGCCCCCACCGACGTCCCCGCATTACCCACCGTCCCCGCATTGCCTACTGGCCGTTATACGGTTGACATCACCCCGGCCGATTTTGTCGCCGTGGTGGACAACCCCTACTTTCCTCTCACCCCCGGCTCAACCAAAGTTCTTGAAGGCATGACGGAGAACGGCCCGGAACGCATCGAAATCAAAATCCTTGCCGAGACCCGTGAGGTGATGGGCATCCAGGCCACGATCCGGCAGGATACCGTCTACCTGAATGGAACAGTGAGAGAAGATACCTTCGACTGGTTTGCCCAGGATAAAATGGGCAACGTCTGGTATCTCGGCGAAGACGTCAAGAACTATGAAAACGGTCAGTTGACCGACACGTCCGGCTCCTGGGAAGCGGGCGTGGATGGCGCCCTGCCGGGCATCATCATGTACGCCGACCCGGCCGCCCAGCTTGGGAAAGCCTATTACCAGGAATACTACGCGGGTGTGGCTGAAGACGCGGCGACCCTGGTAAGCGCCGGTGAAAGTGTCACAGTCGCGGCTGGCAGTTTCGAGAACGCGGTGAAAACCTATGACTTTACCGCCTTAGACCTTAAGTCGCTGGAGCACAAGTATTATGCGGCTGGCGTCGGCATGGTCAAAAATGTAAACCTGACCAGCGGAGTCATCTTTGAGCTGGTTGAATACACCGCCGGAGCAGCCCCCACTGTTGAGTTGCTGCCGCAGCCGACGAGCGGGTTCCCGCCCGGATTTGTTCCCAACAAAGCCGCCCGCGTGGATGTCGTCAAACCGACCTTCTCTGACCCCGGCTCCATCACCAACCCGCTCCTGCCGATCACCGAAGTGGATCAACTCATCCAACTCGGCTTGAAGGATGGTCTTCCACACCGCACCGAGTTCACCCTGCTCCCCGGCACAAAGATCATTAGCTGGAACGGCGAACAGACCGAAACGCGCGTCCTCCAGTTCGTCGCTTACCTGGATGGGCGTGTCCTCGAGCACGCCCTCGACTTTCTGGCACAGGCTGATGGCGGGGCAGTCTGGTACTTTGGCGAGGATGTCTACAACTACGAAAATGGCGTGGTCGTTGACCGCGGCGGCACCTGGCTGGCTGGCAAAGACGGTCCCCCTGCCATGATCATGCCCGCCCACCCTCAGGTCGGCAACATCTACCGCGTCGAGAACATCCCCGGCAACGTCTTCGAGGAAGTCACTGTTCAAGCCATCAACCAAACGCTGGAAGGCCCGCGCGGCCTCATCGAAGGTGTCATGTTTGTCCAGCAGATTGGCCTGGACGGCCAGACCACGGTCAAGGCTTTCGCTCCCGGTTATGGCGAATTTCTGGCTCATAGCGAGGATGCTGGCGTGGCTGTGCCGATTGACTCGCTGCCCGACCCACTGCCAGCCGAGCTTGAGACTCTGCTGACCGCTGCCAACGGCATCTTTGACGCTGCTTCTTCCGGAGACTGGGACGCTCACTCCGCCACACTCACTGCCATGATCGAAGCCTGGCAAGTCCACCAAGCCAATGTTGACCTGGGCAGCCTCTTCCCGTTGCTCGACATCCAGATGTCTCGCGCCCTCGCCTCGCTGACGAGCGCCATCGAAGGGCAGAATCCCGAAGCCACGCGCGATGCCGCCTTCGATGTGGCGGTCGCCGCCCTCGACTTCCAACTACCTTACCGGTCCCGCGTCGAAATTGACCTTGACCGTTTCGACCTCTGGACCCGGCGGGCTGTCACCGATAGCGCGGCTGCCAATCCGGGACACGTTGCTGGCGACATTACCATTCTGGAGTTTATCTGGCAACGAGTCGGCCACACTGTGGACGCCTCCACAGCCACTGACATCAACGCCCTGCTCGGCGATTTGAGGATTGCTGCTGATGGTGAGGACCTCACAGCCTCAGCCGAAACCGCCGGGAAACTTCTCGATATCCTCAGCGGTCTCAACCCCGGTGGGTAACGAATGAGCAACAAGACTTCCGGAGCCTTTGCGTTCTTGTCGCAGGGGCAGGGCTTCGGAAGTTCATCATTCGGTCATGCTGAAGCGGTAAGTGATGGTTGTGTTTGATAATCAACGAGCCGGTATTAATGTTTTCACTATCCTATGCTAAGATTATCACGCTTCAATTGTTTTGAACTAATTACCAATTATCCGTTATGTGTGTACGCAAATTCAGGAGCCCGAAAGGAGAGTGATTGCAGTGATCAAAGACATTGTTGAAACGGATGTTGTTCTGAGCGCCCAAGGTCTCCATAAATCGTATAAAAATATGGAAGCGCTGACCGATTTCTCTTTTAAGATACGCGCCGGAGAGATCATCGGTTTATTGGGTCCCAACGGGGCAGGGAAAACGACAGCGATGCGGATCCTCTCCACCATCTTTCCTCCAGATCGCGGGGAATTCTCCGTGATGGGAATCCCTCACACGCGCACGGAGGAGATCCGCGCCCTGATCGGCGCGCTTCCCGAAAGCATGGGATTCCCGATGTATATGACCGGCGAGGAATATCTCACTTATATGGGCCGGCTCTATGGTCTTTCCTCACAAAATGCCGAAGCAAAGGCGTGGGATCTTCTCACTCTGTTTGGGCTGGCAGACGCCGGAGATGCGCGTATCGCGACCTACAGTCGTGGGATGCGACAACGTTTGGGTATCGCGCGTACGTTCGTCAATGACCCGAAGCTGTTATTCCTGGATGAACCCACGTTAGGGTTTG
>Ga0247727_10019667_pt1 | contig 10438 bp, 7 predicted proteins | sample WisWelCaveWW1625_FD_202498 | JGI IMG/M metagenome (GOLD analysis project Ga0247727, IMG submission 202498) | Biofilm microbial communities from Wishing Well Cave, Virginia, United States - WW16-25 | ecosystem: Environmental > Aquatic > Deep subsurface > Groundwater > Cave microbial mat | place... | reverse complement strand
TTTATGTTTCAGTTGACTCCAAATGAAAAAAATGAACTGGTGGCAAATTGGCACCGGTTCGCTTCACTGAAACACTCAAGCGCGCCTCCATACGCATTCACCGAACACGGTGTTGCCATGCTTTCGACCGTACTCAACAGTGACCGCGCAGTGCAAATGAGCATCTTGATTATCAAAGCTTTTGTTCGTTTGCGGGAATTATTGAGCACACACAAAGAACTAGCTCAAAAACTCAGCGATCTCGAGTGCAAGATTGAAAAACACGATGCGGAAATTCAGGCAATATTTGAAGCCATCCGGCAGCTTCTCACTCCGCCGGAAAAACCCAAGCGAGAGATCGGGTTCAGTGTCAAAGAGCCGAGATCAAAGTATGTCGTTCGTCGTCAAAAGAATTAGCACTTTTTTAAACTTAAAGAAGAGAGGAAGTCCCATGAAACTCAGTCACATCTCCATACAGCGTCCGGTATTCGCCAGCGTTATGAGCTTTACGATTCTGCTGTTCGGGATCATCGCGTTTTTGCGATTGCCGGTGCGCGAGTATCCGGACATCGATCCGCCGATCATTTCCATCGTAACCTTCTATCGCGGCGCCAGCCCCAGCGTGGTGGAAACCGAAATCACTAACGTGCTGGAGGAACAGTTCGCGACCCTCGAAGGCGTCAAGACCATGACGTCATCGAGTCGCGAACAGGGCTCGGTGATCACCATTGAATTTGAATTGGAGCGCAACGTTGACGAAGCCGCCAACGACGTGCGCGATCGCGTCTCCCGCGTGCGCGGCAACCTGCCCCGCGAGATCGACGATCCGGTTGTTTCCAAAGTCGATGCTAACGCACAGGCCATCGTCTGGCTGGCGCTTTCCAGCGATCGCCACAGCGGGCTGGAGCTGACCGACATCGCCGATCGTATTTTAAAGGAGCGCATCCAGCGCCTCTCCGGCGTCGGCTCGGTGATCATCGGCGGTGAGCGGCGCTACGCCATGCGCGTCTGGCTCGATCCCCTGCGCATGGCCTCTCACGATCTGACGACTCAAGACGTGGAGGACGCCATTCGCCGTGAGAATGCCGAGATTCCCGCTGGCCGAGTCGAGGGCGCGGAACGCGAATTCTCCGTGCGCACCCGTGGCGAGCTGGTAACCCCGGAGGAATTTGGCGCTATCATTGTTTCGCAAAGTAAGGACAACCTCGTGCGCCTGCGGGATGTCGCCGAGGTGAACGTGGGCGCCGAGGATGAACGCACGGTGGCGCGCTACAACGGCCAGTCAGCAGTCGGGTTAGGTATCGTCAAGCAATCGAAAGCCAGCACGGTGGATGTGGCGGCAGAAGTTCGCAGCGCTTTGCAAGAACTGACCGGACTCCTGCCCGCGGGAATGCGACTGGACGTAGCTTACGACTCCTCCACCTTTATAAACGAATCGATTGCCGAGGTGAGAGAAACCCTGATCATTGCCATGCTCCTCGTGGTGTTGGTGGTCTTTGCATTTTTGAAAAGCCTACGGGCAACGGCCATTCCCACCGTGGCTATTCCCATCTCGATCATCGGCGCTTTTGCCGTGGCTTATTTCGCCGGATTCACGATTAATATTTTAACTCTGCTGGCGCTGGTGCTGGCCATCGGCATTGTGGTGGACGACGCCATCGTGGTGCTGGAGAACGTCTATCGCCACATGGAAATGGGGAAGAGCCGTTGGCAGGCGGCGTTCGACGGCAGCAAAGAGATCGGCTTCGCGGTGGTCGCCACGACGATCTCCCTCGTGGCGGTGTTTGTGCCGCTGGCGTTCCTGACTGGGTCAGTCGGCCGCTTATTCAATGAGTTCGGCGTCACGTTAGCCGTATCCATTCTCATCTCCGGGTTTGTCGCGCTAACGTTAACGCCCATGCTCTGCTCGAAGATTCTCAAGCCGCTTCACCACGCCAGCAACAGTCGGGCCTCGAGATCCTTCGATGCGTTTTTCGATTTCCTCGACAAAGCGTATCATCGCATTCTGCACAGCACGCTGCGCCATCGCCCATTTATGATTGTTATGGCCGCCCTGACTGTGGTGTTGGGCGCCGTTCTCTTCGGATCCCTTCCGAAAGAGTTGGTGCCAATTGAGGATCGCGGCATCGGCTTCGGCATCGTCATCGCGCCGGAAGGCGCCACCCTGGATTACACCGATCGATACATGAAGGAAATCGAAAAACGCCTGATGGCGCTGCCCGAGCGGCGCGGTTTGTTTACGGCCATTGGACTGGGATTTGGTGGTCCGGGTAGAGTTACAAATGGTGTGTTGTTTCTGAACTTGAAGCCTCGAGATGAGCGCAAGAAATCTCAGCAGCAAATTGTGCAGGAACTCTTTCCGCAGTTGCTATCCATCCCCGGCGTATTCGCTTTTGTGATTAACCCTCCCAGTCTCGGGGGAAGATTTAATTCCAGTCCAGTGGAGTATGTACTGCAAGCAGAAAGTTACGAAGAGCTGAACCAGGCCGTAGGAATTATGATGGGCGAGGCCTCCAAGCTGCAGCATGTCTCTACACAGGCGTCATATTTTCCAAATCTCGACACCGACCTGCGGCTGAACAAACCGCAGCTCGATCTGAACATCGATCGGGAGCGCGCCGCCGGCCTCGGCGTGTCGGTCTCCGATATTGGTTCGACGCTTGAGACTTTTTTGGGTGGAAGAGTTGTCACCAATTTTAAGCGCGGCACCAAACAGTACGACGTCATTTTGCAGATGAGGCCCTCGGCTCGCGCCACCCCCGATGCTATCCGCGAAATTTACATTCGCGGCACCGGTGGATTAGTGCAGCTCGCCAACGTCGTGCGCATCGAAGAAACGCTGGCGCCAAAAGAGCTCAACCACTACAACCGGGTGCGTTCGGCAACCATCACCTCCAATTTGGCGCCGGCAGTGACGCTTGGGGAAGGTTTGGAAGCCCTCGACCATATTGCCGAGGAAAAGCTGCCAGCAGGCATCAAACATGAGTACGCCGGTCAGTCGTTAGAGTTTAAAAGTTCAAGCCAAAGCCTTTGGTTAATGTTCGGCTTGGCGGTGTTGTTCATTTACCTTGTCTTGGCCGCGCAGTTTGAGAGTTGGATTCACCCGATTACAATTCTGTTGTCGGTTCCCCTTGCCGTGTTTGGCGCGCTGCTGACGTTGTTTATTTTTGGGCAAAGTCTGAACATCTACTCGGAAATCGGGTTGATCATGCTCGTTGGCCTGGTCACCAAAAATGCCATTCTGATTGTGGAATTCTCGAATCAACTGCGCGAGCGTGGGCAGAAGCTGTTCGACGCCGTCATCGAGGCCGCCACCATCCGGCTGCGCCCGATTCTGATGACCTCGTTCTCGACGATTTTCGGCATCCTGCCGATTGCCATCGGGCTGGGCGCCGGCGCCGAAGCCCGGCGTCCGTTGGGTCTCGCCGTGGTTGGTGGGATGTTTTTCTCCACCTTCCTGACGTTGGTGCTGGTGCCGGTGCTGTATACATTGCTGGGACGTTTCACAAAAGAGGCCCACCGCAAAGCCGAGAAACCGGAAGAGCGGCAATTGCAGGAGAGACCAGCTCAGGCTGAATTGGTTGCATGAGCAGTAGTTGCAGCGAACATCGCAGCGTTTTTAAGCGTCATTTGCAATTTTTTTTGTTTTGATTCAGGGGCATTGAATGTGATGCCGGTTGATGTTTTTATGCCGTTGACGCACCCGGCAACGGGCGAAACCTTCCGCTGCCTCTCCGCCGATGAGAATGCTTACGTGTTTGAATGGACGGTCGCACCGCGCGGCTACGTTCCGTTCGAACACGTGCATCTTTTTCAGGATGAAATTTTTCGTGTTCAAAGCGGTGCGGTCAGGCTGGTGGTTGACGGAAAGGAGAGCATCGGCAAGAGCGGCGATACCGTTACCGTTCGCAGGGGTCACAGGCATATTGCTTTCAATCACGCCGATGAGGTTATGAAGTGTATCGTCGAATTCCAGCCAGGATTCGATACCAAAGTTGTGATGCAGTGCTTTTGGGGCCTGATTCTCGACGGCGACTACGACCAGTACGGCACGCCGAGTATTATCAAAATGGGATATTTCATCAAAGGCTGCCGTGCGTTGACTCGTCCCACCAATATTCCCGCCGCGGTTTTCGATTCCGCCATCAACTTGTTTTTTATGATCGGTAAAATGATGGGCTGGAAAAAGCTCTATAAAAAATATACTGGATTGGAACCCCCTCATTAGACAAGGAGGGGGCAGGGGGTGGTTGATATAATAACTGAAACCACATTTATCACAAGGAGGGCTTCACAATGAACATCGGCATATTAGGCTCCGGCGGTGTAGGCCAGCAATTGGGACTTGGCTTTGCCCGCCTCGGCCACGACGTGAAAATCGGCACCCGCGACCCCGGCAAACTCAACGACTGGCTGAAGCAAATCGGCCAACGCGGCTCCGTCGGCAGTTTTGAAGAGACAGCAAAATTTGGTGAAATTATTTTGCTGTGCACTTCGTGGGAGGGAACGGAGAGCGCCATCAAATTGGCGGACAAAAATAATTTCTCCGGCAAAGTGGTGATCGACGTCACCAATCCGCTGGATTTCTCGAAAGGCGTGCCGCCGGCGTTTGTCGCAACGGTTGGCAATTCCGGCGGCGAACAAGTGCAGCGCTGGCTGCCCGATGCCAAAGTGGTGAAAGCCTTTAATACTATCGGCAACGCAATTATGTGCAATCCAAAACGCGCCGAGGGTGTGCCGGATTTGTTCATCGCCGGGAACGATGAAGCTGCCAAGAAAACGGTTGCCGGCTTTGCGGAAAAATGGGGCTGGGCCAGTGTGATCGACATGGGCGACATTTCGCAATCCTTCTGGCTGGAGACCTTCGCCATGCTGTGGATTCACTTTGGCTTCAAGTTCAACAACTGGACGCACGCTTTCAAGTTGCTGCGGAAGTAGGGGCGATTCATGAATCGCCCCTACGGGATTTCAAACCTTGCAAAGATTTCGAACCTTCGCAAGGGTAAATCAAATGTCATTTTGTAGGGCGCGGCGCGACGTGCCCTTTTTGTTTATGAAACTGAATAAATAATTGCATTCCGCTTCTCATTACATTAGATTATGCGTGTTATAATTAGAACGTCAAACTTCATGTGGAGAACCTATGCGTGTGAATGATATTCCTCAAATTGCAGAATTGAGTACCTCCGAAAAAATCCTCCTGGTCGAAGATCTTTGGGACGAAATCTCGCTTGAGGAGTCGGGCATTCCGGTGCCAGATAGTCACAAAAGGGAGTTGGATGCTCGGCTTGAGGAATACAATGCTAACCCAGGCGCGCTTCTTTCACTCGATGAACTACAAAATAGAATCAATCGAAGGAAATGAAATATCGCCTGCGTTTCCTTCCTATTGTCGAGGACGACACCATTTCTGCCTACAATTGGTATGAGCATAAGTCCCGAGGCTTGGGAGAAGAATTCCTGCGGATGTTTTATGCGCGCAGCTCTGAGATTCCACGCAATCCGATGCTTTACCGAAAAGTGCATGGCGAGTTTCGACGTCGACTTTTGAGACGTTTCCCGTATGCAATCTACTTTAAAGTTGTCAAAAACGAAGTAATTATTTTTGGTCTGTTTCACTGTGCCCGTAATCCCCAAACGATTCAGAGTAAACTCAAGGGCCGTGATAAGACTTAGACTGCAACAACTGGACGCACGCGTTTAAGCTGCTGCGGAAGTAAGATTCTTGAAAACCCTTGCGAAGATTTCGAACCTTCGCAAGGGTAATCTTGATCACAAAAAAGCATTTTGAAGTTTTGGCTCCCTTTACTATATTTGATCCATGAAAACTCAAACTAAAAGAGCCACAGTTTACTTCGACCCCAAGCTGCACAAGGCGCTGAAAAAGAAGTCCGCCCAGAGCGATCGTTCGCTGTCGGAGCTGGTCAATGCTGCGGTAAGGCAAAGCCTTTCCGAAGACATCGAGGACTTGTCTGCCTTCGAGGAACGCAAGAACGAGCCCGACCTCGATTTCGAAGACGTTCTGAAACAACTGAAGGCCAGTGGTAAGTTATAAGATCTTCATCAAGCCTTCGGCAGTTAAAGAGCTTGAAACCTTACCCAGAAAAAACATCCAGCGCATTACCTCAAAAATCCAATCGCTAAAAGACAATCCTCGTCCCCATGGCTGTGAAAAGCTTTCGGCACAGCAACAATATCGAATACGCCAGGGCAACTATCGGATCATTTATTCTATTGATGATGCTGAATCAAGCGTTCATGTTGTCAAAATTGGACATCGCAGAGATGTGTATAAGTAACTTGAGTTCAGGGTAGCTTCGGAATCGGCTCGTGATTTTGTAGGGGCGCGTCGCGACGCGCCCTTTTGTTTTATACAAAACAAAACAGGGTCTGGAGATAATTTTAGCTTGTAATAATATTTCCATTTTGGTATTTGCCCAGTAGAAATTATTAAAGGAATCAACCAATGTCCGGACTGTTGACTACAAAAATGCTATCAAATGGGCGGGTGGTTATACCTGAAGAAACTTCGTAAGCGACTTGGCTTAAAAACAGGTTCGCAATTTGTCGTTGTCGGTAAAAAGGACACGTTAATCCTCAAGGCTTTAACGCCTCCTACAATGGATGAATTTGATGAACTCATCGCCGAGGCCAGAAAGCAAGCAAGACAAGCTGGCATGAAGCGCGCCGACATCAAAGCGGCCATTGGCGAGGTGCGAGGATCTAAGTGAGGATCGTCCTCGATACGAATGTATTAATTTCCGGGTTTTCTTTACAGGCCCACCTTACAAAATTCTTAAAGCATGGGGATGGAAATTAAAATTAGTTCTGTGTCCTCTGCATTTCCGATATTCCAAAAAATTGAAGTTTCTCGCTCAATGAAGTTAAAACAAATAAATAAAATAGTGCTTTTTACCACTCTCTTTACTTTTTGGCTTATTGGATATGTTGTTTTGCTGTTTGGCCAAGACTCTCTTCACCATGAAGTACAAAAAATTACAAGTGCCAGCGCAGACTCATCATTGCCTGATAGTACGGTCCCAAGCTTAGAAGAAAGCCAGTTTAAAAATAGGAATGAAGATGTAAAAAGTCGAAGTGAATCAATGTTGCCTGGGACTACAATACTAAAATACACAGGCCTCTTACTTGGATTGATTCTAACTATCTTGACGATAGTCCATATTTCAATCAAGATATATGATTATTTCAGTGGCAAAAGGAAAGTAAAAAATTACTCGCCTTATTTGAACACGCTAATTGGAAAATATAGTCATTATGAAAACTATATTGATATCGAATTAAAAGCAAAAACTGATTCCACATTTTCAGCAGATGATGAATCTTCATCTCATTTAAAGCTTCAAGAATTGCTAAAGAAAGGAGACAGAATTCAAATTTTTGGAAAGCCGGGCTCCGGGAAGACTAGTGCTTTGTTGAAACTTCTTTATTTGTATTCAAGGAGCGCAGTTGTTCAGAAATCTAGAAGAATTCCAATTTATTTGGAATTTAGAGATACCAGTTTTTTTGATCAGATAATTCATTTCTTTCATTCAAACAATCTCGTGAAAAGGTATTCTTTACTTAACGAGGATTGGTTACGAGAGGAACTTGCACAAGGCAAATTCCTAATCCTTATTGATGACATTCATAAAAGAATCGCAAATAATAAGAAAAACGAGGAATCGAAACTTGTTGAGCTTCTGAGTTACAGCAAGAATCAATTCATTTTGGCAAGCAGGGATTATTCAAGAAGTGATATTCACAGCTTCGATATTTATGAAATAGCTCCATTAAATGAAGTGACTATTAGAAAAATCCTCGTATTCCATACCAATGAACATGACGCAAGTGAGATTTTTAGGCAAATTCGCTGGCCAGAAGCTCTGTTTGATTTATACGGAACTCCTCAGATGTTAATGTTTCTATCAAAGGTGCATTTAGACAATTTGGTTTACAACTTTAGACGCATACCAACGAACAAATCTGCTATGTTCTCCATTTTTTTGAAAATGAGAGATAAACACGAAGCCGAAAAGGAACCCCAAAATTTTAACTTCCCGAGGATTAGAAATCATCTGCTAGGGGCTTTAGCATTCTACATGATATCAAATTCTACAAAATCTGAAGGATATTGGGTTAATGAAAACGAATGCTTAGAAGTCTTTCTTGAAACTAACAGCACCCTAAAAATCGGTAATTTAGATCCGGAGACATTGCTTGAAGAGATTCTAAAAGAAGGATTTTTGATTCGGTATGATGACGCCTTAAGATTTGAACATGATCAATGGCAGGAGTTTTTTGCAGCCAAAGAAATTTTCAACAAAAAGTTGTCGCTCAGAGATTTAAGAGATTACAACTCATTTAATGAAATTGTGTACTTTGTTGCAGGAATGCATGACTATGAGGCAAGTGACGCTGATCGTGAATACTGTGATCGGTTTTTAAAAGAGCTGATCGAAATCGATTTCTTCATTTTTGCGAAATGTCTAAGAAACTTCGACAAACTCAGAACGCTTGGAGAAAAACGAGAATTATTCAAAGATAAAAGTTTTTCGCTTTCACAAATAGAAAAGGCTTATTCCGACTTTTTGACTTGTTATTCTCGGATGATAGACCTTTATTTTTCAAAGCTACGGCATAGGTTTGCTCCATATACTGCAGAAAAGTCTATCGGGGTTATTGTTGAAGTTTGTGAAGGGAGTATGGGACATATCGAGGGCTTCCGCAAACTTGAACTGCGTAACGACAAGGAAATCATAATAATTAACAAGAAAAAAGTAGTGCAATTAAATCAAGAAAATCAAAGGGATCCTAATTGGGATTATTATCGAGAGAATTACAAAGCTGTTGATTTACACATGAATGCGATTAATCCAGTTCTTTATGAATTACCAATAATCGCGGCATTTGAAACTATTGCCGACAAACTCAAAGAAATTTTAAAGAACAAAAATTTGGTTGACCCACCAGAGTTAGAACAGGAAAAACTGTACTATGAGACATTGGCATTTAGAAGCCACCTTTATATTTCTCCAGAGCAAAACGATATTTCTGTAAAAAATATCTTTGAAGGAATTGTAAAATCAAAAATAGAAAAGGAGATTTACCAAAATTTCTTAAATGGTACGACTTTGAATCTTAAGACACTTCGTACAGAAGTAGAACGCCTATTTGATGAGAAATATGTTCCGAAAGAAACCCATTCAACCACATATTGTGGGTTACATTCAAGAAAAATCAATGATCAAGAATTTGAAAAAAGATTTCATAAATGTCTGCAAGCGAATAATTGGAATGAGAACGACCAAATAAAACCCCCGCTTACTCCAATAGAAAAAAAGTTCAAATGGAAACAACAAATTCATTTGACAGACGAGGAAAGAAAAAATCTCATCGAATGGTCGGCAGAATATCATAAGAAACGGCTTCAAAACTACAAGCAACTAATTGAAATAAACTTTCCCTCTAGCAAACACTCATTCGAGACCTACAAAGAGTTTCCAATCAAAATCGTCTTGGCTATAGATTATGAACTACCTAAAAACCAACTACAATTCGGTGAACGTTTCTTGTTCAGTAGGATGGAATTACAAGATGAGCCAGTTGTTGTTGACATTGTTGATATGAAAAATGTTTCTATGATAGAAGACAAGCTATATCATCATCGATGGCTTTATTATCCTTATTGGGGGATTGGCTCTGGTACTTCAGATAAAGAGCCGTTATGCAATGCCATTTATGAATTAGTCAGAAGAGAGTATGAAGAATTAATTGGCTAAGATGATTGAAGCGCATCGTCTGACATTAAATAGAAAAAAAATGACTAACCTTCTCCAAACCATCCAATCCGCCGGCGTCGTCGGGGCGGGCGGCGCGGGATTTCCCACGTACAAAAAGTTAGAAGCCCACGTGGAAATCGTCATTGCCAATGGCGCGGAGTGCGAGCCGCTGCTGTTCAAAGATCAGGTGTTGATGGAAAACTACCCGCGCGAAATCCTCAACGGCATGGTCGAGGTGATGAATCACACCGGCGCGGGACAGGGTATCGTCGCCATCAAAGGAAAGAATCGCCAAGCCATTGACGCCATCTCGGCGCACCTGCCCGCCAACATTCGTATCTTTGAGATGGAAGATGTTTACCCGGCCGGCGACGAGTATGAGGTCGTCTATCACAGCACCGGTCGCCGCATCCCAGCCGGCGGATTGCCGTTAGAAGTCGGCATCGTGGTGCAGAACGTAGAGACGTTGTACAACATTCAGCGCGCCGTGGCGGGACATCCCGTGACGCATTCCATGATGACCATCCACGGATACGTACGCAATCCACTGACGGCGTGGTTTCCCATCGGCATGAGTTACCGCGACGTCCTTGAGGTGGGCGGCGGCGCCACCATCGATGACTTCGTCCTCATCGACGGCGGCCCGATGATGGGCAAGGTGGTTACGGACTTGTCCACGC
>Ga0247727_10019666_pt1 | contig 10439 bp, 9 predicted proteins | sample WisWelCaveWW1625_FD_202498 | JGI IMG/M metagenome (GOLD analysis project Ga0247727, IMG submission 202498) | Biofilm microbial communities from Wishing Well Cave, Virginia, United States - WW16-25 | ecosystem: Environmental > Aquatic > Deep subsurface > Groundwater > Cave microbial mat | place... | reverse complement strand
TCGTCGGCACGTACTGCTGCATCTTCAGATCGCCGCCGTAGTGGGCGAACCCAGCACGGTATTCGGCCGCCCAATTGACGAAGTACGGTCGCCCGCTCCTGACCGGCCCGATGTCCGGCCCGTCCTGCTCCTGGAAGACCAGCATGTAGCGATCCTCACCGCCATCGGCCGGCGCCTGGTAGACGATCGAGGCTGCGTTGAAGCCGGATTGCGGGCGAGAGATGACGTTGTCGTCGATCATCACCGCCAGCGGCAGGCGGATTGCGAGCACCGTCTCGGTCGGCATCCCGTCGAGGGCTGCGTACGCGGGGACGGGCGTCGGCTCCGATGTCGGGGTCGGCCTGGGTGTGGGGCGCGCGGTGGGAGACGCCGTCGCGCTTGCCGTCGCCATCGGGCTTGCCGTCCGCGTAGGGCTGGGCGTCTGGGTCGAGCAGGCACCGATGAGCGCGCCTGCCAGCAGCAGTGCCGGGATGTGGGCCCGCCTCACGGGATGCCCGGCCGTGGGGTCGGCGTGGGTGGTGGTGTCGCCATGACCTCGTCGTAATAGGCGCTATCGATCCCGAATAGCTGCACCGAGACCTCGGCCAGCCGGTCCATGTGCAACTGCAGCGTGTAGGTGCCGCCAGTCGAATTCGTCGGCGGATGCCAGGCATATGGCGGACCAAGGACGACCCGCTGGATGGTCTGGTCGTCGATCGTCTTGGACAGCTCGAGGAACTCACGCAGCCTGTCCGGCGGAAAGTTCGTCTGGATGGTCCGCGCCGCAGCGTCGAGGATCGCTGGCAGCTTGGCGAGGATCTTCGGATCGGTCACCTGGTTGCGGACCGCCACGAGCAGCAACTGTTGTCGGGCGGCGCGGGTGAAGTCGCTGTCGCCCGTGCCTTTGCGGCTGCGAACGAAGGCCAGCGCCGTCCGGCCGTCCAGATGGTGCTTGCCGCTTGCCAGGAAGAAGCCGTACGTCCCGTCGAACCAGTCGTAGGTGGGATCGTCGATCCGTTTCGGATTGACGACGTCGACACCACCGACGAGGTTGACCATCCGTTCGAAGCCGTCGAGGTTGATCGCCGCCGTGTAATGGATCGGCACGCCGAGCAGGAAGCCGATCTCCTTGCCCAGGGTACTGACCGGCCCATCAGGATAGCGCTGCGGGTTGTTGCGGACGGTCGTCCACAACGAGTTGATCTTCCCGCTGTACGTGCCGCCGTAGTACATGGGGAAGTTCGAGAGGTCGCGAGGGAAGCTGACCATCACGACGGTCCTGGCGTCCGGGTCGATGCTCACGACGAGCAGCGTGTCGGAGAGCGAGTGTTTCCTGTCGTGACCCGAGTCGAGACCAGTGAGCAGGATGTTGACCCGATCGCTCACCGTCCTGGGTGTCTCGAACGGTGTCGGGATGACGTCCGTTTCGTTCGTGGAGCTGGCGTTGGGCGTCGAGGAGGGGTTCGGCGTGGGCTGGACCGCCGAGTCATCGGGCCCGTTGAAGATCCGTGACCCAGCGTCGTAGAAGGCCCACGCGTAGTAGCCGGCGACGCCGTGCATCAGGGTGATCCCTGCCAGGAGCACCGCCAGCACGACCCGCGGGCGGCGGCCGGTGAGCAGGCCGCCTTCCCAGACGAACGCCTCCGAAACGGCCGCCATCCGCCAGGCGGCGAGGGCGACGATGACGACGAGCACGAACGCAGCGAAGGCGGGATTCAGGAGCGTCACGGCAGCCGATTCGAGGCCACCCACGAGCTGGGTCGCGACCGCGAGGACGACCACGAAGGCAGGGATCGCGAACGCCGCCGCAACGCGGTATCGGCGGGCGCGCAGTTGGCCGAGGCCCGGCCAGACGAACGATAAAGCCGCCGCCGCGATCGGCCGCGGGGCCGGCCGGGGCAGGCTGGGAGTCGACAAAGCCGGGCCAATCTAGCATAGGCCCGCCGCCATCCCGGGTGGGCTTCGGACGGGCGATCGGCGGTGCCCGTTAGAATGAGGCCGCGCGGGGCACGGCCAGCAGGCGGGCCGGACTGGAGGACGGGGCGCGATGCGATTATGATCCGACGCCACGCCACCACACTGCGGGCGCTCCTCGGCGCCGCCGATGCGGGCGCGGCGCTGCTGGTGCTGGTGATCGTTGCGACACTGCGCTTCGGTTCCGGCAACCCACTCGAGGACCTCTTCTACGAGGCCTCGAATGTCACCGTGCTCGTCGCCGCGTATGCGGCCGGCTGGCCGCTCGCTCTCTGGTCGCAGGGCCTCTACCGGGTCCGGGCTCGCCTGACGTGGCGCGGCGACCTCGTCGACATCATCCGGGCGACGTTGGTCTTCGCCGCCGGCCTGATCGCGCTCCTGTTCGCGCTCCAGGTGCCCGACGTCAGCCGGTCGGTCCTGGCGGCGATCTTTCCCAGCCTTGCCGCCACGGCCTTCGCCTCGCGGTTTGTGATCCGAGCCCTCCTCGGCGAGCTGCGGCGGCGCGGTCGCAACACTCGCTTCGTGCTCGTCGTCGGGACGAACCGCTTCGCCTCGGACTTCGCCGACCTGATCGACTCGCACGTCACCCTCGGCCTGCGCGTGGTCGGCCAGCTGCAGGTCGAGGGCGAGGAACCGTCGAACGGGCGGCCGGTCCTCGGGCGGCTCGAGGACATCGAGGACATCCTGCATACCAACGTCATCGACGAAGTCGCGATCTGCCTGCCGGTCTCCGACTGGTCGCGCATCGACGAAGTGACACGCCTCTGTGAAGAGGAAGGCAAGATCGTCCGGATCCCGCTGTACACGCTCGAGCACACGCTGTCCGCGGGCCGGGTCGAAGAGTTCGGAGGCGTGCCGATCTACTCGATCGTCGCCGGACCCGATCGCGCGGTTGCCCTCGCCGCCAAGCGCGCCCTCGACTTCGTCGGTGCGGCCATCCTGCTCATCGTAACAGCGCCGTTGGCAGTCTGGATCGCACGATCGATCCGACGCGATTCGCCGGGCCCGATCTTCTTCCGCCAGGAGCGTGTCGGCGAGCACGGCCGCCGCTTCGAGGTCCTGAAGTTCCGGACGATGGTCCTCGACGCGGAGGATCAACTGGCCGACCTCGCCCACCACAACGAAATCCGCGGGCCGGCCTTCAAGGTGACCGACGACCCGCGGGTCACAGCGCTGGGGCGCCGGCTCCGGCGCTCGTCGCTCGACGAGCTGCCGCAGCTGTGGAACGTCCTGCGCGGCGAGATGAGCCTCGTCGGGCCGCGGCCGCCGCTGCCGTCCGAGGTGGAGGGCTACGACGTGTGGCACCGTCGCCGCCTGTCGATGAAGCCGGGCATGACCGGCCTGTGGCAGGTCCGGGCGCGCCGCGAGGCGGACTTCGATCGTTGGGTCGAGGCGGACCTCGAGTACATCGACGGCTGGTCGTTCTGGCTCGACCTCAAGATCATCGCCCGAACGATCCCGGCAGTCATCGGGCGAGAGGGCCGCTGAAGCCTGACGACCGGTATCCTTGCTGACAATGCCAACGGCGCTCATCACCGGGATCACCGGTCAGGACGGCTCGTATCTGGCCGAGCTCTTGCTCGCCAAGGGGTACGAGGTCCACGGCGTCATCCGCCGTTCCAGCACCTTCTCGACGTCCCGGATCGACCATCTGTACGAAGACCCCCATCACGGTGACGTCCACCTCTTCCTGCACTACGGCGATCTCACCGATTCGTCGTCGCTGATCACGACGCTGAACCGGATCAAGCCGGACGAGGTCTACAACCTGGGCGCGCAGAGCCACGTCAAGGTGAGCTTCGAGATGCCCGAGTTCACCGCCGATACGGCGGCGATGGGCAGCCTCCGGCTCCTGGAGGCGGTGCGCCACGCGGATTGGCCCGTCCGCTTCTATCAGGCCGGATCATCGGAGATGTTCGGCGGCGTCCTCGAGACCCCGCAGACCGAGCGGACACCCTTTCGACCGCGGAGCCCGTACGCCGCGTCCAAGGCGTTCGCCCACTGGATGACGATCAACTATCGCGAGGCGTACGGGCTCTTCGCAGCCAACGGGATCCTGTTCAACCATGAGTCGCCAAGGCGCGGCCCGACCTTCGTGACCCGGAAGATCACGCGCGGCATCGCGGCCATCCTTGCAGGCCGGGAGCGGAAGCTGTACCTCGGCAATCTCGACGCCCGCCGAGACTGGGGCTACGCCCCGGAGTACGTCGAGGCGATGTGGCTAATGCTGCAGCAGCCGGCGGCCGACGACTTCGTCATTGCCACTGGAGAGATGCACTCCGTCCGAGAGTTCGTGGAGCTCGCGTTCTCGCTCGTGGGCCGCGACGGGCGCGAGTTCGTGGAGGTCGACCCCCGCTACTTCCGACCGACCGAGGTGGACGAGCTGTGCGGCGATGCGTCGAAGGCGCGTGAGCTACTGGGCTGGCGGTCGCGCACCACGCTCCCGGAACTCACCCGACTGATGCTCGAAGCGGACCTTCGTGAGGCAGGGCTCGACCCGGACGCGCACCTCCGGGCCGGCGTGGCCGCAGCGGGGTGACCGCCTTCTGGGGGGCACGCCGGATCATGGTGACCGGCGGCGGGGGCTTCCTGGGACGGGCTGTCGTCGCTCGCTTGGAGGCGGCCGGCGCACGCGAGATCTTCATCCCCCGCAGCCGCGCTCATGACCTCCGGACGCGCGAGGGGGTGGAGCGTGCGCTCGCGGATGGCAGGCCTGACCTGGTGATCCATTTGGCAGCGGTCGTCGGCGGGATCGGCGCGAATCGCGAGAACCCAGGCCGGTTCTTCTATGAGAACGCGATCATGGGCATCGAGCTCATGGAGCAGGCGCGCCGCGCACGGATCACCAAGTTCATCCAGATCGGGACGGTCTGCTCGTACCCGAAGTTCACGCCGGTTCCGTTTCGCGAGGACGACCTCTGGAACGGCTACCCGGAGGAGACGAACGCGCCGTACGGCCTCGCCAAGAAGATGCTGCTGGTCCAGGGTCAGGCGTATCGCCAGCAGTACGGCTTCAACGTGATCCACCTCATCCCGGTAAACCTCTTTGGGCCCGGTGACAACTTTGACCCGGCCTCGTCCCACGTCATCCCGGCCCTCATCAGGAAGTGCGTGGAGGCGCGGGATTCGGGCGCCGACCACGTCGAGGTTTGGGGGACGGGAGCGGCGTCGCGGGAGTTCCTGTACGTCGACGATGCGGCCGAGGGCATCGTCCTGGGCGCCGAGCGCTACGACGGTGCGGACCCGGTGAACCTCGGAGTTGGCCGCGAGATCGCGATCCGCGAGCTCGTGGACCTTATCGTCAGGCTGACCGGCTTCGCGGGCGAGATCCACTGGGACCCGTCCAAGCCGGATGGACAACCCAGGCGGGCCCTCGACACGTCCCGCGCCCGCGACCGCTTCGGATTCGTCGCTCGAACGAGCCTCGAGGCTGGGCTGAGATCTACCATCGACTGGTATGAGGCGAACCGGAACGGGCGACCAGGCTCCGAGCTGCGCGGCCGCCGCGGCGGCGGTACATCCGTCAGGTCACGAGGCGAATGATGGGAATCGAAGTGGTCGAGTTCGGCGGGACGCGCTATGCCGAGATCATCCGCGCAGACGAGGAAGTCGACCGCACCACCTTCTACTCGCCGCCCGAATCCTCGTTCCAGTTCGGCCTGCTCGCTCACGGTGCCGGGTATCGCGAGGCACCGCACTATCACCAACCGTTCTCCCGGCAGATCGACGATCTCCAGCAGATGTTCGTCGTTCAGCGCGGCGTGGTGGGCGTGAGCCTCTACAATGACGATGGCGGCCTGCTGCAGGAAGTCATTCTGAACGCCGGTGACGCGATCGTCTTGATCCATGGCGTCCATGCGATCCGCGTCATTGAGGACCTCCAGGCAATCAGCGTCAAGCAGGGACCGTTCCTCGGTGATGCGCGGGACAAGGTTGAGGTCGAGGTGCAGGGCTGATCCCGGTCTTCGAGCCCGAGGTTCGCGAAGAGGACATCGATGCCGTCGTCGCCGCCCTGCGACGGGGTGAGATCTCAGGTTCGTTCGGCGAGGCGCTCCGAGACTTCGAGACCGCGTTCGCCGCCTTCGTCGGCTGCAGGCACGGGGTCGCTGTCAGCAGCGGGACCACCGCGCTCCAGCTCGCCGTCCGAGCCGCGGGCATCGGGCCGGGCGACGAGGTCCTCGTCAGTGCGAGCACCAACATCGCGACGGCACTCGCGGTGGTGCACAACGGCGCCGCTCCGGTCCCTGTCGATTCGGAAGCCGTCACGTGGAACCTCGATCTCGACCTGATCGAATCGCTGATCACGCCGCGGACGAAGGCGATCATCCCGGTCCACCTGTACGGTCACCCTGTCGACATGGACGCGCTCGTCGACATCGCGCGGCGTCACGACCTCATCGTCATCGAGGACTGCGCCGAATCCCACGGCGCGACGTGTCGGGGCCGCATGACCGGCAGCTTCGGGGCGATGGCCTGCTTCAGCTTCTACGCGAACAAGGTGATCACCACGGGTGAAGGCGGGATGGTGACCACGAACGACGATCGATTGGCCGAGCGACTGCGCGTACTCCGGAACCTGGCCTTCGTCGAGCCCCGGTTCCGTCACGAGGAAGCCGGCTACAACTTCAGGATGACGGGCTACCAGGCTGCGATGGGCCTCTCGCAACTGCGACGGATCGACGACGTCATCGACGCGAAACGCCGTCTCGCCGCTCGCTATCGTGAGGCGCTTGCGGACGTCATGGGACTGCAGTTGCCGACGGAGCAGCCGTGGGCGCGCAATGTCTACTGGATGTACGCGGTCGTCGTCGAGCCGGAATTCGGTCGGAGCCGCGACGAGCTCGCGTCGGATCTTCGCTCCCACGGCATCGACACGCGGACGTTCTTCTGCCCGCTGGACCTCCAGCCGTTCCTCCGCGCTGTCCCCGGCTTCCGACAGGAGCCGTGTCCGGTCGCCGACCGGCTATGGGAGACCGGGCTGTACCTCCCGTCGAGCCCGAATCTCACGGACCGCGACCTGGACCAGATCGCCGACGGCGTTCGGAGTGCCGCGGCCCAGTGAGCGTGTATGCGGGCGAATACGCCCGGCTGTACGACCTCTTCTACGCCGACAAGCCGTATGACGAAGAGGTTGTCGTTCTCGACCAGCTCCTCCGAGAGCACGCGCAGGGGCCGTCCCAACGCCTTCTGGACGTTGCCTGCGGCACGGGACAGCACGCCGTTCGCTTCGCCGCTCGCGGTTGGGATGTCGTCGGGGTGGACCAGTCACGAGACATGCTTCGAGCTGCGGAGGAGCGAGCGGGGACGGGCCGGGCCAGGTTCGTACAGCAGGACATGCGCGACCTGGACCTTCCAATCACCGACTTCGACGCGGCTGTGTGCCTGTTCGACTCGATCGGCTACGGCGTCAGCAACGATGCCGTCGCCCGCACGCTCTCGGGCGTGCATCGCCATCTGCGTCCGGACGGGCTGTTCGCGGTCGAGTTCTGGCATGCCCCGCCGATGCTGAGCTACTACGAACCGGTACGAGTGCGACAGTGGGACACGGAGCACGGTCCCGTTCTACGGATCTCCAGGACGACCCTCGACGTCGTTGCTCAGCTCGCCCGGGTTGAGTACTCGGTCTACCAGTTCCGTCCCAGCGGCAGCTACCGTCACGCGAGCGAGGTCCACGAGAACCGCTATTTCCTCGTCCAGGAGATGGATCTCCTCCTTCACGCGGCCGGGTTCGCGCCGCTCCGATGGCTGGCCGGGTTCAACGTGACCGCACCGATCGACCGATCGACCTGGCATGTCGTTGCGCTCGCCCGGGCGGCCGGCGCGGAGCGCCGATGAAGGTCGCGGTGTACGTGCGCCACCTCGCGCCGGAGATGGGCGGCGGCCACACATTCGCGCGCGACATCGTCGATGCTCTGGCCGCCGCACGCGGTTCCGCGCGGCATGAGGTCGTGACGGCCGGCCACGCTCCCGATCCGCCTGAGGGTTGGAGCGCCGGCTCCTACGTCGCGCTCCAGGGCGATCCCGTCGGACGGATGACGGGAAGGATCCGTCGACGGGTGGCCGCGACCCTGGGCCGAGGCAGGTCGCGCCCTCCGAAGTCGTGGCTCGACAGGGTGTTCGAAGCGAACGGGATCGATCTGATCTGGTGCGTCGCGGCGGGCGCTCCGACCGACGCGTTGCCCTACGTGACAACGATCTGGGACCTTCAGCACCGGCTCCAGCCGGTCTTCCCGGAGGTGTCCGCGCAGGGCGAATGGATGCAGCGCGAGCGCTTCTTCGCGCGCGAGATCGGCCAGGCGGCCGTCGTCATCGTCGGCACGGCCGCGGGCCAGGCCGAGGTCGAGCGCTTCTACGGCGTCCCGCCCACGCGGATTCGGACGCTCCCCCATCCGACGCCGAGCTTCGCGCTCAACGCGCCCGACGCGACCGACGACAGCACCCTCGGCCGCTACGGGCTCGAGCCTGGCTACGTCCTGTACCCGGCACAGTTCTGGGCGCACAAGAACCACGTCAGGCTGCTGCGGGCGCTGCGGCTGCTCCGGGACGAACACGACATCCGCCTCAGGGCCGTGTTCGTGGGGTCCGATAAGGGCAACGAGGCGCACGTCCGGCATGTCGCCGAGAGCCTGGACCTCGTTTCTCAGGTCCGCTTCCTCGGCTTCGTCCCGCGATCGGACCTCGTGGCGCTCTATCAGCACGCGGCGGCGATGGCCTACGTGACGCTCTTCGGACCCGAGAACCTGCCGCCGCTGGAGGCGTTCGCGCTCGGCTGCCCAGTGGTCGCCTCGGACGTACCCGGCGCCGAGGAGCAGCTCGGCGACGCCGCCCTGCTCGTGTCGCCGACGAACGAGGCGGACATCGCCAGGGCGTTGCTCACGCTCCATCGAGACGATGCCCTGCGCCTCAGCCAGATCGAACGAGGCCGGAGCCGCGCCCGGGCGTTCACGGCAGCCAACTTCGTGGATGGGATGCTCGGGATCATCGATGAGCTCGAGCCAGTCGTGAGCACGTGGCGGTGAGCCCGCGACGGCAGCGTGGCTTGTGGGAGCGCGTCCGCCGGCTTGCGAGCAGGCCCGCCACACCCGTCCAGGACCTTGAGCCTGTGTTGCTGGCCATCGGGCGCGCCGAGAGCCGGACCGTCCGGTCGAGCCGCTTCAGCCGCCTGCAGGAGGCCGAGTTCCGCGTCTTCTCGCAGTTCGGCGAGGACGGCATCATCCAGTACCTCATCAGCCGGGTCTCGATCGAGCACGACACGTTCATCGAGTTCGGCGTCGAGGACTACCGGGAGTCGAACACGCGATTCCTGTTGTGCAACGACAACTGGCGGGGACTCATCCTCGACGCTGGCCAGACCCACATCGCGTTCGTTCGGTCGAACCCGCTTGGCTGGCGACACAGCATCGAAGCGCGCTCGGTCTTCGTGACGACCGACAACATCAACGACACCCTCGCGGCGGCTGGGTTCACGGGCGATGTCGGACTCCTCTCGGTCGATATCGATGGCAACGACTACTGGGTGCTCGACGCGATCGAGGTGATCAGCCCGAGGGTCCTGATCGTCGAGTACAACAGCACCTTCGGGCCGGATGCCGCGGTGAGCTTGCCGTACGATCCCGGCTTCCAGCGCACGCGCGCCCATCACTCCAATCTCTACTGGGGGGCGTCACTGGCGGCCATCTGCCTTGCGGCCGACCGGAAGAATCTCGCCTTTGTCGGTAGCAACAGTGCTGGTAACAACGCGTTTTTCGTGCGCCGTGACGTGATTGGCGACCTTCCGACGTTGACGCCGCAGGAGGGCTGGGTCGACGCCCGCTTCAGGGAGTCGCGCGACCCCACCGGCGCGCTGACGTACATCGGCAGACGAGCCGACCGCATTGCGGCGATCGCAGATCTGCCGCTCGTCGACGTGATGACCGGGGCGCGGACCACAGTCAGACAGTGCCTGGATCCAATCGGCTAGGCCGAGGTTAATAGGGCCCGGGCCGATGCGCTTCCTGTTCATCGACGCCAACTACCCGGCGTTTCTGGAGGCCGTCTACAGGGACCACCCCGGCCTGGCTGCGGCGTCCTACGGGGAGCAGGGCGCCCAAATCCGGGCCGGCATGTTCGGCGAGGCCGCGTTCCAGGCTGACGCCCTGCGCACGCTTGGGCACGAGGCAGAGGTTGTCGTGACGAATGCCCATCCAGCCCAGCGGGCATGGGCCCAAGAACACAGCATGGCGCACCTGACCCGCACGCGCTGGAGCTTCCGACTTCGGCGGGGCGTCGTGCCGTGGCTGTCACGACGGCGGGCCGACACCGCGTGGGAGATCGTCATCGCCCAGGCCCAGGCATACCGCCCCGACGTTCTGTACGTCGCGATCCTGGACACGACGCCGGCCGCGGTGGTCGCGCGGCTCCGCGAGTCGGCGCGACTTGTCGTCGCCCAGGTCGCCACGACAATCCCCGACAGGACCTATCGCGACTACCACCTCATTCTTTCGTCG
>Ga0247727_10019665_pt1 | contig 10439 bp, 6 predicted proteins | sample WisWelCaveWW1625_FD_202498 | JGI IMG/M metagenome (GOLD analysis project Ga0247727, IMG submission 202498) | Biofilm microbial communities from Wishing Well Cave, Virginia, United States - WW16-25 | ecosystem: Environmental > Aquatic > Deep subsurface > Groundwater > Cave microbial mat | place... | reverse complement strand
TTGCAGCTCGTTATCGCCAACGATCACCGCGAAACGCGCTTGCTGGCGATTGGCCTCGCGCAGTTGCGCTTTCAAGCCGCGACTCAACAAATCCATTTCCACCGTCATTCCGTTTTGGCGCAAGAGCGCGGCGGTTTGTACGGCCCATAAAACAGCAGCTTCGCCGAGCGGGGCAAGAAAAATGAGCGGTGCTTTGCTGGTGTTCGGTTGCCAGCCGATTTTTTCCAATACCATCAGCAACCGTTCCATTCCCGCGGCAAAGCCGACAGCCGGCGTGGCTTCGCCGCCAAGTTCCTCAACCAGCAAATCATAGCGGCCGCCGCCGCAGAGCGCGTCTTGCGCGCCGAGCTGATCGCTGGTGATTTCATAAGCCGTGCGGGTGTAATAATCCAAACCGCGCACGAGCCGGAAATCGACTTCATATTTCATACCGGCAGCATCGAGCAACTGCTGAACGCGGCTAAAATGCCGGGCGCAATTTTCGCAGAGCGCTTCGACGATTTTGGGCGCCGCCGCGGTTTCGGCGCGGCAACTCTCTTCTTTGCAATCGAGAATGCGCAACGGATTTTTTTCAAAACGTTGCTGGCAAGTTTTACAAAGCCGGTCGAAACGCGGCCGCAAATAATCGCGGAGTTTTTCTTTATAGGCGTCGCGACAGGCCGGATCGCCGACACTGTTGATTTTAACCAAAAACTGCTCGAGCTGAAAAGCGCGATAAATCGCAATCGACAGCGCAATCGCTTCGAAATCGGCGGCGGGATCGGCCGCGCCCAAAATTTCCGCACCGAATTGATGAAACTGGCGCTGGCGTCCGGCCTGCGGATTTTCCTGGCGAAACACTGGACCGAGATAATAAAGTTTGTTGACCGGTTGCCTTTTGCCGAGATTGTTTTCAATAAAAGCGCGTGCGACGCTGGCAGTCAATTCCGGCCGCAGCGTCAAGCTTTTTTCGCCGCGGTCGCTAAACGTGTACATTTCTTTGGAAACGATGTCCGTCAATTGGCCGATGCCGCGGCTAAAAAGCTCGGTCTCCTCAAAAATCGGCGGGCGAATTTCGCTGAAGCCGAAGCGCGCCATGACCTGATGAATCACGGCCTCGGCGGCCTGCCAGCGGCCGATTTCTTCCGGCAAAATATCGCGCGTGCCTTTGATTTTTTGGAAGGGCATAGGAATGTTTTTCGGTTAGCCGGTTTGCCTGTTGGCCGGTTCGCACATGATTTGATTAACCGGCAAACTGGCCAACAAGCGAACCGGCGAACGCTTTTAGTTTTCCAAATACTTTTCTTCTTCGCGAATAATGGTGTTGAGCGCTTCTTTGGACGTTTTCGCCGTCAATAATTGCTCGCGAAATTCGGATTTGTGCATCAGGCGGGAAATGCGGCTGAGTGCTTTCAGGTGCGGACCAGTTTGATCCGGCGGGCCCACCAGCAGCCAAATGATACGCACCGGCCGGTCGTCCATCGCCTGGAACTCAACCGGTTTTTGGGCAATTCCCAGCGCCACCACAATGGCCGGCGCCGCTTCGCTTTTTCCATGCGGAATCGCAACTTCATCGCCGACGCCCGTGCTCATCACGGCTTCGCGATCGAGCACGGCTTTTAAAACATCCTGGCGATCTTTTATGCATCCGGCTTTGACCAACAATTCCACCATCTCTTCAATAACCAGGCGCTTCTCCTGGCCGGATAAATGAATCTTGATCAAACTTTCAGAAAGTATATCTTTCAATTTCATTGCCAGAAACTCCTTACCGGCGCGTGCACTGGAGCTTTGCATTTGCACCGCCACACCACTCAATCGGCATCATCCGTAAATTTTTTCCCGGCTGATATTATGCGAGCTTTCCTGTTCTTTTTAGCCAAAGATTACAATTTATGACAGTGCCAGCACAATTGCAAATATTTTTTCAAGGGAAAATTTTTATGCTCGCACCGGCGGCCGGCGACGGTCAACGAAGAGCAACGCAATTCCAACCAGCAGCGCGGCGACACTGATCCACAATCCCCGCGCAAAGGCGCGCGAATGAAAACGGAATTCGACTTGATGGTTGCCGGCGGGCACGGCAACGGCACGGAAGCAATAATTGGCGCGATACGTTTTTACCGGCTGGTTATCGATGTATGCCTGCCAGCCGGCGGGTTCGGGATAATAATTATCGCTGAGCACCAGCATCTGCGGCGCGACGCTTTGCGTTGCAATCGTAATCTGATGATAACGGTATTGCCGGATTTGGGCGTTGGCGGTGGAATCGGGCTGCGGCGCGAGATCCGGCTGTTCGGTTAATATCACGCGACGATGCGGATCAAAGCCCTGCTCCGGACCGGCGCGCAGTCGCGTCAAGGCGGCAACCGGCTCAGTCTGCACTTCGAATGCACCGACCAAATAGGCGCGCGACAAGACGGTGGGATTTTCGTAAATGCTCAACACCTGCTGTCCGCCGACTTGAAATTGTTGTTGTATGATCCATTCCTCAACCGATAAAGTCGCGAAAGTGAGAACGTATTTCGCGTTGAGCATATCGAGAATATGATGCGCCGGAAATTCGTTCTCGCTGGCGCGTTGCAGCCCGGTCGCTTCGATGAAATCCTGATAAAAACGCGGCTTGGCGGCGTGATAACCGCCGACGCTTTGAATGCCTTGGGCCGACCAACGCAGCTCGCCGAAGAGTTGGCCGGCGGGATAGAAGCGGTACAAGGAAGTATCCGATTTGAAAAACGCGCTGATGGCATCAGGTTGTAGATAATCCGGCGTTTCCGATTGCGGATACGTCTGGCCGATTTTTTTATCAACCAACCACAGATCAACCAACGTGATCAAGCAAATGGCAACTGCCAACGAGGTCGCGGCGATTTTTTTTCTGAGCGTCAATGCCAACAGCGCCAATCCTGCCGCCGAAAAAATTGCGACGAACCAAAAGTCTTGAAAGAGCAGCACAAAACGGGCTCGATCCACCGCTGCCTGGGTATTGGCATCGTACTGATCCGGATACAGGCCGCTCATAAAACTGGAAAAGCCGTTTTGAAAAATCGTCAATAACAGCACGATCGCCACTAAAGCGCCGAACGCCAGCCACAACCGCCGCGCCATTTTATCATTTTTTGCCGCAGTATCTTTGGTGCTTGGCGAACGCACCCAGGATAAAATTTTTTCCAACCCCAGCCCGGCGAGAATGGCCACGGTGCACTGCACGAGAATGAGAATCATCACCGGCACGCGGAATTTGTTGAAATAAGGGAGATAGTTGTAAAACAGTTTATAGAAAACGGTGAAGTGATGGCCGAACGAAAGGAGCAATGAGAACAGAACTGCGAGTCCCGCAAAAACAACGAACAGGCGATTTTGCTCGCCGCGCCTCACATTAAGCACAAAGCCGGTGATCGCCAGCGCCAGCACGAGAATGCCCATGTAATTCGGATAATCCGTGAACGGCATGTTGCCCCAATAAGTCTGGCCGCCGAAGCCGTAAAACGACGGAATGATGAACGTTATCATTTCGCCAGGTGAAAACGACCATTGCGTGGCGTACTCAAACCCGACGCCGGTGTCTTTAACGCCGGATTGAGCTTGCAACACCGAAGGCGTGCCGCGAATCGAATAGGGGGTATATTCTTGCAACGGCAAATACAGAATCGCCGCGAGCGCGCCGGCCAAAACCAACGCCCCGGCAAAACCGCCGAGCATCGGCGCGAGGCGCTTAAAATCCTTTTTAGCTAAAACCGAAATAACATGACACAAAACATAAAGACCAACAAACAGTAAAATGTAATATGAAATTTGCACGTGCCCGCGCTGAAATTGAAAGCCCAAAATCAACCCGGCCAAGCCAAGATTCCGCCACGAAAATTTTTCCATAAGCCGATCCACGGCCCACAACGCCCACGGAATGTACGCCGAGGTCATCATCTGCGAGCCGTGCCCAAAAACCTGCATGGTGATCAGCCACGGCGTAAACATGAAAGCGAGGCCGCCCAGCAGCGCCGGCCAAAAGCTCGCGCCTTTGCGCCGTAAGAAAACAAAAACGCCCATCGCGGCGAGAACATAATGCAGCGCCGGAGAAAACATCGCCGGCAGTCCGATCCACCGCGCCAGCGGCAACAACAGCAGGCCGGGCATGTAAACAAACGGCGTGTACATTAAGCTGGCAAAGCTGGGAATGCCGGCAAAAGTGTAGGGCGACCATTGCGGCAGCGTCCAGGTTTCCCAAAAGGCTTTGTCCAACGGCGCCGTCATGCCGCCGGCGGATTGCGCATCCGGTGACACATACGTGCGGCCGCCGAAAATCGTGGAAAAGAAAAAAACCATTGCCAGCAGGAGATAAATGCTGGTCGCGGTGAGCGCTGGGTGTTGGGTAAAGCGATTACCCGCATATCTTAACACTTTTAAACCCGCCTTGAGCACAATCCCAGAGTATTTTTCTATTGGGCGCTTAATATACTCTCTCATTATTTTGACAACTTTAGCAAATAGACCCCCGTTTTGAATAGTTTCCTTAACGAGTGTTACCCAATTGTTTACTCGGTGCTTTTCATCGGCAGATAGTGTTCCACTTTGAATAAATTTCTCAATCAATTCAATACAATGACGTGCTTGTTCCAGCATCTCCGGAGATAACGTTTTATTCTTACTAACCATATCATTAAGCTGCTGCACTCCGTCAAGTGCTTGCTTCGCCTCGGGAGACAGACCTTTTCTTTTAAGTAGCTCTGTAATCGATTTTATTCCTTCGCGCGCTTGTGCTTCATCAGCAGATTGCCCTTCGCTTTCAATCAAGGTCTCAATCGACTTTATCGCAACTGTTTGCTGCGATTGATCTGTAGATAATTTTCCACTTTCAATCAATTGTTTGATAAAGTTTATTCCACGGCGTGCTTTTTTTTTCTTGTTGGCAGATTTTCCCTTTTCAATAAATTTTTCAATCGTCCCGATATAATGGTCCACTTGCTGCCGCTCATTGTCAGGTAACCAACCACGTTGAATCAATTTCTTGATCTGCTCTGCCTCTGCGATTGTTTTTTTTCTTTTATTGAATGTCATGAGTTTCGTGATTCCTTTTGATTGTTAAAGGTGAACAGTGATCATGCATAGTTGCGGTTTCAGCATAAAAATGAAATGGCTACATCTGAGCCGTTAAGTACCAAAAAGCAATTCTATTACACTGCTAATGTGGATGTGAAAGATTTGTATCGCTACACACTGTCATATTACATTTTTCCTGATCATACCAAACATTTACGGCGAGGTATATTTCTTTTTCCGCTCAACAAAAAGAAGCGCAATTCCCACCACCAGCGCCGCCAGGCTGATCCACAATCCCCGCGTGAAAGCGCGTGAGTGAAAACGAAATTCGATTTGGTGATTGCCGGCGGGAACGCAGACCGCACGAAAACAATAATTCGCTCGATAAGTTTTCACCGGCTGGTTGTCTATGTAAGCTTGCCATCCCGCTGGTTCGGGATAATAATTATCGCTCAAGACGAGGATTTGCGGAGAATTGCTTCTCGTACTTATCACGATGCGATGAAAATTGTATCGTCGTAGTTGTGCGCTCGCAGAGGAGTCGGGTTGCGGCATGATCTCCGGCGTTTCGGTTAACATGACACGACGATGGGGATCAAATCCTTGCTCCGGCCCTGTTCGTAAACGAGTCAATGCTGCAACCGGGTTGGTCTGCACTTCGTATTCGTCAACAAGAAACGCACGCGGCAACACAGTTGGGTTTTCGTAAATGCTCAATACCTGCGACTCGCCGACTTGAAATTGTTGCTTTACTTCCCATTCCTCGACCGGCAAAGTCGCGAAGGTGAGAACGTATTTGGCGTTGAGCATATCGAGGATATGGTGCGCCGGAAAATCATTCTCCTTCTCCTTATCGCGTTGTAATCCGGTCGCTTCGATGAAGTCCTGAAAAAAACGTGGTTTGGCGGCATGATAACCGCCGACGCTCTGAATGCCCTGCGCCGACCAGCGCAGCTCGCCCAATAGTCGGCCGTCGGGATAGAAGCGATACAATGAATTGTCCGATTTAAAAAACGCACTGATGGCATCCGGCTGCAAATAATCGGGCGTTTTCTGTTGCGGATAAGTTTCGCCGATTTTATTATCGACCCTCCAAAGATCAATCAGTGTAATCAGAAAAACAATAATAGCAGCCACAGTGCCAGAAATTTTTTTGTTTAATGCCAACGACAAAGCACCCAACCCACATACGACAAATATAGTGAAAAACCAAATATCTTTAAATAACATTTCGAACCGGCGACTATCTATCAATAATTGAACAATTTCGTCATAGTCATTCGGATAAAGGCGACGCATAAACTCGAAGAAACTATCGCGAGTCAACGTCAATAGTATTGTTAATACTAATACGGCAGTCAAAGCGACCTTCAACTGCAACGCTACCCGTGAGCGTGCGGCCAATTCATCTGGTGAAGTTAAAGACTTCAATCTCGCCATAATGCCTTGCAGCCCAAGTCCGGCCAAAACCGCCACCGAGTATTGCACGAGTATGAGCATCATGACCGGTACGCGGAATTTATTGAAGTAGGGGAGGTAATAATAAAACAGTTTATAAAATGGCAAGAAATAGTGACCAAATGAGATAAGCAAAGAAAATAAAATCACAAGGCCGTAAAAAAATACGATCAGCCGATTCTGTCCTCTATCTGGAAGATAAAACACGAATGCGGCAATAGCGAGCGCCAATACAAGAATGCCCATGTAATTTGGATAATCTGTAAACGGCAGAGAACCCCAGTAAGTTCGCCCTTCAAAGCCATAAAACGAAGGAAAAATGAAGGTCATCATTTCACTTGGCGCAAACGACCATTGAGTCGCATATTCAAGTCCGACTCCCTTGTCGCCGAGATTTGCTGGTGTTTGTTGCAACACTGACGAGCTTCCCCGAATGGAGTAGGGCAAGTACTCATGCAATGGCAAGTACAAAACAGCAGCCAATGCACCACCCAGCAGTAATGCGCCAATAAACCCGCCAAGCATGGGTGTGAGACGTTTGAAATTTTTCCGACGTACACAATTGATGGTTTGGCAGAGCAGATATAGACCAACTAACATCAAGCTGTAATAGGCAATCTGCACATGACCGCGCTGCAATTGGAAGCCTAAAAACAATCCGGCCAATCCAAGATTTCGCCAGGAAAATTTTTCAATAAGCCGATCAACCGCCCAAAGTGCCCATGGTATGTAGGCCGCCGTCATCATCTGCGCGCCATGACCAAAAGCTTCCATTGTAATCAAGTAAGGTGTAAACATAAAGGAAAGACCGCCCAAAAGCGCTGGCCACAAGCTCGTACCTTTTCGACGTAAAAAAATGAACACGCCCGTAGCCGCGAGAATGTAATGCAACATCGGTGTGAACATCGCCGGCAGAGAAACCAAACGCGCGAGTGGGAGCAAAAGCATGCCGGGCATGTACACGAATGGCGCATACATTAAACTGGCAAAACTCGGCATGCCACAGAAGATATAAGGGGACCACAACGGCATTGTCCACGTTTCCCAGAAAAACTTATCGAGAGGGGCGGTCAGCGCAGCGGCTGCTTGTGCATCTATTGAGGAATAGCTTTTACCGCCCAAAATGACATCAAAAAAGAAAATCATCGCCAGCAGGAAAAAAATCCCAACAGCGCCGAGCACCGAATGTTGAACAAACCATTCATTGAAGGAGTTAATCAAGGCAGGCCAACCTGGCTTGCGCAAATCCGGTGCTTGCGCAGTTTCAAACCGTTCGATTTCCTGCAACATTTCATTCGTAGTTTGAAAGCGCTGTTCCGGATCTTTTTCGATAGCCTTCATAACCATCCCAGCCAAGTCCGGTGGCACAAGAGAATTATATTGATTTGGTGGCGGGAATTCCTCGTTGAGGATGGCTTTATAGAGATCGACTTCTGAATTAGTTTTCTCGAAAGGCAACCTCCCGGCCAATAGCTCATAGAATGTCATTCCGAGAGAATAGATGTCGCTGCGATGGTCAACGTTAATCAAACCATTCACCTGCTCTGGAGACATGTAAGGCGGTGTGCCAAATGTATATCCGGATTTCGTGAGACCGATACCTTGCTGAATTTTTGCCAACCCAAAGTCCATGACCTTAATGGTTCCCTTTTCGGTAACCATTATATTATTCGGCTTGATATCGCGATGAATGACACCAGCCTGGTGAGCGTAACCCATTGCAGTCAAAGCTTGCTTGAAAATAGGCATTGCTTCTTCGTAAAGAATCGGCCCAACCTGAAGGAGTTTATCAGCAAGCGTAATTCCCTCCACAAACTCCATCACAATGAACAAACCGCTCTCCGTATCCAGAAGATCGTGGACAATGACGATGTTGGGATTATTCAATTGTGCAAGAGCCCGGGCTTCTTCTTTAAAACGTCTTAAGTAACGATCATCCTGAGCAAGCGCGGGATTCATCATTTTCAAAGCCACGAATCTCTCTAATTCGATATGCTGGGCTTTGTATACGATGCCCATTCCTCCTCCGCCAAGCTTTTCAATGATTCGGTAGCTACCGATAACACGGCCAATCATGTTCGATTGCATAAGCCGACCCTCCTCACCTACAAAATTTAACGTCGATTCGTGGCAAAAATTAGTTTTAAAGACTCAAATAAATGACGAAAATTTTACTCATTATCTTTGACAAAAACAAGTGTTTTCTTTGGAAAAACTGTTTGCTTTTTGCAGACATAGTTTTAAATTAAAGTATTGGTGTTTTTACGTGAGGGAGTAAACGCAGTGACAACATAAGAAGTAATTTATGCGACAACGGCAGGCAATCAGAGCCAGCGTTTACCGGCAAGCCGCTCTTGCGCGGTTGGCCGAGGCTGAATATCTCGAAGAAGCTCATCCCGCAGGTGCCATCTATCTTGGCGGGTATGTTGTCGAGTGCATGTTGAAATGGGCGATCTGCCAGCGCCAGGGGACAATTTATTTGGAAGATCTGCCGGACTCCAAATTGCCGGAACGTTTGACGGGTGCTCGCGGACACGATTTAGACTTTCTACTGGAGGTTAGTGGGCTTCGACCGCTTCTGGAGTTAGATAAAGAACTTGGCAAAGATTTTAACAAAATTTTGTTCTGGAACGTTGCCTTGCGTTATAAGCCCGACAAGGGTGACGTTCGCGCTGCCATTCAGTTTTTAGCCAAAGTACGCGAATTGCGTCATTGGCTGGAAAGTATCTGTTGATTTTCTGAACTTGGAGATTGACATGGAGTCTCAAAAAATACTTGAAGAGATTACCGCTGCCTTTAAAAACATCGTTCACGAGCTTAATCTGCATCCGACGCGATTGGATATTGAGTTGACCATGGCGGAGACCATTCACGTTTATATGACGGCTCCGGAATTTTCCGGCAAAACCGAAACGGAGCGTGATCTCATGATTTGGCGCGCTTTGAAAAAAAAATTATCAAACCGCGCTCTGATTGAAATTTCGGTCTGCGAGCTTTGGGCGCCTGGAGAAGAAGCCGAAACGGAAAAACTGCAGGCGGCCTGATTGGGTTCAACGTTCATTTCAACTCATTTTAAGAGGCTTTATGGAACGACAAGAAATTCGCACTCAAATAGCCGCTGCCTTACAAACAATTATTAAAGAACGCAATCTTCATCCGACTCGTTTTGAAGTCGAGCTGTCTCCGTATGGGACTGTAGAAGTTTATTTGACCGCGCCGGAATTTTCCGGCAAAACCGATAGGCAACGCGAACTAATGATTCTCGCAGCTCTGGAAAAAAGGTTGAAGCGAGAAGTCATCATGCACATTTCGGTCTTCATGCTATTCGCCCCTGAAGAAGATCCGGAGTTTGAAAAGTTGCAGCCGGTTTGAGCGCTAAAATCATTAGTGTCTGCAAACTTCCACAATCAACCCCACCATTTGATTGGCCTTTTCCTGCCAATCATTCGCGACCGCAAGACGACGGCGTTCTCCAGCGCCTTTAGCAGCCGTCGCCAGCGCCGGCTCGATTTGCGCGGCGAATTCAGACGCATTTTCTGCGAGAAAAACATGGTCGCGCATGGCGATTAAATCCGGGGACAGCGCCATACTCACCACCGGTTTGCCCGCCGCAAAATATTCGTACAGCTTGTTGGGATTCAAGAAGCGCGTCAATTCATTTTTCAACAATGGAATCAAGCAAACATCGGCCGCCGCGAAATAAGCCGGAAGTTCATCGTGCTTGACGACGCCGAAGTGTTGCACATTTGGCAAGGCGAGTAATTTGTCCATTTGGGCGCGAACCGCCGGAACTGCCGGGCCAATCAACACGAGCATTTTATCGGGATGCCTCGCGGCAACTTTTTCGAGCGCTTCAAAATCCGTCCATTCCGAAATGGCGCCGATATAAAGGAGTGCCTCGGCAGGCTCGGCACCCGTTTGGGCAAACGTCTTGGGAGGTGCCGTATTTTTCAAAAATAAGCCGC
>Ga0247727_10019664_pt1 | contig 10439 bp, 10 predicted proteins | sample WisWelCaveWW1625_FD_202498 | JGI IMG/M metagenome (GOLD analysis project Ga0247727, IMG submission 202498) | Biofilm microbial communities from Wishing Well Cave, Virginia, United States - WW16-25 | ecosystem: Environmental > Aquatic > Deep subsurface > Groundwater > Cave microbial mat | place... | reverse complement strand
TTGGCTCGTGAGCAAAAAGGCGAGCAGCGCGCTCACGTGCGGCTCATGCCCGACCAATGCCAGCGCCGCATCGTCCTCGTGCTCATTAAGAAAAGGCAGAATAAGCTCGGGACTCGCTTCGGGAATGAGCAACTCCGTTGGCGTTGCGGGCTTGAGCTTGAAACGCCGTTGCACAATCTCCGCGGTTTGTTGCGCGCGCACCAGTGGGCTGCAATAGAGGTGGGAGAATCGCGCTCCCGTTTTTGCTAAACCGCGTGCGATACGCGCCATCTTCTCGCGGCCCTTTTCGGTTAATGGGCGGGCCTCGTCGGGTTGATCCCAATTCTCGCGCAGCTCCGCAATCGCGTGGCGGATAATATAAATTTGCACGGACGCTCCTTTCAATGATGCTTATGGATGAAAACAAATTTGAAACGTTGCGGAAATTCCGGACAGCCTTTGTCACTTAGACATACTGCTTCAAGGTTAATTTGCAATTCGCCTCTTTGTAATGTCATCCTGGAAGGAACTTCCCTAGCACCGGGCACATTGTTTAAAACAGGATGTATCTCAAGCACGAGGGAAGGCTCTTACAGAATGACAAAGCTGAGGCGTATTGCAAACCGAACCGAATATAAAAAGCTCGCGCGACGATGTCAAATTCAAAACCGGCGCATGGAAAAGGGCTTGTCCACTGCGAATTTTTTTCTTATAATTCCGCCCTGTAAAAATGCTCACAGGATTCGCGGCGCACCATAAAAAGGTGCGCCGTTGCGTTTGCAGAGGATGAGAACCGCACATGACCAGGTTAACGGCCCTCGGGCTGATGGTGGCATGCTTTTCCGCCTGTTCCAAAAACAACGTTTCGCACACTTCCCTCGCGCAACAGCCGCCCGAGAAGGTGGAGCCGGTCGCCGCGCCCGAGCCCACGATCATCAACCCCACCGGGCCGGTTGCCGGATCGGTGTTCGACGTGGTCTCGCCCAACAGCACTATGTCCAAAGACGTTCTGCGGGCCATGGCGCAATATGAAATCAAGAGCATTGATCGCCACGACCTGTGGTGCACGCACGCCCTGGATATTGACGGCGACGGCTCCAAAGAATTGTTGATTTCAAACGTATTCGAATGGTGCGGCAGCGGCGGCTGCGGCGTGTGGCTGTGGCAGCGCACCCGCAAGGGCTTGCGCAATCTTCTGCCCACGGAAAATATTCTCGCCGAGGCCGTGGCCGTGGAAGATTCGAGCACGAGCGGCTATCACAATCTGCGCGTTTACTCGCGCAAATTCAGCAAGCAGCAAGAGAGCATTCTCGTGAGCGATTTGTATGTTTGGCGCGATACCCAATACGTGCTCGCCGCGAGCCGGCAGCTCGGCAAGTATTTGCAAACTTCCTTGCCGCCCACGGCATGGAAGGTCGTGCCCTAGTTTTGTAATACTCACAGCTTGTCATTCTGCAAGAATCTTCCCTAGCACTGGGACCATCGTTTCATTTTTAGAGGTGTGCCAAGCGCGGGGAAGTTCCTTCCAGGATGACATTTCAAAGAAGAGCATCAAGACAGGACTACGAAATCAAATTCTCGTTGAGGAGGTGTTGACCATCGAAATTCTGGCTAATCTCATCGCAATCTTGACCGTGCTCATTGGCGGCGGCTTATTGGCCAAAAGCTATTTCAAAAAAGCGAAGGTCACGAAAGCAGAGCAGGACACGTTCAAGAAGAACGCGAGCAACCACAACAAAGAGCTGGACACGGCTTTGTCGAAGAAAGACGATAAGGCCTATAACGAGCTTCTGCACCCCAAGAGCACGCGCTTTCAATCCAAGATTCCTTATCGCATCGAAGGTTCCGTCGAAGTGCTCAAAAAAGTGAAGAGCCAAATGGAAGCCGTGAGCGGCCCCACGAGCATTATTTCAAAAAGCGAGGAGCTTTATAAAGAAACGCTCGTCGTGGTTTATAATTTCATGACCGAGGGCAAGCTCGGCGACAAGTTCGTCGAAGGCTCCGGCAAAGTCACGCGCATCTGGGTGAATACCGATAACGGCTGGCGTTTGGTTCACGAACACGTCAGCGAAAACTAAAGAGGCTGCGCATGCGCCATCCCGCGTTGTTGGATCGCCCTCAAACCGCATTGTTGGTGATCGATATTCAAGCTCGCGTTCACGCCGCGATGTGCTTCGGGCAACAAGTGGAACAGAATGCCGTGAAATTGCTGCGCGGCTTTCAAGTTTTGCGCGTGCCGATTTATGTGACGGAGCAATATCCTCAAGGCCTCGGGCACACGATTCCGGCAGTGGCAGAGGCGTTGGCGGGCGCGCAGCCTTTGCAAAAGATGTCCTTCAGTTGTTGCGGCAGCGAAGCGTTGATGGCGGGACTAAAGGAGCGAGGCATTCAACAGCTTTTGCTCTGCGGCATTGAAACGCACGTGTGCGTCTCGCAAACCGCGCACGATTTATTGGCGCACGGCTTCCAAGTCCACGTCGCGCGCGACGCCGTATCTTCACGCCGCGAGGGCGATCACACCAATGCGTTGGAGCGCATGAGAGCCGCGGGCGCGGTCATCACAACGACCGAAGCGGCGCTCTTTGAATTGATGGTGCGCGCGGACATTGCGGAGTTCAAAGCGATTTCCGCGCTGGTGAAGTGATAAATGACCGCTGAGGGATGTCATTCAGAAGGAATCCTTTTCGGCGCTGGGCATCAACTCCAGTACTTAAAAAGGTTCCTTCTGAATGACACGGTATAGAAGGAGGTTTAGCTATCAAATTTTATCATCAAGCAACAGCCTCGCCAGCGCCGCGCGCACTTCCTCTACGCTTACACTCGCGGTCGTTTCATCGGAGCCGCGCACGGCAAGAAAATTTTTCCCTAACGGCTTCCACAACTCCGGCGGCGTTGGGCCGAAAATCGCAACGAGCGGCACATTCACCGCGGCGCACACGTGCATCACGCCGGTGTCGTTGCACACGAGCGCGCGGCAGTGTGTGAAGCACGCCGCCAGCTCGCGCAAGCTCGTGGGCGCAATTTGAATCGGCAAAAAACGCGCGCGCGCGCAAAACTTCTCCACCAGCTCTCCTTCATTCTTTCCCCAAAACAATAAAATCTCCGCGCCGTGTTCCTCGTGCAGGCTTTGCGCCAGCTCCGCGAATTTTTCTATGGGCCAGCGGTTCGGAATTTTGCCCGCGCCCACGTGCATGCCAATCACGAGGCCTTCGCCGCGCAAGCCCGTCGCTTGGAGTTTGAGGGCGGCGCGCTCGCGCTCTGCGTTGGTGAGGTGCATCACCTCCGCCGCGTTTTGAGGCGCAACACCGATATGTCGCACGAGGTCGAGATTGCGCTCGCTTTGATGTTTCTCTTCATTCGCATACGGCGCGAGCAGATTATAAAAAAAATTGCTGGAGCAGCCTTCCCACACGCGATGCTCGGACCCGAGCACGTATGGGGCTTTCGAGAAATAGGCGAGCAAATCGCTGGTGAGCGAATGGCTCACGGTATTGAGCACGATGGTGAGATCCCAACCTCGCCGCAATTGCCGCCACAACGCCCACGCGCGGCGCAAAGTCCAACCCGTGCCGTGCTCGTGAAAGAGCAGCACCTCGTCAACGTCACCATGATAAGCGACCACCTCGGCAAAGTACTCGCGCACCAAAACGCCGAGGTGTGCGTGCGGGAAAGCTTGCCGCAGCGCGGGCAAAACCGGCGTGGCTAAAATAAAATCTCCGAGCATATCGTGCTGGCGCACGACGAGAATGCGTTTGATCCCGGCGAGATTGATTTGCGCCGGCAGGAGCGCTTCTTTGGCAAAAATTTTTTCGAGCCAACGCCGCGCACTGCGCTTGCAGAATTGTTCGATGCGATACCACGACTGGGGCATGGGATTGGTGTTCTTTCGAAAACAAGAAAACCTCGTTTCAAAGAAACGAGCTTACTTCACCGCGCCGGCGAGCGTATCGTGGTGCTCATGGATCAGCGTGCGCAAATACGTCCCGATGAAATTCGCGCCGGCGAAGCCCGCGCGCTTGGCCGCTTCTTCTTCTTTCTCCTCGGGAATGTCGGCGCTCTCGGCGTAGTGCTTGAGATCGCGATAGAAACCTATCGTGAATAAATCCCACGCCGCGCCTTGCTCGTGCGTGAAGATGAGATTCTCCGGGCGGCCGAGCGCTTTCAAATACGCATTCTCCATTTCGCGTTCTTTATAAAGCTCAACCTGCTTGCCGGGCAGCGCGAGAAAGATTTCGACATGAAAGAAGCTCGCGGCGCTGAAGGCTTGGCGCACTTGCGCGAGCGGCGGGCCGTCGACGAATACTTCTTCGTGCCACGCCGCGTGCTCATAAAATTTCTTGGCAAACGCCGCTTGCGGCAATTGCGCCTTCTCCCCTGCTGCTTTGCGCTGCCCTGCCCGCCCCGCTTCATAATACGCGCTGAAGCTCTCCATCGGAAATAAGAACATCAAATCCCATTGATCGCCTTGGCTATGGCGCATCCAAAACGGCCGCTCGTCGCCGGAAGCATCATAAACCGGCATGCGTTCTTTGTACAGCGCGATGAGATCAAGCAGCTTGCCCGGCGCGGCGCGCACGAACATGGCTTTGTAGAGATAACCGGCTTCGGCGTTGGCCGTAAGCAAAACCATCACGAGCAAAAACAGAACACGTTGCATAGCTTCCTCCGCTTCTTCAAAACATCTTCGTGCAACTCCGAAGCTTTGGGGTGGCACGTGGTTGATTTGGTAGTGCTCTTCCTTGAAATGTCATCCAATGAGTATTGACTTTCAAATTCGGTAATCGCCTCCTAAGATATGTCATTCAGTAGGAAACTTTTTTCGCTCTGGGCACTAACTCCAGTGCTTAAAAAGGTTCTTACAGAATGACAATTTCAAGGAAGCGTTGCAAATCAAACCATAACGAGTATAGTGGCAGTTTTTAAAAACCTCGGCTGCGCCGAGGTTGAAACAGCGCTTGAATTATAGCGGCCGCGCTAGCGCGAGTTCATAACACGCGGCCTCGCGATCATTGCGCACGAGCAAGAAAGGCGCGGCCAGCGCGGGGTTGTTCCACGTCTTCCCCTCCAACGCCGCAATGCCGCCCAACTCAACGTGCGCGTTCGGGTTTGCTTCCACCAAAAAGACTTCGCCGCTTTCGGCTTGAATGAGCAGAAGATCATCGATCAAAACAAGCTGGCCGTGGCCATAGCGGCCGCGTTTCCATTTGCGCAGGCCATTGCCGAGATCGAGGCAAACCAGGATGCCGTCATCCAAGCCGTAAACAAAGCCTTCGCGCACAACCACGTTGGCGAATTTCGCTTTGAGATGCGTCGTTTCCCAAACCAGCGTGCTGCGCCAAAGTCGTTGCTCGTCGCGTGAAATTTGAAACAGCTTGCAGCCGACGCCATAACCTGTGGTCGCGAAAACACGATCCTCGGGCAACGCCACGGGCTGCGCCACGCATTGCGTTTCATTGGGCCAGCTTTGCTCCCAAAGCATTTCTCCGCTCGCCGGCGCGTGCGCCACGATCTTCGCGCGATTGAAGATGAGAATTTGCGGCGTACCGGCAAGCGTAGCGAGTAGCGGCGAGCTATAACTGGCGCGATCATCGCCCGCGCTCCAGATACGCGCGCCGGTCATCGCATGATACGCCACGAGCGACTTGCCTTGCGTTCCGCCCGCGCTCACGATCACCAAGCTATCCAACACCAACGGCGAGCAGCTCACGCCCCATTCATTCATCGCAGCTTCGTTATCGCGCAGAATGTCTTGCGACCACAGCCGCTCTCCCGAAGACAATGCCAAACAATTGAGCTTGCCGGTTGCGCCCACAGTGTAGACGCGCTCATGAGCGATCGTCGGCGTTGCGCGCGGACCGTTGCCAGCAATCGGAGATTCGTATCTCGTGCTGTCACGGTGTAGCCAGCGCAATTTGCCGGTGGCAAGCTCATAACACCTCACGCGCTCATGCTCGCCGTGTTGCTCTTGCGTGATCGCACGGTCATTGAACACTGCGAACGCGGACCAACCCGTGCCCACCGGTTTGCGCCATAAAAGCCGCGGAGGTTGCGCCTTCCAATCGCGGGCGAGTTTTATTCCAGCCACGTTGCCGTTGCGTTGCGGCCCGAGAAACTGCGGATAGTTGAAATATGGCGCGCGCTTGTGTGCAGTTGATTTGGGCGGCGCGGTGAGGGAAACTTCAGCGGAGGGTATGTTCGCAGTGGTTTCGGGCAATGCCGGCGTGTTTTTTTCTTGGGGGGAAAAAGAAGCTGGAGCGCTTGCCGGCAAAGGCGCGGCTTTGCGCAATTCAACCAGCGGAATCAAATCGCCGCTGAAGCCGCGAAAACGAAAGAATACGAGCGCTGCACTCGTGGCCGCGAGCAACAGAATGGCAGCGAGGCCTCGAGCGCGTCGCGACAGGCGCGAGAAGAACAGCAGCCATAACAACGCGAGCACCAACGCGCCGCCGAGGAGGCCCATCGTGAACATCACCTGATCCTGGCGATTGGGAGCGTCGGCAATCCCAATGAAGAGCAAGCCGAGGCCGCAGCAAACCAGGATCAGCAAGAGCGGCCACCAGCGCAGGCGCGTAGAGGAAGAGTTGGGAATCGTCACAATTTTTGGGGGAAGGTTCAACCACGGTTTGCCGTGGCTTTATCGAGCAGCAAATTGCCGAAAACGAATCCGGCCTAATCCTTCAGCTTGAGCTTATTTTTCACAATGTCCGCGCGCAGCTTGTCGCGTTTCTCCGAAGCGCGGCTGGCCTTGTACCACTTTTGCATATGTCCGGGTTGCGTCACCAGCATCAACTCGTGCAGCATAGTTTCCGGCCAACCCGAGAGAATCTTGAGATCAAGCCCCAAGCGAATGAACGAGAGAAAATTTAAAAACTCCACGGAGGTGAGGCTGCGCGCATAGCGCAGGACGCCATAGGTGCGCCAGACTTTGTCTTCGAGGTGCAGCTTCTTATCTGTGAGCAAGCGCTCGCGGCCCTTTTGCTCCAATTGAATCAGCTCTTCCGCAACCTGCTCCAACAGGCCCAACGTGTCGTCTTCCGAGCAGCCGAGCGTGAGTTGATTGGAGATTTGAAAAACGTTGCCGATTACTTCCGTGCCTTCACCATAGAACCCGCGAATGGTCAAGCCCAGCTTGGCGAATTTGCGCGAGGTCTTTTCCATTTCGTCGAGCAACACGAGCGCGGGCAAGTGTACGAGCAGCGAGACGCGCATGCCCGTGCCGGTGTTGGTGGGGCACGCGGAGAGAAAGCCAAACTGCGGCGAGAACGCATAATCCAATTCGCCGCTCAATTCGTCATCGAGGCGCTCGAGCGCCTGCCACGCCGCGCGCACGCCGAGGCCGGGTTGAAACGATTGCAGGCGCAGATGATCTTCTTCATTGGTCATGATGCTCATATATTCGCCCGCGCCGAAAACGATGCGCGCCGAGCTTTTGCGATCCACCAATGCCGGGCTTGCCAAGCGGCGCTCAACCAACACGAGGCGGTCGAGCGGCGCGAGGTAATCGATCTCCACGAACTTGGGCTGCGCGAGCACGTTTGCTCTCGAGGCGGCCGTGCACACTTGATCGCTCACGTTCGTCAATTCCGGCGCGCCGGCAATCGAGGGAAACGAATACTTGGCCAAATTGCGCGCGAGCCGGATGCGCGTCGAGAACACGATCTCCGAGTGCGGCCCGGGCTTCTCGACCCAATGCGGAACCGTCAGGCTCAAGTCGTGCACTTGTTGTGCGGAGCTGAGGAGCGAGGCTTCCCAGTCGGGGAGGTTGGAGGAAAGTGATTTCATTTTAGGCTTTCGACAATCTTGGAACTTCATTTTAGCGCGCCGCCCAATTTATTTCTTGCTCTAAGTTTCTCACGCATTCAATTTTCCCTTACCCTTTAGGCGCCTCCGCGGCGCGAATGATATTGCGTAGCTCCGCGGCGCGCTCGAAGCGTTCTTGCAGAATCGCTTCTTGCAGCTCGCGGCGCAAGCGCGGGAGATTCGCGCCGGCAGTGGCCGAAGCGAGTTTGCGCGGCACGCGGCCTTTGTGGCGTGAGCTGCCGTGCAAGCGGCGCAGCAAAATTTTCATCTCACCGGAAAATGCTTTATAGCATTGCGCGCAGCCCACTTTGCCCCTCTCTTCGAATTGCGCGAACGTCATGCCGCACGCCGGACAGCTCGGCCCGTGTTTGCGCTTTTTTCGGCTGCCGACTTGTTTCGAAACCAAGGCCTCGCCGAGAATGCCGGCCATGATGTGGCCGAACAATTCCGGAATGTTCCCCAACGGATTGACGATGCCCGTCTTCTCCGCGCACGCTTCGCATAGGAAATTTTCAGACTTCTTGTTGTTGATCACCGTGGTGCAGCGCACCGTGGCTTTCGCTTTTTTACATGCTTGACATTGCATGGCGTCCCTGGCTCTCCTGGATAGATTTGATACGACCATCGAACAACTCCACCACCCGGTCGGCGCGTTTGGCCAACTCGAGATTGTGCGTCACAATCACAAACGTGCGCCGATCGCGGCGGCTCAACTGCCACAACAAATTGTGCAAACTCTCGCTCGAAACGTAATCGAGATTGCCGGAAGGCTCGTCCGCCAACACGATGGGCGGATCGTTCATCAACGCGCGCGCGACGGCCACGCGTTGTTGCTCGCCGCCGGAAAGCTGGCCGGGGCGATGCGTGAGGCGATGTTGCACGTTCACGTCTTGCAGCAAACCCGCGGCGCGTTCGCGCAGAGCCTGGCCGTTTTTTCCGGCGATCATCGCGGGCAGCATCACGTTCTCCAACGCCGTAAATTCCGGCAGGAGATGATGAAACTGAAACACGAAACCGAGGTGGCGATTGCGAAACTCCGCGAGCGCGCGATCATGCAGCTTCGAAAGCGGCGTGCCGCCGACAATAACCTCGCCGCTCGAAGGCCGATCCAACGCGCCGAGCAAGTGCAGCAACGTGCTCTTGCCCACTCCCGAAGCGCCGACCATTGCAACAATCTCGCCTGCGTACACGGTGAGATCGATGCTTTTCAAAACATGAAGCTCGCCGCCTTCGGTCACATAGGACTTGCACAGCGCTTTGGTGGTGAGAATGGGTTTGCGGGTAGACATTATTTTTAAGCTATCAGCTTTTAGCTATCAGCCTTCAGTTATTAGCTGATGGCTAATAGCTGAAAGCTGATAGCTGCCTATTCATACCGAATCGCGCGCACGGGTTCGAGCTTCGAAGCGCGATACGCGGGATACACGGTGGCGGTGAATGACAAAAAAATCGCGGCGAGCCCGACGCCGATGAAATCGAACGGCTTCATCAAAATCGGCAGCGCGCTGATGATATAAACATCCGAAGGCAGCGAAAAAAATTTGAACTCATACTGCGCCCAGCACAACGCAAAGCCCAGCGTCAAACCGATGGCGGTGCCGACCAAACCGGCGACGAGGCCTTGAAAGATAAAAATCTTCATCACGCTGGTGTTCGTCGAACCCATACTTTTGAGAATGCCGATCTCGCGCGTTTTTTCGAGCACGACCATGATGAGCGTGCTCACGATGTTGAACGCGGCCACGACGATGATGAGCGAGAGCACGATGAACGCAATCCATTTTTCAAACTGCATCCACGAGAAGAGGTTCTTATTCACGTCGAACCACGTCTCGACGTAATACGGATACTTCAACTCGTTTTTGATGACTTCGGCAACTTGGCCGGCTTGATCCATGTCTTCGAGCTTGAGCTGAATGCCCGAAACTTTGTTGCCCATCTCGAACAGCTTTTGCGCTTGCGGGATGCCGATGAATGCAACGTTCGAGTCATAATCATAAATGCCGGTCTCGAAATAACCCGCCACGCGAAAGTTCATGGCGTTGGGCATGCTGCCGAAATCACCCACACGCAAGCCCGCGGCCGAGAGCAACACGATCTTATCGCCAAGCCCGACGACGAGACGATCAGCCAACGAATAGCCCAACAAGATTCCGGGATACGCGCGCTCGCCTTCTTTTTCCACCATGCCCAAATTCAACGTGCCGTAATTGACGTTGTTGACCAAGTCCGTCACGCCCGTTTCGGTCTTGGGATCGATGGCTTTGACCACGATGCCTTGTTTGCGATCTTGCCCGCTCGCTAAAATCAACGCACGATCATGAATGTATGGCGCGGTGGCGACCACGTGCGGCGTGTTCTTGATGCGTTCGACGATCTTGGCATAATCTTCGACGCCTTGATCGTGAAAGGTTTTGATCTTCGCATGCGCATCGAAGCCGATGATGCGCGAGCGCACTTCGGTTTCGAAGCCGTTCATCACGGAGAGCACGATCACCAACGCGGCCGTGCCGATAGCCACGCCCGCGATGGAGATGTAGGTGATCAACGAGATGAATTTAACTTGCCGCTTCGAACGCAAATAGCGCCGCGCGACGAAAAGCTCGTAGGACATTCAGTTACTCTAGAATTTTATATGTAAAGGCGTAGATCGTAGATGG
>Ga0247727_10019663_pt1 | contig 10440 bp, 8 predicted proteins | sample WisWelCaveWW1625_FD_202498 | JGI IMG/M metagenome (GOLD analysis project Ga0247727, IMG submission 202498) | Biofilm microbial communities from Wishing Well Cave, Virginia, United States - WW16-25 | ecosystem: Environmental > Aquatic > Deep subsurface > Groundwater > Cave microbial mat | place... | reverse complement strand
GCGGTTAAGCCTGTTTTTACGGATAACGGGGAAAGATCCCAAAAATTATGGAGTTGGTACCATAAAGAAGATTATTTTGGTCCAGGTGTATTTGGTCAAGGCGTAACTCTAGACATGGTTCGATATTATAATACCCACATTCGTAAGACTGGTGGAAAGAAATATCGTTGGGTCTTTCTGAACTGTGAATTCACCACAGATTTTGAGTTTTATTACTGTGCAAAAGGAGAAGACTGTCCAAAGTCGAGTAGCTAGGCCTTCAAACAAGCTTTGCTTTTTTCTTCATAACTGATCAAAAGGCACTACTTTTACTGATTTTGCCAAGAGTTCTTTCCCTATAGTCTTTTGAAATTCCTTTGCTGTACAAAGCATCACAATTTCTAAGTCTTTGGTGCTCAAGTGCTTTTTGGCCGCTGCTCTTGCTTGAGCTGGAGTAACAGCCTGGATGTTTCCCACATATTTTTCCAAATAATCATCAGATCTTCCCAATAATTTTTGAACAATAGCTTGAGAAATCACTTTCTCTGGAATATCGATCAAAAATGGGAACGATCTTGAAAGATGCTTTTTGGCAAATTCCAATGACTCATCTGTCACACCATTTCCATGGACCGCTTTGTCCAACAACTCCAAACTCAATTTCAATGCAGGTAAGGTGTCGGCATTTTTGGGAAAAGTATAAAGATAAAAAGCTCCTCCATCCCTTCTAGCGTCTACAGAGCCATAAGCTCCATAAGCCCACCCTCGTTTGACTCGAATCTCCTGCATATATTGGGCTTGAAACATATGCCCCGCAAAAGCGGTTACAAAGATATTTAAAGGAAAAAAATCTCTGTCACGCGCATCTATCCCAGGATGTCCAATAATAAACTGAGTTTGTGTTCTTTCAGGTTTATCTATCAAAATAATTTCAATCCCTTCCAGTTTTTTTTCAAAAGATCGGACTTTTGGATCGGCCTTACCTTCAGGAAGGACTTTAACTAATTTGTGGATAAGATCTTCAAGTTTAGGTTTTGTAACATCTCCAGCAGTCCCCACCAAAAGACCTCCCCGATGTAAATACGTCTTATAATGATTCTCAATATCTTCCTTCTTAATTACTTTCAAAGACGCTAGGGTTCCAACTGGATCGCGAGAGTATGGATGACCTTCATATAAATTTTCCATGAATTTCTGTCTAGCCAATTGCGCATCGTCTTCCAATCTCAAATACAGTTGGGCGATGATTTGTTCACGCACTTTGTTGAGCTCCTCTTCAGGAAAGGTGGGTTCTGTTAAAATTTCTATCACAAGAGAAAAGAGTTGATCTAAATTTCGACTTAAAACCTTCCCAATTACCATTAGGGAATGAGATCCGGCATCGATATCTAGGTTTGCACCCAAGAAATCGAGAGTGTTTTCGATTTCCTCTCGCGATTTTCTAACGGTGCCTCTCATTAGCATCTCACCCAATAAATTGGTTAATCCTCCCTTGTCGTCGGGATCTGTATAGGCTCCAAAAGGGAAGGTTATGATAAAACTGACCAGAGGTTGATCATGTTTTTCAGCTAATATGGATTCTACTCCTCCCACATTTACCCAAGTCTTCATTGATTCCTTTTTGTTTGCATAACCGTTTTTCACCGATGCCATCCATCCTCCTAAAAAAAATAATAAAAAAGGTATAACGATTTTAGATTTCATCTTTTCCCTTTGGGAGCATTTTGTGAGTTTGCTTTTGGAGTTGCGACTACCAGAGTTCTATTTTGAGATACATAATACTGGGTTGCCACTCTTCGAACATCTGAAGCTTGAACCTTTTTTAGACGAGGAATTTCTTCAAACAATTTTCGATAATCTTTTGAGACGATCTCATGAAACCCTAAAGATTCAGCTTTGCTGTCAGCTGTTTTGAAGTTATTCCAAAAAGAAGTCTCCAATCGATTCTTAGCCTTTTGAAGTTCATCATCTGAAACGTCTTCTTTGGAAAGGCGCTCCAATTCCTCGTAAACGATCTTTAGGGCTTCTTGCGCCTGGTGTCCTGTTTTCATACTAATATCAATAATCTGCAGTCCCGGATCTTTGGTTTGATTAACCCAACCTCCAGCCTCAGATGCTATTTGGGAATCGGTGATCAAACGTCGATAAAGTCTTGAGCTTTTGCCATCAAAAAGCAGTGCATGCGCGACAGAAAGTGCAGGTAAATCCTCATGAAGGGAATCAGGGACATGAAATCCTATTAAAACCTTTTGTGCGGGAATGGGTTGCTCAATTTCGATCCGTTTTTCTTCTGTCTGTTGTGGTTCAGAAGGAATTTTTTCCGGAGGGATCGTTGAAGCTGGGATAGCTCCATAAGCCTTGTTAATGGTTTTCAAAACTTCCTCAGTCTCAACATCTCCTACAACCACTACTGTCGAATTATTGGGAGCATAATATGTTTTATAAAACTCGATGCAGTCCTTTAAATTAATAGCTTGGATATCCTTCATCCAGCCAATCACAGGCCAGTGGTAAGGATGAAGCGAGAATGCCGCCTTATGAAGTTGCTCGTACATGATCCCGCCAGGTGAGTTGTCCACACGAAATCTTCTTTCATTGGCCACTACCTCTCGCTCCGAATTAACTTGGGCGTCATTTAAAATCATATGCTGCATGCGATCAGCTTCCAAGGAAACCACTGTGGCAAAAGCCTCTTTGGGTAGACTTTCCCTGTAAAATGTCCAGTCTACATAAGTTGCCGCGTTAATGCGTCCTCCTTGCTCTTCAAGAATTTTGTCAAATTCTCCTTCCTTTGTATTTTTTGTTTCTTTGAACATGAGATGTTCAAATAAATGTGCGATTCCCGTGATCCCATCTCTTTCATTTCGCGACCCCACATTGAACCACGTGTGATAAGCAAAGACTGGAGCAGAATGGTCTTCTAATATGATGATTTTTAGACCATTTGTAAGGCGGTATTTTTTGACTACCATACCTGTTCCAAAAGAAATACTATCCATCTCAAAAGCTTTGGATGATTCAAAAGAAGCAAAATTCACGGTTTTAGCCCTCCAGTCTGAAGATGCGCATCCGAATAAAAGAATAATAAAACACAAAATGTTTTTACGAAGCATAGAAAAATCACTGTACCCATGGAATCTTAATGGTTCAACTTGTTCCAGTTTGAAAAGAATGAATCATTTTATGTACTGTTTTGATATATATAGGTTCTTTTTCTTCTGTGCATGTGAAAGTGAACACAACCTGGTAGCGTTTCGACAGACCTATAAAACTTCGAATAATTCGATTACCGTCAGATGCTTTATAGCGTCCACGTAATTCCAATCCTTTGAGATTCCCCAAATTTACAAAAGCCTTGGCTAGAAGTTCATATTCATTGAGAACCATTTGCAATTGCTTTTCGGAGAGCTCACCTATTTTTTCAACACTGAGCTCTTCCCGCAGCTCTTGAATCACAATGTTTGCATTGGCGCGAAAGAGGGGGCCAACTTTTGGAGACAGAAATTGAACCTGGGTTCCCAAAGCACCTCCTTCCTGGATTTCCCAGCTTCGAGGAATGCGGATAGTGAATCCATACGTGGGATGCTCATAGGTTTTCCAAAGAAACGGAATTTTGGAGGTATCACATCCGCAAAAAAATAGTAAAAAAAAGAAAATATTATTCAAACAAAGCTTCACGATTGAGAATTCTAAACTCAATCCTGCGGTTCTTGGCTCTTCCCCCGGAAGTTGTGTTGTCTGCAACTGGCTTAGATACTCCATATCCTTTGATCTCCATTCGGTAGGGTCCAATCCCCTCATGGACTAAATATTGTCTTACGCTTTCAGCTCGTTCACGGGACAAACGCAAATTAAATTGCCGACCCCCTTGGTTGTCTGTGTGTCCTTCTATCAGAATTCGGAGCTTAGAATATTTCTTCATCAAGTTTGCCACACGGTTGAGAACATTGTAAGAAACTTTTTGGATGATGGCTGCACCTTCCGCAAATTGAATTCCCTCAATCCAACCTGAAAGTTCCTCTAATTCTTCTTCCTTTGGAGCAGGTGCAGCTTTAATCCCCGGCACAACTTCTGGGTTTAAAAGTCTAAACTCGATTCTCCGATTCTGAGATTTTCCAGTTGTAGTAATATTATTCGCAATCGGTTTTGAAAACCAATAACCTTTTGCCCGTAAGCGATTGCTAACTACTCCACGATGAACAAGATATTGCTTGACGCTTTCTGCCCGTTTTTGTGAAAGCCTTTTGTTTAGTGCCAGAGAACCATCGGTATCTGTGTGTCCTTCAATCTCAATCTTAAGCGTTGGATACTTGTTCAAGACATCGCTAGCACGATTTAAGAGTTCATAGGATTCTTCTTCAATAATGGTTGACCCTGTTGCAAAATGGATTCCCTCAATGCGGCCCGAAAACTCTTGGAGTTCGTGATCTGGGCACCCATCATCGTCTTTATATCCGTTGACGATTTCCGCTTCATCAGGGCACAGATCTTTATCGTCCAGAACCCCATCCTTGTCTCGATCTGAAGGAGGGGGTGGTGTGGGTTCGGGAGCCAGCAGAGTTTCTGGTGTTTCAAAAGGGGTTGGCTCTGGTGTGGGAGTAGGTTCAGGGGTTGGTTCGGGCGTTGGAGCAGGAATAACATCGGGACAACCATCGTCATCTTGGTACTTGTTGAAATTTTCAGGTACATCTGGACATCTGTCGAGATCATCCGGAAGGCCATCTCGATCTCGATCTGGCAAAATTTTGGGCCCTTTGGCTAGGTAATAAGTTAAATTTAAAGTACCTAAAAAAGCTGTGTGGGTGCTATTAAAAGACGTGGCTGCTCGAAATTCGGGTCGTATAGCCATGTTTCTAAAGAGAAAAAATTTAAAGCCACCACCGAAATTGACCGCAAATTTATTGTCGCGGGGAGTATTTTCAATATCGATCACCTGGCCGCCAAGCCCCCAGATCACATAGGGAATAATTCGATCTGTCAGCCAAGCTTGAACCAGAGAATCGAGGGAAATAGCATAAAAATTTTGCCTTAGAGTATTACTTCCAGTAGGCGAAAAATCGAAAACTCCCTCTAATTCAATATAAGGACTAAAAGCCCAGCCCAGCCTTGTTCCAAATACCCACATTTCTCGCAATCGTTCATTTCGGCTAGAAAAGGACTGATTCTCTCCATGCCAATAAACCCCTCCAAATCCACTGAACGTAAGAGTATTTGGCTTGGGTCCATATCGATCAGGCGCTCGCCCAAATAGAGTTCTGTCCTCTTGCGAAAAAGAAGTTGACGAAATGAGTAAGATGAGCGCGAATAACAACCCGTTTATGTATGATTTATGCATCTTGACTTTATGCAGCACTTTAGATTCTTTCAGGGGTATCCGTCCAGAAAAATTTGAACATGATTAGACGAGAACAGCTCGAAACCCAAGAAAACAAATGCTTGGCTCCTTATGCGACCCTTTCATCTCAATCCAAAGGAAGAAGATACAGAGAGGAAAAAGCGCCATTTCGTGCAGAATTTCAAAGAGATAGGGATCGGATCATCCATTGCGCCGCATTTAGGAGAATGGAATACAAAACTCAAGTGTTTGTGAACCACGAGGGAGATCATTATAGAACACGGCTCACTCACAGTCTTGAGGTAGCTCAAATAGCTCGGACAGTGGCTCGATCTTTGGGCCTCAATGAGGATCTTTGTGAAGCTTTGGTCTTATCCCACGATCTTGGACATACTCCTTTTGGCCATGCAGGGGAACGCGCTATGGCTGAACTGATGAAAGATCACGGTGGATTTGAGCACAATGCCCAATCGTTAAGGATTGTGGAAGTGTTAGAACATCGATATCCGGCATTCCCAGGTCTAAATCTAACCTTTGAGGTGCGAGAAGGGATTGTTAAGCATTCTGGCCATTGGAAGCCAGAACAAGTTCCAAAAGATCTTGATCCATTAAAACAACCTTGCCTTGAAGCTCAATTGATCGATTGGGTGGATGAAATTGCTTACAACAATCATGATGTAGACGATGGTCTTTCCTCAGAACTGATTCATCCGGACGAACTGGGGAAGGTGAGGTTGTGGAGAACTGCTTTTGAAAAAGTTCAAAAACAATTTCCTAAACTAAGTCTTACTGAACTTAAACACCTTACGATTTCCACGATGATGACCTTATTGATCACGGATTTGCTGGAACATACTTCCAGTATGTTGGACAAAAATGAAATCAGATCGGTCGAAGATATTCGAAATGCAAAAAAGTCAATGGCAGGATTTTCTCCTGAGATGGCAGAACAGAATAAAGAATTAAAAACATTTCTTTGGGATCATTTGTATACACACTACCGAGTGGTTCGGATGGAAGAAAAGGCGAAAAGAATATTAAAAGACCTTTTCCATGCTTATATACAGAGGCCTGAACAATTGCCGAAGGAGTTTTATTTGAGATTAAAAGATGAGTCTGTTGCAAGAATCCTCTGCGATTACATTGCCGGGATGACGGATCGGTTTGCGATGGATGAGCATCAAAAATTCTTCGATCCTCATACAAAAGTGTAAATTGTGAAAACAGGTCATCACGAGCACCATCAATATGATCCAAAACATGTTTCCTGTTTTGTTTTGACGGTTTCAGATACGCGTACTCCTCAAACCGATGAAAGTGGCCGGACGATTATTGAACACTTGAAAGGAGAGGGGCATAGCATTGCTGGGTATACAATTGTAAAAGATGATGCGAAAAAAGTGATTCAAACGATCCAAAAAGCAATTAAAGATGCTTCACCTGATGCCATCATTGCAAACGGCGGAACAGGTATTTCCCCAAGAGATTTTACATACGAAGCGATTGATAAGATCGTTGAAAAGAAGCTGCCTGGATTTGGGGAGCTTTTTCGACATTTAAGTTTTGGGGAGATCGGCCCAAAGGCGATTTTAAGTAGAGCAACGGCAGGTATTATTTTAGGTAAGCTCGTTTTCTCGATTCCTGGTTCGCCAGCAGCGGTGAGGTTAGCTATGGGGAAAATCATTTTGCCGATTCTTCCACATGCGATGGGTGAGCTACTCAAGCAAGTGAGATAGGAACAACCACAAAAGTTTTGATCATTTGACTACCATTCAAAATCAGCGCATTCGGCCATTTTTATACAGGTTACACACCTAAACTGTTGTTCACAGACGACGGCAGTGTCGAACTGACTTTGTTTGTATTGTTCGCAGCTAAGACGTGTTGGCCCATTAATATGGAAAATAGCATTTTCTGCTCCTTCTTTTGCCAACTCAATAGTATTCGCAATCATGGTGGTCATATTTTTGCCTTGATTGCCGTAGTATCCAGATCTTGCATGGCTTTCAGACTCTGCGAATACACGACGTGTACTACCACCTTCAAATGTAAAAACATAAAGTGTCTCGCCAATGCACGCCCTTCCTTCATATTTAACGCCAGGACTATTTGTGGGAGTAACATAGTCTGTCATTTTTGAGCTTCCAGCCAATATAGATCCAGGAACGATTACGACTCCTGCAACGAGCAGAGCTAAAACATAAACCAGGTAGTTTTTCATACAGCTATATCTTGATCTCATGTGGGATCTCCTTTGATGACGCAATGTATTATCAGGAGTATTTATGGCTGTCAAGTACCCATTAAGGGGCTGAAATCAATTGAACTCTTTGCAATTTGAAGCCATTCCGTATCCATTCGCGCAAGTTGCAATTTACCAGATAGTTCGTCATTGGCCGCCTGCCATTGCGTGAAAGCATCAGAGTCCTATACCCCAGATTCTCGCGTTGAAATTCCAGATGCATTGAATTCACCAGATGACAAGAGTTCATTAGGCCGTACTTCTCCATATAGACCAATTTGCACAATCTCCGTATGGTTGCGCAGCTTCTCGTGCGAGCATCTTTTCCGCCAGAACTTGGTTGTGCCTGAAACAAAGGTGTCAAATATTCGATAAATCCGAGCCTCCTCCTAAGGCATAGGGGGTAATGTGATCGTATTGCACAAGGAATCGACTCTCACATCGCCGATTGGTTTCGATATCCCGATATTCACACCTTCCCCCGGATCGTTGGAGAACCTCCCGCTTAACCGATCGAGGTATATACCGGCTCCTTCGTTTCACTTTTTCCGGAAAAAGTGAACGAGGTTTGGGAGGTTCAATGGGTGTGGCTTTACCTTTGGGGTTCTCACTCTCTTGCGTTTTTAAGGGGTCTTTCTGGGTGAGATAAAACGTAAGACAGGTGGAAAATAACTCCGAGACCGAGCACCGGCCTTTCAGTTCCCAAAACCGTTCTATGCTCTGCCTTGTCTCTCCGGAGATCGGAAATCGAAGTTCACTTATCGCTTCTGTCACCGATCGAATCTTTTCAGGAACTTTTGATGAATCTTGGGTTTGGAAGGATAAAAGAATCTTTTCAGTCTCCCGTTTGGATTTTCCCTGAACTTCAGTCATCAAACGGGTTACTTCTTTGTTTGAACGAGGCGTTTGGGTCTCTTTTTCTTCCTGCCGAAGAGCCCTCTCGGTCATAGCGGCCTGAGTCATTTTGAGTCTCCCTGCTTTCAAGGCTTCCTGGGCCTCTGGAATCCGAGCCATGAACTGCATGGCCTTGATTCGTTCCGATGCTTGAGATTCTGAATACCCCAATGCTTTGACCGCATATTCCCATAGAGAGGCATAGCTTTTTGTAGCGTACAGTTTTCGCCGTTCCACTTCCTTTAAATGATAGAGAACCGAAAGCGCGGTCTGTTGTTCTTTCTTGGAATTTTCTATGGTTTGTTGATGAAGTTCATGGTCTGACAGTTGTTGAAGTTCTGAAACCAAATATGGCATCATAATAATTCTCCTTTTTGAGGATGATACCATCGGTTTGATCCAAGCTTTTTTGGAGAGAGGAAGAAGAAAAAACCACAAGAACCTTGCGAACTCCATCGTTCCTTTGAACATGCAACAAAATCGCATTTTGCGAACTTATGAAGCTTTTAGAAAAGCCCTTCAGATTTTAAAATTTAACCCATAAAAAACCTGTCAAGCTCTTTTGTTGAAAAAGTTTTGATTCACAAGTACTTGTTGAAAAATATCTTCTCTTGGACTTGGTTTGTGTAGTGAATCTCCCATGCCGCAAGCGACGACGGCCAACGCCATGATATTAGAAGATGACCAATGGCTCTTTTTAAACTGCTTAAGCAGTAAAAAAGGCTAATTACACCTATATACCTATGAAATTTGGATCTGTTAATTATTTTTTGCTGCCAAAGCAGGCAATAATGAACTCAAATCAAGAATACTCTCTTTTGCTTCTAACCCCTCTGTATCCATCTGAGCAAGTTGCAATTTTCCAGAAAGCTCATCATTGACTGCCTGCCATTGAGTGAATGCGTCGATCACCCAGACTCCAGATTCTCTTGTGCCATTGCCCGAGGATTTGAATCCTCCAAAAGGCAAGTGGGCTTCAGCACCAGTTGTAGAGTTATTGATAGAGATCATCCCAGCTTGAACTTCGGTTTTAAACCGATAGGCAGCTAGGCGGTTTTGAGTGTAAATGGCTGCGGAGAGTCCATAACGGGTTCCATTGGAAACCTCGATTGCCTCATTTAAGTCCGCCACTTCAATGATAGAAATCGTCGGGCCAAAAACCTCTTCTTGAGCAATCCAATGGTCAATTTTCACATTTTCCCAAATGGTCGGCCAAACATAATATCCTGTGTCCGGGTTACCAGAAAAGTTGGGAGGTTTATTTTTCGATGTGATTCTTCCTTGCCCCATCACTAATCTAGATCCGCTTTTTTTAGCTTTTTCAAAATGAGACATGAAAGAATGAAAATAATGCTCCGCGATTAAAGGTCCGTATAATACAGTTTTATCAAATAATGGATTTCCGATTTTGATCTCTCTTGCCTGGTTGTAAAAACGATCTTTGAAAGCTTTAGCAATACTCTGATGCACAATAATGTTCCCCGCTGATGTGCATCTTTGTCCTGCAGTACCAAAAGAAGCCCAAATCGCACCGTTGATTGAGAGAGAAAGATCAGCGTCGTCCATGACCACCAGAGGGTTTTTGCCACCTAGTTCTAAGGAAGGAGTCTGTAAATTTCTGCCACAAATCTCCCCAATCGTTTTTCCCACAGCGCTAGAACCTGTGAAAGATACCTTATGAATCAGGCCTTCATCTACGAGACTTATAAGCGCCTTTCCAGTTTCTCCATCTCCATGAATCAAATTAAAAACACCTAAAGGCAATCCAGCTTCATGAAGCAATTTTGCAAACAGATAGGCCACTGAAGGTGCCTCAGGTGGACTTTTCCAAACGACTGTATTTCCCGTCAGGAGCGCTGGGATCGCTTTCCAAGATGCTACTGCAAGCGGGAAATTGGAAGGAGTTATCATTGCAACAACACCATAAGGTCGACGATATGTAAATAGTTCCTTGTTTCTCATTTCAGAAGGGACGGTCATTCCAAACAGA
>Ga0247727_10019662_pt1 | contig 10440 bp, 7 predicted proteins | sample WisWelCaveWW1625_FD_202498 | JGI IMG/M metagenome (GOLD analysis project Ga0247727, IMG submission 202498) | Biofilm microbial communities from Wishing Well Cave, Virginia, United States - WW16-25 | ecosystem: Environmental > Aquatic > Deep subsurface > Groundwater > Cave microbial mat | place... | reverse complement strand
GGTCTATCCGAGCTTTACGGTCCCGTTCTGCACATGGCTCCTGATGGGCTTCTTCAAGGCCATTCCCCGCGACCTCGAGGAAGCAGCCATGATCGATGGATTGAGCCGCTTTGGGGCGTTCGTGAAGATCGTCATCCCCCTGTCGGTCGCGGGGGTTCTCACCGTAGTGATCTTTAGTTTCACGCTAGTCATGCAGGAGTTCGTCTACGCCCTGACGTTCATCTCCCCCGCGTCCCAGTACACCGTCAGCGTGGGGGTGCCGACCTTCCTCGTCCACGGCGACGTCTATTTCTGGGGCTCGCTCATGGCCGGCTGCTTCATCGCCAGCGTGCCCATCGCCATTCTCTATAATTTCTTTGTCGATCGGTTCATCGCGGGTTTCACCGTCGGAGCGGTGAAGTGAGGTTGGAAGGAGCAGTGTCATGACAAGCGTGGCGAGAACAATTCAGTGCGGTAATCTCATCGGAGGCAAGTGGGAGCAGCGCGGGGCGAACGGCATCACGCGGCTCAACCCCGCCAACATCCGCGATGTGGTGGCCACCGCGCCGGACTCCTCGGCCGAGGATGCCCGCCGTGCCATCCAGGCGGCAGCAGACGCGTTTCAGGGCTGGCGTCGGATGATCCCCCCCGAGCGCGGTAAGATCGTGCTCCGGGCGGCTCAGCTCCTCGAATCGCGCCTCAACGAGGTGGCCCAACTCCTCACCCGCGAAGAGGGAAAGACCATCAGCGATTCCCGTGGTGAGGTCAAGCGCGGCATCGACATCATGGAGTATGCCGCGGGCATGGGGCGCCGGTTGGGCGGGCAGACCTTTCCGACCGAAACCCCCAACGTCTTTTGTTTCACCACCCGGCAGCCGATCGGGCCAGTCGCCGCCATCAGCCCGTGGAATTTCCCCGTGGCCATTCCGTGCTGGAAGATCGCGCCGGCCCTGGTCTGCGGGAACACCGTGATCTGCAAGCCCTCGCCGCTGACGCCTGCCACGGCCACTCGCGTGGTCGAGATCTTTGAAGAGGCGGGTCTGCCTCCGGGGGTGCTGAACCTGGTGCATGGCGGGGCCCAGGTCGGCAGCGAACTCATCAACCACCCGCTGATCCGAGGGATCTCCTTCACAGGCTCGACCAAGGTGGGCATGGCCATCCACATGGCCGCGGCCCGACGTCTTGCCAAGGTCCAGTTGGAGATGGGAGGAAAGAACCCGCAGATCATCCTGCGGGACGCCGACCTGAAGAATGCCATTGACTGCCTCGTCCCGGCCGCCTTCGGCTCAACAGGCCAGCGGTGCTCTGCCACCAGCCGGGCCATCGTGGAGCGTGCGGTGTCCAAGGACGTCATGGCGCTCTTGCTGGAGAAGACAAAGACGATCCGCGTCGGGCCGGGGGATCGCCCGGAGGTCACGATGGGGCCGCTCGTGGATGAGGCCCGCCTGCGCGACGTCAAAGGCTTTGTGGACCGCGCGCGTGCGCAGGGCGCAGCGGTGGTCATCGGGGGGTGCGAGCCCGAGGGGCTTCGAGACGGCCACTACTACGCGCCTACCATCGTCGACGTGCGGCCCGAGCACGAGATTGCCCGGGAAGAGGTCTTCGGTCCCGTCCTGAGCTTTATCGAGGTGGACGATATCGAAGAGGCCCTGACGGTCGCCAACACGGTGGACTACGGCCTGTGCGCCTCAATCTTCACCAGGGATATCGGTCGGGCCTTCACCTTTATCGACAAGATCGAGGCCGGCATGATCCATGTGAACCGGCCGGGGCTCGGAGGGTTCTCCCATATGCCCTTCGGCGGATTCAAGTACTCGAGCTACGGCGCCCGCGAGGTGGGCGACGACACCATCAACTTCTATACCGACATCAAGAGCGTCTACATCCAGGAGACCTAAGGCCGGGCATAACCCTTCCGATCCCCGCCCTCGGGCGGGAGCCCGATGGTGAATCCTCCTTGCTACGTCCCCTGCCAAGCGATCCCCCGCTTCTTCACGCTCTTGTACCCGTCTACCACTGACGCCATAATAGGACAGGGGGACCTCCTTTCATGTGAGGGCGGGATGGACAACCGGGAAGTCGCACGCATCTTGAACACCATGGCCGACATGCTCGAAATCAAGGGTGACAATCCCTTCCGGATCCGGGCGTACCGCCGGGCCGCGCAAAACATCGAGGGGCTGGCAGAAGACGTGGCGACCCTCATCGCTCGACAAACGCTCGAAGAGATCCCGGGAATCGGCAAGGACCTGGCGGCCAAGATCCACGAGATCGTCACCACCAGCACGTTTCAGGAATACGACAAGCTCAGGGCACAGATCCCTTCGGGCGTGGTTGAGCTCCTCAAGATCCCCGGGGTAGGCCCCAAGACTGCGCAGCTTTTCTATGAGACGAAGGGGATCGACAGCATCGCGAGGCTCGAGGCGGCGGCCCGCGCCGGTGAACTTCGGGGCCTACCGGGGATCAAGGCCAAGACCGAAGAGAATATCCTTCGGGGCATTGAGATGCTCAAACGCGCCTCGGGGCGCATGCCGCTCGGTCTCGCCCTCCCCCTGGCCCGGGAGATCGTCGCCCGCCTCCGGCAGGTCAAGGGAGTGACGCGGATCGAATGCGCGGGTAGCGTCCGGCGGATGAAGGACACTGTCGGAGACATCGACATCCTGGCCGTCTCGGCCGCTCCGAGCAAGGTCATGGACGCCTTCGTCGCCCTCCCCCTGGTCCGCGAGGTCCTCGCCCATGGGGAGACGAAGTCGAGTGTGATGACCCGGCAGGGCATCCAAGCGGATGTTCTGGTCGTCGATCCCAAGGCCTTCGGGGCGGCCTGGGTGTACTTCACCGGGTCCAAGGCCCACAATATCCACCTGCGGGACATGGCAAAGAGGAAGGGCTTGAAGATCAGCGAGTACGGAGTTTTTGCGGAGAGAACCGGCAAGCGGATCGCCGGCAGAGAGGAGGAAGAGATCTATGAGGCCGTCGGCCTCCCGTACATCGCCCCGGAGCTCCGCGAGGACACCGGCGAGATCGAGGCGGCCCTGAAGGGGCAACTGCCGGACCTGATCAGGGTGGAAGATATCCGCGGAGATCTCCACGTGCACAGCAAGTGGAGCGATGGGGCCCATGCCATCAGAGAGGTGGTGGAAGCCGCCCGGACGCGAGGCTATCGCTACATTGCCATCACCGATCACTCGAAGGGCTTAGGGATTGTCCGCGGCCTCACCGCAGAGGATCTGGCAAAGCAATCGGAAGAGATCAACCGGCTGAATCAGGGCCTCAGGGACTTTCGGATTCTCACCGGCATCGAGGCGAATATCCGGGCCGATGGGACTCTGGATCTCTCAGATGGCGTCCTGGCGAAGCTGGACTTTGTAATCGCCTCGGTCCATTCCGCCTTCCGTCAGGACCAACAGACGATGACCGAGCGGATCGTGCGCGCCGTCAGCAACCCGTATGTGCGGGTGCTCGGCCATCCCACCGGCAGGCTCCTGGGTCAGCGCGAGCCCTACGATCTCGATTTCGACCGGCTACTCGAAGCCGCCCGCGCGAACGGGGTGGCCCTGGAGATCAATGCCTCTCCATACCGGCTGGACCTGAACGACGCCCATGCGCGCCGGGCCAAAGAAGCCGGCGTCCCCCTCGTCATCAACACCGACACCCATGCCCTCGCAGAGTTCGATCACATCCACCTCGGCGTCGCCACCGCCCGTCGCGCCTGGATCGAGAAAAAAGACGTCCTGAACACCCTCCCGTTGAAACAGCTCCTCAAGCGCCTCTCCCGCTGAACGCAAGGCTGAATACCTCCGGTGTGTCAGCCCAAGGCCCAGGGTGGGAGGAGTTCGGCGGCCTTTGTACCCGCCGAGGCCGGGAAACCCATCGCCAGGAGTTGACGATAATTCTTCTCGATAGGGTTCTTAATTCTCAGAATCTCAAGATACTCCTCGAAGGTCAGATTCCCGACCAAGACGGGTGGCATATCGTTGACAGGAACGGGATAGTCGCTTCCGAGGACCATCCGGTGAGGAGGAATCTTTTCCAGCACCTGCCCAACAGTGCCGACACGGCACAGCACGCACATCGCGGAGATATCTGCATAGAGCTTCCATTGCTTATTCCGATCCGCCTCTTGCATCATTGCTGCCAGTTCATCCAAATAGTGATACGGCTCAAGGGGGAAGAATCGTGTGGCCGCATGCGCGACGATGACCGTCACTCCGACATCGAGGGCCAGCCTGAGCTTCCTCGGGTCGCCCAGCTGTTGATGATCCGCCTGGGGATCCGGGAGGGGAATCGCGTACTCCGGACCGGCGTGGGATAAGAGCGGCACTCCGAGCTCTGCTAACCTTTCGTAGAACCAGGTGTGTCGGCGGTCACTGGGCTCTATGACTTGGCAATTGGGGATCCACTTGAAGAGGACGGCACGGGGGTCTCCTTGAATGCATCGATTGATCTCAACCAGCCCGGCTTCGCGCCCCCGATTGGGATGCACCGAGGCACCAAAAAGAACCTTCGCATGAGTAGCCGCCAGCTCGCGGACATAATCATTGGACACAATAAGATGACTCTCTTCCTCGAGCCGCCTCCCGTCATCACTGTAGATGGCATCGAGGGCCAAGAGAACCCCTTTCTGGACCGTAGCGGAGGTGTTCAACACGCCCAGGATATGCTCTCGAATGGTCTGGTCAAAACGTTCGAAGAGGTCGAGAGGATTAATTCCGTTCGCCACCACCATATACGCGAAGGCCGGCAAACTCAGCATCGCGTTCGAGACCTTGCAGTCAGGCCGCTCCTTCGATGCTATATGGATGTGCATATCAATGATGAGACTCACCTTCCTACCTCGCCATCAACATCATCTGTACGCGGCTTGCAAGGCGGTAGGGAAACAAGGAGTTACGGAGTCTTGGCGCAGCGGAACCCGACGTCGCCGACCCTGAGGACGGGGTCGCCCCAGCCGCGGTCCGAGGCCCGGGCCCTCTCAGCAGTGCCGCCCCACGAGCCGCCCCGGAGCACCCGGCGACCACTAGGGTTGGGATCCTCTCTGCCATCGTCGGCTTTGTACGGGTAAGGCTTATCCAAACTGTTCGTCCACTCCCACACATTGCCGGCCATATCGTAGACCCCGTAAGGGCTTACCCCCGATGCGTAGGAACCCACAGATAGAGTACCACGCCCACGCCTTGTATCAACATGGGCCCTACTTGAATCCCACTCATCTCCCCAGGGATATATACGCCCATCAGTCCCTCGGGCCGCCTTCTCCCACTCAGCCTCCGTGGGTAAACGTTTCCCTGCCCATGCGCAATACGCCTTGGCCTGCTTCCAATCAACAAAATTAATAGGATGGTCCCCACGCCCCACTATCCCCCAGTTATATTCCCCCCATTTCGTGAGATCATCGGTTGAGCACTTACCCGCCTCCACACATTTCTTGTAATCCGCTACCGTCACTTCGTGCTTATCGATGGAAAATCCACCGAGGTATAGCTTCCCGCCAGGTTTCTCATTCTCAGCGCATTTCGCACCAACCTTTTCATTACAGCCCATCCAGAATTCTCCCGCCGGTCGGTTTGGCAGGCTCGGCAGGTGTTATTTTCGGTGGCGTGGGGGCCGTACTCGGCGGCGTGGGCCGGGCCACCGGAGCCTCGGGGCGCGGCGTCGCCGCTACCGGCGGGGTGGCGGGAGCGGGCGCGGGTGCCTCAACTATCGGCTTGGGTATCTCTTTTTCGGGCACAGGTCTGGGCGGTGGACTCGGTGGCGCCTCCACGCGCGGCAGCGGCTTTGGCTCTTGAAAAACCCAGAACGCAACAAGCACACCGACAAAACCCACGATCGCGATGAACCAGGGCAGAGCCTTTCGGACCGATGAATGTCGAAATGGCACTGGCAGCCGCTCAGGTCGAGGCGGTTCCGCAGGGGGCTTTGCCTCTCCCTCCACTTGTGCGATATCCGCGCCCACCGGTTGTCCTACCATGTTTGCGACAGCCCTGACTAATTTCTCAAATTCGGGATGGGTCGGTTCTCCTCGCCAATCTACGAGCTGTGCGGTTTGAATACGCCTGAACTCCAAGGGGATTCGTACATCGTCAATCAGAGCTGGGACAAGGATTCCCCGTCTAAGACCCTCGGCTGCTTCGGTTTTCACCCAGTGCGATGCTACGGATTGGGACGACCACAAAACTATCACACACTTTGCAGCCTCTAACGCCTCTTCGATAACCTGGTCGAACGTTTTCCCGGGAGGAATAGTCCGATCCCACCATACAGACCACCCCTGCTGCACAAGTGCTTCCGCTAGCGTTTGCGCTTTCGGTCGGTCTTGGCTCGCATAGCTAATGAAGATATCGCTCATTTGGTCTCAACCACCACTGACGAGGGCACTGCCCTTCACTCCTGACTTCATGGACGTCTGGTTCAGAAATGGAAAACGCCTTCCCAGGTCGTGCTTCGCCCGTGAAGGCGTCTGAATAGTCTGATGCGCCAGTAAGTTTGCCGGAGGTGGCCTAGGAGCTATACCTACCCCGGTTCCATGCTGCTCGAGTCTCCAAGAGGCTGGCCGCCTCTCCTATCCATCGATGTCATCCAGAGGTGCTCCATTTGTACCCTAGCAGGCATACCCGCTGTCAAGCCCCAACCCCGTTGGTCTTTCGCGGAACCCGTGGCTGGAGCCCCGCGCGGAAAGCGTCAGGCGGAGCGGAGGGCGAGGACTTGGAGCATCGCCTGATGGAGCCGGCCGTTGGAGGCGACGATCTCTGCCCGAAAGAGATCGAGGGGTCCTCCCCTGAAGTCGGTGACGGCCCCCCCCGCCTCGTGCACCAGGAGCGCACCGGCCCCGATATCCCTCACCTAGGGGTCACCTAGGGTCACCTAGGGGTCGGTCACCTAGGGGTCAAGTCTCCGCTTGGCTCATGTTTCCAGACGTCGGCACACCTGCGCCAAACGCCGTGCCATGGCACCGCCCGCTTTGAGCTGTCGGTCCGTTCGGGCGATCACACTGCTGACCGCGGAATAGCCCCCGACGCCAAAAAGTCTGGCCATCGGCTCTAGCTTCATCCCTGCGAGGCGCCGGCACACATACATCGCCACCGCCCGCGCCTCGTTCCGCCCTCCCCGCCGACTCCGGAGGAGGGCCTCCCTGTCCACACCGTACACCTCCCCCACGACCTTCAGGCAGGCCTCGGGGTCCGGGCGCAGATACGCTTTGGCCTCCGGGACTTCCCGGAGCGGCAGGGGCCGCTTCCTCACCCGGCGCCGCAGCCGCTCGATAAACTGGGGGGATCCTAGGACCGGTCCTCGCCGCCCGCTCTCATAGAACGCTCGGACCGGCTCCTCCACCGCCGACCCCATGAATGTCAAAAACGCGGCCCGTCGGTTGTGCCGGGGAAAACGGCCCAGGAGCTGCCCTGTGTCCAGCCAGCGGGGTTCCTTCCCCTCGCTCAAATACAGACGACAACTACTCCATTCAAAGGCCTCGGGAGACCTGACCAAGCCGGCAGCGACCGGATTCTGATGGATGTAACGGGCGACGGCCAGCAGGTAGGGTTCTTCCTCCACCAGGATGGCAGTATACCGGCCGCGGAAGAGCGGGCCGTCCCGGCCATGGTGCCGGTTGTAGTGCTGCGTGTAGACGCCGTCCAAGTGGCGCATCACCCGCGACAAGTTGCCCTCCGCGGTCTGGAGGAGCAGGTGATAGTGATTCTCCAGGAGGCAATAGGCGAGGATCCGGATGCCCCACATCTCATGACAGTCGCCGAGAAGCTGGAGGAACCTCAACCGGTCAACGCGATCGGCGAAGATCCTCTGGCGGGCTAGGCCGCGGTTCATGATGTGGTAGTAGGCACCAGGAAACTCGATGCGGAGAGGACGGGCCATGGGGCGAATTTAGAGCGAGAGGCGAGATGAGTCAAGAGGAGACTTGACCCCTAGGCGACCCCTAGGCGACTATGGATGTGCATATCGATAATGAGACTCACCTTCCTACCTCGCCATCAACATCATCTGTACGCGGCTTGCAAGGGGGTAAGGAAACAAGGGGTTACGGAGTCTTGGCGCAGCGGAACCCGACGTAGAAGTGCCTGAAGTCGGGGTCGAACCCGACGCGGTTCGAGGCCCGGGGGAGCCCAGCAATGAACTCCCACGAGCTCCCCCGGGGGACCCGCTCTCCTGTAGCGTTGGGATCCTCTCTGCCATCGGCGGGTTTATACGGGTAAGGCTTAACCAAACTGCTGGTCCACTCCCACACATTGCCGGCCATATCATGGACCCCGTACGGACTCACTCCCGATGGGTAGGAACCCACGGAAACAATCCCAGCACTTGCAAGGTTGGCCCTGCTTGAATCCCATTGATTTCCCCAGGGATATATACGCCCGTCGGTCCCTCGGGCTGCCTCCTCCCACTCGGCCTCCGTGGGTAAACGTTTCCCTGCCCATGCGCAATACGCCTTGGCCGCCTTCCAATCGACGCAGTTCACAGGATGGTCTTCGCGCCCTGGCTTGCCCCAGTTACATTTGTCAAAGGACGTCAGCCCATCATTTGAGCACTTACCCGCCTCGACACATTTCCGGTAATCAGCGACCGTCACTTCGTACTTATCGATGGAAAATCGACCGAGGTATAGCTTCCCGCCAGGTTTCTCATTCTTATCGCATAGCGCATCAACCTTTTCATTACAGCCCATCCAGAATTCTCCCGCCGGGATCAGCACCATATCCTTTGGCGGGGTTGTTTTGGTTGGCTCGGCAGGTGTTATTTTTGGCGGGATGGGTGTCTCAACTATCGGCTTGGGTATCTCTTTTTGGGGCACAGGTCTGGGCGGCGGACTGGGTGGAGCCTCCACGCGCGGCAGCGGCTTTGGCTCTTGAAAAACCCAGAACGCAACAAGCACACCGACAAAGCCCACGATCGCGATGAACCAGGGCAGAGCCTTTCGGACCGATGAATGTCGAAATGGCACTGGCGGCCGCTCAGGTCGAGGCGGTTCCGCAGGGGGCTTTGCCTTTGGGGGAGCGGGCTTCGGAGCGAGAGTAGGTTCCGTCTTGAGCGGTGGACCGAGGATCGCTGCGATGTCACCCACTAACCTCTGAAACGCTGGGGACGTCCCCTCGCCATCCCAACCCATCAGATCCGCTGCCTGAATGCGACGAAATCCCATGGGAGGGAGCACATCTTCAATCAATACAGGGACCAGTATTTGTCGCTTGCGCCCCTCTTCCGCCTCCTCCAGTACCCAATCCCTGGTAACGGACTGCATCGACCACAGCACCACGACACAGCGTGCGTCGGCCAGCGCTTCCGCAATGACTTGGTCGAACTTCTTACCAGCAGGGATCGTCCGATCCCACCATACCGACCAGCCGTGTTGCCCAAGTGCTTGCGCCAATACTTGTGCCCTCGGTCGGTCTTGGCTAGCATAGCTAATGAAGATATCGCTCATTGATGGCTTCTCCGGGCGGACCGTTCTTCAAAACAAAAGGCCTTCCCGGGCCGTGCTCCGTCCGTGAAGGCGTCCGAATTGTCTGGTGCGCCACTGATTGTGCCGGAGGCTGGGTCAGGAGCTATGCCTACCCCGGTTCCATGCTGCTCGAGTCTCCAAGAGGCTGGCCGCCTCTCCTATCAATCGATGCCGTCCAGAGGTGCTCCATTTGTACCCTAGCAGGCATACCCGCTGTCAAGCCCCAACCCCGTTGGTCTTTCGCGGAACCCGTGGCTGGAGCCCCGCGCGGAAAGCGTCAGGCGGAGCGGAGGGCGAGGACTTGGAGCATCGCCTGATGGAGCCGGCCGTTGGAGGCGACGATCTCTGCCCGAAAGAGATCGAGGGGTCCTCCCTTGAAATCGGTGACGGTGCCCCCCGCCTCGCTGACCAGCAGGGCCCCAGCGGCGATATCCCACGGCTTGAGCTTGTACTCCCAAAACCCGTCGACCCGGCCGGCCGCGACATAGGCCAGGTCTATGGAAGCGACGCCGGGGCGCCGAACCGCCTGCGCCTGCATCATGAAGTTCCGAAAGTGGTTCAGGTTATTTTCGGGAGATTCTTTCACGTCATACGGAAAGCCGGTTGCCAAGAGGGCCTCCGTCATCCGGTCGGTATCCGAGACGTGAATCAGCTCTTCATTCAGCCAGACTCCCCCTCCCCGAAGCGCGGTGAACCACTCCTCCCTGGACGGATCGTACACGACCCCGCAGCGGATCTCGCCTCGCTGCTCCAGGGCAATGCTGACCGAGAAGATGGGAAAGCCGTGGGCGTAGTTCGTCGTCCCATCCAAGGGATCGACGATCCAGCGGGCTTCACTCTTCCCTGCGTGCCCCTGACCCTCCTCGGACAGAATGGTGTAGTCGGGAAACCGCCGGTGAAGAAAGTCGACGATGGCGGCCTCCGAGCGGCGGTCCATGTCGGTCACGAGATTGATCCGTCCCTTGTAGTACACCTGGGGACGGCGGCCGAACCCCTCCATCAGGATCCGCCCC
>Ga0247727_10019661_pt1 | contig 10440 bp, 10 predicted proteins | sample WisWelCaveWW1625_FD_202498 | JGI IMG/M metagenome (GOLD analysis project Ga0247727, IMG submission 202498) | Biofilm microbial communities from Wishing Well Cave, Virginia, United States - WW16-25 | ecosystem: Environmental > Aquatic > Deep subsurface > Groundwater > Cave microbial mat | place... | reverse complement strand
CTGAATGTTCCACACCACTATATACGGCCTCTGCCTAACACCGACCGCCAAATGTGTTTCAAATGCGATTGCCCTAAAAGATCTCTTACGTAAAATAACTTACTTCAAGCCTTGCGGTATAATCCCCTCGCCATGCCCAGACGTAAATCTCCCGAAGACATGTCTGTTGAAGAATTGCGTCGTTTATTGATCGAGAAACGGCGCGGCGCGCGTCGTGAGCGGTTGGAACACTTTAAAAGAACGGGCCGCGTCGTGGACGTGGAGCCGGATTCCATGGCGGGGGCTCCGGTGGTGGAAACGCTCGAGGATACCAGCGACCAGCCCCAAGTCCCGGAAACGAAGCGCCGACGGGTGATGGATAGAGTCCTTTTGGCGGTGGAAGTCCTCGCGGTGGTTGGACTCGTCGGAGTCCTCATCAGCGGGTTCGGAGTCCTGCGTGATCTAAATGAGGAAGTGGCATCCGCGTTCATTCAGGAAACGTTCACACCGACGCCGCTTGTGATGGCGGTTGTGCTTCCCTCGGGACATACGCCGCCCGATGCGCAGGGCAACACTCGCCCGAACGTCGAGGAGATCCCCGAACATTTGCGGCCGATAGTGCAATCGCTGGAGAACCTGCCGATTCCAACGTCCGCGCCTGATCAGGCGATCCGCATTCAAATCCCTGCAATCAATATTGATGCGCCAATCGTGCAGGGAGATGGTTGGGAGCAACTCAAAAAGGGCGTGGCGCAAAACCTTGCCTCGGCAAACCCCGGGCAAAACGGCAATGTGGTTCTCTCCGCGCATAACGATGTGTATGGAGAACTCTTTCGCTATCTGGATCGGCTTGCGCCCGGCGACCAGATCGTGGTGTACACCCAACAACGGCAGTATGTTTATGTGGTAGACCGCACGACGTTGGTGGAGCCAACGGCAGTGGAAGTGATGGCAAGCACGGGAAGCCCGACTGTCACGTTGATCTCGTGTTATCCGTATCTTGTGAACGATCAGCGCATTGTTGTGTTTGCGCGGTTGCAAAATTAATTCTGTACATCGGTGGTCGAGTAGCCCTGAGCCGCCGCGCTGAGCCTGTCGAAGCGGTTCTTTGCGAAGGGCGTACACTTGCACCAGCACGCAAGTGCAGGTGTCGAGACCAACAATAACCAATAGACCGAAAATAAAAAGCAGGAATGTAATTCGTGGTCTCGATATGGGCTGGGAAAACCACCCAGCCCTACTCGACCACCGTTATAAATAAAAGGAGTATATCTAATGGCAAAGAATAACAAACGAACCACAGTGAGCGTGACACCTTCATCAAGTCGCAACGAGTTCAATCCCGATTACACACACGTCAAGAAAGATTTGACGCGCATCGGCGCCCTCGCTGGATTCTTCATAGTTGTGCTGGTTGCGCTCTCGTTCTTTTTGAAATAAGTCTTAGCCACAGAGACCACAGAGATTTAAGAGTTTTTCTCAGAGTCTCTGTGCGCTCTGTGGCTACTTTGGAGATTTTATGTCGCGCATGTTTGTCCCCGGTCCTGTTGATGTTGCTGATGAAGTTTTGCAGGCGCAAGCCGCGCCCATGCTTCCGCATCGAAGCAAGGAATTCGAAGCCATCTATCGCCGCGCCTCTGAAAAATCGCAAGGACTTTTTTATACAAAGCATCGCGTTTTTCTCACTACATCATCTGGAACAGGTTTGCAGGAAGCCGCGATTCGTAATTTTGTCAACAAGCGCGTTCTTTCTGTTGTGAACGGCGCGTTTGCGGATCGTTGGTACGAGGTCGCTGTCTCGAATGGAAAAGATGTCGAAAAACTTTTCTTTGACTGGGACGCGCCCGCCTCTCCCGACCGAATAGCGGACGCCGTCCGAAAAGGCGGATTCGAAGTTGTAGCCGTTGTTCACAACGAGACGTCCACTGGTTTGCAGAATCCCGTGAAGGAAATCGCGGAGGCTGTTCGCGCGGTTGCACCCGACACTTTGATTTTTGTGGATGCGGTTTCTTCGCTCGGCGGCGCGAAAATCGAAATGGACGCGTGGGGACTCGACATGGTTTTCACCTCATCGCAAAAATGCCTTGCGCTTCCTCCCGGTCTCGCGTTGGGAGCAGTCTCAGACCGCGCGATGAAGAAAGCTGAATCAGTGGAGAATCGCGGCTGGTACTTTGACCTCGTCCGCATGGAGAAACATCGCTTGAAGGATTCTTCCCCCGCGACGCCAGCGATGTCCTTGATCTTTGCCCTCGATTTCCAACTTGACCGCATTCTCGTCGAAGGACTCGACAACCGTTTCGCGCGTCACTCCGCGATGGCAAAGCGCGTGCAGGAATGGGCGGAAGCGCACGACCAGTCTATTTATGCGCCTGAGGGCTATCGCTCGCAGACAGTGACCACCATTAGAAATGACCGCGGCATCAGCATCTCTGATCTCAACACCTTCCTCAAACAACGCGAGATGCGCATCGCAGGCGGATATGGTCAATTGAAAGATAAAACCTTCCGCATCGCGCACATGGGCGAAATCCAAATGGAAGATATCGAGAAATTGCTCATCGCAATGGAAGAGTATTTGAAGAAGTAAGAAATCACTGATAAAGATGAAAAAGGGAAGGGCATTCTGAGAGCCTTTCCTTTTTTGATTGCTTGACAGATCTAAATTTATGAGCAATAATTATGTGTAGTAATATTACACATAAAGAAGGTGTATTATGGAACTGCACAGAACACAAATTTTGCTCGAAAAAACCCAACATCAACTATTAACCCTGATTGCAGAAGAAGAACAGCGCAGTTTGTCTGATATTGTGCGCGAGATGATTGAGCGCGAATTGCGCCATCGTCAACGTCGTCAAATGTTGCTTGCCGCACGAGAACTTCAAGCCGATTACGCAACCAATCCCGATCTAACCGAATTCACGTCTCTGGATGCAGATGACTTCCTCTTTGAGGATGATGATTTATGAAAAGAGGAGAAATCTGGTTGGTGAATCTTGACCCTACTATCGGGTCGGAGATCAAGAAAACACGCCCTGCTGTAATAATAAGTAGCGACCTGGTGGGGATATTGCCGTTGAAAATAATTGTTCCTTTTACAGACTGGAAAGATCGCTATGAAACTGCTGCTTGGATGGTGCGTATTGACCCAGATGGTAATAACGGCTTAGTTAAACCATCTGCTTCGGATGGATTACAAGTCTGTTCTGTATCCCAACAAAGACTAATAAAGAGGTTAGGAGTTTTGACTCCCATTCAGGTTGCCCAGATTGTACAGGCTGTCGTAAATGTTCTCCAAAGATAAACCTGAAAATAATCATGATCTGATTCTCGAAAAGTTTACTTACGGCGGTGACACGATGGGACGCCTCGACGATGGTCGCGCAGTCTTCGTCCCGTTTGGGTTGCCAGGGGAACGCGTCCGTGTGAGGTTGACGGAAGAGAAGAAAAATTTTGCGCGCGGGGAAGTCGTTGATGTACTTGAATCTTCGCCTGATCGAATTGATGCGAAATGTAAGCATTTTGGTGAATGTGGCGGGTGTCATTATCAGAATCTTACATACGAAAAACAATTAACCGCAAAAACGGAAATCCTCATTGACCAACTCAAGCGTATTGGCAAAATCGAGAATCCGCCTGTCAAGCCGATGGTCGCGTGCCCCAACCCATGGAATTATCGTAATCATGTGCAATTCTCACTGACGAAAGACGGCAAATTGGGCTACGTTTCCCCTCTCCCAATGGGAGAGGGGTTAGGAGTGAGGGCAATCACGGAATGTCATCTCCCCGGACCCTCCATCAACGATTTCTGGCATCAACTTGAATTTGAACCCGAAACAAATATCGAGCGCGTCTCCCTGCGTGCAGGCAATGATGATGACTTGATGCTCATTCTCGAATCGGATTCCCCCGAACCGCCCGAACTCGAAATCGAAGCAGGGGTTTCTGTTACGCATATCTATGAAGAGAATACAGTCGTCATCGCAGGCAATGACCATATCGTCATCCGCGTCCTTGACCGCGACTTCAAAGTTTCCGCCGCGTCGTTCTTTCAAGTGAATACGGTCATGGCAGAGAAGATGGTTAATCACTTAATTACTCAATTACCAATTACTCAATCTACCACCCTCCTCGACATCTACTGCGGTGTTGGATTATTCAGCGCGTTCTTCGCTCCGAAATGCGGACGGGTGATCGGAATCGAATCATCAGAATCTGCCTGTGAGGATTTCACTGTCAACCTGGATGAGTTCGATAATGTGGAACTTTATGAAGGAATGGCTGAGGATGTTTTGCCTGGGCTTGTAGGTCACGTTTCAAACGTGACCTGCGCTATTGTTGACCCGCCGCGCGCGGGATTGGACAAACGCGTCGTGGATGGAATCCTGAAGTTGAGTCCACAAGTCATCGCGTATGTCTCGTGTGATCCATCCACGCTGGCGCGGGACGCGGCGCGACTCATCAATGGGGGATATCGCTTGAAGGAAGTCACACCGTTCGATTTATTTCCCCAAACGTATCATATCGAATCCATTTCATTGTTCGAAAAATAAAGGGCGACCCTTGGAGGGTCGCCCTTTTGATTTACTCTTTCTTCCCCGTCATGCTCTTGCGAATATCGGCTCGCAATTGTTCGGCTTCTTCCGAGCGTTTGCCTTGTGCCTCGTTGGAAAGCGCGCCGAAACGATCGGAGAGCAACATGGCGAGCAGGGCTTCCATGATATTGCCTGAGCCGCTGTCTTTGTTCGCGCCGACGATCACACGCGGGACAACATCCACCTTCGATTGTTGAATGGCTTCGGCGAAGCGGTTGAGCACCGTTTGCGTCACCTGGAATTGCGGTCCGCCATACGCGCGGACTTGCTCTTCAGTGGCGAGCGCCTGCGCGATACCGATGCGCGCCACTTTTTCGGCTTCTGCTTCTGCCAGCGCGCGGATCTGCGCGGCTTGCTGGATGGAGCGCTGGTAATCGGCTTTACCCTGGCTCGATTGAATTTCAATGTTCAATTCAGCCTGCGTCATGCCGGTTTGCATTTGAGAGCGGGCTTCGGCTTCGCGGAGTTCGCGTTCTTTCACCGCGGCTTTTTCCTGGCGGTCGTACGTTTCGATCTGTTCGGACGCGATCTGGCGGGAACGCAACTGTGTGAGGATGGATTCGATCTGGACGTCTTCGGCTGGAGAGGAGGGTGTGCCGATCAGCACTTCCTCCAATTCAAGGTTGTAATGCTCGAACTTTACCTTCATCTCTTCGCTTGCAATTTTCTGTATGTCACTTCGTTCCTGCAACAACTGGATCAAGGTGCGCGTCTGACCGATATTCTTGAAGTATGCCGCCACCATCGGGTCGAGGGTTTGTTCAACGAGACGTTTGATATCGCCGAAGCGTTGAATGACCAGCGGAGCCTTTTCGTAGTCAATGTGGACGACCACTGAAAGCGGCAGGGATGGTTCGAACGCGTCCTTGGTGATGAGCGAGACTTCGCTGAGGTTTTCATCGAATTTGTGCGCGCCTGTCTGGCTGCTGATCCATTTGAGGATGAAGTTGGTCGTCGGTACAGAAACGACTTTGCCTGCGTACGTGTTGAAAGCGTACTTGCCAGGGAGAAGGGCTTCCTCCCACACGCCGCGTTTGCCGCGCGTCACTAATTCACCGTGACGATATTCCTTGCCGGAGAGGTCTTCGCCTGTTTCGCCTGTATATGAAACCACAACACCCACGTTGCCTACTTCGATGACCGTCTTCTGGATCATTTCAACAGTGGCAAACAAACGGTTGACGTAATAGGTGCCTTCTACAACTACTTGCAACTGACGACCGCGGAAGCCGCCCGCTTTCAGGAACTTGTCGGGATCCTGGAACTTGTTGTGATAAGTTTCTGCGTTCTTTGGGTCGTCACCGACAACCGGAGCAATGATCTCACCCTGCCCCAGTGACGGTCCATCATGGACAGTTGAAATGCCAATTTTGTCATCTGTATCCTTGATGATGACGGGGAAGAACCCGCCGCGTTCCGCGATCACCTGCGCCATGCCCTGAATGACCTGCATTTCTTCACGGCTGAGAGGCAGAGAATATACGCGCTCATCCGTCAGCACGATGAACTGCATCAGGTTAATGGCATAGGTGCCTTCGCGCAGGATGCGGCGTTGAGGTCCGCGCTGACCGCCGTTTTTCAGGAAGGCATCCACATCCTGAAAGTCGCTCACATCTGCATTGGACGCGAGAGTCTGAGTTGCATCCAATAACTTTCCATCGCGGGCGAAGATATAACCGATCTTGCCCTGCGGAATGGTCACGAGCGGCGCCATCCGTACAACGTATTGAATGGGGATGAGGTAATGCAGACCACCGCGCAAGACCTTCGGTTGAAAGCCCGCTTCACCGCCCAGCGCAATGAATCCGCTTTTCACCGAGCCTTTGAACGCGAATCGCTTTTCAACGATCCCGATGCGTGTGTTGGGGATAAATCTGATTCCCGCCAGCAGGAACAGAATTACGATTCCTCCCAACACCGCTCCAATCAATAACAAACCAGTCATTTTGACCTCCTTTGGTCACAACTTTATCTACGATGATGAAGAATTGCGGGTTGCAAAACTTAATCCAAACATTGCTCAAGCCGCCGTCCTCGGCGGCGGGGACGCCGCCAGAGCAACTGTGTTCAGCCTTCCGCGATCACGATCACCTTATCTTCGGATGTAAAGACAACCTTCTCGGACTTCTTCGGATTCGTATGCACGCCATACGACTTACCCGAATCGCCCGCCTCTTTCTCAAGCCGGAAGCCGATCGCTGTTTCCCCGCGCGTTCGCGCCGCCTCAACCACCGTGTAAAAGTTGACAGGTTGTCCCAAAGTCACATAATCGCCAAGGGGCTTCAGGTAAATCTCCGCGCCTTCGGGGTCGAAGATGTCGGTGAACACATCGAAGAGTTCGGCGTTTTCCGAAAGTTGCGACATCATCAAACTGACAAGATGTTCGCTGACGATGAAATCATCCACTTGTGTGGCTTCGGCGAGTTCGCGGTTTCGCAGGTCGAGCATTTCGCTAACGATGGAGAACGGCGTCTCATCTTTTTCCGCCATGTCGCGCAAATGCAACAGCGTGACGAGAGTCTTCGCATCGGCTTCCTGCGGCTCGAGCGTGCTGTACGCCAAAACGATGACGTGATCGTAATCCTGTATATTGAGTTTGTTGAGCAGGTCGCGGTCGGTGGTCTCGCCTTCCATCACGACCAGTTTTTGATTCTTGAGCCTGCCGCCCTGTGCGCGGATCTGTTTTTCGATGTTGTAGATATCGGCGACCACGGTTACTTGCGAACCTCTGGGCACATAGTTGTCGAGTTCATGCACGATGGTTGTGCCGCTTCGGTTCCAGCCGAGAATGAGACACTTCTCGGGCTTGGGCTTGAGAGGTTCCCCGCTCGAGCGGATGAGCGCTTCATTGATCTGGATCAGGTTCGGGCTTGGAGAGAGGCGAAGCGTGTCGTCGTCCGCAGAGAGGGCAAAGACCTGGTCATCCTTTTCGATGCGCAAATCCATGCGCGGGCTGAGGAGAATTTTCCCGTCCGCTTTGCGAAGACCCATCACCGATGAATCTTCGTAGGCAAGCAATGCATCGCCAAATGTTTTGCCGGCGAGCAAAGGCTCATGTTTGAAATAAATTTCATCTCCGCTGAAATTCATCAACTCGGTGTACACCACCGAAAGACCGGATTGACGCGAAGTCTGCGCGACGACGCGAGCAATCAGATCGCCGGTGAGAACGCACTGCACAGTATCGCTTTCGCCGACCAGTTTCAACACGTTCATGTTCCTGGCATGGCGAAGCTGGGTGATGATGTGATATTTTTCGGCGCAGCGATTCGGGTTGTTGGTGATCGCGAGCGCTGTTTTGATCACATCCGTATCGGGATCGCTGTTTTCGGGCGGGAGGACGATGATGGATTTTGCTTCATGCGGACTCGCGATCTCGAGATCGTTTGGGTCAATCGGGCTTCCGCTTCTGCAAATAATGCGCGTCTTTCCGCGGACTTCAATCCGCTCGCGTATCTCATCCTCCATCTCCACCTTGTCTTTATCTGCCATCACCACGATGCGCGCGCGGTTTTGATTTTCGTTCGCCATCATCAACTCACTGAGCACGGTAAAGATTTGCGCTGACCATCCGAGAACCAACGTGTGATTATTTTCGAGCACCTGTGAACGACCTTTTCGCAATCGTTCCATCTGGCTTTCGATGGCGTTGTTCAGCACACCGATCAACGCGCTGACGACGAAGATGCCCCCCAACGTAACAAGCAGCATGACGAAACGATAGCCAGCGCCGGTGTCGCCGCCCATCGTTCCCGAATCGAGCGTGCGCATCAGGCTTTCCCACGCGGCTTCTGCAAATGGCAATCGTTCTGTCTCACCCTCCTGCACAAAACCGGCAATGGAAATGATCGCGCCCGCCACAAACACCACGGCAAGCGAAAGCACAAACAACATGCCGATCATGGCGGGGGTGCCGCGCGACATCAAGTTATCGAAATGGTACTGGAACTTCTGGCGGAATGAGGGTTTCATAAAGCCTCCAAAGTGAAATGATAGAAGCGATTATAAAACCAATTTGCCCCGGCGGACTCCCTCAGTTGGAGCTTTGCGCGTGGATTTACTTCCTCATCAACGAGACTTTATACGGATACGACGCCGCGCGCATCGCTCCCCCGATGACGGCTGGATCGTTTTCCCTAACCTTTCGCGCCGCTGATGAGACAAGGCAGGCTTTAATCCCATGGATAATCAAACCAGCGGATATACTCATCGCAGACTTCATCGGCAATACTGTAATGCTCGCCGCTCTTGGCTGTGCGTTCATACGTTACGCCCGCGTCTATGAATAATCGAGTTACAACATCGTGTAACATGGACTTGATTTCGTCAGGGTCGCTCGTTTCTACCGAGTCGATCAAGGACTTTGCAACCGAAGGTTCTTGGGTGTCACTTTCTGCAACTTCCAACGCGTACTGCAACATCCCTGCGACTACCACCGAGAGACGGTGTGTCCGCCCATTTGGGACAAGCGTACGAAGCATATCCACCCAAACGGAATAGGTTTCTTTCCCAACTACATCTTGCAGACTGCGTTTGGATTTTGGTGCCATTTGATTTAATTACACAAACACCGCGCTTGAAACTTTGAACTTCTGCGCCAGCGAGCGGACCTGGCGAACATTCAACTCGCGTTTGCCATTCAAAATCTCAGAGACTACGCCTTGCGATCCCACCTCTGGCAAGTCCGATTGCGTTAATCCATGTTCATCCATCAAGAAGCGCAACACTTCCGTGCCAGTGACATCGGGTATCGGATAGTGTTTGTAATGCACCCATAAAACTGGACACTAAAGAGGCAGATTGCTATCAAGTTTTTGAGCAGCAAGCCAATGGCAGACAACCCGAGAATGGGGGATGTGTCGCTAACGGCTGGCATAGGCTATATCGTCACGCAGATCTTCTTCGCTGTAGTGTCTTGGGATGTTGCGCTTGCCCAGCAGGATTCCAAACTCAAGTTTGCTCATTCCCCGCGAGTTCACAGGCTTTCCCAAAGGAGAGGATGCTTTGCGCGTACAAACTGACCGCCAATTCGACTTTAAGTTGGCGTCTTTGTTCGTTGGGCGGCAATCGCATGGCGCGCGCCACAGAATCTGGGATTTCAAGCAGGATCGTCATATCTCACCTCGCTTTTAATTATACACCCCGAAAATTCTCAAATCGGGCGGACTACTCTAAAGGGGCTTCGCAAAAATCCTCCCTCAGCACACGGACTCCTCACGGGCTGATTGCACGACTCCCTCTCCGCACACAGACTCCCCTCGCGAAGCCCCTGCGGGCAAATCCGACGATGAGCAATTTGAATCCGCATACGGACTTTACGTTGTCGTATTTGGGGGACGTGTACCCGAGCGGAGCGAGTGGTAGGTGTCGCTTTAGCGACGGTGGGGCGGGATCATTTCCCAATCTCTTTCCCAACTCCATCTTGCCCCAAACTTCGCTTGGATTTGGATGTCAGTTGCTGGAGTCTATTGCCAAAAGATAAAAATTGCCTGTACTTGCGCGTTGACAATTATATTCATAATAGATATACTGGAAACCATTATGACGATTCGAATCCGCGAACAAAATGTGGACAGATCTCCACGCCTTACCCATCTTATTCGCGGTATGTTGTAGCAATAATTAAAATCCCCACATAAAACACATATGCCATGAATTTGCGACGGGATCGCGGGTTCATGGCTTTTTTGTTAAAAATGCGAGGCCATGACTGAGAGATCAGTCCAGTCTCGCGTTTTCGTTTCACCATTTCAATCATACGAAAGAGGTGAAACATGGCAAAAAAAAACACCCAAGCAAATTATCCTGGCGCAAAACTTTCTCAGAAGTTCAAAACTCGTGCGCTTAGCGCTCGGTGCTCGTTCCC
>Ga0247727_10019660_pt1 | contig 10440 bp, 12 predicted proteins | sample WisWelCaveWW1625_FD_202498 | JGI IMG/M metagenome (GOLD analysis project Ga0247727, IMG submission 202498) | Biofilm microbial communities from Wishing Well Cave, Virginia, United States - WW16-25 | ecosystem: Environmental > Aquatic > Deep subsurface > Groundwater > Cave microbial mat | place... | reverse complement strand
CCGCCGATCAAATCCGTCGTGAGCGCATTGTTGTCTCGCGCCGGAAAGACGCCAAGAATCAGCCACTCCTTCACGTAATCACCCGGTTGCGCGCGTAGAAAATCATTAACCGGGCTCAACAACAAAAGCCAAATGACAATTCCCAACTTACTTGCTTGCCTTTTGCTTTTTGCCTTTTGCTTTTTGCTTGTTGCTATCTCCTGCTTCCATCCTTCCACCTTTCCCTGCGTCATACGAAACTGACGACCTGTCATTTATTTTGCCTCCTGAAGAGAGTTTTTGTCCACGATGCTGACGGGCACAGGGAGAACCGCCGGCACCTCTTCACCACGAAAATACTTTGCAATCATTTCAATCGTTTGCTCCCCGATTTTTCGGGGATATTGCACGATGCCGGCTTTCAGCGGCCCGTCGATTAAAATGGCGTCACACGCCGGCGGCGTGGCGCCGTAGCCGATAATAATCACATCATCGCGATCCAAATCTGCCACCGCATCGAGCGCGCCCAGAGCGGAATCATCATCGACACCGAAAATCGCGCGAAGCTGGGGATGCGCCTGCAACACGTCGTCGGCGGCCTGCATCGCGCGGTCGCGCACACCGTCGCCGTTCACATCCTTGACGATCTCAATCTCCGCATACGGCCCCAACGCTTCTCGAAAGCCCGACACGCGATCGAGCAACGAGGTTGCCAACGGTTGGTTGATGACGGCGATCTGGCCTTTGCCGTCGAGCAATTTCGCGAGATATTCACCTGCCAACCGGCCGCCCGCTAAATTATCCGAGGCCACGTGGCAAACCACTTCGCCATCTTGCGCCGCCATATCGGCGGTGAAAACCGGAATGCCGGCCGCATTGGCGGCTTTGATCCCCTTCCCGATGCCTTTGGAATCCACCGGGCAAACGACAATCACATCGACTTTCTTCGCCACAAAATCTTGAATCTGGCTGATTTGCCGGCCCAGATCCCGTTCGCCGTCGACGATACTGAGCTTGAAGTTGTGCTCTTTTGTCGCGGCGTTCAAGCCTTCTTCCAAATCTTTATAGAACTCTTCTGTGCGCGTCAACAACGTGACACCGATGGTTTTCGCGCCGGGCGGCTTTTCCGATTTGCCGCAGGCGACGAAAATGACCAACAACAAAATAACCGGAATAAAACCCCTCAGCAGTTGCATAAATTTTGTCCTGTAAAATATTCAACCGAGTTAATTTTGCGCTGTCCTTTTTTCCCACTTTTCAAGATTTGCCAGATCTTTCTCGTAGTCTTCAACGTCATATTGGCGCTCGATGCGACGCCGGCCGAGCAAAAAATGAAAATCCACTTTGCTCATGTCAGCAAGCCGCCGCGCCGGGCCGAACGACAAAATTCCCGTCGCATAAAGATGAACCGCCAATTCAATCTTCAGGGCTTTAGCAATGCCCTCGCGAGGAAGCTTGATTGCAGCGGCTACGTCAGCGGGAATTTCGAGAACCACAGAATCCGGACGATCCTTTTCAAGTTTCTGTGCTTCTCGCTTTTGCCGCAACAGCTCGGGTATCACGATAAAAATAATCATCGTCAAAGCGATACCGGCCATCATCAAGATTGCGTTATCCATTTTTCACCTCGCGGCAAACTCACCGCAAGTTACTGACCTTGCCGTTCTCTTCTTCGCCGTAACAATTCTGGTATCACGACGAAAATAATGCTAAATATGGCGATACCAACCAAAATCAAAATTCCGTTAATCATTTTTCTTGCCTCGCGGCAAATATGCCGAAAGCTATCGCGCCTGTCCTTCTCTTTTTCTTCGCAAGACATCTGGTATCACGACAAAAATGATAAGGAATAACGCAATACCAGCCATGATCAAGATACCGTTAATCATCTTTTTTACCTCGTGATTTAGTAAGGTGAAGGTAGATACAAAACATGACGATCCAGAATAGCAACCCTCCTAGCGCGTAGAACCATTTAATACGGCCTTCTGCCAAGGCGCTACCAAAAATCAGAGCGCCAGCCCCTATGTTACCCATTTCAAGAACTTTCTCTCCGATAACGTGACGTTGTTCTTGCGTCAGCGTAAAGAATTCAGCAATAGCTCTTGCAAGACGTGCCATTTTCCCTCATCCACAGCTTTTTGGTATTTTGGCTGCGAACACGATTTACAGCTTAAATATAATGAACTTTTGTGCAGCATCCAAGTGCTTTTGTCTCAAGAAGATTGGAAACAAAAGAATTTTACCAAAGCTGAAACAAATGTGGAAATAAATCCACCTATTGTAAAGCATGGAATGTGGATAAGCGGGATCGTCTCAGAAGAAAAGATTACACCTGTCCACCAAAACATGGAAGACAAATATGGAGGGAATTCTACTGAAAAAGGCATCCTGCCTATTGTTTTTCCGGTGGCGGCGCCGGCAATGCGGCGGTTGCAGCTTTGCTGACTTTCAAAAGCTGATAGCGTTCGCGATATTCACGCTTAAAGTCCTCAACAGTGATGGCATAGCTGAGCCGTTCCCGATCGGCCTGATTTTGCCAAACGATTTCGACGCGCCGCACTTGCGGGGAGAGATGGGCGCGGCCTTTCTCCAAGGAAATGCCACGGCCGTCGGCCACGATCCGCTCCACTTTGGCGAAATAGGGAAAATGCAGCACCAAGCGTTGCGGCGGCGTCTGCCAGTTTGCCGAAAAATCAATCACCATCCGGTTATCCATCACCTCGGCTACAAACGAGATCTTACCAAAATTGGTCACGGCATTCTGCACGGAAATCTTTTCTCCCGTCTTGATCCATGCCGGCGAAACGGCGGAGAGCAGATGAAGCTCGCGTTCGCCCTCGCGCAGCAGCATGTTGCGCACGAGCATGAGCAAGCTCGCGGCAAAGCCGGACCGGCCTGGCTGCAAAAATGATACAGGCAATGCCGGGCAATTGCGGTCGCCCCATGGCTGCATGCGCTTGTCACAGCCAATGTGTGTGGCGCTCATGTGCATGAGCAAGGCATATAGTCTTTCAATCACGTTCGCTTGCTCGCCGCGTCTCAGCTCGGTCGCTGCAACATAAGCCGTCAAATCCGGGTACATCCAAAAATGGAACGGATCGCGTGCCTCGCTTTGCGTCAGCAAGCCCTCATCAAATTGTCCGCGCGCTCTTTCCAAAGTCGCGCTCACATTTTCGTCCCCCGGTGCAAGAATTTCGGTGGGATAAACTGCGGCGAGATTGCCGGTGTCAAAACCGCTTTCCAGCTCCAGCGCCGGCGGAATAAAGCCCTCGTCGGCTTTCGTGGCGTCGTTGAGCCGGCGATCAAACGCTTTGCGCAGCGCCTCCAATTCTTTTGTAAAAAAGGAAACATCCTCCGGTGCGCCCACGGCGCGGGCAATTTGGATGGCGTAGCGCCAACCGAGCAGCGCATAAAAGTTATCACCAACGGCGTGAAGCGGGCGTTTTGCCGCAACTGTCGCCGGCAAAATTTTCCAAGGATCGCGCTCCCGCGCGTCGTGCAGCGCATGAAGGGTTTTCTTCAAGGCCGGATAAACTTCGCGGCCAAAAGCCCAATCGCGGGTAAACTCAAGATGTTGGCCATAAGCCCACAGCACCGGACCGGCTTCTCCCCACGCGATCGAAAATGGCGCGCCGGGCGCTTGCGCCAGCCATAAGCGGCGAAGAATCTGTTTGGACAAACCGTGTTGTCCCGTCAAATCGAGCAAGCGCACCAGCAATGCGGTCTCGCGCAAATCAAAATCTTTGTGATCGAATTGTGTTCCAGGCGCGTTGAATTGATTGCCCGCGATCAGATGATACACCAGATTCGCGCGCCACGCCGCGTCGACTTTGTGTTCGGGTAATGTAATTTGCGTGCCGCCACTAAGCGCATTTTGCCAATAACGCACGGCATGTTCGCGCAATTTATCGAAGTCCGCAGTGAAAACATTTTCTGCAAGAACGGCGGCTGAAGGCATTGGCGTTGCCGGCAGGGAAAAAACGAGCGTGCGCGATTCTTCCGGCGCGAGCGTCCAGCGATTTTCCACCCGGCCGGCAGGCGTTTCCGCCGCGAGTGTTGCGCCATTCGAGAAATTGGCAACCGACGGCGTTTCCGGCAGTACCATCAGCGCCTGCTCGTCGCGCCACAGCAAACGGCCGTCGACTTTGTAACGCCAATTGGGATTGAACGAATGCTTGGCGGCAAGCGGGTGCAGTGCGTTATTGAAGCGCGGCGCTACGGCGAACTTAGCCTCAGTCGAAGTGCTGTTGCGATTTTGCACGCGAACACGCACCCAATTGAACAGCGGCGCCCGCGAATCGCCCGCCGCAGGAAAGGCAAACGTTTCGAAGGCGTATTCGACACCATCAACGTTGGTTCGGTAACGCACGATCGGCAAGCCCTCGGCGGTGAGCGATTTCACACGACAACTCAACGGCGCCAAATCCGCTCCGCCGAGAAACATGATTTCCGCCCAGCCCGTGTTGAGATAGCCTTCCGGTGTCACGAGCGTGAAGCCTGGATGATCTTGTGTGCCGAGAATCGCCACCGGCTTTTGAAAATAATCGAACGGCTCTTCGCGATCCATGGCGGGATCAGCCATTGCCGCGACGTGTGGCGGCGCGAGCGCTTCGGGAAAATTGCTGATGGCGGCCGGCGGCGCCACGATGCCGCCCTCGCCGCTAAAATCTTCGACGCGAACGGCGATGCTATTGGTGCGCTCGAATTGTGCCAGTTTCGTGATCTCGGTGAAAGTCAGGTGCCCGTCAGCGCCAATGCTATCCGCAGGAAGATCGCGCGCCAATTTGCCATTCACCCAAACTTGATAGCGATCATCGACGCCGCCGAAGCCGAGCCATAGGCGTTCACCCTGCCAAGAGTTGTCGAGTCGAAATTGGCAACGATACCACGCCACACCATCGTACCCGGAATAGCCCTGCCTCTCCCACGGCTCTCCGATGCGAATCAACGGCCACTGGGTTTCATCGACCGGCTTGCCGCCCCAAGTTGTCGCCGTTGCAATCGCCTGCGAGTCCGGCTTGAAATGCCACTCCGCCGGCAAAGCCTGAAAATAGACCGGGTGCAAACGAAAATCCTCGGCGTAAAAAATCGCGCGCTGGCCCGGCTCCAACCGCTGCCGGCCATGCCAATCCGGCTTCCACGCCTGCGGCAAATCATTTTCGTCCAGCGAAAAAAGCCGCGAGATGTTCGTCAATACCACGTTGCCGCCACCGGCATCCGCCACAAATTCGAGCCGCTGCAAATCATCCGGGCTCGTGCCGGGGGGAAGCGGCACCGCCGTTTGCCGGATGATCGTCGTGTCGCTGCGAATGATGAGGTCGTCGCTCCACAAATTGGAGGCATACGTATTCGGATGCTTTTTGAATTTGGCGAGGAAAAAGCCGCCCGAAAGACTACGCCCGTCGGGGGCTTTTGAGCCGGATTTCACGCCAAATTTTTCGGGCTGTGCGACAAATTGTATATAAAGGTAATGCTGCAAATCCGCGATGCGCGTGGAATCGGTCGGAGACGGATCGAGTCCTTGTTCGCGCCGGGCTTCCTTCGCGCTGACTTGCCAGGTCCACGGCGCTTGCAGCATCACACTCTCGCGCGGGCTATCCGGCGACATATTAAAAAACGGCGGCAGCGCGAAACGCAATTTGGTGGTCAGCGAATCGGAGAACATGTTGTTGCGTGTGGTGACCTGCAAAGTCGGCTGATCATTTTCGAAGCCGCCGCGATAAACCAATTGCTGGTGTTGCGGCCCCTGAAAGAAAGCTTGGTGACGATTTCCCTTTTGAAAATACAAATTGGAGTCGGGGGTATCATCCAATTCGACGCGGTAGGCCCATTCAATATCGGCATAGCGTCCCCAAAGATGCAGAAGGCCCGGTGGTGGCGTGCCGCCATTTTCATTGCTGAAAAAGACCGTGTATGTTCGCGTTTTGCCGAAGCTTGATGCTCGCTCGTCGTAGGCCAATAACAGAGGCGCATCGGAGTGGCGCATGTCCGGATCCAGCCACATGCCGTTGGCTTCGTTGGCGCTCACATCACGGCGGGAGCGGCCAAAAATAATCGGCGCATGCGCCAGCACGCTAAAAAACGAATGATCTTTTTCGTAAATGTCGATTCGCACCTCGCGCAGCTTGAGCGCCGCGATTGAAGAATCCGCGCGCTGGAAAGCCAGATTGTGCGGGCCGGCAATCAACACGCCGAGATGAATCGCGTAATCGTGAAACGGGCGTCCCATGTGGGTAACGAGATGCGAGGCCAGGCGATCATCGATGAGAACTTCCCAAAAAACTGCCGGCAGCTCCGGATTCTCCCAATCCGTTGCACTGCTGATCTGAAAATGCGCCACCACTTGCGCCGGCTGGGAAAGCTCAAAATCAACCTCCCAACTGCTTTTGACTGTGGTGGTGCGGGAGTTGAGTATCTTGGAAGAGCTGGGCGGCGGTTGCTGTGCGAGAAGTTCGGCGGTTCCCAAGAAAGTTTGCATGAAAATTGGCGGCAAGACCCCGGCAAGCCCAATAATGAGGCTACGCCTAATCCTTGGCGAAAGAGAAAAGTACATCGTCATGATAACTGCGTTTAGGATTGATTTTTCTTTTTACGACGCTGTAGTGGCGCCCAAAGTTTTGATTCTTGTTTTTCAAAATCCAGCAGAATTCGCGGCTTGAGCAGCAAAAACACCTTACGTCCAACAAGCGCCGTCCGCTTGGGATTTATCTTGACGAAAGGACTGTTTTCCCAAGCGACAACACAAGCTATGTTTAATTCCCGAGAACAAACTTCCCCTGATGCCAAGACAATTTCGACCGTAACTTTGCGAGGAAGGTATCCAAATGTTTGATTGAGATGCTGCGTGCTTTCGCCTTCTTCTTGCGCTTTGAGTTGAATCACGTTTTGCTTTACTAAAAAAACGTAGTCAACAAAAATAGCGCTCGCGCCAGTGTCAAAATCCGCAACAACGGTAGCAGCACCGGTATGGGTGCGAAATTTGACCTTAATGGTCGGATAGAAATCATCAGGATCAACTGTAGAGTGCCATGCCGAACTACTTTCCTCAATCGCTAATACCTCTTCATTAATAAAGAGAAAGGGAAATTTTTTGGTACGATGGCAAACCTCCAAGATCTGTTCTGGCTCGGGATAATCAGAAAATTTTTTTCCTGAAGCAATCACTTGACCGTCAACCACCATCAACCAAGCAGCTTTCAAATCTTTGAATTTTTGCAAGAGCCATTCACGGTTATCGGCTTTGAGGAGACGCTTGGCTGCTACCCGCTCTTCCAAGGAGAGATTTCGATTTGGATCAAAAGGCGCATTCTCCCCAACGAACTTCAACGACTTTTTAGAGGCCAAGGCTGTTGTCGTACTGGAGCGGCGTGCGACTTGTCCGCCGACTGCGATCGGTAATTCGGCAGAACTTTGCTTGGTTTGGCGAAGGGTCTCCCAAACCGATTGCAGAGTTGCCGCATCGGCATCATCCAACTCGGTTTTGATCGTTTCGAGCATGGCTTCGTGGCTCATAATGGCTCCTCGGCGAAAGAGAGATGACATCGTCATGATGACATGCTTTATGATAGTTTCTTTTGCGTGTTGCGACGCTGCCGTGAAGGCGACGAAATTTCTGTTTCCAGTTTTTTAAAATCCAGCTTGATGCGAGGTTGGAGTTTCAAAAACACTTCACGCCCAACAAGCGCCGTGCGCTTTGGGTTGATCTTGACGAAGGGGCTATCCTGCCAGTTAGCAACACACACCACCGTCACTTCCTGAGAAAGAACTTTTCTCGAAGGTAATACAATATCGACAATGACGTCCTGCGCAAGATATTTATAAATTTGGCCAAGGTGCTGTCCGTCTTCGGCTTCTTCCTGGACTTCAAGCTGAATAACATTTTGCTGCACTAAGAAGCCATAATCGACATAAGTAGAGCCGGCACCCGTATCAAAATCAGCGATAACAGCAGCAGTACCGGTATTGGAACGAAACTTAACAGCAACCGTCGGGTAAAAATCATCCTCGGCATTCGTGGAGTGCCAAATCGTGCCGCTCTCTTCAATAGCTAAAACCTCTTCATTGATGAAAAGGAACGGAAACTTTCCGGTTTGATGGCAAACAGCCAAAATTTGTTTCTTCTTAGGATATTGCGAAAGCTTTGTGCCCGAGGCAATAACTTGCCCATCCATAACCATTAACCAGGCGGCTCGCAGTTCTTTGAATTTTTGCAAGAGCCATTCGCGGTTTTGGGCTTTGAGACGGCGCTTGGCTGCTGCACGCTCTTCAAAAGAGAGATTTCGATTGGGATCAAAAGGCGGATTTTCTCCAATAAATACCAACGGCTTTTCAGAAGCTGCTGAGGTGCTTGAGCGACGGGAAATCTGCCCGCCAATTGCAACCGGCAACTCAGTCGAGCTTTGTTTAGCTTGGCGGAGAGTTTCCCAAACCGATTGCAGGGTTGCCGCATCGGCATCATCCAACTCGGTTTTGATCGTCTCCAGCATGGTTTCGTGGCTCATCAAGGCTCCTTTCGTGGCTCCCAATTTTTACATCACTTCAGTTCTGCTTTACTTTAAATATCGGCAAGCTCTAATGTTTTTTTGCTCACGTCGCTGCGGCCGGAAGCGGCTGCAATGAGGTAATCAGAATCGTTTCCATCAGCGAGGGGGTATAAGCCGACAGCGCAAGAAACTCACTCACTGGCGGATGCAAAGTGATGTCCAGCACCATCTCGCGAAGCTCGTCGGGAAGTTGCGCCAAGCCGGTAAGCGGAAAACTGCGCGGGCCGACTTCAGTGCGTTGGGCCAGCAGCGAGTATTCGAATAAAGTCAAACCGACAGCCCGGCGTTCGGCTTTGTTTATGCGCAACAGGATATGATCGTTCAGTTTAATGCCCGTGGCTTTTTCGCTTGGTGCAAATGAAACATAGAGCGTATCGCTCTTTTCGTCATAATTGACATTTGGCGTTGCCATATTCTTACCCAATTTCTTTTTGATAAATCTCATTTCCATAGCGGTCGCGAACCGTCCATCGTCGTCCGGCAGTCATGTTCCTCCTTTCGGGTATATCGGAAAAATAAGCAATTTAATGCATAATTGCAAATTGAAAATACAACTACGGCTATACATGACGATCTACAAGCCGAGGTGGCTGATCATTTCTCAACCTTTCCTTTCAACCTCGCCAACCGCATTTTGGCATCGTGCAATTCCGGCCAATCCGGATCGGCGTCCTTCCAAACGGTGAGGAAATGCTCGTAACGCGCCATCGCCTTGGCGGCCATGCCTTTTTGCTCGTACAATTTGGCCAAGCGGTGGTTAAATCTTGGAGAGAATGAGGCGGAGGGAAAAAATTATGAACTGATAACAATATCTTTCCAATGTCTTGCTTCAACGAAAAGCGAAAGATGCCCCACGTTTTCCGTCGCCACGATAGCGTTGGCTTGCAAGGCTTGGGCGGCTAATATGACGTCGCCATCAAGCTCTTTGAGATCAGCAGTAGGTTTACCACGTTTGCGGGCATCGGCCCACAATTCGGCTGCTTTGAGCATGATCGACGTCGTGATCGGGCGATAAACCAAAACATGTTTGAGTTGGTCGAGCCGTGTAACGGACTTGGTCAAACCGGATAGCAACAAGCTCCGCCGCACTTCATAATCCGTGATTTCGGGGATCATGATGGTCGCGTTGGCGTCGAGCAATTGATTCAGCCACGCAATAATTTCAGGATTTGGCCGCGGATGAGCGATTCTTCCCAGCGGTCCTGAATCCAGCATAACGGGTTTTATCATCGAAGCGTTTCCGGTTTGAAAGCTTATTTTTTTCTAGGGCCTTTTTGACAATTTTCCAGGCTTTCTCGTCATAACCTGAATCATCCGCCAACCAAACTTGCAGCAAACGCATGGCAACTTCGTTTTTGAGACGCTGGACGGCGAGAATATCATTAGGCAGCTTGGGCCGTTGAAATTTGACGGCGCTCGAAACCGGATAAGCCAGAGTTTCACTTTCCATAAGCACGGTATCCTTTCAATAAAAAATGAGTTGCTCAAAGTCAAACAAAAATCAACCCTCATTCTGTGGGTACGATAAGATAACAAAATATAAATCAAAACGCAAATTTCAAGAGCGTGAAGTTAGGCGCATAATTTAATTTTGCCAAAGACTAGATGAGATGATTGGCCGATCATTTCGCAGTTTTTCCTTTCAACCTCGCCAGCCTGGCTTTGGCATCGCTCAGCTCCGGCCAATCCGGATCGGCATCCTTCCAGACGTTGAGAAAATGTTCATAACGCGCCATCGCCTTTGCGGCCAGGCCTTTTTGCTGGTACAATTTGGCCAAGCGGTAGTGGAAGCGGGCGGGAATGAGGCGCCGGTCTCTGTTGGTTTGATCGATCGTGGTGAGCCGCTCGTATTCGACAATGGCGCTATCCAATTTCCCTAATTTTTGATAAGCCCGCGCGGATACATCGGTTCTAA
>Ga0247727_10019659_pt1 | contig 10441 bp, 2 predicted proteins | sample WisWelCaveWW1625_FD_202498 | JGI IMG/M metagenome (GOLD analysis project Ga0247727, IMG submission 202498) | Biofilm microbial communities from Wishing Well Cave, Virginia, United States - WW16-25 | ecosystem: Environmental > Aquatic > Deep subsurface > Groundwater > Cave microbial mat | place... | reverse complement strand
TAAAACACAGAAAATCATCGGCACCTCTCTCTTTTCTTTGCTCCTCGTCTGCGTCGGTATGTTTATGGTTTGCAGCGGACGCTCGGCCAGAGTCGGCAACGAAGAAGACTATGCCAGCCAGGAAGAGTTGGACGAACAATACCGCAACGATCTGTTGAGCAAGCTCGAGTATCTCGAAAACCAAAGCGGCTTGCAACAGACCGACGAAGAAAGCCCTTCGGACGACGAGCCGGTGCTTATGGTTGCAGACGCGAGTGATGAAAGCAGCAGCGACACTGTCGCCGAATCCGGCAACGCCGCCGAAAGTTTTTTGACGCCGGACTTGTTCAACAACATGCAAACGGAGATTGACCAGCTCCAAGCCGTCGCCAGCAGCAAAGAGCGCGAGCTGCAAGCGACGCGAGGCGAGCTGCGTGACGTTGATACGCGTTTTGCTGCCAACAAAAGCCTTCGCAAATCGCCGAGCAGCGCCCCACGGCAGCGAGCCGTCAGAGAAGCCCTTACGGAAGTCGACGGAGAGACCAGCCAATTCTATCAAGACGCGTTGGATGATTATTACACGCGCAGCTATGATAGCGCCATTAACAAGTTTGCAGCGTTGTTGAGCCGCAATGATAATCACACCCTGGCCGACAATTGCCAGTATTGGATCGGTGAAAGCTATTTTGCAAAAGGCGATTTTTACCAGGCAGCTGCAGAATTTCACAAGGTCTATACTTTTACTGACGGCAACAAGCAAGATGACGCCCAACTTATGATCGGCCTTTCGTTCCTGAAAGCCGGTGAAAGAGACTTGGCGCTGCAAGAGTTCACCGAAGTAATGACCTTCACGAAGAGCCAAGCAGCGGCAAAAAGGGCCGAACGCTACATTCGCGAGCTTGAACGAGTCTGATCCTCATTTCTCCTCAAAAAAGCCGGGACAAAAAACCTGGCTTTTTTATTTCATCCCTGTTGCTATTTACTCAAAGCTTTTCTATTTTCATCGCCGAACATAGTTATGAGGAAGGACATCTCTACCCACCATGGCTGATTTCGTTCATCTACACAATCATTCGCATTACAGTTTGCTCGACGGCGCGTGTCGCATCGAAGACTTGGTGTCTGTCGCCAAGTCGCACGACATGCCGGCGTTGGCCCTGACCGATCACGGCAATATGCACGGCGCGGTCGAATTCTACAAGGCCTGCAAGAAAGAAGGCATCAAGCCGATCATCGGCGTTGAAGCCTACGTCGCGCCGCGCAACCGCAAGCAAAAGTCTATTGCCGGCTCCAGCGTCTCGGACTCTTCATACCATCTCGTTCTGCTCGCCAAAGACGAGCGCGGCTATCGCAATCTCATGAAGCTGGTGTCGATCGGTTTTCTCGAAGGGTTTTATTATCGCCCGCGCATGGATCGCGAAGTGTTGCAAGCGTATCACGAAGGTTTGATTGCGCTCTCGGCTTGTTTGAAGGGCGAAGTGGCTTACAAGATGTTGCACGAGAGCTACGAAGCCGCGCGTGAGACCGTGATTGCCTATCGGGAGATCTTCGGCGATGATTATTATTTAGAAATTCATAATCACGGAATTCTGGAAGAAGACAAGGCGCGCGAAGGAATCCTTGAATTAAGTCGAGAACTTAGTATTCCAATCGTCGCAACCAATGACACGCATTATCTCAAGCGCGAGCACTACAATCCTCACGACGTGCTGCTCTGCCTGCAAACCGGGAAGGAAATCGATTCGCCGCAGCGCCTACGCTATACCACCGATGAGATTTTTTTCAAATCTCCCGAAGAAATGAAGATGGCATTTTTGCAAAACCCCGATGCGCTTTCGATGACCAGCGAAATTGCCGCGAAGTGCAACGTGTCATTGAGCCTCGGTAAGTTTTATCTTCCCAAATTCGAAATTCCTCCCGAGCACGCCGGAAAACCTTTGGACGATTACCTGGCCGAGCTTGCCAGGGAAGGCATGAAAAAACGATATGCCGAAATTACTCCGGAAATTGAAAAACGTTTGCAGATCGAGCTTGATGTCATCAAAAAGACCGGCTATGCCGGTTATTTTTTGATCGTGCAGGATTTCATTGCGTTCGCGCAATCGAAAGGCATTCCGGTCGGGCCCGGGCGCGGCTCTGCAGCCGGCAGCTTGGTCAGCTATTGCATCGGCATCACCAACATCGATCCGCTGAAATACAATCTGCTCTTCGAACGCTTTCTGAATCCCGAGCGCGTGACGATGCCGGACATTGACATCGACTTTTGCTATGAGCGTCGTGGGGAGATCATCGACTACGTTCGCAAGAAATACGGCGAGGAAAACGTCACGCAAATCATCACGTTTGGCACGATGGCGGCGCGCGCGGTGATTCGCGACGTCGGCCGCGTGCTGAAAATGCCTTATAGCGACGTGGATCGAATTGCCAAGCTGATTCCCTCGACGATCGGCATCAGTCTCGACCAGGCGATTGAGAACGTTTCGGAATTGCGATCGTTGCTGGAGCAAGGCGGCGTTTACAAACAGTTGATCGACTATTCAAAAGTCTTGGAAGGCTTGGCGCGACATGCGTCGACACATGCCGCCGGCGTGGTCATCACGCCCGAAGAGTTGACGAATTATACGCCGCTTTACAAGTCGAACACCGGCGACGTGACGACGCAGTACGACATGAAATCGCTGGAGACCGTCGGCGTGCTGAAAATGGATTTTCTCGGCTTGCGCACGCTAACGGTGATGGACAAGACTCTTCGCATGTTGCGAGAAAGAGGAATTGAAATCGACCTGGACAAACTTCCGGAAAACGATCCGAAGACTTACCAAATTTTCGCTGACGGTGAGACCACAGCCATCTTTCAATTTGAATCATCCGGCATGAGAGAGTATTTAAAAAAACTCAAGCCGCAGTGCATCGACGATTTGATCGCCATGAATGCGCTGTATCGCCCCGGGCCGATGGAGATGATCGACGACTTTATTCAACGCAAACAGGGGATGAAGAAGATTGAGTATCTCCATCCCATCTTGGAGCCGATTCTGCGCGAAACCTACGGCGTCATCGTTTATCAGGAACAAGTCATGCGCATCGCCGGCGACATGGCCGGCTTCACGATGGGGGGCGCCGATCTCTTGCGCCGCGCCATGGGAAAAAAGAACGCCGAGCTGATGGCCAAGCAACGCCAGAAATTTTTGGAAGGCGCGAAAGCGAAGGGCATTCCGGACAACATCGCCGATCAAGTTTTCACGTTGATGGATAAGTTTGCCGGCTATGGGTTCAATAAATCTCACGCCGCCGGTTACTCCGTCGTCGCGTATCAAACCGCGTATCTCAAATCGCATTACCCCGCTGAGTTCATGGCCGCGACGCTGACCAGCGAAATGTCGAGCACCGATCGTATCGTCTTCTTGCTCGAAGAATGCCGTCGCATGAAGCTCGCTGCCTTGCCGCCGGACATCAACGAGAGCAGCGCGGACTTCGTGGTGGTCGACGATGCCATTCGCTACGGCCTCGGCGCGGTTAAAAATGTCGGCCTCGGCGCGATTGAATCCATCGTCAAGGCGCGGCAAACCGGCGGGCCGTTCAAGTCGATTTTTGATTTCTGCGCGCGAGTGGATTTGCGGCTCGTCAACAAAAAAGTTTTGGAAAGCTCGATCATGGCCGGTGCCATGGATTGTCTCGGCGGTCATCGCAATCAACTTCTCAATGCGCTGGATGATGCGGCGGGATTTGCACAACGAGCTTCTGAACATCGAAACAGCCGCCAAGCTTCGATTTTTGACGTCGTGCAGGAAGAAGTTTCCAGCATGGAACCGGCGTTGCCCGTTGTGCCGGAGTGGTCGAAGGCCGAAGTTTTGGAAAATGAAAAAGCCACGCTCGGCTTTTATCTCTCCGGGCATCCTTTGCAAAGCCATGCCGATGCGTTGCAGCTTTTCTCTTCAATACCGATACAACAAGCAAGCCAAGCGCGCGATGGCGCGATGGCGATGCTCTGCGGGCGCTTGAGCAACGTCAAGCCTTACAATGACCGCCGCGGCGGGGAGATGGCTTTTATCACTTTGGAAGATTTTTCATCAAGCATCGAAGGCGTCGTGTTTGCCGATACGAATTCTGCTTATCGCGATCTCCTGAAAGTGGATAACGTCGTTGTTGTGCTCGGGCGGCTATCGGCGCGCGAAGAAGAAACCGCAAAGATCATTGTTGAAAAAGTTCTTTCTCTCGAAACCGCATGGATGGAGCTGCCGCGCTTGTTGCGACTGACATTCGATGCGGGACATCTTGACAAAACAGTTGCTGGAAAAATTTCTCAAACCCTGCGGATGAATGCCGGCGCTTGCGAAGTTCAATTCGGCGTGCGCGGCGATGATTTCCCGGCGTTGGATTTCTCTTCAAAGTCACTCAAAGTGAGGCCAAATGCCGATCTTCTCGGCAAGTTGCGCGAGCTTCTCGGCTCCGAAAGTGTGCGCGTAGAAATTTCAATGCCGCAGTTGCGTGGGCGGGAGAAAGCAAACGGCCGAAACGGCCTCCGTCCCGCTACTATATAAAGCTATTGAAGCGGAGCGGGATCGTCGCGGGCCGCCGTTGCATCATGCCGACTTTCTGCTTGATTATCGTAATAAATTTTTTAGTATTGTCCCAGCGACAAAATTGTGAGGGGAGGTACTTGTGACCATCGTGAGTGTAGGAAAACCGTTGCGGGAAAAATTGGGCGACGAGGCGGTCGATTCGCTGATCGAGGCTTGAACAAATCTCAAGAACAGCAGAAGAATGGTATTCTGCAATTTGTTGAGGAGAAGTTTGACAGGCGATTGACCGAGGAAATATCGAAGTTAGATGTAAGGCTAACTGATAGGATTTCCAGCCTGGAGTCAAAGGTTTCTGAATTCAAAGCAGAACTGATCAAATGGATGTTCATCTTTTGGATTGGCCAGGTGGCGGTCATGTTGGGTCTTCTCTTTGCCTTTTTCAAAAGATGATGACGTGACTGGTTTCTATGCGTAAATTGAAGTCAGCGTTGCGTCGATCTATGAAATCCCGGCTCTTCGAATTTATTCTGAAATTTCCCCTTGCTATTTTATTAAAACTTTTACATAATAAGCCACGTTTTGTGCCATGACAAAATCCAAGACGCGGCGGCAGCTCTTCGACACCATCCCCAATTTATTCCGTTCGCGTTCACACGAAAGTTCGAAGCCACTGTACTTTTCTTGCATTATTCTAATTTAGCGGTAGGGATTGCGCAGGTGCTCGCACCATCTACCTTGCGGCGAGAAATCAAGCTTGACCAGCGGTGAGAGTAAATGAATACTCGTGTGATTGAAGAATTCCTATCTCGCACGTTTTCCGCCATACAACCTTTCCTTTGTTTCGATTAGTTCAATCGTCTCGGCGACATTTACGGAGGAGGCTAAAGATGAGAAGATTGGGTATCATTCCGTTGGCAATGATGCTGCTTTCTGCGGCATCTATTTTGTTTGCCGGCACGACCGGAAAAATTGCCGGCACGGTGACCGATAAGGAGACCGGCGATCCGTTGCCGGGCGTCAACGTCGTCATCGAAGGGACCACGCTTGGCGCAGCCACCGATGCGAGTGGGCGTTATTACATTCTGCTGGTTGCCCCCGGCACCTACACGCTGACCGCATCGATACTCGGTTATCAAACGACGAAAACGACTAACGTGCAGGTGCTGGTAGACCTCACGACTACTGTTGATTTCAAGCTCTCCTCGCAAGTCTTGGAGATGGGGCAGGAGGTGGTGATTGTCGCCGAACGCCCGCTGATTCAGCGCGACGGTGTGACCACGATGTCGGTGCTCACCTCCGAGACCGTCGAGAGCGTCGTTGCCGATGATTTTAAAGACATCTTGACGCTTAACTCGGGCATTACGACTTCGCAAATCCGGGATGTAAGCTTTGCAGAAGACGCCGCCACCGGCGAAGGATTGTTCTTTGTGCGCGGCAGCCGCGGCAACGAGCTTGCCTTCATGGTGGATGGCGTGTACGTCCGCGACAGTTTCTCCGGCGGACTTGGCACCGAGGTCGCCAACGGCGCGATCGAAGAATTGCAGGTCATCACCGGGAATTTCAACGCCGAGTATGGCAATGCCATGAGCGGCGTGTTGAACATTACGACCCAAGATGGCGGAAGCCGAACCTCTTTTCGCATTCGCGGTTTGACCGATACGTTTTTTGGCAAACGGTCGAACGAATACTCTTTTGTCGAGCGGTACGAGCAAGTTGGCAACGAGGGTGTTCTCAAAGCTGCGAATTGGGGAACGAATAATTTGCAGGGCAGCATCGGCGGTCCGCTGCCGGGCTTTGGCGAGAAACTCAAGTACTTTCTTTCCGGCGAGTATTTCGAAAGCGACGGCAATATCGGCGTTCTCCAGAACGAGATTTCCCGGCGAGGCACCGCCAAGCTCACAATTTCTCCGGCTAAATTGATGAAGTTGAACTTGAGCGCCAATATCAACAGCGAAGAATTGCAGATCTATGAGCATGCGTTTGCGCATGATGGCGTCGGTCCTCTCATTGGCGCGCCGCCGGGCAGCCCGAGAAACAACCTCTCCGGCAATGATCGTATCAGCACGAGAACTTATCAGTACCTCTTGAGCTGGACGCACACGCTTGGCCCCAAAGCGTTCTATGAAATCAAGTTTAACAGATTCTCTCGCAAGTACTTCGACCGGGTGACCAGCAATATCGCTGAGTATTCGCAGAATCAGATTCGTTTCAACGATGGAGAGGATTTCATCGTTACCGGCTACGACCCGCGCTTCTTCGATCAGGAAGATCGCGTGTTGCAGGGCAAGTTCGACCTGACCTATCAGGTGAATATCAATCACAACCTCAAAGCCGGCGTCGATATTACCAAGCACCGGGTCTGGCGAAATCAATTGCTCCCTGGCGGCGATATTTTCAGCGTCTTCAGGTTTGATATGTACACGTTTCGGCCTTTGGAAGCCGCGGCCTACGTTCAGGACAAGATGGAATTCAAAGACTTGGTGATCAATGTGGGACTGCGGTTCGATTACTTTTCGCCGAAGGACAGCTTCGAGGTCGTGAGCGAACGCACCAAACAGCAGCCAACGAGAAAAGTGGCTTCAGATAAAACCACTCTCAGCCCGCGTCTCGGCATTGCCCACCCGATTTCCGACCGAGCTAACTTGCATTTTTCTTACGGGCATTTTTATCAAGTGCCGGAGTACGACAAGCTGATCTATAATCATCAACGCGAGCTTAACATCTTTCGCCCGACCTACGGCAACCCGGACTTGAAACCCCAGAAGACGATCTCCTTCGAGGTTGGTTTCGATCAGCAATTGACCGATAATCTTGCTTTCACGATGACCGGTTTTTACAAGGATATCGAAAATCTGGTGGCCAGCGATACATATTATCCGCTCGGCGTGACCTATTACATCAATCAAGATTACGCCAACTCACGAGGTGTCGAGTTTAATCTGCGGACTCGGCGAGTCAATCATCTTGCGGCATTCTTCAGCTACACGCTCGCTCGCGCCGAAGGCAATAGCTCCAACCCGCTGGATACCCGCTCCGATCTGCTGGCGCGGCCGCCGCGCGTGCCCATCAAGGAGCTGATCACGCTGGATTGGGATCGGCCGCATGTTTTCAATTTCAACGTCGATCTTCGATACAACAAAGGCGAAGGTCCGCGCATCGGCGGGTCGCCCTGGTTTCAGAACTTTGGCATCAACCTGACCGGCAGATTTCAAAGCGGCCTGCCTTATTCACCGACCGACACGCGCGGACAGCGCATTGCCGATGAAAACTCGGCGCGCATGCCCAGCACCTGGCAGCTCGACCTCCGCGCCAACAAGACGTTTGAAATCGGGCAATTGAAGTTCGATGTGTTCACCGAGATTACGAATTTGACCAATCGCCGGAACATCGTCAACGTCTTTACCGACAGCGGTCTGCCGCTCGACTCTCGCGATACGGGCTTTACCACGTTCGGGGAACGCGATCCATACAATCTCGGTCCGCAGCGCAATATTCGTGTGGGCGCAGAAGTGATTTTCTGAGAAGAGCAGCGTTGTAAGGTTCGACAGTTGAATGCAGAAAATAACGGAGGCAAGAGGATGAAACTGAATAGATTCGTTATTCCGGCGCTTCTGCTGATTTTTGCAGCGGCCTTGATTGCCGGTAGCGGCTTGGGAGATAAGGCAAGCAAATGGCGCGCCTACAAAGCCGACAAAAGCCGCGCGAAAGTGGCCGGTTTCAGCGACCGCAAGCTGGGCTTGATGGACAACGGTCGCATGCGCATGTACTATGACAATAACGGCTTCATCGGCGATCGAAATTATACGCGCAGCATCGAGTGGCCCGCCGGGTCGATCAATTATCTCGTCTGGCAAGTCGGCATTATCTTTGGCGGTGTGACCGCAGATGGCGACACGATCTGCAGCGAATCCTACAACGACATCTCCGATAATCAATTCAACCCAGAGCCGGGATACGATAATCCGGATTACTTTTTTGATTTGCTGCAAGGCTCGATCGTTGCGCGCAGTGATATAATTGATAGCTATCCAGCGCGCTGGCAGGGGCTGTGGCCGGCCTTTGGCGGCGGCACGATCAGCGCTGATGAACTGCGCCGGCAATCGCGTCAGGAATCCTACTGGGTGATGCGGGATAACAACGATCCGGAAAACAGCCCGGGCACGAGCTTGGGCCTCGAGGTCGAGGCCCGTTTTATCCAGATCAACGACGTCCTCACGCAGGATTTCATCTTCGCATTTTATAAAGTCAGAAACACTCTTCCCGAGAGCCAGAGTTTAACCAACTGCCGATTCGGCGTCCTGGCGGATACGGACATTCCTGCTTTGGTCGGCGCTGATTTTGAAGATGACGATTCCAACTTTATCCGCGATCTCAATCTCGCTTACGCGCGCGACAGCGATAACTTTTATGCCTCCCGTCCCGATCTCAATCCGGGACACTTCGGCGTCAAGTTTCTGCGCAGCCCAAGCATCAATGGTCAAGAGCTTGGCCTGACGGCGTGGACGACTTTCGAGTACGGCGACATGCCGGACATCGGTGAATTCTATTTGACGGAAGATGGCCCGGATCCCAATCTCGGCTCATATGAAAGCCGCGATCATGCGCAATACGGTTACATGCAGCCGGGCCTTTTCATGAAGCCGCGTTTCAACCGCGACGTTGGATTCATTTTGAGCAGTGGCGATTTTGATTTGGCGCGCGGCGACAGTGTGGAGATCGGTGTGGCCTACATTGCCGCGCCGGATCTGGATGCGTTGCTGAGCAACGCCAGCGCGGTTCAAACTGTGTTCGACAATAATTTTAGAATTCCTTCGCCGCCGGAAGCGCCGAGAGTGGTCGCAGTTCCAGGCAACGAATCGGTGACGCTTTACTGGGATGCCGACCCCAGCGAGTCGTCCGTCGATCAATTGACCGCCCGCGAAGATTTCGAAGGCTATCGTATCTATCGTAGTGAAACGCAGGGGCGCACATTCATCGATCAAGACGGGCTTGACAAAACCTGGGGAACGCCAACCGACAACCGTGAACGTTATCCGAACGGTTTCATCCCTTTGGCAGAACATGATATTGTCAACATTCCCGGACAGCTCGCGAGCATCGTCGTTAGCCACACGAATCAAGTCTCCGATGCGACGATCTTCAGCGAAGGCTTGGCCGACGGCAGCCATCCCGGCGACGCCGAAGGCATCGACGTTTCCGGATTCTTTTCAAACGACAATTTTCAAATCATCTTCGACTCCGAATCGACTTTTCAAGTGTTGAATGCATCCCAGGGTCTTTTCCTGCCCTATCTTGCCGATCTTTCAACGGCGAAGGGCTTTGCCGTGTTCGACTCAGAGTGGACATTGCTGGCCGACAACCCGGACGCCACGCATGGCCTCTATCGAAGCGGCTACCATATCTATGTTACCGGAACGTTCGTAAACATCGAAGATGGGAGTGGGCCGCCTCAGGCTGGAGATGTTTTCAGCATCGACCAACGTCTGAACGATGCGGGTCGAAACGTCGGGTTACGACACCGCTACGTCGATCAGAATCGCCGAGATGCGGCGAAGCACTTAATCAACGGGTATGAATACTGGTACACGGTTGCAGCTTATGACCGGCCCGATCTTATCCTCGGCGCGCCGACGAAAGAAAACCTTCCCTTGAATATTGCCGATACGCCGAACGACCAGACGGTCTCGGTGATTCCGCAGGAGCCTGGCGCGGGTCAGATCGAAGCGCAAGCGGACACCATCTTCGATCACGTTGCCGGCGCTTCCGATGTCGAAGGCTTTGTGCTGGAAGTTATTGACCCAACAAAGGTAACTGGACATCGTTACGAAATTTCTTTCAATGATGCTGCCGCGGACAAAACTTATTCTGTCAAAGACCTCGACGCAACAGGGCAGCCTTTTGCACTATTGGATGAGCCATTCTACGACCCAGCTTCGGAC
>Ga0247727_10019658_pt1 | contig 10442 bp, 8 predicted proteins | sample WisWelCaveWW1625_FD_202498 | JGI IMG/M metagenome (GOLD analysis project Ga0247727, IMG submission 202498) | Biofilm microbial communities from Wishing Well Cave, Virginia, United States - WW16-25 | ecosystem: Environmental > Aquatic > Deep subsurface > Groundwater > Cave microbial mat | place... | reverse complement strand
CTCGACGGCCGACCAGATCGACGATCAGGCGGGGCGAGGAGTCGGCATGGATGTGGTCAAGCGGGTCATTGAAAGCATGAACGGCCACATCGACGTCGAATCCATTCGAGGCGTGGGGACGAAGTTTTCCTTGAGTCTCCCGCTTACATTATTGATTGCGACGGCGCTTATGGTGCGAGCAGGGAGTGAGCGTTACGGGATTCCTCTGCCGGCGGTGCGCGAAGTCACCATGTTGACCCCCAGCGCGCATCAACGGATGGGCGAACGATCGATCTTGCATATCGGGGACGAAGCGATCGAAATACAGCCGCTTGAGCAGCTCCTCAATCGAAGCAGCGTGCCGGTGGAAATCGGGAAACCGGTTGTCATCGTGCGAACGGCCGATGGGATGATCGGTCTGCTGGTCGATGAATTGCTCGGTCGTCAGGAAATCGTCATTAAGCCGTTGGGGTCGTTTAAGTCATTGGATCGTTCCTGCTTCGGCGGCGCGACCATCGATCCGGACGGGCGTGTGGTTCTTGTGTTGGACCCTGCTCGATTACGGGCGCGGGGGGCGCACGCCGCGGCGGTACCAGAGTTGCCGTCGGACACGGCGGCGGCGGCGGACTCGCTGGTTCCATACGCCGTGGCCCCAGAGCTGAAAGCGTCAGAGCAGTTGCTTCTCTTGATCGACGACTCCCTGAGCGTCCGAAAGTTCGTGGGCCGGATGCTGGAGGCGGCCGGGTATGAAGTCGATACGGCGGTGGATGGAGAAGAAGGTCTCCGTATGGCGTCTGCGCAAAACTATCGGCTGATCATCACCGATCTTGAAATGCCGAAGCTCAATGGCTATGAAGTGATCCAGGGATTGCGCAGTCGAGCGCAAACGCAGCAGACACCGATCATCGTCATGACGACACGAGCCGGTGACAAGCACCGGCAAATGGCACTCAATAATGGAGCGAGCGCCTATATTGCCAAGCCGGTAGATGAGCGGGCCTTGGTCCAGGAAATTGAACGCTGGATCGGCAAAGAAGCCGCCGCACGTCAATAAGATTCGCTCGTTCGATCCTTGGAGCGGTCCCTAGCCCGGATTATTCATGAATGCCGTCGTGAAATCGTTTCGAAGCCGGGCGAGTGGCAAGTGGCACGAGGCGAGAGGGAAGACATTCCTTCTGGTCACCCCTAGCCTCTAGCCCCGTGCCTCTCGCCTGAATATCGGCGATTGTAGCAGGTATTCATGAATAGTCCGGGCTAATATCGGACAGTCGCATGGGCGGTATTAACTATGAGTTTACGAGGTCGACACAATTCGACGAACATGCTCGTGGAAACGGCCAGTTTCTTGGTCATCCGTCTGGGGAGTAGCTATATGGCCCTGCCTGCAGATGGGATTCGTGGCGTTCTCACGCAAGCAGAGGCCGGGAACGAACAGGCCGTGACTGCGGCTGGGACCGTCTACCAACCGGTAGATCTTGCCCAACGGCTTTCGGTGGCCGCCGACTTGTCCGGTCTCGAAATGAGGACAGTGCTGTACTCGAACGGCCGCACCCACGGTGCGATTCGCGTTGAGCAGCTGGTGGGCTTGGTGGACGTAGAACGGAAGGATTGTCTTCCATTGCCGCCACAGTTTCAACGCGATGAACGAGACTGGTTTGGGGGGATGATGCTGTATCATGATCAGTTGGTGTTGATCCTGAATCCTTCGTGGGCGCTGGGAGAGTTGGCCGGCGTAGTCCCTGTGTCCGTCGGACAGGCGGAACAGATGGGTGCGGCAACCCCAGCAGCCATCGGTGGATCATGCTAAGGACGGCTCCTGGACAGCAGTACGCTCAAGCCACGAAACGGTCGTGGAATGTGGTGGTGTTTTCTGTTGGTGGAATGAAGCTGGCTGCACGGACTGAAGATGTGGGGGGGGTGTCGCCCTGGACTGAGAGCATTCCGGTGCCGAGTCGGACTCCGTTCGTGCAGGCCATGCTGAAGCAGGACAACCATGTGATGCCGGTCTACGATTTGGCAGCCAGGCTGAGTCGCACCGTGCAGGGAGATCCGTTGCTGTGCCTGCTGGCTCGCCATCTCGACGGGCCGATGGCCATCTGTATCGATGCCGATGTGCCGTCTCTCGAGACTGTGGATGCGACGGCGATTCGCCCGAATGGCAGAGAGGATGTTGAAACGTTGGGTTCAGTCACGATTGGCGAAATCGATGTCGCTATCGTGGCGTTGCAGCGACTTGGCCGGTCGAGACAGGATGCCGTCAGAAGTTCAAAGTACTGAGGAGAGGACTTTGCTATGCCGAGAGTGTTGGTTGCCGACGACAGTATTGCGGTCCGGAAAGTTGCCGAACGGTTGCTGACTGAGGCTGGATTTGGCGTCACCCTTGCTGCGAACGGCGAGGAGGCCTTGGCCTATCTAGCAAAAGAGAGGCCTGACTTGGTCGTGTCCGACGTGATAATGCCGGATAAAAGCGGCTTTGAGGTTTGCGCCTTTGTGCGCGCGCAGAGGGCGTTAGCGAACACGCCCGTGCTCTTGATCTCGGGCATTGTGAACGATGAGGTGACGAAGCAGGCTGAATCCTGTCACGCCGACGGGGTGTTGAAAAAGCCGTTCCAGGGCACGTCTCTCAAGGATCGCGTGCTCGAACTGTTGGCCAAGCGGCAAGGCGCTGCCGCGCCTGCGGTGAAGAGTGTCAAAACGGTGACTGAGTCCATCGAGCCGATTCAAAGCGCGCGCATGAGCAACGAACAATTTGAAACCTATCGGCAGGCAGTTGCGCGAGTGAAGCCGCTGGAGGAAGAACTTTTGGTCGAACGTAATCGTTCGACACGCAGTACAGAGCGAGTGGCACAACTCGAAGGACAGTTGGGTAGTGTCAAGGAACTTGAGTCGATGTTGGCAAGGGAGCGAGAGCAGACTGTCCAGCTGAAGAAGAAACTCGCAGAGGCCGACAGTGTTACCGCTCGGGTGCAGGAACTGGAAGCGACTCTACATGCCGAGCGCCAGGCAGCCACGCAACTGGTTCAACAGATGACCGGGATGGAAGAGTCGCTGACTCGGTCTCAGGACTTGGCGCAGCAACTTGCGAAAGAGCAGGAGCGCACGAGCGATTTGACTCGTCGTGTGGCCGAGAGTGAACAGGTTGCTGCACGAGTGCGCACGTTAGCGCACGCTCTCGCTGCTGAACAGGAGAAAAGTAAGGGTCTTGCCGCGCGTTTATCCGAGGCTGAGCGCGCTTCGCAGAAAACCCAGGAGTTTGAATCACTGCTTCAGACGGAACGAGAACGAAATAGCCTTCTGGCGAAGCAGGTATCTGAAACTGAGTATGCGGCCGAGCAAGCCACTAAGCGGTTTGAAGAGATGGCGACAAAGCTTGGAGAGATCGCGGGATTGGCTTCTCAGCTGGGAAGCGGAAAACGACGTCCCTGATTCTGCATGATCCCTTCTCGTGGACCGTCACTGGCTTGAAGGACTGATGTCATGGCTGCCGACACCACAGACGATTTCCAGAAAGAGCTGGTCGATATCTTTGTTCAGGAAGCACATGAATGGCTCCAGAACATTCATGTCGCGCTTGATGAGCTGCAACAGGGCCCGGCGCCGGAGCGGCATGCCAAACTGATTGAGACGATATCGGTCGGAGTGATAAATCTCGGCGGGACGGCTGCCACGATCAATCTTCCAGACGTCAAGCATGCCAGCTTTGCGGCGATTCCCTTTATCGAAGCCCTCCAGGACCCCCAGAAGGCGCTCTCGGTTCAGGACTTTCTTTCGCTCTGTAAACAGCTGGGACAGATCCATACGGCGTTGACCCATGCAACCGGCATCTCCTTTGAAGACGACGGGAATGGTGCGGCGGCTGAGGCGGTTGACGCGAGTCTCTCTCCCGGGGGGTTCCTGCAAGCGCTTCAGGGATTACAGGAGAAACAAACTCCCGATGCAGAGTCAGGACGCAACCTTATCCGGAGCTTGATCGAGCAGATGGAAGGACAGATCCAGGCCGGCGTCGAACGTATCGATGCCACGGTCATTCAAGGATATCTTGCGCGGGTGTCCGAAGCGGAAGAGTCGTTTCTGAAGGCGATTGACGAGCGGGTGCCTGAGATTGTTAAGAAGATGAGTGCCCTCAAGATGGACGGGAGTGAGGCCTCATCACGTATGATGGCCCTCGAAGCCTTTCTTCAAGACGTCGCACGTCTGCGTACAGAAGCGCAGCAGGTAAATGCGGGATCGGCCATGATGTTTTTCACAGGTCTACACAGTCTGCTGACCGTGGTGGCGCAGCGGCGAGTGCTTCTGGCTGCCACGCGGGTGGAATCGGTGAAGGCACGGCTGCACGTGATGAGCGGTGCCATCCGCCAGTGGGTGGAGCATGGGCGGGCCCAACGAGCCGCGATCGATCAGTTGCTCCCTACGAGCCACCCGTAACCAACGCGCCCGAAGGCGGCAGGCTGAAGGGAAGACTGAAGGCTGAAGTGGAAATGTTGAATGTGGAGTGATGAATGTTGAATTGCCGGAATCGGAATTCCGAACACTCAACATTACACATTCAAAATTCAACATTTAGCCTCAACTGGCCTTCAGCCTTCTGATCGCACCTATCGAGCACGTCTTACAGATCGATGACCGGCTTGTTCAGCAGGTCAGGCAAGTCATATGATGTATCGTCGAATGTTCCGCGAGGACGGTCGCAGGCTATGAACGAATACAGCACGACTGACTGGTATCGCATTGCGCAGGAGCAATTGACGGGCGTGGCTCTTGCCGTGCAGCGGCAAGACAAACTTGACTTGGAGTCCTTGTCTACCCTGGCGGTGGGGATAGCGGAGGCGCTCAAGAGAAGTGACCAATTGCTCGTTCAGGCTATGAGCGGTCCCGCAGGCCCTCACCTGATTACGAATCTCGTGAATGTTGCGATTCTGGCGACAAAGGTCGGTGCCGGACTGGGATATTACGGGAAAGAGCTGGAGAGGCTCACCTTTGCGGGGCTCCTGCACGACATCGGTCTCTTTGCCGTGCCGCAGTCGGTGATCACCAAGTCGAGCCGGTTGACTCATGCTGAGCGTACGCTCATTGAACAGCATCCCGAACTCGGCTATGAAGCGATTCGAAAGGCGGGTCCGAAATACGACTGGCTGGCGCAAGTGGTGCGCCAGGCGCATGAGCGGTGGAACGGGCAGGGGTATCCGAACAAGCTGAAGGGGCGGCAGATCAGCGAGTATTCCCAAATCATCGGCGTGGTGGATGTATTCGATGCCCTCGTGAGCCCGCGCGGGTATCGCCGCCGATTCTTTCCGCACGAAGCGGTGCGAGAATTAATCGTGGCGGAGCGAACGGCGTTCCCTCGCGAGATCGTCAAAGCCTTGGTCGAACAGCTGTCGGCCTATCCGCTGGGTACCTCGGTACGATTGACCACCGGCGAAGTCGGATCTGTCAAGCGCGTCAATGCGCACTATCCGCTCCGCCCGGTCGTGTGGATCGAGGGCGATGCGGCCTACGGCCAGGAGGCGCGGCAGCTCGATCTGAGCCTCACCCCGCTGGTGTCGATCATTGAAACACTGGAACCTCCTGACGTCGCGCGCGTGTCGTTTCCAGCTGATGAGGTGCGTGCCAAGACATCTGATGTCATCCCCTCGGCATCCGATCAGTTTACGTCGCTCTTGGAAGGCTTGGATGCTCTCGCGGGTGCGATCCAAGGTGCCGTCGAGTCCAGGATTTCTGTGCCAGAAGGCGGGACTGCGGCGCTGTCGGACGAGCAGCGATGGATCAGTCGGCCTCCTGCGCAGAATCTTGTGGATGCCAGTTTTGATAAGGAAGTGATCGGGTTATTCGCCCTGGAAGCGCATCAATGGCTGGCTCAAATTCAGATGGCGCTGAAACACCTCGCTGAGGGGGCCAACGGTACGGTGCGTCCGAAGCTCTACGGGATTCTCTTGCACGGCATTACTAATCTTGCCAAATCTGCGTCAACGGTCCAGCTCCGGGCTATCGAGCAGATGGCCTCGAATCTGCTTCCGATTCTCCACGACGTGGGGCGCCAGGAACCACGCGCGATGGCTGCGGCGCTCCAGTCGCTTCAGGAGGGGTTGGATCGGATCAGTCTGGCCGTGCGTCGCTTAGCAGGAGACCACGAGGGCGAACGTGCTGGAACTGATGACGTTTCTGTGGAAATGGTGAGCGAGTCCGTGCAAGCTTTTCCTGCCGTCGCGACTGAGTTACCCGATGTTCCCCAGTTGCAGGCTCCTCTCACCGTAAGCTCCAAAGTCCCGCTCATCCATGCCCTTCGGGACCTGCAGCAAGCTCGTGCCCGGTCGATGCAACCGGCCCGCGATGTGTTGGAGGCGGTGATCCAACGAGCCGAGCGGGAAGCCGATCATCTTGATGTCGCTGGCGTCGGGCGCATCTTAACTGAACTTGACCGACTCGACGAAGAGTTCCTTCAAGAAGTCCGTCGGCGGGTTCCAATCATCAGTTTCACGATTGCGAATATACGAGCGAGCGGGGCGACGGATTTCGTCACGGCGTCTCAGCTCGATCCGATTCTCGAACAGGTTGAGGCCCTCTACGATTTGGCCAACCATGTGCAGGCAACGATGATCACGATGTTTTTGCAAGGGCTGCGCTCCTTTCTCATGGTCGCGGCTTATCGAAAAACATCGACGTTGGCACAGCGATTGGGAACGGTGGAGACGAAAATTCATGCATTGATCCCGATGGCGGAACAGTGGGGCAATATCGGGCGCGTTGAACGATCAGCCATCAGTGATATCCTGCCGACTTCTCAAGCGCGTGACGGGCAGGCCTAGCGCGACAGGCGCGACTCGAAGTTCCGTAAACCTCGAACCTCAAACTCTCCCCCGTCTCGCTCGTCCCGCCTTTCTCGCACGTCTCGCGTGAACTTGGCCCGGTCAGCGTGCACACTTCTGTACGCTCGACTCTAAAGGATCTTCTGGTCGTGAGGAATCTGTGCACGTGTCCCATACGAGTTTCTGCTGAACAATTGCATCTTGGGGAAATTGCACGGATTGTGCTGCCTACCGATTGGGCAATGTGTGAGGTGCTGCGGTACGGCATGGTATTGGTCGCTCATCCACATGGTTATCCACAAATCATGCACACCTTTTGTGGACATCGGGAGTGAGGGGGCTAATGTCCTGCCTCACTGCCGCCTTTTCCCTCTTGGCGCTTCATGCGGATGACGGCGAAAGGCCTGTCTGAGAGAGACGTTTCGGTGCCGACGCCTGCTTTCGTACCATTGAGTAAGCAGATGAGTGCCCACGATATGAAAACCAGGCATGCCGTCTACCGTTACTCATATGTCATCCACAATTTCTCATCTAGTCAAGGGGATTAAGCGTCCTGCTTAACCAGTCCCGACACAGACGCTTAATCTCCTTTCCTCGTCCATGTAACAAGCAACGGAAGGATGGTATGATGCCGCCGTCTTGCTGCCGTCACTTGTCGAGGACTCGCAGGCTCCGGAAAAACTATTGTGGCACGGTGGAAATTCCAGGGCCCGCACCCCGGAAACAAGCCCGGTCTGTCTGGTCTATCTGGTTTCTCTGGTCTATCTGGTTTGTTTTGTTCATCTAGTTGATCTTGTTTAACCAAACAAACGAGACAAACCAAATAAACCAAATAACAGTCTTCTTCCGCTGGCGGACTTTTTCAGCATCCTGCTAGAAGTCCGGCAGTGGATGGATGGGATGGGAGAACGCATCGATGCCGAAACTTGTAACGGTTTTGCGACCGGAAAAGATTGATGAGCAAGCTCGCTACTATGTCCGGTCCCATATCCTCCTCCCTGCCGGGACGATCGGACTAGTCTGCATGGTCGGTGGGGTGGGGTCACTTGGCTATCAACTGCTGGTGAACCATACCTACAGCTGGGTGACGTTTCTCACCAGCTCAATCTTGCTCGCGGTCGGAGCGTTGTGTGGGTTCGGGCAGGCACGTTATCACCGCTATCTCTTTACGGCCTTTCCCGAGGTGTATGCAGCTCGTATGCGGACAGCTGTGGCTCAACGCAACAGGAAGGCCAAGGCGGAGCCGGAGGTGCCATCGATCGAGCACCCTGGGCGTGCGTTTGTCACTACGATCTCCATTGCCGGAGCGGCTCTGATCTTCGGCGCATCAGCCGCGGCCATTATATACGGCGAGCTAGACCCGATACCGGCTGTGTTTGTGCCCTGGGCGGCATTCTACTGGGCCAAGTTGTTCAGTTGGCGTGGAGTGGTGGACTAGAGTCAGCTGCAGGATAGCCGCAAGACAGGCTGAAGCGATTCCGGAATCTGTCGATCTGTCGAATGTTAAATGTTGAATGTTGAATATTCAATGTTCGTAAATCAGCAGGTCGAGACCAACTCCGACCATTCACCATTGAACATTCATCATTCAAAATTCAACATTCCCCCTGCCGCTTTACCCCTTACCCCCTTTACCCCTCTTCCTACCCCGTACCCCGTGCGATGCTTCAAGCTGCTTCATCCGTTCTTCCAATGTGCGTAATGCCTGCCGGAGTTCGGGCAGCCGTGGAATGACGGCTTGGGCCTTCACCCAGACTTCATGCGGCATCACGGGAGCTCCTGAGACGATCTGGTTGGGTTCGAGGCTGCGGTTGACACCAGCGCGAGCGGCAATCATGACCTGATCTCCGATGACGATGTGGTCGGCCAGCCCTGCCTGTCCACCGATCATGACGTGATGCCCCACGCGAGTACTGCCGGCGATCCCGACCTGGGCCACCAGGATTGAATGGGCACCGATCGTTACGTTATGGGCGATCTGGACCAAATTGTCGATCTTGGCGCCCTGCTTGATGACCGTTTGGCCGAGTGTGGCTCGATCGACCGTGACATTCGCTCCAAGCTCGACGTCATCCTCGATCGTGACCCCGCCGAGCTGGGGAATCTTGTAATGCCGTCCCTGGTCCTGCACATAGCCGAATCCGTCGCTTCCGATCACCGTGCCGCTGTGAATGATCACCCGCGCTCCGATCGTAGAGCCCTCCCTGACGACGACGTTGGGATACAACAGCGTATCGTCTCCGATCGTCGTATCGTCGCCGATAAAAACACCGGGATGGAGCGTCACTCGCGCGCCAAGCGTCACCCGGTCTCCTAGGGTGACGCCCGGCCAGATTGAGACATCGGAACCGATCTGAGTGGCAACGCCACGGACGACGGCCGCGTCAATGCCACGGGGAAGGGAGAGGGGGCAGAAGAAGGCCCGGGCGACCTGCGCAAAGGCCAGTGTGGGATTGGCGACGATGATGTGGGGATTGGCGATCTCAGCAAGACGCCGGTGGGCGAGGAGTGCTCCGGCAGCTGTGGGCCCGCTCGTCTTGAGCATCCGATCTCCGGTGACGAACGTCAGATCGTTCGGGCCTGCCTCTTCAAAGCCGGCCAGGCTCGTGACGGTGGCTAGTGGCGATCCCACAAGTTCTCCGCCGACTACGTCGTGGATCTGTGCCAGTGAGATAGGACTGTGTGCCTTCGTCGCCATATGGATTAGCAGGATGTTGAAAATGTCCGCCAGCTTTGTTCTCGCGTCGCTCAGAGGCTCAACGTACGGCACAGAGTACGATTCGCCTCTTCGCTCGCTGCGGCCGCGCTGGACGGCCATTTTGAACATCCTGCGAGCCGTTCTTGCGCCATCACCATTCGTTAGATCACAGTGGGTGTTGAGTATACACTTAGTTTTTCCGCAGCCTGTTAGGATTTCTTTTTGCCCTTTGGCTTGGACGGTTTCACTGGTTTCCTGGTCGAGGCTGGTGAGGCCGTTTTTTCCACCCGCTTCTCAACATAACTCACGACATGACCGACATTCGTCAGCCCCACCAGGTCTTGGTCGGGGATCTGGAGATCGAAGGCCTCCTCGATGCGATACAGCAGTTCGATCACCGCCATAGAGTCGAGACCTAAATCGTCACGCAGATGCTGTGTGGTCAGTATCGTGGCCGGGTCACGTTTCAGGTAGTCAGCTAAGGCGGTACGGATTTTCAGCGATATGGTGGGATCGGTTGCCATCGGTCAATTCTCTCCGTCGTTAATCGTGAAACGTGAAACGTAGGACTCCCGAGTACTCTTCCTCCGCAACCTTTCACGTTTAACGATTCACGTTTCACGGATCGCGGGCGGCCTTTTTGAGCAGGCTGCTACTTGGTTGTCCGTTTGAATACCACAGCGGCGTTGTTGCTGCCAAATCCAAAGGCATTCAGCAAGGCCACCTTCACAGGACGTTCCTGCGCTGATCGAGAGAGTCCTGCCAGCGCACAAGCTGGATCTGGGTCATCATAGTTGGCGGTTGGATGAACCTGGCCCGTATGAAGGGCCAGCACCGATGCGATGCCCCCGATTGCACCGGCGGCGCCCAGCGTGTGGCCGATCAGCGACTTGGTGGCGCTGATGGTAATCTTGTCTGCGCGCGATTTAAAGAGTCGTCGAATCGCCCTGACTTCGACGGCG
>Ga0247727_10019657_pt1 | contig 10442 bp, 8 predicted proteins | sample WisWelCaveWW1625_FD_202498 | JGI IMG/M metagenome (GOLD analysis project Ga0247727, IMG submission 202498) | Biofilm microbial communities from Wishing Well Cave, Virginia, United States - WW16-25 | ecosystem: Environmental > Aquatic > Deep subsurface > Groundwater > Cave microbial mat | place... | reverse complement strand
CAGCTCTTAATTTTGTTGACGAGACGCAATATGTCGTTGCGCCAGCTCGTAAATGGTGTTGGGATGATTCGTCGAAATGAAATATTTCAGATGTCGAGTTTCGAGTTGTACGCCCATGCTGGTTCGAGCAATGAAGCCCACGGTGCCGCGCAAGTCGAGCCGGATGCCCCAACCGAGAAAGCGTAGAAAGACGTAAGGCTGCGTGCTAACCCGCGTGATGTCGCGCCAGCGCAGCCGTCGCCGAAAAACGCCGAAACCGAACGTAATCCCGTCTGTCGTCGCGCGGATTTGCAATCTACGAAAATTCCATACAGAGAAGAGCGCAAAGAGCAATGGCGCGGCAACTCCTGTTCTTAAAACAACGGGTATTCCAGGGATGACAATTGCCGCGAGCACCACCAAAGCCGCGAAAGTCGCGCCCAACCATGCCACGCTCATCACCCAACTTTGCGTGGGCTGCTCTTCTTCGTAAAGTGTATTTACCATTCCCTACATTTGTTCTTCAGAGAGTGCAGGATGAATTCGTTTGCCCTGCCCGCATGTGCAAGCAGTGTACGAAAAACGCTCAGAGAATGCAATGGGAATTTGGCCTCACGCCATTGCGCCTTATTGAAGGCGAGCCATTATTCTGGTGATGCCTTCCCGAAAAATTTCTTGGAGGGTGAGTAGGCTGACGACAATAAAACCTTGATTCGCAAAATCAAAAAAATATCCTGGGTGGACAAAGACGTTGCTCTCTTCGAGAAACGAGAGCGCCCATTCTTCTTCGGAGGCGATGGCGGGGATTTCAAGAATCGCATACCACCCTCCTTCAATGTGAAGCTTGCGGCCTCGGCCCGCGTTGGCGAGGGACTTTTCGAGAGAAGTCCGGTTTGAGTCGATACGCCGGATGATTTGCTGTTGAATGCCATGGCGCAAAGATAATAATGTCGCAGCCGCGTGTTGAACCGGTGTGCCGACGGTTAGATAAGTATCGGCAATGAAGTCCAGCCGTTCGCGGGCCTCAACGAGGAGTTTTTCCGGACCGCTCGTGTGAATCCAGCCCAATTTCATCTGCGGTAATCCGGCAATTTTGGAGAGGCCGCTCAAGACGAACGTCAGAGCTGCATCGTTGTCCGCTAAACTTCGTATCCGTTGGGAATCGGTTCCAAAGCCGTAATCCGAAAATACCTCGTCGACGATTAAGGCGATCCGTTCGTGGGCACACAGCTCATTCAGTTTTTCAAGCTCGGCTTTTTTAACGAAAGAGCCGGTAGGATTGTTAGGATTGACCAGGACGATGGCGCGGGTTTTCGTTGAGATAGTTGCCGCCAGTAGATCGAGTTGAATCTGCCACCCTTTTTTCTCATCATAGTCGAGCGGATAGTGAACGAGCTTTACGGATTCCAGCGCCGCAAGAAAATCGAATAAGGGATAACTGGGCTGAGGCACGAGCACCTCGTCGCCGGGATTGACGAGCAGCTTGAACAGGTAGGCGTACCCCTCGCTTGTCCCAGAAATTAAGTGGATCGCGTCGGGGCTGGTGGGCAGATCCTGCGCGGCATAGTAATCAGCGACGGCTTGACGCGCTACGTGCAAGCCGCGGGGGTCTGGGTCATAACGCATCGACGACGGCAGAGCCATCGCCGTCAGTATTTCTGATTCAGGATACTCGAATCCTGCGCGCGTAGGATTGGATTCGGTCAGATCAATTACGGGAATACCGGCGGCGCGCTTGGCGTCGAGAGCCCTGCTTAGGCGGTTGGTGGTGAAATTCCACGGGAAGCGGGATGAAAACATAGGATCGTGAGTTTGATCTTGTGCCGTTGTACTCATTTGTGCGCCAATTCTTTCTCTGCTTCGAGAATTAATGCTACCTCTTCTTCGGGAGCTTGCGCGACAAGCCGTTTGGAGCTGTAGAAACCAAAATAGAGCAGAGCAACGATCAAGAAAACGACAACACCGAGAACACCCGGTCGATAGTCGGGAACGGCGAAAGTGGCCGCAAGTGACAACATCGCAAGAACAGCGCCGACATAGGCGCCGGTAGTTCCAAGCGGACTTTCATATGGCCGGTTCAGTTCCGGTCGGGCGCGCTTGAGCTTGATATACGCAAACATCACCGCGGCGTATGAAATGACCGCGCCAAACACTGCCATGTTCAGCAAGGCTGCTCCGACAATACCTTCTCCAAAAAGGTCGATGATAACCGCACATAGAAATCCGAGGGCGGCGCCAACGATTAAAGCGCGATGCGGCGTATGCGTGGCTCGACCGGTCACAGAAATCCACCGGGGAAAATAACCAGCCCGAGAAAGCGCAAACAGCACACGGCCATACGCATAGATAATTGTGTGAAAGCTGGCGATCAAGCCAGTGAGCGCCACCAGTGTCAACACGGTTGTCGTGACCCCAGCGCCGAAGATGGCGGTGAAGCCCTCGGCCAGCGGCGCGTCGGAAATACCAATTGTCGCCGACCCGCCATTTACCGCAGGGATGAGCACCAGAGTAAAAACTGACAAAACGAGCAAGGTGAATATTCCCCAAATCAAAGCTTTCGGCATGTCTCTCACAACGTCCACGGTTTCCTCCGCTGCCAGCGGCAACTGCTCGATGGCTAGATAGAACCAAATGGCGAAAGGCAAAGCGGCAAAGACACCGTACCACCCCATGGGTAGAAATTTTGAACCCCCTGCGACCGGCGCGATGTTAAAAAGTAATTCTATCTGAAAGGAGTCGGTGACAAGCACCCCGGTGAAGAATACGACGAGAACGGCAATGGCCAAAAGCGTGACCCACAGCCCAACTTTTAAAGTCAATTCTACACCCTTGATGTTAATACCCACGAAGATCGCATACGCGATCAGCCACCACAGATACGTCGGCACGCTGGGAACCAGTTTGTGCATGTAGCCGCCGATGCCGACCACGACCACGGCCGGTGTCACCACGTACTCGATAGTATCGGTAACTCCGACGAGATATCCGGCCCACGGCCCAAAGGCGCTGCGCGTGAACGAATAAAACCCTCCCGCATGAGGCAGCGCCGTGGACAATTCCGCAATGCAATACACCATGCACACGTACATGGCGGCAACCACGACGGTGGCGATGAGCAATCCGCCAAAACCGCCGGCGGCAAGGCCGAAATTCCAACCGAAATAATCTCCGGCGATGACCGCGCCCACGCCCAGCGCCCACAACAGCAGCCAGTCGGCGCGCCGCCGCAGCGTGCGTTGTTGCAGATAGGATGAATCGACTTTTTCGTAGCGGACATTTCCGTGAGCACTCTGGCGCTGGGCTGCGCGCATTGGTTCCTCGTCTTCCTTAATAGATCAGTAACCGATGATCAGCATGCTGTAACCAAACACTGTTCACTGATTACTGGATACTGGTTCTTACTCCGGTGTGATGTATGCCGCGGTAATACCGCCATCGACCATGAAGGTCGTGCCGGTGACGTACGCGGAATCATCGCTTGCCAAATAAAGCGCGGCTTGGGCAATATCTTTTGCTTCGGCAAAGCGCCCCATGGGGATGTGCACCAAGCGGCGCTGTCGCCGCGCCGGATCAGCCAGCAGCTCGGCCAGCAGCGGCGTTTGCACCGGGCCTGGGCACAGCGCATTGGCGCGAATATTTTGGCGAGCAAATTCGATGGCGATCTCGCGCGTCATGGCGAGCACGCCGCCTTTGCTGGCCGTATAAGCGATCTGCGGCACGGCAGCGCCCAGCACGGCGACAAACGAAGCGGTGTTGATAATCGAGCCGCCGCCGGCGCGCAACAGAGCCGGAATGCCGTATTGACAACCGAGAAAGACGCCCTTCAGGTTTACGTTCATCACCCAATCCCACGTGGCCTCATCAGTCTCCAGCACGGAGCCGTCTTTGGGCGGAAAAATACCGGCGTTGTTGAAGATAACGTTCAGTTGCCCATACGTTGCTTCAGCAAATTCAATCATCGCCTGAACATCGGCAGACTTCGAAACATCGGCGCGCGCAAAAGCTGCATTGCGCCCAGCGGATTGAATGAGTGCAACGGTTTCTTGCCCGGCTTTGGAATCGATGTCAACGACAACGATGCTGGCGCCTTCTTTTGCAAAAAGCAATGCCGACTCTCTCCCTATTCCACTGCCGGCGCCGGTGATGAGGGCTACCTTGTTAGATAAACGCATTTTTTCTCCTCTCAAGAAATCGTAGAGCGAAAAGCGAAAAGCGTGAAGCAGGTAAAAAACAAGACGTGAAAGCATCCGCTACTCGCTCTTCGCTTCACGCGCCACGAAATTACGCTCGTTCAAAATACCTCGCGCGTTCCCAACTCGTCACCACGGCGTCGAACTTACGCTGCTCGGTGCGAAAAAAGTGAAGATAGTGATCGATAACCTGATCGCCGAACGCCAATCGCGCCCAGGCGCTGCTCTCCAATGCTTGAATAGCTTCAAGAAGAGACGGCGGCACTCTCGTTAAGTTTTGGGCAGAATAAGCATCTCCCGTAAAAACCGTCGGCGGCTCGATTTTTTTCTCGATGCCGTCAAGCCCGGCCGCCAGCGTCGCGGCAAATGCCAGATACGGATTCGCATCAGCGCCCGGGGCGCGGCACTCGATGCGCAATGAAGCATCGTGTCCGACGATGCGAAAGGCGCAGGTGCGATTGTCGTAACTCCAAGCAATCGCCGTCGGCGCGAAGGATCCGGCGAGGTAGCGTTTGTAGGAAGTCGGGTAGGGCGCGTAGAAGGCAAAAATTTCACGAATGTGAGTCAGCCATCCGCCCAAAAACCAACGGAAGATTGGCGAGGCGAGGAGTGGGCCCAACTTTTCTTCGCCCGGAAAAACAGGCTTTGTGCCTGTCTTGTCCCATAAACTGGCGTGCAGATGCATGCTCGAACCGGCATAGCGTGAATCCCACTTGGCCATGAAGGTGATCGAACAACCCTTTTGAAGGGCAATTTCTTTAGCGGCATGTTTGTAGAGACAATGGCGATCCGCCATCTCCAAAAAGTCGGCATAGCGCAGGTTGATTTCCTGTTGGCCCGGCCCCCATTCGCCCTTCGACGATTCGACCGGAATGCCGGAACGATCCAGATGATGGCGAATCGCGCCAATGACAAACTCTTCCTTCGTGCCTTGCAAAATGTGATAGTCCTCGATGTAATTTCCGATGGGCTCCAGGTCGACGTATTGTTTGCGCGCCGCCTCGGCATAGGAATCTTTGAAAACATACAACTCCAATTCTGATGCGCCCATTGCGAGATAATTTTGTTTCGCCGCCCGCTCAATTTGTTTGCGCAAGATCGTGCGGGGCGCGACCTCTATCAAAGAATCACCTTCTTCTTCAAGCACATCGCAAATCACCAGCGCGGTCTTCTCCAGCCAGCTCGTGAGCCGGAGTGTTTTAAAGTCAGGAATCAAGCGAAAATCGCCATAGCCCTTCGCCCAACTCGTGAAGTCGTACCCGGGGATCGGTTCCATCTCCATGTCGGAGGCCAATAAATAATCGCACGCATGAGTGGCGTGGTGTAGCCCCTCGTCGATAAAAAACCGAGCATTCAAACGCTTTCCCATCAAGCGGCCGTACATATCCGGGAAAACCACCAGTACGGTCTCGATTTGATCATCGGCGATCATTTTTTTCAGAGTATCGATATCTAACATGGTGTCTCCCTTGTTGGGCGTGGAGCGAGAAGCGAAGAGCGTAAAGCGTATTTGCGTCCATATGAGGCTTTCGCTTCTTGCTTCATGCCCTTGGCCTTACACTCCGCGATTTACACCAACTCTCCGGATTGTCCATCATCTTGGCGAGCATGCGGCAAATGTGATCATAATGGTCGCGTAGCTCATTGTGTTCGATTTTATCAAGATAGCCGCAATTGAATGCAAAATCGAGCCAGACTTCGGTTTCCCCTGCCTCGGTGTCCGCATCACTCAATTTGCTAACGAAGCTGGCCGGATAACGGCGTTTGCGCCAAGCCTCTGCAATATTTCCACACACAGAGCGTGATGAGCGGCGTATTTGGTCGATGAGTGAATACTTCTCAATATTTGGCCATTTCTTGGACAACTGAAAAATGCGCATTGCAGATTCAAAACCTAACTTATAAACTTTCAGACCTGTGTAATCTTGAACAACATTGCTTTCCGTAGAATCTTCGCCAGTTCGGATTGCTTCGGGTTCCATCACTTCCTCCTTTTTTGGAAGTGTGCGTAGATAAATGACAAAAATCTGAAGTGTAGAACGTAAAACGCTTTACGCTTTTCGCTCTACGCTTTACGATCCAGTATGAATAAACACGCTCTTGATCTCGCTATAATGATCGAGTGCGGCCAAGCCCAGCTCGCGCCCCACGCCGCTGCGCTTGACGCCGCCGAACGGCGCTTCAAGATGAACGCTATGCCCGGAGTTGATGGATAACACGCCGGCTTGTACGGCGCGCGCCACACGCAACGCTCGGTCAATGTCTTTCGTCCAAATTGATCCGGAAAGACCGTAGAGGCTATTGTTGGCAATGGCTGTCGCTTCGTCTTCGGAATCAAAAGGAATGACGCAGAGCACCGGGCCGAAGATTTCCTCTTGGGCTATTCTCATGTTGGGCTGAACCCTATCGAAGATGGCAGGTTTTAAGTAAGCGCCGTTTGACAATGAAATTTCTTTCGGCGTGTCGCCGCCACACAAAAGCGAGGCCCCTTCTTTCCGTCCAATCTCGATGTAACCGCAAACCTTCTCGCGATGGGCGAGGGAAATCAGCGAGCCTATTTCGGTTTGTTCATCGAGCGGATCGCCCAGGCGTATGTTTTCGAAGCGCTCGATTAGTTGACGGAGGAAGGAATCATAAATGGGGCGCTCGATCAACAACCGGCTGCGGGCACAGCAATCCTGACCGGCATTCCCCAAAACGCTGGAGACCGCCGAAGGCAACGCGCGTTCAAGATGGGCATCGGCAAAAACGATATTGGCCGATTTGCCGCCCAGCTCCAGCGTCACGCGTTTGATGTCGTTGGCTGCCAGCCGCATGACGTGCGCGCCCACCTCGGTTGATCCGGTGAACGAAATTTTGCGAACCAAGGGATGCTGTACCAGCGCCTCTCCCGCCACGCTGCCAGAACCGGTGACGACGTTCAACACCCCGGGCGGAAGGCCGGCTTCATGCGCCAGCTCGGCGAGCCGCAAGGCGGTCAACGGCGTTTGGCTCGCGGGCTTGACGACGAGTGTGTTACCCATCGCCAAGGCCGGCGCGGCTTTCCATGAGGTAATCGCGATGGGAAAATTCCAGGGCACGATTAGCCCGCATACGCCGATGGGTTCACGGAAAGTGAGGCTCACGCCACGCGCCGCCGCTGGGATGGTGTGGCCGCCAATTTTGTTGATGGCGCCGGCATAATACTCGAAGCAATCGGCCGCCAGGCCCACTTCATCGCGCGATTCGCGAATCGGCTTGCCGACGTTGCAACTTTCAAGTCGCGCCAATTCTTCTTGGCGTTCACGAATGAGTGAGGCAACGCGCAGAAGCAGGCGGCCACGTTCCCGTGAGTTCATGCGATGCCACGGACTGTCGTTCTGGAAAGCGCGATGCGCGCTTTGCACCGCGGCATCGACATCCTCGGCGCCGGCCTCGGCAACGATGGCCAAAGGTTGATTGTTGGCAGGATTGACAAGATGCGTGGTACGACCTGCTAACGCGGGCGTTGAAGTGCCGTCGATGAACAGATTTTTGTGCACCACAGCCTGATCCATGACTTAGCTCCCAAAGTGGTAACTGAAAAAAAAGGTGACAAAATCGGTGCGCCGAAATAAAGTGGCACAAGATAGCCAAATCAATTTGAAATCTCAAGGCCGGGTTTTCAAATTGAATGAGGAAACCTATCGACGATAAAATACCAGGAAGAATGGAGAAATGAAATGGGAAGGAACGAATAAAATCTTGTATGATTTCACAAATGATTTCCCAACGCCCTAAGGTATTCCCGATCAAACGCCGCGACCATGCTTTCCAATTCGGCGTAAGGCCCCGGAGCATAGACTCGCGAACTGATTCCTTGTTGGGAGAGTTCAGAAACGTGCCAATCTTGCAAGTTGGTCATGTTCCAAAATTCAATCGCGCCGCTCGGATCGAAATCCGTTTTCGCGATGGCATCGGGATGGAAAAGCCATTCGCAAACGATGCGCGAGCGATCCGGGCTTTGCGGATGAATTTGGTGAATCAGCGCGTAATCAGGATGCAGACTAAGCAGCATGTTGGGGAATATCGTGTAATAGTAAACGCGATTTCGATCTTCGCCGCTCACTTCCCCTAAGGGCGCGGCGCAGACGCGACCGCTGATGGTCATGCTGCCGCCGTCTCTGGCCATGCGCATCGGCCCGCCTAAGAACGGGCCCTCCATCAAATCGTTGCCGCTGTTACGGTAAGGCGTGAGTTGATTGAGCGCTGGATGCAAGCCGGGGCAGTGGTAACATTCCGAATAATTTTGGAAAATTAATTTCCAGTTGGCGCGAACGTCATATTCCAGCCGGTGCACGGCGACTAATTCCGGCATGTGCCATTGCGTGAATTTATTGATTAACGGCGCGAATGCCTCCGTAAAGTGCGCCGGTGGCAATGAGGGATTGATAAAAATGCAGCCCTCCCAAATTGCCGTCGACACGTTGTGCAACGAATATTGGGCTTTATCGAAATCTATGACTTCGTGCATATTTGGCGCGCCGATGAGCGAGCCATCCAGAGAATACGTCCAGGCATGATACGGACATTGAATGCTGTGCGAAAACTGTCCTTCAGGCTCGCTACACATCCGCGTGCCGCGATGGCGGCATACATTGTAAAAGGCGCGCACTGCACCTTGTTCATCGCGCAAAACAATAACGTTCTCTTTATCGACGGTGTACAAAAAATAGCTGCCATTGGCGGGCAGTTGCGAAAGCCGACCGGCATAGAGCCAGCGTTGCAAAAAGATTCGCTCGATTTCAGCGTGAAATACTGTCTCATCGGTGTAATATCGACCTGGCAGCGTCATGGCGCCGCGTGCGGTACGGGTTGACATTTTCATCTCCTTAATATCGATCTATTTCGATAGAAACATCACCTCGCATTTGATCGTTTCACAAACCCCTGGCGCACCGCGTGAATGAAATCCGTGTAAGCGGGAATATGTCCGGAAGCGCGTATATCGCTAGCAATTTGTCCTCGATGATAGGCAGAGTGCATCAAAACATGCATTAAAATGTCTTCGATGGAATTTGCAAAAGATTCTCCTTTGGTATTGGTGTAATTGATCGGCTGTGAGAGCTGTTCGAGGGTTAGCTTGTTGAGATAATTCTGCCAGCGGAGCGGAAGCTCGGCCATTTGCGCGTCACATTGTTCGAGGTTCAATTCCGGCCACACCGCCATCGGTTGTTTTTCTTTCTTCAAGCGCGCCATCCATAGCCATTCTGCCGCAATGATATGCGCCATGATTTTTAGCGCACGTTGTGGCGGCGCGCCGGCCTTTTTGAGGGAGGCGAGTGCCTCGCGGTTGGCCCAGTCGTTATAGTCAAACCATCTTGTTAAGCGCTGAAGCATCGCGATCTATCGTCCTTTCGGTGTTCATTCTTTTTGAAATATAATTTGGTTGCGCTTAGAATGCAAGGCAGAATTCGCGTGATTCTGTTCGGGACAAATCGCTTGACTCTCAGCCGACCTTGTACTAAATTCTTGCCATAATTTTTTCGCGTATATTTCTCACATGCGACGGATACGTAAGGCAGTTCTTATTTAGAAAGCTGGATTCGCTTTTATGGAAAAAAATAGTGGTACTGCACAGAGCCGCATCACTCCTCGCCATGAGGACTATTCGCGTTGGTACACGGATGTGATCGCCGCTGCTGAGCTGGCAGATTACTCGCCGGTCAAAGGCTGCATGGTCATCCGCCCGACCGGCTACGCCATCTGGGAAAAAATGCAGCAGGCGCTCGACGCCATGTTCAAGGACACCGGCCACGTCAATGCTTATTTCCCGCTGTTCATTCCGGAAAGTTTTATGCACAAGGAGGCCGAGCACGTTGAAGGCTTTGCGCCGGAATGCGCCGTGGTCACCCACGGCGGCGGCAAGAAATTGGAAGAGCCGCTGTTCATCCGCCCGACTTCAGAGACCATCATCTGGTCGATGTACAAAAAGTGGATTCAATCCTATCGCGACTTGCCGATTTTGATCAACCAGTGGTGCAACGTAGTGCGCTGGGAAATGCGCACGCGATTGTTTCTGCGCACCACGGAATTTCTCTGGCAAGAGGGCCACACCGCGCACGCCACTTTCGAAGAGGCCGAGAAGGAGGCGCGCCAGATGCTCGAAGTCTATCGCACGTTTGCCGAAGAATACATGGCGGCGCCGGTGATTGCCGGCATCAAAACTGAAAGCGAAAAGTTCGCTGGGGCGCTGCACACCTATTGCATCGAAGCGCTGATGCAAGACGGCAAGGCGCTGCAAGCCGGCACCTC
>Ga0247727_10019656_pt1 | contig 10443 bp, 10 predicted proteins | sample WisWelCaveWW1625_FD_202498 | JGI IMG/M metagenome (GOLD analysis project Ga0247727, IMG submission 202498) | Biofilm microbial communities from Wishing Well Cave, Virginia, United States - WW16-25 | ecosystem: Environmental > Aquatic > Deep subsurface > Groundwater > Cave microbial mat | place... | reverse complement strand
CGGGCCGCGCCGCCGACTCCGCGGCGGCACCCAAGCCCGCGGACGCCACCCTCGAGGAGGTCGCCCGCTCCGTCCGCAAGCTCGGCCAGGACCAGAAGAAGATCGTCCACGCCGTGGAGAAATCCGCCGCCGCCCCGCCTGCCGCGGTCGAGGTCCCCGCCGAGACACTGGCGCCGATCCTGGCGGCAATCGACGACATGAAGAAAGAGACGTTCGCGGCGCGCCGCGAACGGAAAAAGGACGAGCAGCAACAGGACCGCATCCTCGAGGAGCTTCGTGCGGAGCTCAAGGCGCTGCGCTCGGCCGCGGAGGAGGGACAGGGCCCGGCCCTTTCCCCCACCAGCCGGCGCCGCAGGGGAAAGGGAGAGAACGCGCGGGTCGGCGTCTTCATCGACGTACAGAACGTCTACTACGCTGCGAGGCAGCTCAAGGGGAAGCTCGACTTCGACGCGCTCCTGCAGGCCGTGGTGCGAGGCCGCAGGCTCATCCAGGCCAAGGCGTACGTCGTGGAGTCGCAGGAGATCGATCAGTCGGGGTTCATCGCCATGCTCCAGCAGCGGGCGATCGAGGTCCGCCGGAAGACCCTGAAGATCCGCTCCGACGGGTCCATGAAGGGAGACTGGGACATGGAGATGGCCCTGGACATCCTGGACGCGACGCCGAGCCTGGACGTCGTCGTGCTGGTCTCGGGAGACGGCGATTTCACCTCCCTCGTGAACCGGGTGAAGGCCATGGGCCCGAGGGTCGAGGTGGTCGCGTTCCCGAGGAACACCGCCAAGTCGCTCCTGGAGGCGGCCGACGAGTTCCAGCCCCTCGACCGGAAGTTCATGATCCGCTCCGGCTTGGCGGAGGCGGGAGCGGCGCCCGAGGGCCGCGAGCCCGGTCGCCTCGCGACCGCCCTCGCCAGCGCGAAGCCGACATCGGGCTCCTCCAGTCCGACGGAGCGCGCGCGCACCGCCGTCGCGGCGAGCCCCGCGGAAGGGCCCGCCGCCGAGGAGGCGCCTGCGGGGGCGCAGAAGTAGACCGGCACCAGGCACCACGAAGTGTCCCCCGCGCAGGGGATCGTCCTTGCATTCTGAGCACCCGGCGCTCAAAATGCACATCATGAAACCCTCGATCGAGAGGCCCGCCGGGGACGCACCGCCACCGAGGCAAGACATCTTGAGATCCCGTGTCTTGTACATCATGATGCCTGCATGAGAACGACGCTCACCCTGGACCCGGATGTCGCCGAGCGGCTGCGACAGGAGACCCGTCGCACGGGCAAGGCACTCAAGGCGCTGGTCAATGAGGCTCTGCGTCACGGCCTGGGCCTCGCAGGAAAGCCCAAACGGCCGCCGCGCTTTGCCGTAAAGAGCCATGCATTCGGCTTCAGGCCCGGCATCGATCTCGACCGTGTGAATCAGCTCGTGGACGAATTGGAAGTCGCCGAAGCGTGCCGCACTCGATAGCCCTATCCAGACCCCGACTCCACGAACCTCATCCGTCCGTCCTCCCCGACCCTGAGGTGTCGACGACTCCCCTTCCACTCCGGGAGGACGAAGATCCTGCCGGCGGGCGAGGGCGGAAACGCCACGAGGTCCCGCTCCACGTGGAAGTGACCCAGGACGACGGCGTCGTGGCCGCGGGAGAGAAAGTCCGCGGCATAGGAGCGGACCGCCTCCTCGGGAAAGGCGCGCTTGAACTCGGGGTTCGAGCCGCGCATGCGCTCCTCGAGCCACGTCGCCGTCTTCAGCCTTCGTCCTGGCGGAAGCGCGCGAAAGATCGTCCACGCCGCGCGCGAGCGCGCGATCTTCCTCCACGCGCGGTACTGGCGGTCCTGACGGTTCGCGAGATCGCCGTGGATCGCGAAGAGGCTCCTGCCGCCACGGATCTCCACGATCCCCCGATCGCTCGAATCGTCGAGAGCGTCGCCCGCGTACTCCGGCCCCAGGTGAAAATCGCGGTTTCCCTCGAGGTAGCGGATCACGACGCCGCGCTTGCGAAGACGCCTCAGGGCCAGGAGGACGGTGTGCTGGTGGGGCATCTCCAGCTCGCGAGCCCCGAGCCAGAGCTGGAACAGGTCGCCCGCGAACACGATCCTGGAGGCGGTGCCCGCGAGCCCATCGAGGAACCCGACGAAATCCCCAAGGGCCGGATCGTCGCGGTCCAGGTGGACGTCGCCGACAAAGACGAGGTCGCCGCCGGCCGGGCGCGTCATGCGGAGGTCTCCTCCACCGCGTCGGTGCCCTCAAGCTCCCGGCGGAGATCCTCGAAGACGCCCTCGGCGATCGCCTCGCGGGCGCGTGCCATCAGGGTCTGGTAGTAGGTGAGGTTGTGAATCGTGTTCAGACGGGACGAGAGGATCTCGCCGCACTGGAACAGGTGACGGAGATAGGCGCGAGAGTAGTTCCGGCAGGTCTCGCAGGGGCAGGCGTCGTCGAGCGGGTTCGGATCGTCCTGGAACTCGGCCCTCTTGATGTTGACCCTTCCCCGGGTCGTGAACAGCGTGCCGTTTCGCGCGTTGCGCGTGGGAAGGACACAGTCGAACAGATCGAACCCCGCGGCGACCGCCGCGATCAGGTCCCTGGGCTTGCCGACCCCCATCAGGTAACGGGGGCGGTCCGCGGGCAGGAGGCTCGCGGCCCTGGCGATCGTCGACGCCACGATCTCGGTCGGCTCACCGACGCTCACGCCGCCGACCGCGTATCCGGGAAGGTCCAGCGTGAGGAGGTCGCGGGCGCTTCGCTCGCGGAGGTCGTCGTGGTCCCCCCCCTGAACGATGCCGAACAGCGCGCCCGGCCCCCGGTAGGCTTCCCTGGATCGCCGAGCCCACAGCGTGGTCCGGTCCACCGCCTGCTCGATCGCCTCGCGCGGTGCCGGGAGAGCCGGGCACTCGTCCAGAGCCATCGCCACGTCCGATCCCAGGCAGGCCTGGATCTCCATGCTCTTCTCGGGAGTCAGCAGATGGGTCGAGCCGTCCAGGTGGGAGCGGAAGCGGACCCCCTCGTCGTCGACCCTGCGCAGCGATGCGAGGGAGAACACCTGGAACCCCCCCGAGTCGGTGAGGATGGGTCCCTTCCAGTTCATGAAGCGGTGGAGGCCGCCCAGGTCGCGGATCCGCTCGTGCCCCGGCCGCAGGTAGAGATGGTAGGTATTGGAGAGGATGATCTCAGCTCCCGTGGCGACGAGCTCCTCCGGCGTGACCCCCTTCACCGTCCCCGCGGTCCCGACCGGCATGAACGCGGGCGTGTCGACGGTTCCACGGGGGGTCGCCAGTCGGCCTCGACGAGCGAGTCCATCCCGTCCGAGGACTTCGAAAACGAGAGATCCCATTCCGTCACCCGATGAGCATCGCGTCGCCGTACGAGTAGAAGCGGTAGCGGAGACGGACGGCCTCCTGGTAGGCCGAGAGCACATTCTGCCTTCCCGCGAACGCGCATACCAGCATGAGAAGGGTCGAGCGGGGAAGGTGGAAGTTCGTGACGAGCGCGTCCACCACGCGGAAGGCGTAGCCCGGATAGATGAAAAGGTCGCATCGTCCGGAGCCGGCGACGACCGTCCTCTCCGCCGTGGCGCGCCCTTCGAGCGTCCGTACGACCGTCGTTCCCACCGCCACGACCCTCCCGCCGCGCTCTCGCGCGCGCCGCACCGCCTCCACCGCCGTCTCCGGCAGATCGAACCGCTCCGGATGCATCCGGTGGTCCTCCACCCTGTCGACCCGCACCGGAAGGAACGTGCCAATCCCCGTGTGAAGCGTCAGGAAGGCCGTCTGGACCCCGCGCCGTCGAAGCACGTCGAGGATCCGCGGAGTGAAGTGGAGCCCCGCGGTCGGCGCGGCGATCGCGCCGGGCACGCGGGCGAACACCGTCTGATAGCGTTCCCGGTCGACCTCGGCCCGGGGATCGGCGTCGGAGCGCTCGATGTACGGCGGAAGTGGCACGCGCCCGTCGAGGGCGAGCGCCTCGAGGATCCGACCCCGTGCGTCCTCGAACCGGAGGACCGAGCGGTCCTCGCTCCGACGGACCAGAACGGCCGACAATCCGTCGCCGAAGTCGATCCGCTCTCCCGGCCGAAGAGGCTTCGAGGATCGCGTCAGGCACTCCCACTCGGGAGCGTCGTCCAACCCTCCGGTCCTTTCGACGAGGAGCGCCTCGACGCGCCCACCCGTGCCTTTCTTCCCTTCGAGCCTCGCCGGCACGACCCGCGTGTCGTTCAGGACCAGGAGGTCTCCGTCGCGGAGGAGATCGGGGAGGTCGGCGAAGGTCCGGTGCTCGACGGCTCCGGTTGCCCGCCCGACGACCATGAGGCGCGACGCGTCGCGCTCATCGAGCGGCTCCTGGGCGATGAGATCGGGCGAGAGCGCGTAGTCGAACTCCCTGATGTTCACCGCTCCACGAGGCTCCTGAGGGCGGCGAGGTTCATCCTGTCCTCGGCCATGTCCTCTCCCTTGGGGGTCTCGAGGACCATGGGGAGGTCCAGGAAGCGCGGGTCGTTGAGGATGAGCCGGAACGCCTCGATCCCTACCTGGCCCTGTCCGATGTGCGCGTGGCGGTCCACGCGGCTCCCCAGTCCCTCGCGGGAGTCGTTCAGGTGGAACGCGCGGACCCGCTCGATCCCGACGGAGCGGGCGAGCGAGTCGAACATCTCGCGGTAGGAGGGGGCGTCGCGGAACTCGTAGCCCGCGGCCAGTGCGTGGCAGGTGTCGAAGCAGACGCCCAGGAGATCCCCGCAGGTCGCGCAGTCGAGGATGAAGCCGATCTCCTCGAAGCTCATCCCGAGCGTGGTCCCCTGGCCGGCCGTGATCTCGAGGAGAATCGTCACGCCTTCTCGTCCCTCCCGCTGCCCGGCTCCCCCCTCGTCCAGGACCCGCTCCAGCGCTCGCGCGATCCTGGCGAGCCCCTGCTCCCGGCCCGATCCCATGTGCGCACCCGGATGCACGACCAGGTACGGGATGGCCAGGGATGCGCATCGCTCCCGCTCCTCCCGGAGTGCGGCGATCGAACGACGCCACAGCGCCTCATCGGGCGACGCCAGGTTCACGAGGTACGACGCGTGCGCCATCGTGTGCCGTGTCAGGCCGGCGGCCGCGACGTCTCGGCGAAACGCATCGACCTCCCCGGGTCCGAACGTCCGGGCCTTCCACTGGTTGGCGCTCTTCACGAAGACCTGGAGAGCGGTCGCCTGGACCTCCTGGGCCCGGGATACGGCGAGCGCCATCCCGCCCTCGATGGACATGTGGGCGCCCAGCCGGAGGGGCCCGTCAGCGCGGCAGGGAGTCCGTTCGGGCCTCGCGACAGACATGGCGCATCACCTCGTTCAGCCGGCCTGGAGTGAGAGCGCCGTCCCGGGGCAAGAGGCCCAGGATCCCGAGCCGGCTCAGCGCGAAATCGTAGCGCACAGGGTCCTCGGGATCGAGCCCGCGGGCGGCGGTGGCAACCTCGAGCGCCATGGCCCACGTGGCGGTTCGCCGCCGGGTCCACCCGAGCGCCCGCGCGACCCGCTGGAGGTGGACGTCCAGGGGGAGAACGAGTCGAGCCGGCGAGACGCCGCGCCACACGCCGCAGTCCACGCCGTCATCGGGACGGACCATCCACCGAAGGTACAGACAGTGCCTCTTGCATGGCGACCCGTCCCGGGGCAGCGGGAGGAGCCAGCGCGCGCCCGATCGCCGCGGAACTCCGCCCTCGGGATGGAACGGGCGCGCGTCGAGCCCGAACAGCCTCTCGCCGAAGGAGTTCATCGCGGCCTCGGTCGTCACGTCCGCGCCGTCATCGCCCTCGAGAAAGAACCGCTCGAGGCTCCCGCTCCGCTCGCGCGCCTGCCGGAGGAGGGAGAGGGCGAGCGCCACGTCCTCTCCCCGGGTGAAACGATGCCGGAAACCGCGGAGGCGCCGCGCGTCGCGTCGGGGATCGAACCCTTCGAGGAAACGGCTCGGCCTCGGCCCGAGGACGGAGACGAGCCGGTCCAGGCTGGCCCGGATCGCCCTCACGTGGCCGTACGCGAGCCCCGCGGCGAAGAAGCCCACGATCTCGCGGTCGTCGGGTCGATCGTAGCGGCGAACGATCCCCAGCGGGTCGGTGTCGAGGAAGCGGCGGTCGTAGACCGCGCTGAGGGTCAGGAGGACGCGGCGAAGCTTTTCCGGACGGACCGCCACGCCAACACGATACCAGACGGGGACATTCTGGTTTTTCGCGGCGAATCGGGAGATCGAAAGACCCGCAGTTTCGCCGCCAGAAACCAGAATGTCCCCCTCACTGGAGAAGGAAGAGGGCGATCCCGGAGGCGACGGCGAGGACGGCGAGCGCGCTCCAGAGAAGGACACGGACCACCGATCGAGGCGCCTTCGGAGCCTCCTCGGACAGGACCTCGAGAGTCGGCGGGAGGGGCGCCGCCCCAGCGAGGCTCACGACGGTCAGCTTCGCCGCCAGAGCCTCGCGACCCGCCGCCCGTCGAAAGACCTCCCGGTTCACCCGGAGGATCCTCCCCTCGGGGACCCGGCCCCACAGCGACCGCTCGAGCCTCCGGAGCCGGTCCGAGGGGGACGGGTGGGAAACGGCGAGGTCGGCGAACCGACGATCTCCGTCCAGGAGGGCGGTCTCGAGCCGCCGCAGATAGCGAAAGATCGACTCCGGGTCGTAGTCGAGAGTCAGCGTCGCCTCGAGGGCCCGCGCGTCGGCGTCCCGTTCCCGCTTCCGGCCGTAGCCGAGTCGCACCAGGTCCAGCGCCGCGTCCGCCCACCCCTCGGGACTCGGAGCGTCGTGCCTGCGAGCCACGGCATCGAACCCGAGCCGCACGAGCCGCACGGCGGCATCACCGGAGGCGGCGTGCGCGAGCTCGTGGGCCAGGACGAAGACCAGCTCCGCCTCGTCCTCGAGAAAGGAGAGCATGCCGAGGCTGACGAGCAGGGTCCCGGACGGAAGGGCCAGGGTTCTCAAGGCCCGCTCTTCGACCAGGAGAACGCGACTCGCGCCGGGCGCGGCGTCCACCCGCCTCGCCACCTGCCGCGTCATGCGACCGAGATAGGAGTCGAGGGCGGGCGAGGAGACAAACCGCCATCGGGTCGAAAGGGCCGCGCGCACCTCGTTCTCGGTCGCCCGCACCACCCGGGGATCCGGCAGAGGGGCCGGGGGGCGGCCCTCCTCGCAGTCGTAGCAGATCTGCTCGGTACGCGGGAGCAGGACGTCGGCCTGAAAGAGGAGGCCGCACCTCTCGCAGGTGAAGACGAGCCGGGATGGAGCTGTCTCCGTGCTTCGGGTCCCGCACCGCCCGCACCGCCGCACCCGCGCTCCGCCCAGGACCGCCGCCTCGACCCCCGGCATCGGGGAGAGCCGCTCCAGGCATCGCGGGCACTTTTCCCCCGATGGACCTCCCCGCGGGGACGATCCCTCCTCCTGGAGCGTGTGGGTGACGTTCATGAGTGGTCCCTGTCGACGAGATTCCGGCTTTTGAACGTAGGTTCGCGGCGCCGACCCGTCAAGAGACTTGGGATATCATGACGCGCCGGGCGGGAGTGCGTCCATGAACCCAACGGAACTCGAAGATCTGAAGCGAGCGGCCGCCGTGCAGGCCGTCGAGCTCGTCCAGTCGGGAACCGTCGTGGGGCTCGGCACCGGAAGCACGGCGGCTCACGCGGTGCGGCGCCTGGGAGAACGGCTCCGCGAAGGAGCCCTGCGGCGGGTCGTCGGGGTGCCCACCTCGATCGCAACCGCGCGGGTCGCGGAGCAGTCCGGGATCCCGCTCACGACGCTCGAGGAGCATCCCGCGCTCGACCTCACCATCGACGGTGCGGACGAGGTCGACCCGGGGCTCGACCTGATCAAGGGACTGGGCGGCGCGCTCCTCCGGGAGAAGATCGTCGCTCTCGCCTCGCGCCGCCTCGTGATCGCGGTGGATCACACGAAGCGGGTCGCTCGCCTGGGTGAGCGCGCGCCCGTGCCCGTGGAGGTGGTCCGTTTCGGCTGGGGCGCGGCCCGGGCGCACCTCGAGTCCCTGGGCGCGCGGGTGGTCCTGCGGAGGGGGGCGGGCGGAGAGCCCTTCGTGACCGACGACGGTCATTACATGCTCGACGCCCATTTCGGACCGATCGCAGATCCTGCCCCACTGGCCGCGGCGATCCGTTCGCGCTGTGGCGTGGTCGAGCACGGTCTGTTCCTCTCCCTTGCCAGCACGGTCCTCGTGTCTGGTCCGGGCGGGATCGAGGAGATGCACCGATGAAACCGAAGCAGAGGAGGGAAACGAGGCCGCGGCACAGAATCGCGATTCTGGGCGGCGGGAACATCGGACGCGCGATCGCTGAGGGGCTGGTCCACTCCGGGCGATGCTCGGCCGGGGAAATCCTCATCACGCGCCGTCAGGAGGCCCTGCTTCCGGCCCTCGCCCGGGACGGGTTTCACGCCCTCGCCGACAACCGCGACGCCGTCCGCCGCGCGGACGTCGTGATCGTGGCCGTCCAGCCCCAGCAGCTCGTGAGCCTTCTCGACGAGATCCGCCCGGTCCTGTCCCCGAGGAGACACCTTCTCGTCTCGATCGTTTCCGGGGTACGAACCCGCGACATTCTCGATCGGATCCAGAAGCGCGTTCCTGTCGTCCGCGCCATGCCCAACACCGCCATCGCGATCCGCGAGTCCATGACCTGCCTCGGCTCGGAGGCCGCGCCCGCGCGGGCCATCGAGGTCGCCCGATCGATCTTCGACGCGCTCGGACGGACCCTCGTGATCCACGAGGACCTCATGATCCCGGCCACGGCGCTGTGCGCGTGCGGCGTCGCGTTCTTCCTCCGTTCGATCCGCGCCGCGTCCCAGGGCGGGATCGAGATCGGCTTCCATTCGGATGAAGCGCTGCTCATGGCCGCCCAGACCGCCCGGGGGGCGGCGGCCCTCGTCCTCCGGGCCGAGCACCACCCGGAGCCCGAGATCGACAAGGTCACGACCCCGCGCGGATGCACGATCGCCGGGCTCAACGAGATGGAGCACCAGGGGTTCAGCTCGGCCCTGATCAAGGGGATCGTCACTTCGGCTGAAAAGGCGGGCAAGCTGTTCGTTCGCGCGCGGGACTGAGCGAGCGAAGGATCTTCCTGTCAATCCATCCTGCGGATCAGGAGCAGCGACAGGTCGTCGTGGGTTCGTTCGTTTCCGACGTACCCGCGGAATTCCTCGAGAAGCCTCTCGCCGGCCCGCTCGGGGGCCAGATCTCGAAGCACCGGAAAAAGCGCCTCGAGCCGCGCGACGCCCATCTCGCTCCCGGCGGCGTTGCGCGCCTCGGTGAGCCCGTCCGAGTAGACGACCAGCAGATCGCCCGGCTCCATCTCCACGTGCCCTTCCGCGAAGATCGAATCGGGAAGCATCCCCAGGGGCAAGGACGAGGACGGGAGGGTCTGTGTGCTCCCGGACCGGAGGAGGTACGGAGGGTTGTGCCCCGCGTTCAAGTAGCGGAGGGATCCGCGCCCCGGCGTCAGCTCCAGGTAGAACAGGGTTGCGTACCGGTTGTCCAGTCCGTCCCGGTGCAGGATCGAGTTGAGGCGCGAGCCCAGGTCTTCGAGACGAGGGCACGTGGGTGCAAGAGCCCGGAGTGTCGCCTGGAGCTTCGCCATGAGAAGCGCCGCTCCGAGGCCCTTGCCCGCCACGTCTCCCAGGGCCGCCCCCAGGCGCCCGTCCGCCAGAGGCAGGTAGTCGACCAGATCCCCCCCGACGTCGTTCGCGGGAATCGTGACGCTCCAGAGCGCGAACCCCTCGCAGCGCGGGGCGCCCTTGGGGAGGAGGGCGAGCTGGACGCCGCGCGCCACGTCGATCTCGTCGCGGGCCAGGAGCTTGTCCTTGAGCTCGAGCATCAGGACGACGAGCAGGAGCACGAATCCCCACGCGCGCGCGTTGAAGCCGACGGTGACTCCCTGGCCCACGTTGAACCGGATGTCACTCCCGAGCCCCAGCACGATCGCGAGGAGAAGCATCAGCCGGCGGGCCGGGAGAAGCTTCATCAGGAGACTTCGGAACAGCCAGAAAACCACCACGAAGAACCGCCGCACGACTCCCATGGTGGCGAGCTTCGTGCGTCGCTCCTCGTCCAGGTAGAAGACGTACAGGTCCTGGACGTCACGGGCCAGCGTGGAGCGCAGCCCCGAGCGACGGAGATCCTCGAGCACCACGCGGTGAAGGCGGGGCTCGTCGCGACGTTCGTCCCTTGGGTTCACGGCTTGCGGGGGCGAGCGGACAGGCTCCGGTAGACGATCTCGAGCCACTGGTCGGTCTTGATGAAGCCTTCACCCCAGCTCGCCCATTCTTCCGGGAGTCCCTGCGCCTTGACCTTCTCGAGGTCCGAGCCCTCGGCGATTCTCTTCCGCACGATCCCCGTGGTCTCGCGGAGCATGCGCAGGTAGGACCTTAGATCCGACGGGCCCGCCAGGGGGCCGTGGCCCGGGATCACCCGGGCTTCGGCCGGGAGCTTCCCGAGGACCTCCTCGACGGC
>Ga0247727_10019655_pt1 | contig 10443 bp, 12 predicted proteins | sample WisWelCaveWW1625_FD_202498 | JGI IMG/M metagenome (GOLD analysis project Ga0247727, IMG submission 202498) | Biofilm microbial communities from Wishing Well Cave, Virginia, United States - WW16-25 | ecosystem: Environmental > Aquatic > Deep subsurface > Groundwater > Cave microbial mat | place... | reverse complement strand
GTCGGCTGTGAGCGGCAGGAGAGAATCAAGATGATCGACGCAAACGCCCCTAACCGCGGAGAGCTTCTCTACCTGGAGGACCTCTACGTCGGACGTCGATTCACCAGCCGTACCCATGCGCTCGACGCGGCACAGATAAAGGCGTTCGCCAGTGCATTCGACCCGCAGCCCTTTCACCTTGACGAAGAAGCTGCAAGGCAAACCGTGTTTGCGGGACTTGTGGCAAGCGGCTGGCACACGGCAGCGATCACCATGCGCCTTCAGGTCGACGGCGGCCTACCCATCGCTGGCGGCCTCATTGGCCTCGCGGGGGAATTGGCTTGGCCGACGGCAACGCGACTCGGCGACGTGCTCCGCGTCGAAAGCGAGGTGGTGGACGCCGTGCCGTCGCGCTCGCGACGGGACCGCGGAACGGTGACGGTGCGGAGCGAAACCCGCAACCAGCGCGGTGAAGTAGTGCTGACGGCGACGGTCAAGCTGCTTGTCCCGCGCCGTTCGACGATGGACGGCGCGACTCAAGAGACCGAGGGAGATTGAGCGAAGTGCCCTCGGACCCGATGGCGAACGCATTGACAAGCGGGTAGCGGACACTATAATCAAAGAATCAATTGAGGATGATATGAAGGCACACGACACTCTGTATCAGCAACTTGCGAGGATCGGTCACGCCCTTGGTAGTGGTCCTCGGCTCGCTCTCTTGGACCTGCTGGCCCAGGGGCCGCGCACGGTGGAGGCTCTCGCGCAGGAGGCCGGGCTCACGCTCGCCAATGCCTCTCAGCATCTCAAGGTGCTGCGGCATGCCCGTCTGGTCGAGGCGGAGAAGCGAGGCGTCTTCGTCACCTACCGAGTCGCCGACGGGGGTGTCGCTGATTTCTTCGGCGCGCTGCGGCGGCTCGGAGAGCAGCGTCTCGCCGAGGTTCAGGAGATCGCTCGCGCCTTCGTCGAAAAGCGGGGCAGTCTGGAAGCGGTCGACAGACGTCGGCTGATCGAGCGTGTCCAGGCCGGAGAAGTGACGTTGCTCGACGTGCGGCCGGCGGAAGAGTACCGGGCGGCGCACATCGCGGGGGCGGTGTCCGTGCCCCTGAAGGAGCTCGAGGGCCGCCTCGCGAGCTTGCCGAAGGACCGCGACATCGTCGCCTACTGCCGAGGTCCGTACTGCGTGCTGGCCCCGGAAGCAGTCACACGGCTGCGGTCGCGGGGTTATCGTGCCGTGGCGCTCGGCGACGGAGTCGCCGAGTGGCGGGCCCAGGGCTTGCCGCTGGACGCCGGAGACGCATCGTGAACACGGTGGGGCTCCTCGGGGCGCTCGTCGTGGGGACGGCCTTCGGATACGGCTCGGAGCGCGGGGCGTTCTGCATGAACTCAGGTCTGCGCGGCGTGCTCGAAGGCGAATGGACGAAGGCGAAAGCACTGGGCCTCGCAGTGGCAGTGCAGCTCCTGCTGCTGCCGCTGATCTTCGCGACCGGTATTGCCCACCCTGTGGAACTCCCCCTGCCGCTACTCGCCGCGATCGCTGGAGGACTGCTCTTCGGCACCTCCATGCGATGGGCTGGAGGGTGTGCCTCTGGCGTCTGGTACAAGCTCGGTGCGGGAGACGTCGGCGCTCTGCTGGCGATCCTCGGAATGGCTTTGGGGGCGACCGCAACCGATACGGGCCCCGTGGCTCCCCTACGCATCGCCCTGCAGCAGGCGACCCCGAACTCCGCCGCGTGGAGCCCCGCCGGTCGCCGTCTCGACTGCCAGCGGTCTCCTGCTGCTCGCCTTCCTCGCGCGGCTCGCGCCGGGGCGCGCCGGCGCGTGGGACTGGCGAACGACCGGGCTCTGGGTGGGCGCCACCGCGGCGCTCGCCTGGCCATTGTCGAATGCAGCGGGGAGGGACTTCGGCCTGGCCGTGGTGCCCGGCACGACGGGCGTGGTCGCCTGGATCGCGGGCCACGCATTCCCTGCTTGGGACCTCTTGCTGGTCCTCGGCGTGGGGGCCGGAGGATGGCTCGCGGCGCGCCGAAACGGCACCGTGGCCCTGGGCGCCCCCAAGCCGGCCGCGCTCGTGAAACGCTTCGCGGGGGGGATCGGCCTCGGCGTCGGCGCCTCGATCGCTACCGGGTGCACGGTCGGCCAAGGTCTCACCGGCCTGGCGCTCCTCGCGCCCAGCAGCTTCGTGGTCATGGGAGCGATCTTCGCGGGGAGTGCACTGGCCACGCTCGCCGCCCGCCGTCTGGAAGCTGGTCGGTCGCAATTGGCGGCGACCGCGGCTTCTCATCGGTGAGCTGGCCCATGAAGATCTCTTACCTGCACTGGCTTCTCGCAATCTCGGCCGTCTTCCTGCTTCTCGAGCGACTGTTTCCGTGGCGCAAGGGACAGCGTAGCCTGCGCGCCGGGTGGCTGCGCGACCTCGGGCTCCTCGCGCTGAACGGACACTTCTTCTCCCTTGTCACGGCCGGAGTGATCGGCGCGGTCGCCGTGGCGGCGACCAGGGCCCTTCACGTCCTCGGCGTCCAGCTCGAGGGCTCACCGATCAGGACCTGGCCGTTCGCCGGCCAGTTTCTCGTGTTCCTGGTCCTCTCGGACTTCCTGCAGTGGTGCACCCACAACCTCCTGCATCGCGTGCCGTGGCTGTGGACCTTCCACAAGGTGCACCACTCGATCGCGACGATGGACTGGATCGGGAACTGGCGCTTCCACTGGATGGAGATCCTGGTCTACAAGAGCGTGCAGTGGCTTCCCCTGGCCTTGCTCGCCGCCGCGCCTGAAGTGGTCTTCTCGGTCGCGGTCGTGACGACCGTGTGGGGCGATCTCAACCACGCCAACCTGGACGTGCGCCTGGGGCCGCTGGCGTACGTGCTGAACGGCCCGCGCATGCATCTCTGGCACCACGACCAGTCGAGCGAGGGCGGCGCCGCGAAGAACTTCGGGATCGTTCTCAGCGTCTGGGACTTCGTCTTCGGCACGGCCTATTGGCCGCGAGGGCGTAGTCCCGAACGGCTCGGCTACCCCGGAATGGAGGAGATGCCCGCGACGTTCCACGGACAGGTTCTGTGGCCCGTCACGCGAGGCGCTGCCGCCCGTCCTCCAGCTCCCGAGGGTTCGGGCGCGTGAGCGACTGGTCCTCCTACGACAGCATCGCCCAGCGATACGACGACGTCTGGGGGAGCCGGTTCGAGGAGGTGGCTCGGCATATCTGCGAGTGCTTTGCTTTGCCGCGGGGATCATCGATTCTCGATATCGGGTCGGGCACGGGCATCGTCCTCCACGCTCTCGGGTCCCACGCGCTGGATGGGGCGCGCCTGATCGGCTGCGACAAGTCGGCCAGGATGATCCGCGTGGCCCGGAGCCGAGTGCCGGCAGGGCGGTTCGCCCTGGCCAATGCCGTGATGCTGCCCTTTCGGAGCTCCACCTTCGACGCGGCCACTGCGAGTTTCGTGCTCTCCCACCTCCGAGACTACGAGGCCGGCCTGGCGGAAGCGCGCCGGGTGTTGAAGCCTGGGGGCGTCTTCGCAATGACCAGTTGGTCTGCGGACGCGGATGTCCACGGTGAGGCGTGGCGGACTCTGCTGGCGGACGTGGTTCCCAAAGAGCGCCTCCAGGCAGCCGTGGCCCGCGTGGCTCCGTGTGAAACCCACTTCGAGCGAGCGGAAGGGGTCGAGGCCGCGCTGACGGACGCGGGCTTTTCCGGCGTCACCGTGCACGCGCTTGCGCTTGCGTACGCGATTCCCTTGGACCACTTCCTCGCCGACCGCGAGATCAGCTCCGGGGGTCGGTTCGCACGCCACACCCTGGGCGCCGACGCGTGGTCACGCTTCCTCGCTCGCGCCCGCGGAGAGCTCGGACGCCGCTTTGGTTCGGTCTTCGAATGCCGCCGCGGTGTCCTGATCGGTCTCGGCACGCGAGCCGCGTGACTGGCACCACGAAATCGCCGGCGGCACGGGCGCCCACAAGGGCCGGGAGACTTGGCGGTGCCGCACTCTGGCTCGTCCACGCCCTCGGAGACTCGAGCCAGGCCTCCGCGTCGCTCCTGACGAGCAGCCTGTCTACGAGCTTCGACCTTCTGGCTCCTGACTGGCCTGGCGCCGGCGAGACTCCTTTCGAGCCTCACGTCGCTGACCTCGACGGCCTGGCCGACTGGCTCGCGCGAGCCGTCGACGGCCATGCTCCGACCGGCCCTGTCGGCCTCGTGGGCCACTCGCTCGGGGCAGTGGTGGCGGTCAGGGCGGTCAGCCGACTCCCGAGGGTCGTCGGCGTCTTCTCGATAGAGGGGAACCTGACCGCAGCGGACGCCTACCTCTCGGGGCTCGCGACCGCCTTCGAGACTCCACAGGAGTATCGGGACCACCTCCTCGGTCTTGTCAGCTCCCTGGCGCAGGGTTCGGATTCCGGCCGGAGCGAAGCACTGTGGCGTTATCACGCGAACCTGACCCTCGCCGCCCCCCAAGCCCTCTGGAGAATCGGTCGCAGCGCCGTCGCGGCAAGCCGGATGGATGCTCTGGGCGACGAGTATCGAGCCCTGTCCGTCCCCAGCCTTTACTACTGGTCCCGCGAGAACACGCCTCCGGAGACGCAGGACTACATCCGCAGACACGCCCTTCACAACGTCGAGTTCGCCGGGGGCCACTGGCCGATGGTCGAGCGACCGCGAGAGACGGTGAACCAGATCGCCGCGTTCACCCCTCTTCCGGATCTCACGAGCGGAGTCGGAACCATGAGCAAAGACACGATCTATCTCGACTACGACGCGACGACTCCGCTCCTGCCCGAGGTCGTGGAACGCGCGGCGGCGTTGCTCGGCGACGCCTCCTAGAGCCGCCGGACCGCGGTGACCCCGTCACGGCTGAGGAAGGAAGTGCCTACAGGTCCGGCCTGGTCGCGTACCCCGACGACTCTCCTTCGAAGTCCTCCCGGACCAGGGCGCCGTTCAAAGCCATCGCGGCTTCGGCGCCGCTGGCCGCGGCTACGACCGCTTGCTTCCTGGGCGCCGCGACGTCGCCCGCCGCGTAAACGCCAGGGACCGTCGTCTCCCAGTTGGCGCCCACGACGAGCCTGCTCGGACCGTCGAGCTTGCACCCCAGCTCCACCGGTAGCCGGCTCGCGGGGTGGAGGGTAGTATTCACGAAGATCGCTCGCCTCATTACCGTCGAGCAGTCGGCGAAATGCAGCGCAAGCTGCGACGAGGTGCCACTCACCCTGAGGATCCCCGCTTCGACGATGCCGACCCCTCGGCCCTCGAGCCGCTGGCGGTCTGCCGTGGTGAGGCCGCTCGGGCCGTCCGTGCAGAGCAGTAAGTCCCGGCTCAGCGGAAAGAGGGAAGCCGCGGATTCCATCGCGTCCTGGCCCCGGGCGTAGAGCGCCAGCGGCTGATCCGCCACTTCGTAGCCGTGGCAGTAGGCACAGTGAAGCACCGACGTACCCCAGTTCTCGGCCAGGCCGGGGATGGGCGGCAGCTCGTCGCGCACGCCGCAGGCCAGGAGGAGCCGGCGCGCCCGAGCCTCGGATCCGTCCTGAAGCCGCACGGTGTATCCGTTGGGCTCGGCGAAGGCGGCCACCGCCTCGGTCTCCTGCAACTCGACGGTGGGATAGGCCGCCAGTTGCCGGCGTGCCTCCGCAAGAAGCTCGCCCGGGGGGGTCCCGTCGCGTGTGAAGACCCCGTGCGCGGCGGGCGAGGGCGAGTTGCGAGGCCTGCCCGCATCCAGGACGAGGGTGCGGCGTCGGGCTCGCCCCAGGTAGAGGGCCGCGCTCAGCCCGGCGGGGCCGCCGCCGATCACGATCGCGTCGTAGTCGGGCGGCGCCCCGCCGTTCCTGGTTGCTGCGCTCACCTCGGCTGGGCCACGACCCGCAAGTACGGCTTCAGGGCCTTCCAGCCCTGCGGGTACTTCGCCCTGGCGTCGGCGTCGGACACGCTCGGCGGGATGATGACGTCGTCGCCCGGATTCCAGTTCACCGGCGTCGCGACATTGTGCTTCGCCGTGAGCTGGAGGGAGTCGAGCAGGCGGAGCACCTCGTGGAAGTTGCGTCCGGTCGTCATGGGGTAGAGGAGCATGGCCTTGATCTTCTTGTCCGGGCCGATCAGCACTACCGTGCGCACCGTCTGGTTGTCCGCGGCGGTACGCGCCCCCGGCTGGGCCTCGGCCGGCAGCATGCCGAAGAGCTTGGCCACCTTCAGATCGGCATCGCCGATCATCGGATACTCCACGGCGTGGCCCTGCGTTTCCTGGATGTCGGCCTTCCACTCGTGATGGCGCTCGACGGGATCCACGCTCAGCCCGACGATCTTGCAGCTCCGCCTGGCGAACTCCGGCTCGAGGCCCGCCATGTAGCCCAGCTCCGTCGTGCAGACGGGCGTGAAGTCCTTGGGATGGGAGAACAGGACCGCCCAGCCGTCTCCGATCCACTCGTGGAAGTGGATGGTTCCCTGGGTGGTCTCGGCCGTGAAATCCGGAGCGACGTCACCAATACGCAGCATTGCTTCGATCTCCTCTCGCGTAGGGCGGTTTCATCTCGAGCGGGGCCGAGGTCTTTCGGCGTTCGCTCTCCTGAGTGTTCCGGGCTCGTCCTTCGATGTGAGTCCCCCCTCGACGGGGAACCCGGCGTCTTTCCAGTCCACGATGCCGTCGTGGATCCGGCTCGCCCGATACCCCTTCTTCCTGAGCAGGGCGACGGCCTCTTCCGCCAGACCGCAATACGGGCCGCGGCAGTAGGCGACGACCTCCCGCTCCCTGGGGATCGTTCTCAGGGCTTTCTCGAGCTCCGTCAGGGGGACCGAACGGGCGCCCGGGATGTGTCCGGCTTCGTATTCGGCGGCGGCCCGCACGTCGAGCACCACGACCTCGCCCTTGCGCATCCGGCTCAACAGCTTGCGGCGGTCGACCGGCGTCATTCGCTCCCGGCCGCCGAGGAAGGCCAAGGAGAACTCTCGCACCTCGGCCAGACGGCGCTCGGCGAGCTCGCGCAGCGTGACGACAAAAGAAGCGACCGCCTCGTCCGCCAGCCGATAGAAGCTGAACTGGGCCTCCTTGCGGGACTCGACCAGGCGAGCCCCGCGCAGGACACGCAGGTGGGCGCTCGTGTTCTTGACCGTGAGGCCCGCCTCCGCGGCCACGGCCTCGACCGACTTCTCGCCCTGCGCCAGCAGGTCCAGGATCTGGATCCGGTGGGGGCTCGAAACACTCTTGCCGATGCGAGCGAGTTGTTCGTAGACGAGTGAGTCAGGTGCGGGCTTGATCAAGAGGCGGATCCTTCATGGAGGGCGCGGGATTGACTGCGCCCGTATTCTAACGGACGTTAGAATACTAGACTTTGTTCCAGACGAGCAAGCTCTTTTCCGTCTGCGGGGACCAGATCCGCAAGGTTCGCCGCCGCCCCTTCCCGCGCGATGACCCGGAGCCCCTCCGAGAGGGTCATGAGCGCCCAGCCGGCGGGGCGGGCCGGCGAAGGAACCCCCCGCGCCGCACGAGGCGGCGCTGGGCTCGGGGGCGCCTGGCTGACCCTGGGCGGCGCCTAGTCTCGCGGCACGACGGCAAAGTGGAGAAGAGCGCCGCCGCGCGCGCGCTCCACGATGCGCGGGTCCCCGAAGCCGGCCGAAGCCAGCAAGCGCCGAACGCCATCCTGGTCGTGGAACCGGTAGATCGACTCGGGGAACGAGCGGAGCGCTTCCCGGTCGTGGCGCCAGGCGAGCACGAGCCGCCCCGGACGTGTCAGCACTCTCCGGATCTCGGCCAGGGCTCGTTCCGGCTCGCGCCAGAAGTAGAGCGTGTGCACGCAGAGGACCTTGTCGAAGCACCCGTCCGGATAGGGCAGGTCTTCGGCGGACGCCAGGCGCAGCTCGACCAGCCCTCGTGCGATGTCCGCGCGGTTCCGGCGCGACGCCAAGCGGAGCATGGCCTCGGAGACGTCGACGCCCGCGACTTGACCCTCCCGCACTGCTGACGCCAGGCGCGCGACGGTGGCTCCGTGTCCGAAACCGACCTCGAGCACACGGTCCGTGGGCCGCAGGTCCAGCAGCTCGACCGCGGTGCTGTTCGCGTCCGCGGTTTCCACGGCCATGATCCGGCCCAAGAGGCGACCGACTAGACCGGATGGACAGGCGGCTTGGCGAGCGATGAACTCAGGACGGCGCACGATCGCAACTCCCGGAAGCGCGGGCGGCTGCCCGCAGGCCGACGACGTACGCGATGCAGGTTCCGAGGACACTCGCGGCGAAGCCGATCGTCAGATCGTTGATTCCCGCGATGCAGCTTCGCGGTATGACGATGCCGTACCCGATCACGAGCGTCGGGACGACGTGTGCGACCAGCGGAACGTAGGCGGCTCGCGGTATGCACCTCAATTTCGATTCTCCTTCCCCACGACGTCGTCAGAGGCCGCGTCTTCACCGACGCGGCGCCAGGTCTGCAGGCATGCACGATGCATGGCCCGAATCTCGGCTCCGAGGCCCCTTCGCGTCTTCGCAGAAACCTGCGAAGGATGCTCATTTTCGAAAGCTGGGAGTCTCCTGGGGCAGCGACCACGCGAGCTCCCGCCCCCGGCCAAGCTATCGAGAGCTGCGCAGCTCCGTCGGAGTACGCCCGGTGAGGTCCTTGAAGGCCTTGTTGAACGTGGCGAGGGAGCGGTAACCCACCTCGTAGGCGATCTGGGCGATGCCCAGGTGGGCTCGAGCGGGATCGGTCAGCGCCTCCTGCGCTTCCCGGATGCGGTAATGGTGAAGGAACGCGTTGAAGTTCTTGAACCCCAGCTCGGAGTTGATCAGGTGTCGCAGCTTGTGCTCCTGCGTCCCCACGCGTTCCGCGAGGCTGCGGATCGTGAGTCCCTCCTGGCGGAATACTCCGTCCTCGTCCATGGCCTTCTTGAGCCGGCCGAGAACCACGGGATCCGTGGCAGGGTTTTCCAGGCTGGACTTCACCGGTCGGAGCACCTCGGGCGACGTGCGCACCGCGACCAGCGACGCGCCGAAGACGATCACGAGGACGAGCCCGCTGTGCAGCGTGTCCGCCAAGCGCTCTGAAGGTGATCCACGGAATACGAGCTCGCCCAGCAACTCGATCAACATGTAGATACCCGCGATCACGAGCAGGCCGTAGCGCATACGCAGGCGCGGGAGCAGGAGGTCCGAGCCCGCGCCTACGTACACGCGGAACAAGGCGTGAACGACGATGGCGAGCAATAGCAGCTTCGGCGCTACGTCCCAGAGGTCCCTCTGCGACGGACTGAACCAGGGGCCGGGAAGACTCTGCTCGACGACCGCAAGCCAGGACAGGTAGCCGACGCCACAGGTGACGCCGAGCAAGGCCCAATGCGCTGGAGCCAGGCGGAAGTCGTCATCGAAGTGGATTTGTGCCAGGAGCCAGAAGGCGACCGGCACGCTCACCGCGAACAGCAGTCCCACGCGGAGGAGCCCGGCCGGCGCTCCCGCCTTCATCGCGAGCGGCAAGAGGAGGTGCGCTACCACCCCCGCCAGTAGGAACGCCGACGCCCGTGCGCTTCGGTCCCGCGGGTGGTCGCGGAGCAGGGCGGCCGCAAGGAGCAGGCAGATGGCGGCACCCCCGACCCGGAATACCTCTGCCAATCCAAACAACATGGTGATCGGGAGATTATCGCCCGACGGGACATCAACCACCGCGAGCCCCGCTTCGGCCCGCGGCGCGAAGGCGTCGCCAACTCGTCATAGACTTCTCCCCTCATGCTGCGTCGCCTGCGTGACCGATCCGAATGGAAGTTCTTCGGCGTTCTGCCCAGGGCGGACCGTGGGCTCGCGTATGCGTGGTGGGCGGTCCTTCTGCTGCGTGGGCTGCTGCCTGCGGGATTCGCGATCGCCATGGGCGCGCTCGTCGGAGCGGTGCAGCGGGGGGAGAGTCTAGCGGCGCCGCTTGGCGTGGCCGGAGGGGTATTCGTCCTCCTGCAAGTGCTGGCGCCGGTGCATCAAGCCATCAGCGCCAATCTCGGGAGTCGGGTGGCGGCTTGGCTCTATGACCGGCTGACCGAAGCGTGCGTGAAGCCTCCAGGGATGGGGCATCTGGAGGATCCGGAGCTCACTTCGGATCTGACGGTAGCGCGGGAGTTCGATGCCGGCATGACGGGGCCGCCGATGCACATGAACATGGATTTCATTGCGGCGGAGTTGGTCCAGACCATCGTGGGTGTGGCTTCCGCGGTTGTGCTCTTCGGGTTTGCTTGGTGGGCACCGCTGGTGTTGGGCGGAGCTTGGCTTTTCACGCACTGGCTGCTTCGGGAGAGTGCCGTCTGGCTGGACCGCAACACTTCCGAGGTTCGCGAGGCGCAGAGGCATGCGGAGTATGCGTATCGGCTGGCGGTGGATCCGCCGGCGGCCAAGGAGTTGCGGCTCTTCGGGCTTCAGGATTGGGTGATGGGGCGGTTCGTTGCGCGGCGGACTCTGCTGCACTCGCTGCAGTATCGGGCGACGCGGTTGCGGGAGAAGCCGCTCGCCTGGAGTCTGCT
>Ga0247727_10019654_pt1 | contig 10443 bp, 11 predicted proteins | sample WisWelCaveWW1625_FD_202498 | JGI IMG/M metagenome (GOLD analysis project Ga0247727, IMG submission 202498) | Biofilm microbial communities from Wishing Well Cave, Virginia, United States - WW16-25 | ecosystem: Environmental > Aquatic > Deep subsurface > Groundwater > Cave microbial mat | place... | reverse complement strand
CGTGATGCGTAATCCGTGACGAATAACGGATGACGGTTTACGGATAACGGATCACGAGATACGAACAACGAGAAAAGCCGCCATGCCATACGCAACATTATAACAGACGTGGTTATGCGTAAGGCGGGTCAGCTTTCACCCAGCGCTTTGAAGAAGGCCTCGGCTTTGTAGAGCGTCTCTTCGTATTCCTTGGCCGGATCGGAATCCGCGACGATGCCGGCGCCAACCTGCAGGTAGCCGCGCCCGCCGACCAGCAGCATGGTGCGGATGATGATGTTGAGATCGAGATCGCCGCTCCAACTGAGATAGCCCATCGCGCCGGTATAGGGCCCGCGCCGGACCGGCTCCATCCCCTCCAGAATCTCCATGCAGCGGATCTTCGGCACGCCGGTGATGGTGCCGCCGGGAAAGACGGCCTTGATCAGGTCGAACCCGTCCAGGCCGTCGCGCAACTCGCCGATGACGTTGGAGACGATGTGGGAGACGTGGGAGTAGCGCTCGACGATCATGAGTTCGTCCGCGCGCACCGTCCCATACTTGCACACGCGGCCCAGGTCGTTCCGCTCCAAATCCACCAGCATCAGGTGTTCGGCCCGTTCTTTGGGGTTGGTGATCAGGTCTTCCGCGAGGCGGCGGTCTTCGGCGGGCGTCTGGCCGCGCGGGCGCGTGCCGGCGATCGGGCGCGTGCCCACGCGGCGGCCGTCCAGCTGCACCAGCCGTTCGGGCGACGAACTCACCAGCGTCATGCTCTCGAAGGCCAGGAGGCCGCCAAAGGGCGAGGGATTCACCTCGCGCACACGGCTGTAGAGCGCCGCGCCGGCATGTTCCCGGAAATGCTCCATCGGCCAGCCCGGGTCGCGGTCGATCGTCAGGCGGTGCGAGAGGTTGGCCTGATAGATGTCGCCGGAGCGGATGAAGTCCTGGCACTGCCTGGCGCGCTGGACATAATCGGAGCGCGACTGCTCGGGCTTCACGGTCAGATGGCCCATATGGAGATCGCTGTCGTCTTTCTTGCGCCGCGCCAGCAGCTTCGCGTGCAGCTCAGACAGGCGGTCGCAGCCTTCGCTGTAGAGCTTCTCGCGCGATTGGCCCAGGGCCTGCTCGAGCGGGGGCGCGTACACCAGGTGCAGCATCCGGAGTTTGTGATCCACGGCGGCGAAGAGATCCACGAAAGCGAAGATCAGATCCGGCAGGCGCAGGTCGTCTGTGGCCTGGTTGGGCAGCTTCTCGAATTGCCGGATTAAATCGTAGCTGAAAAATCCGACGGCGCCGCCGATGAACGGCGGCGCGTCTTCCGGCCTGGCAATCCGCGAGGCCCTGAGTAATTCGGCGAGGGCCTTGAAGGGATCGCCCTTATGGACGGTGGACCCGTCGCGGGTGCGGAGTTCGTAGCGCGCGCCCTTGCCGGACAGTTCCAGATAGGGATCGCTGCCGAAGAACGACCAGCGCGCGATGGTACTGCCGCCCTTGCCGCTTTCGAGCAGGAACGACGGACGTCCAGGCGTGGCCAGGCGACGGTACAACTCGAAGACGCCGGCCTCGGGCTGGGGCACCGAGAGAATTAACGGCTGCGGCTGCGCCGCCATGAGGAAGCGCGCCCGCGACGGACGGACCATTTTCAGCATGCGTATGTTGTATCACAAGGCCGGCGTTCTTGCTTTTCTTATGTATCGGGCCTAGGATTCTTCCGTCCGATTTCCTTCAGCCTTTAAGGTGTGCATGGACAGGTCTTCACGTCCCATCTGGCTTGTGGCCGTTCTCCTGGCGTCGTCTTCCGGCTGGATTACGCCGCACGTCTTCGCCTCCGTCAAGGAATTCAAACAACCCAATGCCTATGCCGTCGTCATCGGCATCAGCCAGTACAGCGAGGAGGTCATTCCCAGGGTGCCCTATGCCGTCAAGGATGCCCAGGCGATCACGGCTTTGCTGGAAGCCCAGGCCGGCATTCCCAAAACGCATATCAAGCTGCTCACGGATTCCAAGGCGACGCTGAGCGGTCTGCGGAATCATCTGGGCGAGTGGCTGCGCATGCGCGTCAAGCCGGATTCCACGGTCTACGTCTACTTTGCCGGGCACGGCACGCCGAATTTGCAGACTCAATCGGGGGCCATTGTGCCCTGGGATGGCCATCCCGATTTTCCGGCCGGGCTGTATCCGCTCAAGGAACTCGAAGACACGCTCACCGCGCTTCCCACCAAGGACGTCATCGTCTTTTTGGATTCGTGCTTTTCAGGCGGAGCCGGACGGTCCGTGCTGCCGAAGGGCGCGCGTCCCATGGGATTGCAGTATCCCGTGTTGAGCGCGGGGCAGGTGATGGTCCTGGCCGCGGCGACGGGGACCCAGATCAGCTCCGATTACGAGAAGGCCGAGCATGGCCTGTTTACCCATTATCTTCTGGCGGGGCTGCGGGGCGAGGCCGATGCGGACAAGGATCAGATCGTCACATTGCGCGAGCTGGTTCCGTTTGTCAGGGAACGCGTCGCCCACACGGCGGTGGAGGAACTCAACCGCGAACAGACGCCGACGCTGCTGCCGGGAGAAGAGGCGTTGAAAGCCCGGAGCAGGCTCCCGCTGGCTCGCGTCGTCGCCGGCGGTGACGCGCGCCATGCCTTGAATCAGAAGGAACAGGAACTGAAGGCTTTGGAAGAGCAGGAGCGGCGGGTAGATGAGCAGACGCAGCTCACGGCGATCCAGCAACAGATCGAGGAACGAAAGAAACAGATCGAAGAGAAGCAAAAGGGGATCGAGGTGGCCAAAGCCCCGGCCTACCAGGCGCCGCCGGTCAACCTGCCGAAAGAGATGGCGGGGAAGGATGGCGCGCCGATGGCGCTGGTCCCGGCGGGCGAGTTTCTGATGGGGAACAACGCGGAGGCCGACAGTCCGGAACACCGCGTGCATCTGGATTCGTTCTATATGGATAAGTTCGAAGTCACGAATGCCCGTTATGCCAGATTTCTGGAAGAATCCAAGCGTCCGCCGCCGTTCCATTGGGAGGAAATCCGCCTGCCGGGCGACGGAGACCGCCCGGCGATCGGGGTGGACTGGCACGATGCCGGTGCCTATTGCGCATGGGTGGAAAAGCGATTGCCCACCGAGGCGGAATGGGAAAAGGCGGCGCGCGGCACCGACGGGCGCCGCTACGCCTGGGGGAACGACGAGCCCAGCAGCCTGCTGGCCAACTACAACTGGGATGGGAAACGGACCTGGCAGGGGCTCAGCACGATTTCACCGGTGGGAAGCTACGAAGCCGGCAAAAGCCCCTACGGCATTTATGATTTAACCGGCAATCTTTGGGAGTGGGTCGCTGATTGGTACGATGCGACCTATTATCGGCTCTCGGCAAAGGAGAATCCGACCGGCCCGGCCAAGGGTACGATGAAGTCGCTGCGCGGCGGCGCCTGGTTGACTCTGGGTCAGCGGAGCCCCGTCACCCGCCGGAACTTCGAGCCGTCGATGAACCGTCAACTGTATCTGGGGTTCCGGTGCGTCCAGTCCGTCAAACCCTAGCGCGGCCTGAAGACGCACATTGACTTTCCCGAGCCATGGCATGAGAATAGCAGCGGTTGAGTAGTCGGTGCGATGCAGCCCATTCTTCAAGGAGGTTCCCGATGATCTCTCCAGCGCAGATGGCACATCAGCGAACGACGCTCTCGGATTGCAGCGGGACGATGTACGACCATGCTGCGCAGCAGCGACTGGCTGATCCCCGGGATCCCAATCCGAACGGCCCCTTTCCTGAGAAGATGCCTCAAACGTCTGATGGGGAAGCGTTCTGATCTGTTTGAGGAAAGCAAAGGAGGACACTATGATGACACCATCCACGTTGGCGCAATCCAGATCCACGCTCTCGGATCTTTCGGCGAGCGTCTACGATCACATCTCACAACAGCGGATGGCTGACCCCCGGGATCCCAACCCTGGTCCTTTTCCCGGTAATCCCAAACCGACCAATGACCCTGAAGTCGGATAACAGCAGCCATAACGCGGTTATGCAATGAAAGGAGACCGATAATGCTGACACCTTCACTGCTGGCTCACCCCAAACGCATACTGTCCGACTGGAAAGAGCTCGCCTATGACCACCGCGAGCAAAAACGGGCTCTTGATCCGCGTGACCCGCATCCGCCCGGTCCGTTTGATCCACGGAAAGACACCAACGACGGAGAAGCCTGGTAGGAATCAACGGTGACGGGAGCCGCGGCGCGCCGCGGCTCCCGTTGCGTGTTTCAAGTTATCCCTCGTTTCGCTGCGTCCTTCCCATACCAACTCTGTGACTTTCCTCCATGACGTCAAGCTCCTCGCTCACCTTCATCTATACCAATTCCTATGATGGGTGGGCCGACCTCCTCGTAGACCGCCTGGGCGGCGACCGGGTATTCCGGTTCAATCTGGATCTGTGGCGGGAGTATGAAATCTCGATTGATCCTGACGGTTTTTGCTTCACGAACCGGGCGGGCCGGATCGTGACGGCAAAACAAGTGGCCAAGTTTCTCTGGCGGCGTCCCCGGACCAACCAGCAGTTATTCCCGGAAAAGGATTTCCCTCGCGAGCAGATTTACGAGGATGAGGAACTTGCCTATGCGATGCGCGAACTCTGGAACCGGATGTATTACGCCGGCACAGCCGTCCTCATCGATCCCTGTTCCGATCAACTGTCGGGCAAGTTGATTCAGGCCCGGATCGCGCAGCGGTACTTCTCCGTGCCGGCGTGGAAGGTGGTCTCGGGCGTCAAGGGTTCTTCAGGGAAGCCCGCCGCCGCGGTCAAAAGTCTGACATCACAGCGTGTTGAAGCACGGACGACGCTCTATACCACCCGTGTCGCCGAGAACGAGTTGGCTTCCGAGTCACCGTGGTTTGTCCAGGAGTGTATCGAGGCGGACTGTGATGTGACGGTCGTGTTCATCCGTGGGGTGCTCTTTTCCTTCGAGTTTCGACGGGCGCTGCTGCCCCCCGGCGTCATCGATTGGCGGCGGGCCGTGGAAATGGAACCGGCTCTGGCGGCGAAGTGGGCGCGGCACGCGCTGCCGAATCCGCTGGAGCAGGGCATCAGGGAGTTCATGCAGGACATGGGGCTTCACTATGGACGGCTGGATTTCCTTCTGGCCGGCGACCGGTACTGGTTCCTCGAAGTGAATCCCAACGGGGAGTGGGGTTGGCTCGATCCTAGAGGAGATGCGGGCATTCTGGACACGCTGACCGAAGAACTTTCGCCGGACACGCCCTGCCATCCGCTGCCCAATCCGCGCGTGATCACGGTGTCGTAGGCCGGTACACTCCGAAAAAGGAAGTCCTAGCAGCCGCCAAGGGGTTTGACCGACCGAACCGGGTTTTCGCGCCGCTCGGCTTCGTCCAGGGAATTGACTGTCACTCCGGCCACTCCTCGCCGGCTGTCCAGATGGACACTCCAGACGCCATTGCGAACCTTCCCCTCGAAATGGGTCTTGTGCGAGCCCCGCCTTCGCCGCAGGCTGAGCCCGTCTGCCTCGGCCCGGACCGGCGCCCTGGCTGGCAGAACATGGTCCAGTGCGTCTTGGAGCAGGACCGGGAAATGCTCCGGCTGCAGCGGCTTGGGCCCGGCTGTCGCACGCGCGGTGGCTGGCAGGGGGCCGGCCCTGCGCAGGCGGTAGGGGTAAGGGTCGTAGTAGTACACAGCCCGGCCTCGGCCCCGGCGGACGAAGTAGGGTATATCCAGATACTCCAACTGCCTCAACTCGGAAGGCCGCAGCCTGGGCCTGCCTCCGCGGAGCGCCGGGCCTGCGAGCCTTGGCCGCAACTCGTCCCAATAGACGCGCGTGGCACGGACCATATGGCGTAGGAGGCAGTTCCCCGAGCCGCGGCGAAGCAACGCCCGGAAAACATCTTGGTGCCGCGAGATGAGGTCGCAGCCGGACAGCAGGCCGGACAAGAAGTCCGCGAGATAGGGGCGGTATCCGATCCGGTTCTGGCCGTCGAAGACCAGGGCGGCATAGACCTCCGGAACGCCGCGCTGGATCCTCTGTAGGCGCCAGGACCCACGGACGAGATGGAAACCCCACTGATCGGCTTCGCGTCCGCAGGGCTGGCATTCGCATTCGAAGCCCGCGTGGAGGTGGCTCGGAGCGCCCTGCCTGATTGAAGCCCGGACCAGCAAGGTGGACTCCAGATCATCAAACCCCACCCCAAAGAATTCCGCATCCACCGGATGGTAGCGCAAGGCCCCATCATGGCCGCGGCCGACCACCAAGTTGTCCTGGTGCAGGTCCGCAATCCCGGCCCAGTGGGCGAAAGCTGCCAGAAGGCCGGCGTCGCGCCAGAGTCGGCGCGCCGCGAATCCTGTGACGCGGATCGCCCGGACCTGAAACGGCCCGCGCCGCATGGGTCGGAGGTGGGGAGCGGCGTCTACCCAGCCGATGTATCCGTAGTGCCGCCCAAATCGCCCTGAGCCGCGGCGGATGTCGAGCAGGGGCAGGCGTTCCGGCCGCCCCTCTCGGGCCAGGAACTGATTGGCCAGTTCGGCCAAGGAGTCGCCATCCCTGCCAAAGAGGAGCCCCTCGGCCTCCACAGACCGGGCCTTGTATACGAATGCTTGGCCGTCCCGCAGGACAACGCGCACTGTGTGCTGGCCCCCACGGTGAGGATCTCCAGATAGGACCTCAAGGTCAAGGACCCGGGCCGGCCCCCCGAAGTCCGCCTTGAGCCGCCGCAGCAGGAGGCTCAGCGCCCGCAGGTGCTTGCGCACAAGCAACCGGGCCACAGGGCCTGACCGCGCCTTATGGCCTAGGACCGATACTCCATACACGGTGCGCAGACAGACCCCATGCACCCGGCCATTCTCCGGCCGAAGCAGCCCATACCATTCCCCATGTCGGGATGCGAACCCCTCCAGCCGGGAAAGCGCCTCGCGCCAAGGAGCTGCTGCGGGAAGCAGGAAGGCGTTCTTCACCACAGGCCGACCGAGGCGACCTCCCGGATAGCCGAGGATGGCGATACTGCCGCGCCGGCGCTCGACGATCGGCGGTAACAGACGACCCGCGGCCGCATCCCCTTGCTCCAGGGCCCTGTGTACCGAAGATAGGACTACGACTGAGGTGCGCCTGTTCACACGAGCCTGTAGAACAACGGTGTCCCGGGGCGAGCCAGGCGAAGGAAGAAAAAACCGACACCGGCATCGCCAAGAAAAAACCCCGGCGCTGGCCAGGGCCCGGCTTGGCAGGGAAACGAGAGCCCGGCCCTATCCGGCAAGGCTGTGGGCAGGATCTTGTTTTTGGCCAGGCTGAGCACCTTGTCCCGCCATCCGAATTCCAGGAGCATGTCCAGGTTTCCGGCCAAGCCGTGGCAGTAGCACAAGGGCGCGAGCCGGCTGTTGCGGATGGAATCCAGCGTGGCGAAGGCGCGCCCGCGGGCCCGTTCGAGCCAGGAGTGACTCTTGCGGATCTCGGCCCCGGCCATCTCGAAGAGGAGTATCCCGGGGGAGCCATGGCACCAGTGGCGGACCACACGCGGGTCGTCCGGCTTATAGATGGTGTCGAGTCTCGCGCCGCGGCGGACCGAATGGCGGGTTACCAGCCGAAGGCAAACCCGAGCCCCGGCCAGGAAGCGTTCATCGCCGCTCTCTGCGTAAAGGCGTAGAAAGAATTCCCCGATGCCGGCCGCGCCGTGGCTATAGCCTGTGTAGTAAGAACCGTTGAGTGGCCAGGGCGGCCCAGCTTGCAACAGGGCATCCCCGCGACGGAGCGCAGCGCGAAGGTACCTGCGTTCCCCGGTATGCCGGTGCAGGGACAACAGGAACGTCCCGATTCCGGCGCTTCCATAAAGCAGGTCGCAGACCTCGCCATCCCGAAGCGGAGCCACTCGGTCGCCGATGGCGCGGGCCTGGTCCACCAGCCCCTGGATGAGAAGCGCCTGCCCGATGCCGGACAACCCCACCAGCCCCTGCGGTTCCCCGGCCTTGAGCCCGCAAGACAATGAGCGCTTCAGCGCCCGCTCCCCCGCCTTCTGGAATCTGCGCTCGCCGGTCGCCTTGCCCAGCAACCCCAGAAAAAGACCGACGCCCGCGGAACCAGAGTAAAGGTCCCACGGGCGTCGGAGCTTGGTTTGAGCCCTGCAGTCGCGAACAGGCCAGCACAGACCAGCGCCTTCGCGAACCGCCCGGCGCAGGAGGCTTTCTCCGACCCGGACGGCCCAGCACAATGGATCGTCTGAGCGCGCCAGCGGGTGGGATGCCATGACCTAGCCAGTACTACAGGGGTTGCCCCTCGTGCACGCTCCCTTGCAACTATCGAAGCAGTCTGAGCCGAGCGCCTCCTTGGTTTTCTTCATGGAGGTCTTCGAGGTGCGCGTCTTTATTTTGACTTGTTTCTTCCTTGCCATGTTTTCACCTCCCTCGGGTTATGGATTAGCGACGAGTTCCGGGACAAGCATATAGAGAACGATTCCGGCTTAGTCAAGTCTTTTTTCCCTGTAACCCACCGCCTGATTCGCGCGTGACCGGACGGGTCATGCATGCGGACCGTCCTTGACTTTCCCCCGTCGAGTTTGCTTGAATGCGCGCGGTGTTCGGCGCTCACCGAGTAATAACAATGCCTCCCTCGACCGATCCGTTTTATGCGGGCTTAGGGCAGGCGGTCCGGATCGGGACCGAGATGCTCGCGACCCTGATCGTGGGGGGCGGGTTAGGCTGGGTGGCTGATACGTATCTGTTTTCCTCCGGACCCTGGGGCATGGTTGTTGGGCTGATTGTCGGTGCGGCGGCAGGTATGCGCAACGCATACAGAACCGCCCAACGGTGGCCCAAGTAAGAAAGGCGTCCTTCGTGGAAGAAAGTCCTCTCCATCCCTTCGAGCTCCACAATTATATTACGCTGACACCGTTCGGCCTGGATATCTCCATCAACAAGGCCGTGATCATGATGTGGGTGGTGGTCGGGCTGGCGGCGTTTCTCCTGGTGAAGGCCGGCCAGTCGCGCAAGATGGTCCCGACCAAGCTGCAGAGCCTGGGCGAGCTGCTCGTGGGCTTCATCCGTGACATCATTCTTGATACGATGGGCAAGGACGGCATGCGGTTTTTCCCGTTCATCGCGACGCTCTTTGTCTTTATTCTGTTCTGCAATATCCTGGGATTGATTCCAGGCACCTATACGGTCACCAGCCAGATTGTGGTCACGGCGGCGTTTGCCTTGTTCGTCTACAGCATGAGCATCGTGCTGGGATTTGTGTTGCACGGCGTCAAATTCTTGGGCATTCTGGTGCCGCCGGGGACACCGGGCTGGTTGTTGCCGCTGATGATTCCGATTGAATTGGTGAGCCAGCTGGCGCGGCCGCTTTCGCTGGCCGTCCGGCTCTTTGCCAACATGACGGCGGGGCATACGATCCTGGGCGTGCTCTTCGGCCTGTCGATTACCGGCGGGTTATTGATCGGCTGGCTGCCGTTTGCCTTCACGATCGCCATGAATGGCCTGGAAGTCGGCATCGCATTCATCCAGGCGTACATCTTCACCATCTTGACCTGCGTGTATCTAGGCGATGCGTTTCATTTGCATGGCGCCGAGGGGCACGCGCATTGAGTTCACGTCTCTGATTATTTAAGGAAGGAGTCTACGACATGGATGCAGCAGCAGCAGCGTTGGTGGGCATGGGATTGGCGGCGGCGGGCTTTGCCGGGGCCGGCGTCGGGATCGGGTATATTTTCGGCAAGATGATCGAAGCGGTGGCGCGCCAGCCGGAAGCGGAAGGGCGGGTCGGCAAGTACATGTGGATCGGCTTTGCGCTGGTCGAGGCGATCGCGCTCTATGGTCTGGTCATTGCGTTCATCATCATGGGACTCCGCAAATAGGGGACAGGCTAAGGTTCAGGTTAAGGTTGAGTGAAGGTTTGCCCGGATATTTTCTCAGCCTCAACCTCAGCCTTAACCTTCTTGGTGTGAAACATGCCGCAATTTGATACACACTTTTTCTCGTCGCTGATTTTCTGGGAGTTCATCTCCTTCGGCATTCTGTTCTGGGTGCTGTGGAAGTTCGCCTTCCCGCCGATTCTCCAGACGCTTGATGAGCGCGAGCGCAAGATCAAGGAGAGCCTGGACCAGGCGGACCGGCATCGCGCCGAGGCCGAGCAGAAGATGCAGGAGTACGAGGCGAAGCTCAAAACCGCCTCCAAGGAAGCCGAGACGGTGCTGGCGGCGGCCAAGGAGCGGGCCCAGCGGATCATGGAGGAGAACGAGCAGCGCCTCAGGACGGAAACGCAGCGGTCGAAAGAAGATGCCACGCGCGAAATCGAGCAGGAGCGCCGGCGGGCGATTCAGGACATCCGCAATCAGACGACCGAGATGGCGTTGCTGGTGGCGGAAAAGGTCGTCGGCCGCAGCCTCACCGACGCCGATCACAAGCGGATGGCCGACGAGGCGCTGGCCTCCGTCGCCAAGCAGTTCGACAAGAATTGAAGCAAGTTCGCGTAAGGCCGTGATCCGTGA
>Ga0247727_10019653_pt1 | contig 10444 bp, 8 predicted proteins | sample WisWelCaveWW1625_FD_202498 | JGI IMG/M metagenome (GOLD analysis project Ga0247727, IMG submission 202498) | Biofilm microbial communities from Wishing Well Cave, Virginia, United States - WW16-25 | ecosystem: Environmental > Aquatic > Deep subsurface > Groundwater > Cave microbial mat | place... | reverse complement strand
ATCTATGGCAATATGATTACCCTCTTTTGTTAATTGGCTGAATGACCAGTTGATGTCATCATAGGACAGCAATGAATCGAATGAGAGATAAGATTCAAAACCGTCTTCGTAAAATTCCGGACCATCAAAGTATTTCTCTTTGCTGCATCCAATTAATAATATTACATAAATCAATATGTTTATGGTGTTCTTCATTTATTTCTATTGCTGAATGAATAACCTATGCTGATTCCAGCCCATTGCTGAATTTGAAAATCGATAACATAAGATATCAGGGGGGTGTATGAAATCCGGTAGAACCATTTTTTTGATTCGGATTGATGCCGGTAACCAACAGCCGGAATGGCCATAGCAAAAGGACTTCCTTTCGTGGTAATGGTAATGCCTTGCCCCAAACCCACTTCAAGTTTATGCGCGCTCTTTCCCCAAATTGCCTTGATCATCACGGGAAAGACAATTCCCGATCCATTGTTTCTGTCAATTGGAGCTACGCTGATGCCTGCCCTCCAGGTGAGTTCCAAACTTTTTTTCTTAAAAAATAACTTTTCGAAATTGATTGAGCCCATTCCTCCGCTTCCGGCAATTTCCAAAAAAAGAGATTTCCTCCGGCTGAATTCCGTTTGACCAAAGGTGATGGAAGAAATGAAGATCAGAAGAATGAAAAGTGAAAACTGCTTCATAAAGCTGTTTGGTCCGTCCTGGTGATCCAGGCATATTTTATGAATTTTGCGCTGTTGGAATGAGACGGATGCAGGCAATTCATCATATTTATTCACCATCATTTTGTCAATTCTGTCGCTATCCTCGGAGCAAGCCATTTCGCAAGGGCATCTCCCCCGCGCTCATTCAAATGAACGTAATCCCTTCTGTAATCCAGACGATTGAAAATTGAATCCGGCGGAATCCAGACTTCTCCGATTTTGGGATAAAAATGCAGGGCCGATGGTTTTACTTTTCCGTGTCCGAATGAAGGCATATAAAGGAAGAATATTTTTACGTTGTGTTCCAGGGCAAGACGTTGGATGCACCGAAGGTAATTCACCGTAAACCAGTTCGATGGATTATTTGACCAGTCTGCCGACGGCTGATTACTTTCCAACCCGGGATTTTTCTCTTGAGATTTCCTGCTTTCGGTAATCAGCTCCAGGGAGTCACCAAATAACGGTGCTTCGATGTACTGAAAATCTCCCTTTTCGGGATTGGGAAGACTGTCGCGGTGGGTTTTCAAGATCGTTTCCCGCATTTGCCGGATTCTTGATTCCAAGCCTCCCAAAATATCACTGACATATTTTTCATTGATCAATAAGGTGGAAGCAAAAAGATCCCCGGTTTGGGCGATCCATGGGAAAGCAAGATGGCTGCCACCCTGATCGTCTTCGGTGCATTCCAGCACAATGATTCTGGGTTTTTTGTTTTCCAGAAGGAATTTCACAATCAGGTAATCCATATTTCTCCCGTAACGGCAATAGCCAAAATTCAAGGCTGCCAGTGTTTGATTTTTATTACCGCTGATGATTTTGCTGACCGATTTGTCATCAATCCCGCAGCCGGTGCGTGATGAACCGATAAATGCAACATCAACAGGTTTTGGGTTTTCGAATATCCGGTAGAAAATCCAGTTGAATCCATCGCAGTCACTTGAAGCATAGTTAAATGCGAATTTCCGTTCATATGGAGCAATAAATAGAAAGGCGGCACCGGCAATGGGAACGAGAAGGAATAACAGCAATCGGAAAATAAACTTTCTCATTTTTTCAAAACTGAAAATAAATGAATTGCAAAGCTTCATCTATCGCACCAAAAAGAAAGAACCATGCAAACAGGATATAATAAATTGTCCAGCGCCGAAAAGATGGAATTTTGCCGGCAAGACCTGCGAGATCATAACGTTCAGAAACAACTTCAAAAAAAATGAAAATGAGGAGAGAAGGCAAAATCATAAAAGCCGCGGGATTCAGATACGTCATGAGCTGAAAAGCCGAAGTCCAGGCATCTGCTGAAAATAAATTCCCGGAAATTGTGCCGAGGCCGACAACAATAATATTCCTGGCGTCATCCAATGTTCCGGCCCTGAAAAAAATCCAGGAAAAAGTTACGATCATATAAGTCGTGATTCCTCCTAGAACAGAAACGAAAAATGTTTTTTTCTTTTGCCGCGGAATGATTTTACCGATTAAATAGGCAAAGCCATGAATTCCTCCCCAGATTACAAAAGTGTATTCGGCTCCATGCCAAAGACCTGAAAGGAGAAAGGTAATAAGCACAGCCAGAATCCAGCGAACCCTTCCCTTCTGGTTTCCTCCCAACGGCAGGTAAACGTAATCGCGAAACCAGGTGCTTAGGGATATATGCCAGCGACTCCAGAATTCTTTTATCGAAGTTGAGAAGTACGGAGTTCTGAAATTTTGCATCAGATCAAACCCAAACAAATTTGCAGTGCCGATGGCGATTTCCGAATACCCTGCGAAATCACAATAAATCTGAATGCCGAAGAAAATGACCGCGAACAAAACGGTGACGCCCTGGTAATCGCACGAATGGCCGAATATTTCATTGACAAAGGGTGCAAGGTTATCGGCAATCACGACTTTCTTAAATAATCCCAGAAAGATGAGACGCAAACCGATGATTGCCTTGTACGAATCGAATATTCGCTTTGATGCAAATTGGGGAAGTAGATGTCTGGCCCGTTCTATTGGCCCGGCAACCAATTGGGGGAAAAATGCTACATAAGTGCAAAAGGCCAATGCTTGATGAGTCGGCTGAATTTTTTTCCGGTAAATATCAATGGTATAGCTGAGAGATTGAAATGTATAAAAACTGATTCCGACGGGCAATATTATATTCAGAAGTTGGACATCTGAATGGATTCCAAAGTTTCCCAGCAAATCCACGAGGGAGCCGGCGAAAAAATTCCAGTATTTGAAGAATCCCAGAATTCCGAGGTTGAATATTATGCTGAGTGCAAGAAACCCCTTTTTTCTCCCATGGTTTTCTGCTTTGTGAATCGCCAGTCCGAGTATAAAATCTCCGAGGGAACTTGCAATAATCAAACCCAGAAATCTCCAATCCCATAATCCGTAGAAAAAATAGCTGGCAGCCAGAAGCAGGAGATTCCTTGCATTCAACTTTTTCCCTGGGATCAACCAATAAAGGGCAAAGACCAGGGGAAGAAAAAAAGCAAACGTCAGGGAATTGAAAAGCATTTTAGAAAAGTACGGATAATTGGATTTCGATGGGATGCTATGCCCACGGTCACAGCAAGACAAGGCGTTACGGAAATCGTCAACCTGAACTTGTTTTCAGGATGAGAATGACAACTCTTGAAACCGTCAACCCGAACTTGTTTCAGGATCAGGATGAATTCATGATCAGGAAAGAATGCCGGTTCAGAACAGGATTATTATTTCGATTTGTAACCCGACCGAAAACCCATCAACCAACCCATCGGGGCGAGTGTGTAATAAGTGAACAGTTGCAGGGCCCACGGCGGCCGTGTCACCCGAAGATCATTTTTGTGCTTCAGCATGATCAGCGACGCATGAAAAAAATTTGGAATCCCTTTTTCGTTCAGCTTCCCGTCTTTTGACAGATTAAAAAATGTTTCAAAAAATCCATCAATGGTAAAGGCGGGCCGGAACTCCTGAATATAATGTGCAACCGTATCTCCCTGATTCCAGAAAAAATGTTTCACTTTTGGCGGAATAAGAACCGTCTGCCCAGGTCCTGCCGTTTGTTCCTGCCCTTCGATCGAAAATACGCATGTACCCGACAAAATTTTGAATATATTTTCCTGAAATGGATGAATGTGCTCCGGCTCCCTCGCGGGACTGGGTGGACTGAAACATTCTATTTCCAGAAGTTCGCCCTTTGTTTCAGCGGCCGTCTTAAGAAAAACCATCGTTTGGCCTGTGCGGAAATTTGTGATCTTGTCGCCTTGCTTTACCATGGTAGAAATATTTCTGTTTTGTGTTTACCTGCCTTTACTTTTGTATTCCCAAGATATACCCGTCGCAGACAGGTTTTGAAAAGTGTTGCTTATAAATCATTTATAATCACGGGAATCAATCCTGTCAATCCCTTTAATTCTGGAATAAGCCTTTTAATCTTGTTAATCATGCAAATCCTGTCAATCCTGGTATAATAACAATCTTATTCAATTACTTCCAATCCAACATTTTGTCAATCGTCTCCGTGGCCACCGAATGATAATTCGGCCTCGCTTTCTTATACACTTCCTTCGCCCAATTCTTTCCTTCCGGCGTAACAACCAGGGCGCCGTACAAGGGCTTCAAAAATTTCCTTCTGCCCACTTCCATCAGGAATTTCTGAATGTCAGGATAAACGGTTTTGTACCCGTGAATGATACAAATCCGGAACCACTCACCCAGGATTTCGCAATTGCCGGATTTCGTGAATCCGAAGGCGGCGTCAAGTCCGGAGATTTGTCCGGCGCCAAGTCCGGTGCCCAGGTTCCGAAGGAAATAAAGCCATTCATGGCTGGACCAATCCTTCGTAGTCAGATCTTTGGGTGCCGCTCCGCTTCTCCATTTTGCCAAAGTCGAGTCTACTGCCGCAAATCTTTCATTGCTCACAAGAGGTACATTCGCAGGAATACCCGGATTGTAAATCCATTTGTCAATGCCTATGCTGTCTATCAATACCGAATCGCTACCCAGCAATTCCGTTTTCAGTTTTTCCACGAAAACTTCCGTTGTCATGACCTTAAACGCATTCTCTTCGAAATACTTTTTCAAAAATGCATCAAATTTTTCCCGGCCAACGGTCTCTTCAATCAACCTCAGGAAAAAATATCCTTTTTCGTATGCGACATCTGTCATTCCTGCGTCCGGATCCCTGTCCTGCAGATTCAGCTTGAGATGAGTGTCCTCCGGTTGATTGTCCACGGTGCTGAGTCTTTGCACTGTTCCCTGCAATTCCTGAAAGCCCAATTGTGCAAGCATTTCGGAATATGATCTGCCCTTCATTTCTTCCATAATCCGCCGTTCGAAATAAACGGTAAACCCTTCATTCAGCCAGAAATCATTCCATGTTGCGTTGGTGACAAGATTTCCGGACCAGGAATGCGCGAGTCCGTGGGCGACAAGGGAAGTCAGACTCCGGTCGCCGGCAAGAATTGTGGGAGTCGCAAATGTCAGCCTCGGATTCTCCATTCCGCCGAATGGGAAACTCGGTGGCAATACGATCAGGTCATACCTTTCCCAGCGATACGGTCCGTACAATTTCTCGGCGGTGAGAAGCATTTCTTCCATTTCGCCGAATTCGTATTCAGCTTTCTTCAACATAACAGGTTCAGCATATACACCGGTCCGGCTACCGACTTCGGCAAATTGAAGGTCGCCGACGGCAAGAGCCATGAGATATGCAGGAATGCGCTGATTCATCTCGAATGAATATTCTCCATGAGCCGATTTCTCCACGGGATTTCCGGCAGACATCAGAGCCATCAATTCCTCCGGCACCTTGATCTTCGCAGTATAGGTAAACCGCATTCCCGGTCCATCCGGGCAGGGAATCCAGGAGCGGGCAAGTATGGCCTGCGATTGTGTGAACAAGAATGGATACTTTTTCCCTGCGGTTTGTTGCGGAGTCAGCCACATCAATGCCTTGGCAGATGCAGAAGTTTCATAGTGGATAGATACCTGGTCTGTTTCTGGCAGGATCGGAACTGAAAGCGGGCGACCAAGAAATTCCTTTTCCGGACCGACGGTGAATTGCACGACTTTTCCATCCACCCTGACTTCATCCACATTCAGGCCGTCGGTATCAAGGATCAGAGAATCCGCTCCGCCGTGATTGTGAATGGTCCAGTTGGCGTTTCCGCGGATGACGCGTTTCTCGAAATCCACGATCACCACAAGGTCAAGGTGGTCTGCGGTCACGAGTTTGGGCCTAGCAAAAGAATGCGGATCGTCGAACAACATATTTGGATCTGGTTTTTCTTTTTTTGTATCCTCTCCCTTGCAGCCAACAAGAAACAATAAGACGGAAATGAATGTGAATGTATGTAAGCTGATTCGTGGCATGCAGGAAAAATCTGAAATGTTAGCTAAAATATCCTTTTTTTGACGGATAAGTGAAGCCAGTGGCTGTCCCGCTCCGGTTGCCATTTCTAATATTCCTTAATTTTAATCATGAGAAACCTGGTTTCAGGTGTATTCGGACTTGCCGTAGCGGCGTTATTGGTCCTCGCAGCATCATGCCGCTCACGTTCCGGGCCCGTTTCCGATGTCAATGACGAAACCGTCGCAAGGGAATTGTTTGCAACATTCCGCGATGGAGAAATCAACCGGTGCAAACTGAATGACAAAACGGTTTGGTCCTGCGGACAGAATGCTTACGATGCCGGACTTCAGATCTTCGATGAAAAGGGAACGAAGATCGGTGAATGCTTATTCAGCACCGGCATGGTGGATGAAATCTGCAATCAGATCGTGGATTGCGAAGCAGTCTGGCGACAGGAAAAAAATATTTGGGGATTGCCGGGAGTGAACCTTTATGGTTTTGAAAACTGATTTCCGTTTCACGGTTCTTCAGGAACTGATCATCGTGACTTCACTCCTTGTCATAAACGTAGTGCTGAAAAGCATTTACATCGGAGCTCAGGAAATTGCGCTGGATGAACCATTCACGATTTTCAACGCTCAGAAACCCATCGGCGACCTGATTGATCATCTCAAGCTGCATAACAATCCGCCTTTGTTTGAAATTTTACTTCATTACTGGATACAGTGGTTTGGAATTGATCCGGTTTCGGTCAGATTTCCTTCGATGATTTTCAGCAGCCTTGCGGCGGTGGTTATTTATTTCCTCGGAAAACATTCCTGGAATTCCATGGCAGGAATCGTGGCTTCAATCCTGTTCACATTCTCGACATTCAATATATATTTTTCACATGAGGCACGGGCATACCCCCTGTTTACCCTCGCGTCCTGTACGGCGATGCTTACTTTCATGAAGTGGTCTGAGAAGCCCCAAAGCATTTCCTTCGCTATCATGTATTTCGTTTCGGCCATCATTCTCATCTATTCTCATTATTTCGGGTTCTTTGTTCTTTTTGCACAAGGCATTTGGTTTCTGTTTTTCCTGAAGAAGCTCCGCAGGCACTGGGTCATTTTCCTGATATCCATTTTCGCTCTTGTGCTTGCCTATTTGCCACAGCTTTTTGTCATGGCAGAACGATTTGCCGATGCCTCCGGCACACATTGGGTTGGCCTTGCCGGATTTCCGGTCTTGTATCACGTTCTGGCAAAATTGTGCAACGCCCCGGTACCTGCAATTGGCTTTATGTTGATCATCGCTGCGGGCGGGATTTATTATTTTGTAAATCTTTCCCGCAATTACCGGGCGGAACATGTTCTGCTGATTCTTTGGTTTCCGGTGATGTATGTCCTTCCCTGGTTAATCGGACTAAAAATTCCCATGTTTCTCGATCGCTACATGGTTTTCGTTTCTCCGGCACTATACATACTCCTTGGTGGCATTTGTTTTGGCGTGGCGCCGCGAAAATCAGCTCTGGTATTTGCTGTTGCTTGCGTGATTGCCATGATTGCATCGGTAAATCTGAATCCCGGACATGGACGAAAGTGGAAAGATCTTGTGGATTTTGTGAAAAAGGAGAAAACAACAGGCACCGTTGCTTATTTCATTCCTCATTGGGTTGACCTCGGATTCATTTATCATTACAATCTCAGCTATTTCAAAGATTATGAACACGCGCGGGACTTGATGAAATCAGAAAATTTCATCCGCCTTCGGAATGTGAACGACGAAAATCTATTGAAGCTTGATCAGGTTGAAAAGGTGATATTGATGGAGATGGGAAGCGAATTTGTTGATCCAAAAGGGCTTGTTGCGGCAACGCTCAGGCAACAATTTCCGGTCGTGAAAGAATATCCGGATATCCATCCACCAGGAAAGATCAGCGTTTACTCTCGCTAAGAAACAGGGAGTCAAAGAATTATCAGGACTCGAAACAATTTCATTTTGCGACAGTTATCCTCGCTTCAGGCGGGGCACGATTAAATTTGTACCCCTCCTGGGTTTCACATCAACAATTACAAAAAATCTTGACTTTTATGAAAAAAACTATTTTGGTAACAGGAGCAACGGGAAACATCGGGATGCTGGTCATTCCTAAACTCATCGGGGCCGGAGCCACAGTCCATGCTTTCGTACGGAATGCTGAAAAGGCAAAGCCTCTCGAAGATGCTGGTGCGAAAATTTTCGTCGGTGATTTTGAAGATCCCAAGGCACTGGACAATGCCATGATTGGAGTAGATACGGTCTTCTCCATCACTCCTCCCAATCCGAGGTCGGTTGAACAGGCTTCGGAAACAATGAATGCTGCAAAGCGTGCCGAGAATCCGCCTGCTTTCGTTCGTTTGTCGGTGGTCAATGCTGCGCTTGACGCGCCCACAGAAAATGCAAGACTGCATGGGGTGACGGAAAAGGAATTGAAAGAATCAGGATTGCGATTCACTATTCTTCAACCGCATTTTTTCATGCAAAATATCTGGGGATCTGTCCAGACCATTGCGGAGCAAGGGAAAATGTATTGGGGAATGGGAAATGGAAAACTGGGCATGATTGACGTCCGGGATATCGTTGATGCATCGGTTGAAGTCCTGTTGAATCGCTCATTCGGGAACAAGACCTGGAAAATCACCGGACCGGTAGCGATCACTTTTCACGAAGCCGCTTCGGCAATTGCTTTGGCAATCGGAAAGCCGGTAAATTATATTCCGGTTGACCTTGAAACCGTGCGCAACGGAATGAAGCAACTGGGATTTGACGAATGGTTTGCTGATGTCATGGCGCAATATTCAAAAGCATACAGCGAAGGTTGGGGAGATTTCACAACCGGGGATTTTGCCGAATTAACCGGTAAACCGGCACGCAACATCAGCCAATTTGCCACCGAGGTTTTGGCGACCTCATTTATGAAGGCGGCGACTGCCGTGTAAACAAAAAACCGCATGGAAAAGACCGGGAGCAACCCCGGTTTTTTTTTCTGTAACGGATTGTTCATTTCACATGCTCCGTCGGTATTGCCCGCCAACGGCATACAAGGTATTGCTCATCTGTCCCAGGGAGCAGACTTTTGATGCTTCCAGAAGGGCTTCGAATATATTCCTGTTTTCAACAGCAGAATTCCGCATTTCTTCCAGTGCAGTTTTGCATTCATTCGAATTGTATTTGTGCAGCGCTTCAATGGATTGAATCTGTAAATTCTTCTCTGCTTCCGTGGAACGGATTACTTCCTTCGGAATGATCGTAGGGCTCCCCTCTGAATTGAGAAAGGTGTTGACTCCGATTATCGGCAATTCCCCTGAGTGCTTCCGGGTTTCATAAAACAATGATTCTTCCTGGATTTTGCTTCGCTGGTACATCGTTTCCATAGCTCCCAGTACTCCTCCGCGTTCCGCAATGCGGCGGAATTCAGATAGAACCGCTTCTTCCACCAGGTCAGTTAATTCCTCGATGATAAAACTCCCCTGGGAAGGATTTTCATTTGTTGCCAACCCCAACTCCTTGTTGATGATCAATTGAATCGCCATCGCCCGCCGGACTGATTCTTCCGTCGGCGTTGTGATCGCCTCGTCGTAAGCATTCGTGTGAAGGGAATTGCAATTGTCATAAATGGCATACAGGGCTTGAAGAGTTGTGCGGATGTCATTGAAGGCAATTTCTTGCGCATGAAGGCTGCGGCCGGAAGTCTGAATGTGATATTTCAGCATTTGGCTCCTCGCCTTTCCGCCGTATTTATTGCGCATCGCTTTCGCCCAGATTCTCCTGGCCACCCTTCCAATCACAGAATATTCAGGATCCATGCCGTTGGAAAAGAAGAAAGATAAATTTGGCGCAAATTCATCCACATGCATCCCGCGGGAAATATAATATTCAACGTATGTGAATCCGTTGGCGAGAGTAAATGCCAGTTGCGTGACCGGATTGGCGCCGGCTTCAGCAATGTGGTAACCGGAAATGGACACAGAATAAAAATTCCTGACTTTGTTGAGGATGAAATACTGCTGAATGTCACCCATCATGCGCAGGGCAAATTCCGTCGAAAAAATACAGGTATTCTGGGCCTGGTCTTCTTTCAGAATGTCAGCCTGAACCGTCCCGCGGGTCGTGGAAATCGCTTCAGCTTTGATTTTTTCATACACTTCCTTTGGCAATACTTTGTCACCGCTCATTCCCAGGAGCATGAGCCCGAGGCCATCATTTCCTTTGGGAAGACTGCCGCGGTAAACCGGCTGTGATACCCCTTTGCCGGCAAAATATTCGTCAATTTTCTTCTTCGCATCCGCCTCCAATCCGTTCTGGCGGATGTATTTCTCACATTGCTGGTCAACGGCTGTATTCATGTAAAATGCAAGCAGCATGGGAGCCGGGCCGTTGATCGTCATGGAAACCG
>Ga0247727_10019652_pt1 | contig 10444 bp, 13 predicted proteins | sample WisWelCaveWW1625_FD_202498 | JGI IMG/M metagenome (GOLD analysis project Ga0247727, IMG submission 202498) | Biofilm microbial communities from Wishing Well Cave, Virginia, United States - WW16-25 | ecosystem: Environmental > Aquatic > Deep subsurface > Groundwater > Cave microbial mat | place... | reverse complement strand
GCTGGTGCTCAGCGGCTGCGGACGAGAACTTTCTGGGCTAGCGGCTGTTCTAAGCCTGCCGATGGGCGTGGGCGGCTGCGAAACACAAACAATCGGCTAAGCATGTAGGTCTGGTGCGCTGAAGGTCTTCGGACGGGGGTTCAACTCCCCCCGCCTCCACCATAAAAAAGCCCCTGGGTCTCAACTCAGGGGCTCTTTTATTATATTTTCAGATTCTTCTCTCAGCCCGCTCTTGCCACTTCCTCTCCGGCCGGTACGCACAGGACTTCCGGATTCTCTTCATGATCGTCGGGCATGTCCGTCGTTCCGATGAGACGCACGCCTTCCTCCACCGAGAGGAGCGGCGTCGTCACCGAGCCTTTGAGGACGGCCGGAGCGATCAGCTTGATGGATTCCGTTGCGGTCACATCGCCGAAAATCTTGCCGCAACTCACGATCGTGCCGGCGCTGACCGTGGCCCTGATGACCGCGTCCTTTCCGATCAGCAGGACTCCGTCCGTGTGAATTTCGCCCTCGACCTTGCCATCGATGCGGATGGTGCCGTTGTAGTGGAGGATGCCTTCGAATTCCGTATTGGCGCCGATGATCGCAGTCATGTCCTGCGCTGCCGATTCGCCTAACAGAGACGCGACTTCTTGCGACACGCGGTCCAGCAAGGCGGCGCTGGTTCCCTGCCCGTTCCTCTGTTCCTGATCGCCAGTCTGTTCAAACATGGTTGGTCTCCTTGGGCAAGAGTTCGTCTTATGTTCCGGCAGGAATATTAGACAAACCCTGCCACAGTGACATCAGCAGAGAACGTGCCAGCACTCGTATGGGGAGGCATACCATCCGTTCAATCATGAAAAATGCTCGAGAGAACAGGCAGTTAGTGAGGAGTGTGCAGTTAAGACGACTGAGAAATAGTTGCTCAGACTGTCGGTCAGACTGTTGGTTGGAACCTACAAACTGAAGGTATTTGCCTATACCTGCCGAGGCTTTCTTTTTTTGCCCGTTCCCCCTACGATGCACGGCATGCCTACCGCTCTCCGCTTGGCTCTTCAGATTTTTGTCGGCGTGGTGATCTTTGGGTCGGCGCTCGGCAAGTCGCTCGATCTGCCCGGCTTCGTCGAGGTGCTCAGAACCTACCAGGCTTTTCCCGATCTTGCTCTCTGGCCCCTGGCGCTGGCGGTGACGGGATTCGAATTCGTGCTGGGCGCGTGGTTGTTATCAGGATGGCGTCTGCGGACCAGCGCGCTCGTCGCGCTGTGGCTGAATGCCGGTTATACGCTCTGGATGGCGGTCTCGCTTGCGCGGGGCCTGGAACTGACCAACTGCGGCTGCTTCGGTGTCTTCTTTCCGCAGCCGCTCCGTTGGTATTCGCCGCTGGAGGATCTGGTCCTGGTCGGAATGTGCTACGCCCTGTCGCGTGAGCCCGCATTATTCATGGCGGTTCGTCGCGAAATCGTGGAGTCGCGTGGCGAGACAGGCAAGCACAGCCGCGAAGGACCGAGGCGTACTTGAAACAGTATGTCGAAGGACTGAGCGGCGAGCACGCCTGCCGTCAGGCTTGTCGCAGCAGCGAATCCGCGATTGCAGCAGAAGCGTTCATGAATAATGCGGGCTAAGCCACCGCGCGGATGGGCGACATGTCTTCGTCGTCAGACAGCTCTTCGGTTTCGTAGGCCGCTTCCACATTGTCGGTGAGCAGCGCGCCATCGTCCACCAAGAACACGGGAGTCCGCACCGTGCCGTTCAACGAAGCCGAGTCCAGCAGTTCCACTTCCTCCGAAGCCACGATGTCGCCGACGATCATGCCCCGGCAGATGACGGAGCCGGCATAAATATTCCCGACCACTACCGCTGCCTCCCCGATCATCAGGAGACCGTCCGTACAAATGTCTCCGTCGACCCGGCCGTCAATCAAGACCGGGCCCTGTGCGCGGATGGTTCCAGTAATGATGGTGTCCGCCCCGATCACCGTCGTGACATTCACGTCCTGTCTGTCCATGGTCGTTCTCCCTGGAGCAAGTGAGTAATGCCCAGGGATAGAGCAGGACCGATGCCGTTCTATCACACACGCAAGTCATTGATTTATATTTGTATTAATGGGATGAGAAGATGAACAAAGTTGTACGCCTGTTCAATTGTGTGCGGGGCGGGAAAGCGGGAACTATATTCTGTCGGGAAAGTTCGACACGATCCCATCCACGCCGAGCGAGCGCATCCTGGCGATGTCTGCCGGTTTGTTCACGGTGTGCACGAACACGGTGAAGCGTGCCTTGTGGAGGGTCTTCACGAGCGGCATCGTGGCGGTATCGAAGCGCAGGCCCACGTGAGTGGCCTGAAGCCTGATCGCTTCGGCGGCAGGATCTTTGGGGAGCCGTTTGAACAGGACCAGCGTTTTGGCGTCCGGGTCGGCCCGGCGGACGTGCTGGAGTTCGTCGTGCAGGTATGAGGCATAGATGATCTCGCCGGGAAACCCGCTGGCACGGACGATCCCGCAGATATCGTAAGCCAGGCCCTCGGCTTTGAGTTCCAGGATCAGGCCGATCCGGCCGCGAGCTGCGTGCAGCGCCTCCTCCAGCGTCGGGATCGTCCGGCCGCCGGCATCCAACTTCCGGATGTCCTCCAGTTCCATGTCGGCAAGAAGTCCCTTGCCATCAGTGGTCCGGTCCACCAGCTCGTCGTGAAATAAAATGAGCGATCCGTCGGCAGTCCGTTGGACGTCCACTTCGGTGAGGGCGCACCCGAAGGCAATCGCTTGTTCGATGGACGCGAGCGTGTTCTCCGGCGCGTGGCCGCAGGCGCCTCGATGGCCGATGCGAAGAACCTTGTGGCCGGGGCTTTCTTTTGCCATGCGACTTCCCTACCATATCAAAGTATGGCGGAGAAAAAAGCGAAGAAAGCGCCGTTGCCCAAAGGCGCCCGGCGGAGACGCAAACCAGCCGGTGCCTCGACGGGACTGACCGCGACGGAATTGCAGGCGGCGGCCCCGCCGGGCGAGGTGGCGGAACTGCATCGGGCCATTGAAGGCGACGGCGGCAAGGTGCTGTCCATCTATCGGGAGCCCTATGGCGGCAAGTGGGTCGTCATGGCGGCGCTGCCGATCGATTTGGTCGAGCCCACGCCCTATCAGCGCAATCTGTCCGACACGCACGTCCGTAAATTAGAAGCAGTGATCGGAAAGCTCGGCCGGTTTCTGGACCCGATCATCACCGTGCGCGCCCCGAAAGGCGGCGACACCAAGTACTGGACGCCGAACGGGAATCACCGGCTGTCAGCCATGAGGACCCTCGGCGCCAAAAGCATCACGGCGATCGTGATCCCGGAGGCCGGCACGGCCTATCAAATCCTGGCGCTGAACACGGAGAAGGCGCACAACCTTCGGGAAAAGGCGCTGGAGGTCATCCGCATGTACCGCGAGTTGGCGGAGCTCGGCCACGTGAGCGAAGAGCACTATGCGCTGGAGTTCGAGGAGCCGGCTTTCATCACGCTCGGCCTCTGCTACGAGGAGCGGCCGCGTTTCAGCGGCGGCGCCTATCATCCGGTGCTGAAACGCGTGGAGCAGTTCCTGGCGAAACCGTTGCATGCGACGCTGGCCGTGCGGCAGGAGCATGCGAAGACGGTGCTGGCGCTGGACGATCTGGTGGTCAAACAGGTCGAGGCGCTGAAGGCGAAGGGACTCACCAGTCCCTATCTCAAGAGTTTCGTCGTGGCGCGGGTCAATCCGATCCGTTTCAGGCCGAAAGACGCCCCGCCGCTCTCATTCGATGAAGCGCTCGACCGCATGACGAAGGCCGCCGCCAAGTTCAACCCGGACAAAATCAAAGACAGCGATCTGGCTTCTTCCGGCGGCGCGCCAGACGAGACCGGTTGACCGCCATGCCATTCTCGCCGCGCCTGCTTTCCAAAGAATGGACCATCGAGGTCCCCGTCTCCCTCGTCTGGGACGTGCTGGCGCACACCGACCAGCTGAATCGCGCCGTCGGCCTGCCCCCCATGCAACCAGGCCCGCTCAATGGCGACGAAATCGGCCGGACGGTGGAAACTTGGCTCTATGGCATCGTACCGATGAGCTGGATCGAGTATCCGTTCGAATGGGTCCACGAACGCCGCTACGTCGTGCAGCGCGATTTCACGAAGGGGCCGCTGGCCCGGTTCCGGGGCGGCGTGGAAGTGGAGCCGGCCGGCCAGGGCAGTCGCGTGCGCGTGTTTGCCGAGATGACGCCGCGCAATTTGCTCGGCGCGATCGCCATTCCGTTGATCGGCCGGCTCACGCTGGAACGCACGTGGAACTATTGCAGCGGGGTGTTTGCCGAGGCGCTGGTGGCGCGGACGCACGACGGGACTGCGCCGCTCCCGCACGGTTCGGTACCGCGCAGCCGGGCAGATGCGGCCCTGCTGACGCAGCGGGCATCACGCCTCTACGACATCCCGTCGCTGGATCAGCGGATCGTCGGCCGGCTGCTTCGGCATCTGGCGGAGGCGAGCGATGAGGATGTCATACGGATGCAGCCCTATGCCCTGGCCGCCCGCTGGGATACACCACGGCTCGACACGCTCCGCGTCTATCTCTACGCCACGAAAGCCGGCCTTCTGGGACTCATGTGGGAACTGCTCTGTCCCAATTGCCGGATCCCCAAGCTCGAACCGGACACGCTCTCCCTTGTCACGCCGAAGTTTCACTGCGATACCTGCGGGATCAGCTATCAGGCAAATCTCGATCGCTATGTAGAGTTGCGGTTTCGCGTCCATCCGGCCATCCGCGAGGCCCACGACGCCGTCTATTGCTTCGGCGGCCCCTACAATGCTCCGCACATTCTTATTCAACATCTGCTCAAGCCAGGCGAGGCGTTCGACTTCTCCATGATTCTTGGAGCGGAGGACTACCGGATTCGTGCCTTGCGCCTGAACCACGCCGTGACGCTGTCGCCGGCACCAGGAGCCCGGCCGGATGACCTGGCGGTTGTCTACCGCGATGGGAGCTGGAGCCAATCCGACGCCTCCTTCGCGCCGGGTCCCGTGTCCTGGCGATGGGAAAACCGGTCGTCGAAGACTATTGCAGTGGTGCTGGAGCGTCTGCGATGGGACGAGCATGCGGCGCCGGCGGCGGAAGTCACCACGATGCAGGAATTCCGCGACCTGTTCGGCTCGGAGGTACTCGCGCCGGAGCAGGACATCGGCGTGGAATCGATCACGATCCTGTTCAGCGACCTGCGGGAGTCCACGCGCCTGTACGAAGAGAGCGGAGACGCGCCGGCCTATGGGCACGTGCGCCACCACTTCGAGTTTGTGAAGGAACGGATCGCCCTATGCCGGGGCGCCGTCATCAAAACCATCGGGGACGCGGTCATGGCGGCCTTCCATCGGCCGGCCGACGCGGTGCGCTGCAGCCTGCTGATTCAGCGCGACCTGCCCGCGTTCAACCGGCGCTGGCCTGACCGGAAGCCGTTGGTGATGCGGCTGGGCGTTCACCACGGACCGGCGATCGCGATCAATGCCAACGGACGACTGGACTACTTCGGCCGGACCGTCAACATCGCCGCGCGTCTGCAGAGAGAGAGCCAGGGCAGCGATGTCGTGCTGACGAAAGTGTTGGCGGAAGATCAACGCGTGCAGGACGCGCTGGAACAGGAGAAAGCCACCGTAGTCCAGGAATGGACACCGACATTGCGTGGGGTGACCGAGCCGTTGACTTTGCAACGCATCACGCCCTCATAATATTGGAAACAGCGCAATTTCTGTCACGAGGAGGCTGAATATGAGCTTGGCGGATAACAAATGCGTGCCGTGTCGCGGCGGCGTGCCGCCGGTGGAAAAAGCCAGGGCGGACGAGCTGCTCAAACAACTGGGCCGGGGGTGGAACCTGAATCAAAAGGGCCACCTGGAGCGGCTGTATACCTTCAAGGATTTCGCGCAGGCGCTGGCCTTCGTCAACAAGGTGGGCGCGGTGGCTGAAGCGGAGGGGCATCATCCCGACCTGTATCTGGCCTGGGGCAAGTGCGGCGTCGAGATCTGGACCCACAAGATCAACGGCCTGACGGAAAGCGATTTCTACATGGCCGCGAAAGCCGATCGGGAATTCGAATCGTTCCGCGCGTAGGCTACATCGATAATTTTTGGGCGACGTTTCGCATCTGCACGCCGTGGACGAGCGAGGCGCCGCCGCGGATGGCGCAGGCGACGTGGACCGCTTCGGTCATCTCTTCGATGTTCGAGCCCTTTTCAAGACTCGCCTGCGTATAGGCGTCGATACAATAGGGACATTGCACGGTGTGGGAGACGGCCAGCGCGATCAGGGCCTTTTCCCGCTCCGTCAACGCGCCCTCCTTGAACACGGCGGCGTAATAGCTCGAGAATTTCTCCCAGAGTTCCTTGTTCCCCTTGCCGATGTCCGCAAACTTCCCTAGGTCGTGCGGGTGGTAGTAGGTGTCCATGTGTCTTCTCCTTTGCGATGATGAACGACATTGATGCTCCGCGAGACTGGCGCGAAAGGCGCGAAAGGCTGGGAAAACGAGTCTCGCACGTCACGCCCGTCTCGCGAGTCTCGCAGGCGTTACGCCGTGCCTGGTTTATCGGGTTCCGTTTCGGACAGAATTTCAGTAAAGCGGCTGCTGACGATGGTCGTGACCTTGGCCATCAACTCCGTGACTTCTTTCAGTTCATCAGGCTGTAAGTCCTGCTTGAGTTGCGGGTGAACGGCCCATTGCGCGGACACCTGTTTCCCTTCGCGGGCGATCAGGACGCGCAACAGTTCGACGTCTTTGGCGACGGGCTGGCCGTTTCCGGACTTGCCCGGTTGATCTGGTGTGTGTTTCGTGGCCATCTACATGCTCTGCGCAGGGAGCATCATACCGAAGGCCGGTTCAGGACTTCCACCATCTTGTCTGGGATAGATCCGTTGCTGGCCTGTTTCTTTGCCAGCAGGACCAGCGGTGCCATCGAATCTTCTTTTATCCTCATGTCGAAGGTCGGTTCAGGACTTCCACCATCTCGTGGTGGATCGAACCGTTGCTGGCCACGAGTTCAATGCCATAAATCGAAAAGGGCCCGCCCTTGAAGTCGCTCATGCGCCCGCCCGCTTCGACGACCATCAGCGAACCCGCCGCCGTGTCCCACGGATTGAGTTTCAGTTCCCAAAATCCATCTAAACGCCCGCAGGCGACATAGCACAGATCGAGCGCCGCCGCGCCCATGCGGCGCATGCCCTGCGCGCGAAGCGCGAAGTTGGCAAAATGATCGAGATTGTTCTGCTTGCTGACCCGGATGTCGTAGGCGAAGCCGGTGACCAGCAACGCTCCATCGAGTTTCGGCGTGCGCGAAACGTGAATCGGCTTGCCGTTCAACGTCGCTCCCTGCCCGAGTTCGCCGACGAACAATTCCTGCCTCGTCGGATCGAATACGACACCCAACATGCATAGGCCCTGATACTCCACGCCGATGGAAACGGCGTAGGCCGGAAAACCGTGCGCGAAATTGGTCGTGCCGTCGAGAGGATCGATGATCCATTTGAAAGCAGACTTGCTTCCCGCCTGTCCGCGTTCTTCGGCCAGAATCTCGTGGTCGGGAAACGCGCGGCCGATCGCATCCACGATGGCCTGTTCCGAATGGGTATCCGCATCGGTGACGAGATTGAGCGCGTCCTTGTGCTCGACGCGGAAGCCGTTTTTGGTGTAGTCGTTCAGGATCACGCCGGCCTGCCGCGCGGCATCGACGGCGACGGTCTTGATCCGCTCGCGGGTCGAACGGTCGGGAAGCTGATCGGTCGTCTGCTGCGACATGGGCAGGATCATAACATCGTTATCCGTCACTCGTCATTCGTCACTCGTGGAAGGCGGACGGTTGGCAGCGCGAAGCCGCCTCCGCTTGGTTCGAATAACGAATGACGGTTGACGAATGACGCTTTCTGTACCTGCTAGAACGTCGCCCTGAGTTCGGTGAAAAACGACGTATTGTTCTGCAGGAATCCGTTAAGAGACTCCTTGCGGCCGTTGAACACATCCCATCCCATGAAACCCTTCCACCTGTCGGTGAAGGCATAGGCTACGGAGGGACGCACGAAGAAATCGCTCCGATTGGCGTTCCAGACGCCCAGCAGCTCCGCCTCCAGCGTGTCGTTCCACCATTGGGCCTTGATCCGTCCGGTGATCCCCTCCTGGATCCGGTCCATCTGCTGGTGGAAGATGACGTTAAGCACGGCCACGTTACGCACCGCCGGATCCTGAATCTGGAACATGTCCTGATAATTGATGATGAACCGCTGGTAGGCCTGCAGGTTGATGTTCAGATCTTCGGTGACGTCGTAGTCCGCGCCCAGCACGTAGAAGACATAGGGATTCTTGACGACGATGTCGGTTCCACCCGGGTCCTGGGTGTGCACGTAGGTGGCCTCGCCGCGCACGCCGAACCGGCCGAGGTTCTTCGCAAAGTCCGCGCCGACCATGTGGATGCGATTGTGCGTGAGGTCTACCAGGGTCGGCGTCACCGAGCGGCCGGTGGGGATCACGTCCAGCCCGTAGTAGTAGCTCAACGACCAATCGAAGTCGCCGCCGGTGTGGTCGAGTTTGGCGGCAAAGCCCTGCTCGGTCCAGCGGCCATGCGAACGCTTGTCCTCCGTGATCCGGAATCCCGGCGGGGCCGTCAACGGAATCGTCGAGGGATTGAAGATCGGCAGCCAGATCAACGACAGCGTGTAGTCGCCGCGATAGTAGTTGGCTTTGACGGCGGCGGTGCCGATCCGCCGCTCCTCTTCGTCCCTGGCGGAGAGCAGCGTGAAGTCTTTCGGCGTCAGCACGTCGGTCGGATTGAGCCCGTCCGCCCGTCCCCAGACGATGTTCTGTTTGCCGACACGGAGGTCCACCGAGCCGAGATAGAAGTTCGCATAGCCCTCAAGCAATCGGCCCTGGAACCGGTTGTCCCGGCGAAGGTTGTCGTCGGTGATGCGCGCTTCTATTTTTGCGTCGCCCCACGAACCGAACTTCGGGAGCGCCTTGGGCTGGAAGGTGATGCCCGGAAGGCTTTTCTGATTGTCGAGTCGCTTGGACGCCGAATAGTAGTCGCTGCGAATAAATCCCCCGAGTCCCAGTTTCTCAACCCAGGCCGGCTTGGCGGATGGTTGTTCTTCCGGTGGCGCGGGCGTCGCGGGCTCCAGGGAGGGATCGGCGGCGAACAGGCTGGGAGGCAGCGCGAGAAACGCGAGCGCGATGACGGCGAGTGATGAGTAACGAGTGATGAGTTTGAAGTCAGCCGGTCTCAACTCAACACTCAAAACGGATCACTCATCACTGGTTACTTTTCACGTTCCAGATAACGCGTCGTGAAGTAGTCGTCCCCTACCGGCTTTTTGGTGTCCAGATTCTCGAACGTCAGCAGCGTGCCGTGGCCGGTCTGGTGGTTCTTCACTTCACGCTTCACGGCCCACCATTTGTGGGTGGCGGCATCCACTTCGACGATCTCCGGCACCACCATCGTCTTCAGCGGCCGGCCGCCGGCATCCAGGAACTCGACCTTCTTTTCCATGAAGTTGCTCTTGCGGACCCAGGATGTCTTCTTGCCGTAGCCGTAGTCCTTCTTGATCTGCTCGGAGACCGGGACGGATTCGATGACCCAGCAGTCTTCGCCTTCGAGGGCTTCGCTTTTCACGATCGTATGTTTGTAGGTATCCACGACCGGTTGCAGGATATCGCCATAGGAAAAGTCCGATCCCACGAAGCTGTCCTTCTTGTTGTTGGCGACCAGCCGGCGGACTTTTTTCAGCGCCGGCAGATAAATCCACATGTCGTCCTCGCCGTCATAGTGCTGCACTTGCAAGTAGCCCGTGCCTTCGACGTCGCCCGGCTGAAGGAACCGGATCATGATCTTGCTGTCGATGCCGTTCGGCTGCAGGAGGTTGACGCTGTGCGTCTTCCGGACCCGCTGCTGGCCCTTGTCGTTGGTCAGGGTCATGGTGCTGTCGTTGAGCAGATGCTTGATTTTGGTCACATGGAAATTCTTTTCCATGATGTCGCGGGCCGACGGCTCCTCCGCCGATGCAGGCGCAGCCATGACGGCGGCACCGATCAGCATGATGGCAACAAAGACGTGCTTCGAAGTCGATCTCATAACCTGTCCTTTCTTACTTACCCTCGTGCCTCGAGCCCCTCGCCTCGCGCCTGCGCGGTGACCACCGCGCCGTTCCCGAACGCGAAGCGCGGCCGGACGATGCAGAGCACGGCGGGCAGGAGCGCGATGGCCGAGAGACAACTGACGGCCATCGCCACGGCAACCAGGAATCCCAGTCTCGTGTGCATTCCGAAGCCGGTGAACATCAGGATCGAATAGCCCAGCCCGACCGCCAGAGCCACGTAGATGACGGCCTTGCCCGCCGTGGCGAGGGCCACGCGCAGCGCCTCATCGCAGGCACCGTGCTTCTGGATTTCCTCCCGCAGCCGGTAGATCAGGTAGATCGCATAGTCCGCGCCGACGC
>Ga0247727_10019651_pt1 | contig 10444 bp, 13 predicted proteins | sample WisWelCaveWW1625_FD_202498 | JGI IMG/M metagenome (GOLD analysis project Ga0247727, IMG submission 202498) | Biofilm microbial communities from Wishing Well Cave, Virginia, United States - WW16-25 | ecosystem: Environmental > Aquatic > Deep subsurface > Groundwater > Cave microbial mat | place... | reverse complement strand
GGCATCGTTGCCAATACTGCGGCGCGACGCACAAGCCGGTGACGGTCGATCATGTGTCGCCGAAGTATCGCGGCGGCGAGGACACGTGGGAAAATCTCGTCTGCGCCTGCGTGTATTGCAACAATCGTAAAGGCAATCGCACGCCGGAAGAGGCCGGCATGCGTCTGGCGCGAAAACCGCAGAAGCCGAATCATCTTTTCTTCATTCAACATTTCGTCGGCGTGGTGGATGAACGGTGGAAGCCGTATTTGTTCATGAACTAAAATACGGAACTGATGGACGAACGCTCGCCGCATTTTGACGGCTAAGTGAGAATTTACGTACTGTAACGATAGGGTAGTTGTGAGCGCGGAATGGGAAGAAATTATTGACGAACATCGCAGAAAGGCGAGGCAAATTTCTTTTAGAATTTTGGTCTGGGGACCTTCTGCGCAAGATAGTACGGGATATCAATTGCGAATGACCATCCGAGATCATTTAGCCTCAAACGGCCATTCGGCAAAATTTAGCGAGGAACTTATTACGGAAGGGAAGGTTAAACCGGCGCCCAATCCGATTCATGACGAAACGATTCATGCGACCGTTGCCGACCTTATACTCGTTTTATACCAATCAAGAGGTACCCAAACGGAAGTTGACAAAATTTTGAGCGCCTCTGATTTGGCGCGAAAAGCGATTGTGGTGGTCGGCGAAACGACATGGAATCATTTAATGCAAAGTGTTTCCCGCTTTCAATGGGAAAATTTCAGAGGAGCCATTTTAAAGCTTCCAGACCACCAATTCGACAATTCGCATATTTGTAGCAAGCTTGATGAAGTGGTCGAAAATCTTCAATTCACGGAGTATATTGATCGGCTTAAATCGAAGCTTTCTGTGTGAGGGATAATCTCATGCAATTATCAGTGATCGAAAAGTACAAGAAGCATAAATCGGAAGTCGATGTCCTGCGAAACGATAGCGCAATGTTATTGCTTTTGCGCATAGCCAGGAATTTGCCAATAAATCATGCTGCGATGATTCTGGAATGGGAATATCCTAATATCGTCCGTTTACAAAAAGCCGGTTTCATTGCTGTTGATGAACAAACAATTGCACTTTCTGAGCAAGGGAAAGATTTTCTTGCTTTGCTTTTAACCGACGAGATAAGAAATTTGCAAACGCAGAAAAATGAAAGCCAAATGACTTTTAATAATCTGGAGTTGGCGGAAAAACGGCAATTGATTGAAAATTAAATGAAATTGAATTCAAATTGCCACAAACGAATACAGATGGTGCTGAGGTGAAAATCGACAAGGAAGCGATATTCGGGGAATGTCAGGGAGATAGGAAGCAGGTAATTATACAATTTGAGTACGAATAAAAATCGACCGCTTAAATTTGGCAGGTTCCGCATTTTTACCGTGCATGTCCTTCCGTTCGCATTATTCTTGTAACGAATTTTTGTGAAATGAAAAAACGAATTTTGAGCGGTATGCGACCGACGGGCCGTTTGCACCTCGGCAATTACGTCGGCGCGCTGGAAAACTGGGTGCAGATGCAGGAATCGGCGGCTTATGAAAATTTTCATTTGATCGCCGATTATCATGTCTTGACCACCGATCTCGACACCGCCGGGATTTATGCGAACACCATCGACATGATCATCGATTGGCTGGGCGCGGGAATTCGTCCGGAAGTCAGCCCGATTTTTCGGCAGTCGCAAATTAAAGAACATGCCGAATTGTTTTTGATTTTCAGCATGCTCATCACCAAAGAGCGTTTGGAACGCAACCCGACGTTGAAAGATCAGGTGCGCGATTTAAATTTGGGTGAAACGATAGGCTACGGCCATCTGGGTTATCCGGTGTTGCAGGCCGCCGACATCCTCGTTTATAAAGGCGAGGTCGTTCCGGTCGGCGAAGATCAGCTTCCGCACGTTGAAATAACCCGTGAAATCGCGCGCAAATTCAACGCGACCTACGGGCCGGTGTTGCCGGAGCCGGAAGTGCGCCTGACGAAGTTTTCCCGCTTGGCGGGACTCGACGGACAGGCGCAGATGAGCAAATCGCGCGGCAATGGCATTTTGCTCTCGGAGGCGCCCGAAGAAATCACCGCGAAAATGCGCAAGGCCGTGACCGACCCGCAGAAAATTCGGCGCGGCGATCCCGGCCGCCCGGACATTTGCACGGTGTTCATGCACCATCGCAAATTCAACCCCACCGAAGAGCGGGAAATTCGCGCCGGTTGCGAGAGCGGCCAGCTCGGCTGCGTTGATTGCAAGCTGCGCTGCGCGAGTCGTATCGCCGATTTTCTGGCGCCGATGCGAGAGAAGCGTGCCTATTATGAAGCGCATGTGGACGACGTGAAAGACATTCTGATCGACGGCGAAAAACGCGCGCGCCACACGGCGCAGCAGACGATGGCGGAAGTGCGTCAAGCGATGAAGTTGGGTGCAATTTAAAAGAGGAAAGCTGCATGCGAATCGAGGCAAGTGATTATTTTGTTGTGGCCCAGGAAAGGTTGAGCGATGCCAAGTTGCTTTATGAAGAAGAACATCATTCATTTGCCTTATATGCAGCCGGAGTGGCTGTGGAATCGGTGCTGAGAGCTTATATTTTTCGCTTAGATCCGAAACTTGAAGCAGCGCATAATTTAAAATTGCTTTTGAAAGCCAGCCAGCTTCGTTCTGTTACCACCGCTGCAGAAAGTTTGCAGATTGATGCTGCCATTTTGGATCTATTCGAACGATGGAGAAACGATTTGCGCTATACTTCCAACAGTCGACTGCGTCGCCGCTTGAAGAAGCAGAAGCTGGACAGAGGCATTCGCGGGGATTATTTGAAAGAAAACTGCCGTCTCGGCATTGAAGTGGCGACAATCATTATAAACATTGGAGTGGCGAAATGGCAACATTGATGGAACGCGTCCAAAAAGTTTTAGAGAAGGATTTTTCGCCGAAAGAAATCCTTCTCGAACCTGCCGGTAGAGGAATGGTCGACGGATGGATCATATCCAAATCTTTCGATGGTTTCTCCAGTTTTGAACGCCAACAAAAGATACATAAACTGTTGGACGAGTATTTTAACGGAAAAGACCGCCGCCGTATTTTGACGATTTTTACTCTTACACCGCTGGAGAAAAAAATAATAAGTGATGAGAATCCCGATGAATTTGGACGAAGTGAAAGCTATTCTCCGCGACGGCGAAAAACGCGCCCGCGTTGAAGCGCAGCAGACGATGGCGGAAGTGCGATGAAGTTGGACGAAGTTTGAATGGCGAGCTGTAAAAAATTTGGAGGAAGGGGATAGTCTTTGGCGACCGACAAGCCTTTTTATAAACTGGCGATGGATCATCCGGCGGCCATTTTGAAGTTGTTTGGCGTTGCCGACGGTGATGATTATACGGCGAGCAGTTTCACTTTCAAGGCGACGGAAAACCGCCGTGACTTGATTTTTAAAAGTCGCACTGGGGACAAGGTTCTATTTGTTGAGTCGCACGGCTACGCTGATCCGTATGTCTTTCATGCTTTGCTCGACGGCATGATGATGTATTGCCGCCAGAAAAAATTCACCGGCGAGATGCGCGCCGCAGTGATTTTTTTGAAGAAATCTCATTATGCTGCGGCTCTAAAGTTTTGGCATCATTTTGACGGAAAGGCGGGATTGGCTTTCCAGCCGACGGTTCTGATCATGAATCAGATCAAGCCGGCGGAGTTGGAAAAGTTAAATGATGTCCGGTTGATTCCGCTGTATCCGTTGTGCAAAATTTCCGCGCGTGAGATTGAAACTTCGATACCGAATTGGAGTGAGCGAATTAAACGTGCCAGACGGATGTCTGTCGTCGAGCGCAAAGAACTCTTGGCCCTGCTTGGCGGTTTTGCCATGCATCGCGTTAAACGACTGATGCCACGAATATTCAATCAACTTGTCGGAGGTTTTATGGATTTTACATTTGAAGACACACACTTTGGAAAAGAACTCATTCGTCAAGGCGTGCCCCAAGGCATGCATCGTTTGCTCTTGAGGCAAATTGCGCATCGATTCGGCAAGGTTCCCGTTTCTGTCCGCAAGCAAATTGAAAGCATTAAAGATGAGAAGCGGCTCGATCATCTTGCCGAGGACGTGTTGGAAGTGAAAAACCTCGAGCATTTCAAAAAGCTCATCGGGGCGAACGGAAAAGCGGTATAGTTTATGAAGGAGTTTTCCTCAAAAACAAAAGGAATAGTTAAAGCTGCACATGGCGTATCGCGTTAGATTAACCAATTTTGAAGGACCGCTCGATCTTCTGTTGTTTCTCATCAAGAAGAGCGAGGTGGACATTTACGACATCCCGATTGCTTCCATCACCCGACAGTATCTCGAGTACGTCGCGATCCTGCAAATGCTCGATCTCGAAGGGGCCGGCGATTTTATTCTTTTAGCGGCCACGCTCATTCGCATCAAAGCGCAGATGTTGCTGCCCAAATCTCCCGAAGCCGAGGAAGAGGAAGAAGAAGATCCCCGGCAGGAATTGGTGCGCCGGTTGCTGGAATATCAGCGCTACAAAGAAGTGGCCGAGCATCTGTCCGTCTTCGAAGCCAACGAACGCTTTTTTTACGGCCGCGGCCATCTCGATTTGAATTTCGATGATCATGATTTCGGCGACTGGGTGGATTATGCAAAAGGCGAGGTGAGCCTCTTCGATCTGATGGCGGTGTTCAAGCAGGTGCTCATGCGCGTGCCCAAAGACACTCAACACACCGTCGAGCGCATTCCGATCGGCCTCGACGAGCAGATCGAATATCTGCAGCAGGAATTGCAAATCAACAAACGGCTGCTCTTTATCGCGGTGCTGCAGAAAATGCCGAGCAAGATGTATATGATCGTCACGTTCATTGCCCTGCTCGAAATGATGAGACGCGGGCTGGCGACGGCGACGCAATCCGGACCGTACGGAGAAATTTGGATTAATAAAGTTTAATGGAAACACAGGAACTCAAAAGCATCGTGGAGGCGCTGATCTTCGCGGCGGACGAGCCGCTGAGCGAAGAACGCATCAGGGAAACGCTGGAGCTGGAAAACGGTTTCGATTGCGGCGTTTTGATCGAGACGTTGAATCAGGAATATCAAAACAGCGGCCGCGCGTTCACGATTCGCAAAATCGCCGGCGGTTATCAAATCGTTACGCAACAAAACTATGCGAGCTGGATCAGGAAACTTTATCTCGGCCGCCAGAAAAACCGCCTGTCACATGCGGCGCTGGAAACGCTGGCGCTCATCGCCTTCAAACAGCCGATCAGCCGCGTCGATATTGCGCAGATTCGCGGCGTCAATTCCGACGGCGTGATCGGCACGCTGCTGGAGCGCAAGCTCGTTACCATCAGCGGCCGCTCCGAAGCCGTGGGCCGGCCTCTGCTCTACAGCACGACCGCGGAATTTTTGAAATATTTCGGCATCAACGATATTGCCGATCTGCCGAAGCCGCGCGAAATTGAAGAGCTGTTTAGCAAGGAAGGCATGCCGGAAGAATTGCTGCAGGCGTTGAGCCAGACCGACGCGCAGCTCAGCCTGCCGATCAATGGCGACGGCGAAACGCCCACGGCGCCTGATGAAACCAAGCATAAAATCGCAACGACCGAAGCACCGGTATTGCCGCCCTCCATTATCGAAACGCCCCCCGCGACTGAGGCGCCCGCCGAAACTGTGGAAATTGAGTCACTGGAAACCGTCGCCGATTCTTCCGTTGAAGCTAACAAAATTGAATCGCTCGAAAGCGTCGCTGATTCTCCTGCCGAAGCTGAGAAAATTGAGTCCTCGGAAACCGTTGCCGCCGGCAATCCGGCAACGGCGCCGGTTTCGGCAGCGCCACGAGCGGGTCCGGAAATTCCCACGGTCGATATCAATGAAGAAATCGTCACGCAGCTTGAAGATGCGGATAAACTTGCCGCCGTGCTTTCCTCTTCAACACCGCCGCCGACGAGCGAAAATGAAATTGCGTGGATCAGCTTAAATAACGATACCGGCAATGCGGCGGAACAGTTTCTGGGAAACGAGCTTGCGATTGATGATCTCGCTGAAACCGCGAATGATTTGCCGACGTTCGCCGCCGTTGCGGAAGTTGTTCCGGATCATTCGGCGGAACAGCCTGCGACCAACGAGCTCGCGATTGATGATCTCACCGAAACTGTGAATGATTTGCCCGCGTTCGCAGGTGTTTCCGAAGTGGTTTCCGAAACACTCGCCGTCGAAGCGGAAGGCGCCGCCGATGCTGAAATCGAAGTGCAAGTGGTTGAAACTTACGATGTCGGTCGGGCCGATGTCGAGTCGCCGCCTGAACTGCAAAGCAACGCGGCGGAGGAAGTTGACGGGTGGATGGCGGAAGACTTTTCGCCGGAAGAAATCGCCGAGCCGGATTTTATCAAAAAATCTGGGGATTTTTTTTTAAAAGACGAACGGCATGATTTCGTCGCGGTGAGTGATGCAGACGCCTCTGCGGCCGTTGCGGAATCAGAGCCGATTATCGTTTCCGACGCTGTGCTCGCATCGCTGGCGGATGAAATTTTTTTGAATCCGGAGGCGACGGAAAACAATTTCACGACGCCGGAGGAACCGGATTCGGAAACACCGCAGCCGCCGGAGTTTTTGACTCTGGCAGAGGTTCCGGTTGAAACCGGCAATATCGAAACTACGCCGGAGCAATCTACAAATGTCACCGTCGTTGATTTTCCTGAACCGACGATAATTGAAAAGATTCCGGAAACCGCGCCGACGATTATCGACGAAGCCGCAGTGTCGGGCGTTTGGGGTGAGGCGACGAATTCAACGACGTTTGAAAATACACTGTTTTTGACTCATGAAGAGTTAACGGCGACGGAGCCATCTGAGAGCAGCCTTGTTGTTGATTTCGCGGAATCGCCAATGGGCGAATCGGTGGCGGCAACAACGGCGACGCTTGTTGATGAGATGGACGCTGCGCGAACTTCCAACGAAACGGCAATTGACGCGCAGAGTTTTCGCGATAGTGAAGTGGCGACGGCGAATGCACCGGCGGTTGAACTGCGGCAGGAAACGCTCGCGGCCCCCGTTTTTGAAAATAAAGTCATCTCGACGCCGGCGACCGTGAATGTGGCCGACGAGCTGTATGCGGTTGAAAATGTGAAATCAGAAACTATCGCGCCGCCGACTGCGAGCGTAAATTTCGCAACGGAATCTCATATTTCGCCCGAAACGATAGCGACGGATGCAACGACGCAGGAAGCATCGCTGCTGGAAAACTATAATAATGGCCGCCCCACAACTTTGCGCGAACGGGTGGTTGGCTGGATGAGACGAACCTTCAATAAATTGATGGCGTTTATTGGCGCGGCGCCGGAAAGCGAATGAAGCGGACACGGGATCGCGAACAAAATTTTTCGCCGGCGGCGGACACGATGCGGTTGAATCGGTATCTGGCGCAAAGCGGGCTCGGCTCGCGGCGCGAGGTGGAAAAGCTGATCACGCGCGGCGAGGTGAAAATCAACGGGCAGCGCGTGCGCGAGCTGGCGACGCAGGTGGATTTGCGCCGCGACGACGTCGTCGTGCGCGGCGAAAGCGTGCGCCCGGTGACGGTGCCGACTTACATTATGCTCAACAAGCCCGCCGGTTATGTCACAACGGCGAAAGATGAAGCGGGACGGCGGACGGTTTTTGATCTGGTCAAGCAGCCGATGCGCGTTTTTCCCGTCGGTCGCCTCGATCAGGAGAGTGAAGGTTTGTTGTTATTGACGAATGACGGCGAATTGACGTACCGCCTGACGCATCCGCGCTTCAAAGTGTCGAAAGTTTATCGCGTGTTGCTCAATGAAGTTTTGCGCACCCCCGAGGTGCAGCGTTTTCGCGACGGCGTGATGATTGACGAAACGCATCGCGTGCGCGGCGAGCTGAGTTTTCCGAATTTGAAAGATCAGCGCCTCTGCGAAGTCACGATCTTTGAAGGGCGCAATCGGCAGGTGCGAAAAATGTTTGCGGCGCTCGGCTATCGCGTCAAAGCCCTGCAGCGCATTCAAATCGGGCCGCTGTTGCTGGGGAAACTGAAACTCGGGACGTGGCGGTATTTGACGGATAAAGAGATAAAGGTTTTGAAAGCAGCCGTGAAATTGATTGATGCGGAAATTTAGTCCATTTATTACCAACGGATGAAAAGCGGCCAACGGATTTAGAGAAAAGCTTTTATGGCGAAAGACATTTATCATGATCTCGTGAAAGAGTTGTTGATTAAGGAAAAGAAAAAATTGCCGTCGAGATTAAAAGTTTTGTCGGACTTTCTGTTATCGATGATTTGGAAAAGGCTCTTGGGCAATGGCGCCTCTACTCGCGTCTTCTGAAACACAAAGATCGTGATCGAATGCTTTTTCTGGCTGTAAGCAAAGATACGTTCTTTGAGGTATTTTCAGATGCCTTTGGTGAAATGATTAGAAGAGAAGAAGAGCTTAGTATTATTGTTTTTGATACGGAAAAAAAGGAGATCAGCGAATGGTTACGCGCGAAAAATTGATTGAAACCGTTAAAGCCGCCATTATTGATTACGCCAAAGACGAACCTTCATACGGCAAGGTCAAGATTGAAAAAATTTTTGATGATCATTTAGGGCATTACGAGCTGATGTATGCGGGATGGGATGCCGGCATGCGCTTGCACGGCAGCGTCGTTCATGTTGACATTATGAACGACAAGGCGTGGATTGAATATGACGGGACGCAATATGGCATTGCGCGCGAGCTCATTGATCGCGGCATACCGCGCGAACAGATCGTTCTGGCTTTTATGTCGGAAGAAAAGCGCCGCTATTCCGAATGTGCTGTAAATTGAATTTTGATTATTTGAAAATACCACGTCGTTGGCTCACCCGCGGACGCAGCGAACGACCGGCAGCAGGATGATGGATCGAGACCAATTAGCAGAAGACCTGACCTTGCGCGAACGACGACTGATTATTGCGCTGGACGGCCCGGCGGGCTCCGGCAAGAGCACGACGGCGCGGCTGGTGGCCAAACGCCTCGGCTACACGTATCTGGACACCGGCGCGTTTTATCGCGCGCTGACGCTCAAAGTTTTGGATGACGGCATTTCGCCGGAAGATGACGCCGGCATTTTGCAACTGGCGGAAGCCACGCAGATCGAATTGCAGCCGTATGAAGACAAAAACCGCATCTGGCTGGACGGCCGCGAGGTGACGAATCTGGTTCGTGAGCCGCGCGTGACCAACGCCGTCGCGCCGATTGCGGCGAATCCGAAAGTGCGCGCGATTATGGTGGAGAAACAGCGCGCGATTGGGCGCCACGGCGGCATCGTGATGGAAGGGCGTGATATCGGCACCGTCGTTTTTCCGGACGCCGATTTGAAAATTTTCATGCAGGCGTCGCTGGAGGCGCGGGCGCAGCGCCGGCAGGAAGAACTCGCGGCCATGGGCATTATCCGCGATTTCGAGACGCTTAAAGCCGAAATTGCCGAGCGCGATCAAAAAGATTCCAGCCGCAAACATGCGCCGCTGACGCGCGCCCAAGATGCTATTTTGCTCGACACCACGCAGATGACCATTGAGCAACAGGTTGACTTCATCGTGCTGGAGTTGGAGAAAAAAATGCAGTCACGCTAAAATTTTTTTGCTATCGCAACGAAGACCCCGCGTTTCCTTTTTTAAAAATACAAAAGGAAAAGCGCGGGGCTCGTGTTCTCGCGCAAGCCGCGCGAGAGCTTATAAATCAACCCCTGTAGGAGGTTTAACTTAACCATGTTTCAACCAGTTCAATTCACATCCGCAGAAGCGGAAACCAGCGTGGGTCATACCCCTCGGATCGGAGGTGATGCACTCGCAAAGAAGACCGGTTATGCCAACGGTAAGCTTGGCGCCGTCAGGGTCGTGCGCCTTGACGAGCTGAAAGAAGAGCGCGAATATTCCGATGAAGATCTGTCGACTTTTCGACGGCTCTACGAAGACACGCTCTCGGAATTTGTCGAAGGCCAGTTGGTCACCGGCAAAATTTCGGCGATCAACGAAAAGGAAGTGGCGATCGACATCGGTTTTAAGAGTGAAGGCGTGGTTGCACTCGACGAGTTTCCGGATCCCAAAGCCATCAAAATCGGCGACGACATCGAAGTGTTTCTCGACAATGTCGAAGACAAAGAGGGCCAGCTTGTGCTCTCCAAAAAGAAAGCCGATTTCGTGCGGGTGTGGGAGCGCGTGCTCAACGCCCACGCCACCGGCGAGATTATTGCGGGCAAGTGCACGCGCCGCATCAAAGGCGGCATCGTCGTGGATTTGCTGGGCATCGATGCGTTTCTGCCCGGCTCGCAGATCGACGTCAAGCCAATTCGCGATTTTGATCTCTTTATCGGCAAAATGATGGATTTCAAAGTCGTCAAAGTCAACGAGCTGCGCAAGAATATCGTGGTCTCGCATCGCGTGCTCGTGGAAGAGCTGATGTCCGAGCAGCGCCAGCGCATTCTCG
>Ga0247727_10019650_pt1 | contig 10445 bp, 12 predicted proteins | sample WisWelCaveWW1625_FD_202498 | JGI IMG/M metagenome (GOLD analysis project Ga0247727, IMG submission 202498) | Biofilm microbial communities from Wishing Well Cave, Virginia, United States - WW16-25 | ecosystem: Environmental > Aquatic > Deep subsurface > Groundwater > Cave microbial mat | place... | reverse complement strand
TCGCGCCCAGCTCTTCAGCCAGCCGGATGTTTTCCATCAAAACCACGTGATCTGCGGGTTCGATGCGCCCCGGCTCTTCGCGCGGCGTCTCGACATAGATCGCATACCAGTCCGAAGCCAGCCTGCCGGCAATCCGGCAGCCGGCGCGCAACAGCTTTTTCGCATTGCCGCGCGAGCTGATGCAGACCATCACCTTTTCGGGAATGACCGCCTGCTCCAGGCCGGCGCGAGCACGGTAATCGTGCGCCTTCGCGGCTTGATCTTCGGCGAGTTGCCGCAGCGCCAGTTCCCGCAGCGCCGAGAGATTGCCCTTGCGGAAAAAATTGTTGAGCGCCTGCTCGATCTTCTCGACGCTGTAGATTTTGCCTTGCCGCAGCCGCGTGCGCAGCGTGTCAACCGAGACATCCACATTGACCACCTCATCGGCGCGCCGCAGAAAATGATCGGGGATCGTCTCGCGCACCCGCACCCCGGTGGTGCGGGCAATCACGTCGTTGAGCGACTCGAGGTGCTGGATGTTGACGGCGGTGATCACCGAGATGCCCGCGTCGAGCAGCTCGATCACGTCTTCATACCGCTTGCGATTCTTCGAGCCAGGCACGTTGGTGTGCGCCAATTCATCCACAATGACCAGGGGGGCTGGCGGGCGAGCACGGCCTCCACGTCCATTTCTTGAAGCGTGACGCCGCGATACCCGATGCGCCGCAGGGGCACGCGCTCGAGGTCGCCGATCAAGGCTTCAGTCTCCACCCGCCCGTGAGGCTCAATCAAGGCGATCACAATATCCACGCCCTGACGTTTGAGCTGGTGCGCCTCTTCGAGCATCTGGTAGGTCTTACCGATGCCCGGCGCGGCGCCGATGTAGACGCGCAGCCGCGCCCGCTCGCTCTCCTTGAGTTTGGCGAGGAACGCTTCCGGAGATGGCCGTCTGTAGCCGTTGTCGGTCATAAAAATTATTTCGGCTTTCGCTCGTCGAGCGCGAGGTTGAGCAGCATCACATTTACGCGCGGCTCGCCCAGGAACCCGAGCGTCCGGCCTTCGGTGAATTCGGCGACAAGCCTTCGCACCTCATCTTCGCTCATCCCGCGTTCGCGCGCGACTCTCGGAATTTGAAACTCGGCCGCCGCGGGCGTGATGTGCGGATCGAGTCCCGAACCCGAGGTGGTCACCAGATCAACGGGCACGGGCTTGCCCGGGTTTTCCGCTTGCAGCTTTTCCACCTCGGCCTTGACGCGATCAATCAGCTTCTTATTCGTCGGACCAAGATTTGAGCCGGACGGAGCGCCAGCGTCGTAACCCGCCGCGCCTGCCGCAGACGGGCGCGGGCGGAAATAGCCGGGCGAAGAGAACGGTTGCCCGAACAGATTGCCCTTCGCTTCGGCCCAGTAACAAACCATTATGCCGGCGAAGAAGAGCACAGCCATTGCCGCAAAGACCGCCCAGCCGTGCTTCTGCGAGCCAGTCATCCGGCCGAGCGTGTAGGTCAGCCCCGCCGAGATGGCGAAGATCGCAAACATCTCCAGCAGATTCGTGAAAGGCGTCGGATTCTCGAACGGGTGCGCGCTGTTCGCGTTAAAAAAGCCGCCACCGTTCGTGCCCCACATTTTGATCGCTTCCTGCGAGGCGACCGGTCCCTGGGCGATCACTTGCTCGGTGACGGTCTCAGTCACGGTTTTGCCGTCGGCGTCCGTCTTTTCCACCTTCTGTGGGTCAACGAGCTTGGCGACCGTATAAGCCTTGAGGTTCTGCGGCACGCCGCCGGCGACCAGCAGCAGTGCGCCGATGAAGCAGAACGGCAGCAAGACCCAGAGGGCTGCCCGCGTCATGTCCACCCAGAAGTTGCCGAGCGTGTCACGCTCGAGCCGCGCGATGCCGCGGATGAAGGCGATGGCCAGCGCAATGCCGACCGCCGCCGAAATGAAGTTGTGATAAGCCAACCCCGCCATCTGCGTCAGGTAGCTCATCGTCACTTCGGGCACGTAGCTCTGCCAGTTGGTGTTGGTCGTGAACGAAGCTGCCGTGTTGAAGGCCGAACTCGGCTCAATGTTCGCGAGCTTCTGCGGGTTGAACGGCAGCCACGCCTGCATCCGCTGCAACAGGTAGAGCACGACCATCGAGACGACGCTGAACAGGAGCATCGCCACGGCGTACTCCGTCCAGCGCATTTCGCGCTCTTCGTCCACGCCGGTCAAGCGGTAGATCAGCCGCTCAATGGGCCGCAGCGCGGGATCGAGAACCGTCCGCTCGCGGTTGAATACTCGCGCCATGAAGACGCCCAGCGGTTTCGTGACCGCCAGGATCAGCGCGAAGAAGAACAGGATTTGTAACCAGCCATTGATCGTCAACTCAGAACTTTTCAGGTTTGAGCAGGGCGTAAGTCAGATAGAGCAGCAGCAGCGCGGAGACCGCGACGCCGATGATCGCTTCCCAACCCATCGTGAGTCCCTCCTACAGCCTCTCGCACCCGCGCACGTAAGCGAGCGAGAGCAGGAAAAATAGAATCGTCGCCGCCACGAAAATCAGATCGAGCATGATCGCCTCCGCTCGTTTGCTGTTTCAGCCGTTGGCTTTTTGAGCGCGCTGCTCGTACCAGTCCAGGCAGCATCCGCCGAAGATCAGCGACGGCATCGTGGCGCAAATGAAGATCGAGCCTGCGCTGTGCATCGCGCCGGCGCTTCCGGTCAGCCAGGAGGTGACGATCAGCAATACGCCGGTCAACGGCGCGACCGTGCCGCCCGCGAGTCCGACGATTCCGCCGCAGAGCAGCCAAAACCGCAAATTGTCTCCCGGCAAATCAACCTTCAGCGTGTCCCGAAAAGCGCCCGAGGTCACAGCCGCGATTTGTGTCGTAGATGGTTTCTCTGGTTTGTCCACGCTGAGATCGTAGGGGCGCGGGCATAAGGATGGCGTAAGGGGTTTATAAAAAGTTCGTAAAGGCGGGCTGGGCCATTTGCCCCAGTAGGACGTGAGTTCCTGCAACGACGGCGATGAGGGCGGGCAGCTCCACGTCCGAATGTCCAGGCGGTGGGGACAGGCTCCAGCTTCGAAGCAGGGCGCTGGAATTCCTCCTTAGGCAGGGCGGCGAGAAGCCGGTTGCTGATTGGAATGCGACGATTGTTCAGCTACTTGGTCATTATCGTCGGCCACCCCGCATCAACTCGGGCTGCGGAGCAATTCCGGCAGATTCACAGTAGTGCTCCTGAGCTGATCAGGCGTTGGCATCCGATCATCTCGCATCAATCCTTCGACGGCGGCCATCTCCCGGTCGCGGTTCATGCCGGCGACTGCCAGAACGCGGTTCCCCTTGACGTAGAAGGCGAGGAAATTCTGCGCGGACACGTCGCCCTGGAAAATGATTTCGTCCCATTTTTCGGCGTGACCGACATACAAGAGTCCGGCGTCGAACTGCCGCGTCCAGAAGAAGGGCACAGAGTTGTATGAGACTGCCTTCCCCGCCATATTGTGCGCTGCGATGCGCCCCTGTTGCAGCGCCGTGCGCCAGTGTTCAATGCGCTGGCGCTCGCCCGTCAACGCAGAAGGGAAGTTCGCGATGTCTCCGGCGGCGTACAGACCAGCGGCGGCGCGCAGGTGTTCATCAACCATCACGCCGCCATCATTGGAAAGCCCGACTCCCTTGAGAAAGTCCGTCGCCGGTTTGACGCCGACGCCGACGACCACCAAGTCAGCTTCCAGTCGCTCACCGTTTTCAAGCACGCACGCTTCGACTTTGCCCGCGCCTTCAAATCGCGCCACACTCGCGCCGAGTTTGAACTTCACGCCGTGACTTTCGTGCAAACGCTGAAAGAGCGCGCCGATTTCCGCCCCGAGAGTCCTTTGAAACGGAACTGCATCGGGGGCGACGACCGTGATCGAACACTTGCGCTCGGTTAAGCTGCTCGCCGCCTCCATGCCGATGAAACTCGCGCCGATGATGATCGCGCGCGACGACTCTGCGGCGGCTTCGATGATTGCCTCCGCATCCGCGTAGCTGCGGAGCAGGAAGACGTTCGCTAAATCGTCCGGCTGAAACGGAAGCTTGCGCGGAGCGCCGCCGGTCGCCACCAACAGCGCATCGTAAGTGAGCGAGTCCCCATCGCTGAACGTGACCGCGCAGGTCACGGCATCAATGCGCGTCACCTTTTTGCCGCGCCTGACTTCAATGTCGTGATCAGTGAAGAACTCGTCCGGGCGGAGCGGCATCCATTCCGGCTCGGCGTGTCCTTGCAGGTAGTCTTTGCTCAGATTTGGGCGGTCATAAGGCAAGCGGTCTTCGCGCGTGATCATCAGGACGCGGCCTTGAAATCCGTCCTCGCGCAACGTTTGCGCCGCCATGTAGCCGGCCGCCCCGCCGCCCAGGATGACGAATGTGCGTTCATCCTGCCCCACATCGCGCCTGGCCATCGGCGGCGTGCGACGGTCTGCCGCTCCATCAGGCAGGGCGACGATGACGCGCTCGCCTTCGATCCTGACTTCGTAACGAGGCAACGCATCGAACGCGGGAGGCTCAAGCAGATCGCCCGTCGTCACGTCGAAACTGGCGTGATGCCAGGGACAGATGATGCGCTTGCCACATAACGCGCCTTCGACGAGCGGCGCGCCGTAATGCGGGCACGTCGCGCCGACGGCGTGAAAGCGCCCACCCACGCGCGCCAGCAGAACTTTCGTCTCGCCCACCGAACACGCTTTCATCTCGCCATCTTTCAAATCGTCAACTTTCGCCAGTTCTATTTCACGCATAAATGAGATGTCCCATCCTTTCTTTCTTCGTTTTTAGGTAGCCGGAAAAAGATTCGTGCGGTTCAACGTCCAGTTGCGCCCGCTCGACGATCTCCAGGCCCGCATCCTCCAGCGCGCGCAGTTTTTCGGGATTGTTCGACATCACGCGCAGGCGGCGCAGCCCCAAGTCGAGCAATATTTCCGCACACTGTTCGTAAGTCCGCAAGTCAACGCCCAGGCCGAGTAGTTCGTTGGCTTCGATGGTGTCGGCGCCCGCGTCCTGCAAAGCGTAAGCGCGAATCTTGTTGATGATGCCGATGCCGCGCCCCTCCTGCTGCTGGTAAACGACCACGCCACACTTTTCAGTCGCAATCAGGCGCAGGGCGGCGTGAAGCTGCCGCCCGCAATCGTATTTGACCGAGCCGAAGACGTCGCCCGTCAGGCACTGCGAGTGAATGCGCGCGAGCGTCGTGCGCTCCGCCCGCAATTCGCCGCGCGCGAGCGCGACGAACTCTTCATCCGACGTGAGCGAGCGATAGCCGATGATGCGGAACTCGCCGTATTCGGTCGGCAGGCGCGCCGTGGCGACTCGCTCAATCGTCTTTACCGGCGCGCGGTGCAGACGGTTGACGGCCGTCCGCACCGCGCGAGGCGAGGAGCGGGAGATGTCGCTCACCCGGAGCCGGATTCGCCTTTTGCCTCTTCTCCTCTTCAACATCTCCCACCCTCAATCCAAATATTCCTGGCTCAACCGGCCCAACGCCAGCGCGCCCAGAGCCAGACCCAGATCGCGCAGCGCGACGTCGAAGTAGCCGGGAATCAGCAGCAGGTTAATGATGATCAGGAACAGCCACGCCGAGACGACGTAGGCGAAGACGCGCGGCTTAAACCAGACACCGAGTCCGGCGATGACTTCGATCACGCCGACCAGGTACATCAGCGAATGCCCGTGACCGCCAACCATGTGGTTGACGAACGAAGGCAGGTATTGATCCCAGTTCACGAGTAAACCAAAGAACTTGTCCAGCCCCGCCACAATCGGCGCGACGGTGAAACCAAAGTGAAGAATCCGGTAAGCCTGATCGCTGGGATTGCCGATTTTTGCCTCCGCTCCCGCGAGCGGCGATGAGCTTGTCTCGATGTTTAATGCCTGCATTTTCATACCCTCCTTCAAGGTTCAAGAATCGAATAGTTGATACGCGCCAAGCGCGATTCGCCTCAAGCATACGCCCTTTCAGCAATAAGTCAAGTGCTTTTTTGACTTATTGTGTTTTTTCCTGAAAACCGTTATACTGCCGGTCAGGAGGTGAGGCATGAAGGAGACCAAACTGGGCGAGCGTTTCTTCGAGAGCACGCGCGGGCGGATTGTGAGCCTGCTGCGCGGCCAGACCCACACCGTCAACGAACTGGCTGAAGAACTGGAGATGACGGATAACGCCGTGCGGGCGCATCTGGCGACGCTCGAGCGCGACGGCCTGATCAGGCAGAGCGGTGTCCAGCGCGGACATCGCAAGCCCCATTTCGCCTACGAGCTGACGCCCGAAGCGGAATATCTCTTCCCGAAATCTTACGATGCGCTGCTCAACGTGTTGTTGAGCGTGCTGAAGGAGAGGCTGGCGCCGGACGAACTGGCGGATGTCTTACAGGAAGTCGGGCGCAGAGCGGCTGTAGATACGCGCAAAGCGGCCGCTGATACGATGACCATTCTCGCCAAGGGTTCCGATCTTTCAGCCAAAGCCGAAAAGGCGGTGGAAGTGTTGGAAGCGTTAGGCGGCGCGCCGCGACTCGAAAAGGAGGGGGACAAAATCATCATCCAAAGCGCGAGTTGCCCGTTCGCCACCGCCATTGAAGCGCACCCGGAAGTTTGCCGCGTGGCGGAAACGCTCGTCGCGCAGATCACTGGCGGGCGCGTCCGCGAAAGGTGCAATAAAACTGATGTTCCGCCGCGCTGTTTGTTTGAAATCACGGAGAAGAGAAAGCGGCAAGGTTGATGCTCCCCCCAGCAGTGTGGACGCTTCCGTACCGCTTTCTTCACCGTGATAAATATATTTTGCACCCACTGTGAATTCATCGGCGCCTCCGCCTCTTCAGCGTCCAAGCCATCAATGCCTGTCCGTCAATCCGCGCAATCACTGCCCCACCCGCTGCGCACAAGCAACGCTATGCCCATCTCCGTCGGCTACGGGCCGGGGTTGAAGCGATAGCCGACCCAAGGCTCGGTGAGGATGTATCGCGGTTTGGCGGGATCCGGCTCGATCTTCTTGCGCAGTTGGCCGATGAAGACGCGCAGGTATTCGGTCTGTTCGACGTAATCGCCGCCCCAGATGGCGCCGAGCAGCGCACGGTGGGTGAGGACTTTGTTCGGATGGCGGATGAGATGGACGAGCAGTTCGTATTCTTTCGGCGTCAGATGCAGCTCTTGGCCTCGAGCTTTGACTACGCGCGCTTCGAGGTCAACCTGGAAGTCGCCGGTCTGTAGAACCTTGACCTGGCTGTCGGCGACGACAGGGGCGCGGCGCAGCGCGGCGCGGACGCGAGCGAGCAGTTCGTCAATGCCGAACGACTTGGTCACGTAATCGTCCGCGCCGGCGTCGAGCGCCTCGACCTTCATCCGCTCCTCGCCTTTGACCGAAAGCACGATGATCGGCACGAGCGATGCGGCGCGAATGCGGCGGCACAATTCCAACCCGCCCATGTTCGGCATTGAAAGGTCGGTGATGACCAGGTCCGGCGTCCACACGCTGAATGTGGCGACGGCCTCTTCACCGTCGCCCGCGACCTGCACTTCGTAACCGCGCGCAGAGAGGCTCCGGCGCAGGACGCGCGCGATCTGCGGCTCGTCATCAACGACCAGAATTCGCTGTGGTTGATTCATCGCTCTTCAAACCTTCGTCGGTCTCTTCATCGCCGATCGGCACTGTGAACGCGACGCGCGTCCCGCCGCCCGCAGCATCCTCCACCCAGATGTTCCCGCCGTGCGCTTCGATGATGCCACGCGCGATGGCCAATCCCATTCCCAATCCCTTCGGACGCTCCAGACTCGCCGCGCCTTCGTCGGTCGCGCGGAAGAATTTGTCGAAGACGCGCTCGCGCAACTGCGCCGGCACGCCGCGACCTTCGTCTTCCACCGCCAGCAGGATCATCTCGTTCTCCGCACGGCGGGCGATGATCTTGATGCGCGAGCCGGAGGGAGAATACTTCGCCGCGTTGTCAATCAGCGAATACAGAACCTCAGCCAGCAATCCGGCGTCAACCCGCGCGGCGGGCAGCTCGTTTTCAAGCTCGACTTCCAGCCGGTGGTCGCGCGTCAGCGCATCGGCGCGCGCGCGAGCCTGCGCCACGATCTCTTCCATTGAGCTCCAGCGGCGACGCAGACTCATCGCGCCCGCTTCGATGCGCGCCAGCTCGACCATGTTCTCGACGAAGCGGTTGAGCCGGTCGGTCTCTTCGTTGATGACTTCGAGGAATTCGCGGCGCGCCTCGCCGTCGAGCGCCACCCGCTCGTCGCCGTCAACCTCGTCCAGCAAGGTCGTCGCTGAGGCCTTGATCGAGGTGAGCGGCGTCCGCAGGTCGTGCGTGACGGCGTCGAGCAGGGCCGATTTCAACCGTTCGCTCTGCTCGAAAATCTCCGCCTGCTTCGCGCGTTCGGAGGTGATTTGATATTCGCGGTACAGACGCTCGATCTCGCGCCTGCCCGCTTCGGCTTCTTCGGCGCGGCGTTTGGCGTGCGCGGACAATTGACCGGCAGTCACGGCGGTGATGAGAAACGCCGCCAGCGCAATCCAGTTCTGCGGGTTGGCGATGTTGAAAGTGTGGACCGGAGGCAGAAAGAAGAAATTGAAACAGAGCACGCCCAGCACCGAAGCGAACAACGCCGGACGGCTGCCCCAGCCCGTTGCCGCAAACAGCACGACCAGCAGCAGCGCCAACGCCACAGTCGTCGAACTCAGCCGCTGGTGAAACGGCGCCAGCACGGCGGTGGCGGCGGCAACGCCGAGCGCCGCAAACAGGTAGCCGTTGACCGCCAGCACAGAGTTTTTCACAGGATTGCTTTTCATGCCTTGATACGCCGGCTTCGCGAGCCGCGATGAACACTTGTAACGCGAGTTACAGACAAACGGCAAGCCGCGCGGTAGAGTGCGCGGCAGAAATATAAATCGAGGAGCAATCGAGCATGAAATTTTTGATCGCCGTTTTGACGCTTCTGTGCGCCGCTCTGATCTTCGCCGTCTTCGCGTCGCGCCGAGAAGGCTCTCCCTCAACCACCAGCGCCGCCGCCACGCTCGAACCGTTCGATGGCAAGCGCGCGCTGGTCATCGTCGAGCTGTTCACCTCCGAAGGCTGTTCGAGTTGCCCACCTGCCGATCGCGTACTGGCGCAGTTGCAGCAGAGCCAGCCCGTCGCAGGCGCGGAAGTGATTGCGCTCGGCGAGCACGTTGATTACTGGAATTACATCGGCTGGGCCGATCCGTTTTCGTCTCCGGCTTACGGCGCGCGGCAGGAGGCTTACGCCAATGCGTTGGGGCGCGATGGCATTTACACACCACAGATGGTCGTTGACGGCCAGATCGAATTCGTCGGTAGCAATTTGAATAAAGCGCGTGAGGCGATTGCGAAGGCGGCGCGAGCGTCGAAAGCCGACGTGCAGATCACAGCCAGAGCGGGTGCTGGTAAAGACAGCCTCGCTATTCGACTCAGCGTGAGCGTCACGAACGTTCCGCAAATCAATCGGGGTGACGTGGCGGAGGCAATCCTGGCCATCACCGAAGACAACCTCTCATCGAACGTTTCGCGGGGAGAGAACGTCGGGCGCAAACTCGCCCACAGCGGGGTCGTCCGTGAGCTTCGCGCGCTCGGCGGAATTGACGCCGCGACAAATTCATTTGCGGGTGAGACTACGGTCGTGATCGCCGATGGATGGAAGCGCGAAGACCTGCGCGCTGTCGTACTCGTCCAGGAGCGCGCTCATCGCCGAGTGCTTGGAGCGGCTGCTCTGCAATTGGCGAAATGAGCCTCAGCTCGATTGCGGCCTCTCAATCGGGGTTTCGACCTTCTCTTCGAGCCTGGCGGTCGTATGTTCGGTCACGCTGGCCGCCATTTCCAGGTCAGGCTCAGACAGCATCTTGGCAGTCTCTTGCGCCGGCGCCGGAGGCTGCGGTTGAGTTGATCGAGTTGAGACCGACTTCTTCCGCTGCGATTCCAGATAGCCCAAAAACGCAAACAAGACCATCGCAGCGAGAACCATCAATATTATGCTGCCCTTGAAGACCGAGCCTTCCTCAATCATCACCTTGACTATGATCGCCCAGAGCATCAGACCGCCGAGAATGCTGCCCAACGCGAAAAGCGCGCGGATGCTCCATTTCTCGATCTTACTCAGCCGGTCGTCAGGCGGACTGGCATTGGCCTCGTTGGTTCGCCCCGGCGCGTCCGCCGACTCTTCGGCAATCAACTGCGCGACCTTCTCCAAACCGAACCCGCAGGCGCGGCAGAATTTCTGACCTGATGAAGCTTCGGTTCCGCAATTCGGGCAATGCATAATCGCCTCCTGTAAACCCGTCGTCAGACTGAAATACGCGCTGATGGTAACTTGAGTTCAGGCTCGTTATCAGAATACTGTCACGGTGCTTACAGACAACGCTGCCCCATTCGCGTAAAAGAGAGTATCATCCGCCGTCACAAAAGGAGATTTCGGCGTGACTCAAACAAAAAACACGAAGGCGCTGTTG
>Ga0247727_10019649_pt1 | contig 10446 bp, 9 predicted proteins | sample WisWelCaveWW1625_FD_202498 | JGI IMG/M metagenome (GOLD analysis project Ga0247727, IMG submission 202498) | Biofilm microbial communities from Wishing Well Cave, Virginia, United States - WW16-25 | ecosystem: Environmental > Aquatic > Deep subsurface > Groundwater > Cave microbial mat | place... | reverse complement strand
AATGTCCATGTGTTATCTCTGTTCCTATGGTAGTTTTTCAGTGAGAACTAATTAGACGTTGTGTACTACAACCTTGTTCGGAACAAATTGATGTTGTCCGATGCCAACAATCCCGAGTCACGGAGAGTGCGAGAGAAACTCACAATCTCACTCACGTTCGTGGTTTGCATATCCTTGCTTGCTTGTGATACTGGCGGCCAGGCGCTGCCTCAGCAGCAAAGTCGGGCGTATTCGAAGAACACATCTGACGCGCCAGCCTCACTTCCTCACGACTTTCACCGCGGCGTCAATCACGCCCATATTCACCGACGAGGACATGGATATGGCTCGCCGGTCTCAGCCTCCGAACTCGACTCCCTCCGGACACTTGGCGTGACTTGGATTGCCTTAACACCATTCGGCTACCAAAGAGGAACAACAGGTGATGAGATCGTCGGCTTCCCTGGAAACGAGGGACCTAGCGAATTTTTCTCGAGGACCGATCCCACACTTACGGATGATGACCTTCTGAAGGAGATCTCCAATGCTCACTCTCGTGATATGCGTGTCACACTCAAACCACACATCTGGTCCCATGACTTCTGGGACGGAAATGAATGGCATGGATCAATTCGGCAAACATCGCGGGAGGCTCATCTTCGCTGGTGGAAAAGTTATCGAGCATTTGCCCTGCATTATGCACGCGTCGCAACGGAGACTGGCGCGGATATGTACTGTCTTGGAACGGAGCTGGTTGAACTCTCCACCCGGTATCCTGAAGAGTGGCGAGAACTTATCAGAGACGTTCGGAAGGTGTACACCGGCCTGCTCACATACGCAGCGCATTGGGAGCGGGAATTCGACCACATATCGTTCTGGGACTCACTCGATTACATCGGAATAAATGCATATTTCCCTCTGGACACCGCCGGCGATGAGGAGGGTGTAGAACACATTGCCGCTGCCTGGAAGCTACATCGGCAGCGGATTGCAAAAATTGCCGAGCGCTTTCAACGGCCCGTTCTTTTCCTCGAAGCGGGATATCGGCCGATCAAAGGGGCTCACAAGAGGCCATGGCTCTACAAAGGGAGATCGTTTGACGCCGATGCGCAGGCTCGAGCATATGAAGCTCTGTTTCAGGCGTTCAAGAACGCATCATGGTGGAAGGGAATATATATTTGGAAAACATTCACTGACCCTCAGTTGAAATATGAACGAAAGGGCGGATTCTCATTCCGTGGATATCCCGCGGAAAACGTGCTCCGGAAGTGGTACGGGGCGGGTCATGAATTCGGTAACGACTCCTCGGCATCACAAAGGAGGAAGCTTGAAGAACAGCTTCACTCACAGCGTCGACGACGAAGGAATTGACTTTGCAGAAACTTTTCAATGACTAACCCCTCGTGGGCTTATTTTTCCTCGAGCACGCTGTGGTACGTAATTGCAGCAAGTGCCCCGCCGGTAATCGGACCCACCCAATACAGCCATAGATGGTCAAGCCCACCTCCGAAGATCGCCGGCCCAAGATGTCGTGCCGGATTCATGGCTGCCCCCGTGACCGGTCCACCAACCAAAATATCCAGCGCGACGGTGAGCCCGATGAACAATCCTCCGACTTTGGGCGCGCGTGCGTCCATCGCGGTGCCAAACACCACAAACACGAGGAAGAATGTCAACACGATCTCTGCGACCAGTCCTTGACCGATGGTGACGTCTTTGCCGAGTGCAGGAGTACCCATCCCCACTGCGCTGAGCGTGTTCACGGGAACGACGAGTGTGATTACAAACGCAGCAATAATTCCACCCAGACACTGGGCAATGATGTAGCCAATGGCATTTGCTCCACTTATTTTCTTCCCAAGAAGAGCCCCGATGGTGACTGCCGGATTCAGGTGTCCGCCGCTCACCGCACCGGTTGCACTCACCATGACCGCAATGGTAAGTCCGTGCGCCAATGCGATGCCGACGAGCCCCGATGTTCCTCCCATGACGTGATCTGCCGCGATCGCGCCCACACCCACAAAGATCAGTGCAAACGTCCCGATACATTCAGCCACAAGCGCCTTGCTATTCATGAGACCTCCTGTCACTTGTTGATTGTTGAGCGGTGCCTTGGTGTTTGATGAGCGTTTTCAAGTTTTCAATATCCTTGTAGACCGTGGTCAATTTTGACGCGTCTCTTTCCAGTTCCGTATATCTTTCCAGGCTCAGCAGCGCTTCAGGATATCGACCCATGATATACAGCGTCAGTCCTTTGTTCAAGTGTCCCGCAGCGAAGCGGGGATTGATCTCAATTGCCTGTTGGAATGCTTTTAGGGCTGACTCCCAGTCGCGCCGACTTACATACGCCGTCCCCTTGCTGAAATGGGAGATCGCCTGCCGAGGATTACGTGCATACCCCGCTTCATATTCAGCAAGCGCAGCAGGAATATTGCCTGTTGCAAGGTGCGCATTTCCAATGTTATTGTGGATGTGAAAGGAGTCCCTGTAACGCAGCGACTCCTTAAACGCCCGCATCGCATTCTCATATTGTTTCGCCTCGAAATACATCAATCCAACATATTCGTATTCGGTCGAAAATTCGTCCGGAATGTCATAATTTAGAACCGTCGACAGCAGGAGGGCAAGCGTCAACACGGCTCCGGCAATGACCAGTTCCTTTAGTCGCTTGTTTTTCCACAGGCCGAAGAGGTACGCCACCGCTTCTCCTGCAAAGAGGATGAGAAACGGCATGACTGACAAACGGAACCGGTCCGTAACAAAGAAGAAAATGACGGCCGCACCTTGTGCAGCGAGGGATCCATAGAGCAGGAACAGCGCCTTCCGGCGTTTCCAGGAAACGTAGCATCCCAAAACACCAAGCGGACCAACGATCAGGAACGACGGAACATAGGACAACAGTGGTATCGACGTTGCACCGATGAAGTGATAGTTGTAGCCTAACTGGCTGATTTCTTTATGATGAAACAACAGCAGCAACTTTCTGAAGAGAAGGTTCAGGAAACGTACCGGCTCACTGGAAATAAACTCAACAGCTTTGCCGAAATAGTATGAGGATACCTCTGAATGCTGAAGCGACCTGTTCAGAACTGTTTCTGCATACACCCGTCCGTCCGGATCGTTCGCAAGATCAAGCTGGTCTACGTTGTAATAGACACCCACTGCATGAGCATTATTCCCCAGATAGAAATTCAGTCCTCCGTTCGATGTAATGAAGATAAGTTCCCCGGAGACAGTGTAGTTGCGGATCGTGACAGGAGCAACAACGAGAACGACCCCGATCAGGACGGCGGCAGATCGCAACAGCTTTTCCTTTGCCGGCCACTGGTGATACAAAACAATCCAACCAACCGCAACAGCAACCATCAGAAGATCTGTCGGTCGACAGAGGCTCGAGAGACCAAGCGCAAGTCCTGACACAAGCCACCACCACATCGTTCTTCGCTCGGCCGCAATGAGAAGGAACAGCACCGATAATGACAGAAAGAATACCTTCACTGTTTCGACAAGGATCAGGTTGTTGCTGAGAATAAAAGGTCCATATACGCTCGTGATCAATCCCGCAGCAAACCCCGCTTTTCGTGAAAACAGCCGCTCACCGATCAGATACACAACGAGAACGGTCACAACACCAGCCAGAGCCTGCAAAAGGCGAGCAGCAAACAGACTTTCTCCAAAGATGGAATAGACAATCGCAAGGAAATACGAATAGAGAGGTGTCATGAAGAACGGATCCGGTCCCACCCAGTCATTTGTGGTGACAATTCTCCGCGCCCACTGGTTATAGGTTGCGGAGTCCGACCAGATGCTGATCCAGTAAAACGTGTTGTAGAAGAGACCCATGAAGAGCGCACGCACACTGCTCGCTACGATTACGAGAACAAGAATTTGCGTGTTCCTGTTTTCGAGGATTCCGTTGGTCTTCGAATTGGGTTTCGTCATTGAGGGAGAGCACTACGGAGATCGGAGTTGACGACACACCAAACATACTAACAAGAGAATTGTGAAGCAAGCAGGCTGAATTGATTTTCGAAGTTGCTTCTCGTACTTTACATTCATCGCGTCTTGACGCCACCGCATCCTCATTATGCTATGTCCGCGACGTTCTCATTGGCCGAACCCATCCCATCGTCAGAGCGTGGTTTGAGCGACGGTTTGGCACACCCAGTCCGCCGCAGAGCCAGGGGTGGCCGAGTATTGCTTCAAGCAACACGGCGCCTCCTTCTTCAGCGATATTCGTGCTGGAACGAAGCTCTCGCTCCATGCGCTCAACAATGGGATCGCAGAACTCTTTTGGGGAGGAGTTGATACCAATGATGTCTTCATGGAACTGTTGGGGATTAAGCGACTGCCGCGTTCGACCACCGATGCACCCCTGGAACGGATCGAAATCCTCAATCCTCAGCATAACCCATACAGGACGAGGATTATGCGGGGCTCGCCGAGCCTTGAAGCAAGTGCCAGGGTGGAGCGGAAGGTGGTCGCTGGTCCAAAGTGATTGCATACCCTGTCCCATCAACCAGAATACCGTTATTGCGGTATGGTACTATGTCGGCTGGGCGCGTATATTGACATCGACCTTCAGCAAGAAGCAACAGAGATGGGGACAATCTCACTCAGCAGATGCCATGAAAATCAAATATCGCTTTGCCGAGCTTTCTCCAATGGAACAAGAGTTTTGGCAGATTGTTCTGCTCGAAGAAATCGAAATGCAGACGTGGTACGTTATTACCTACAGCCATATGTTAAGTGAGGAGCTATTCCTCACTGTGCAATAAGAGACCTCCCTAGAACTTGATAGCCTCCTCAGGTGGGAAGGAGGCTTTTCAAGCCCGCTGCGTTTGGACAAAAAGCCGAGTTTATTTTTTATCAATCCAATCAGGAACACCTCTCCAAAGACTGATATCTTCTTTCAACGCCGCAATTTTCACATTGACCAGCACCTCCAACTCTTCCGCCAGAAACTTTCCATTTATTCTACATCAGGCCGACCTTGCAGAAAATACTTTGGACGACTCCCCCACACGGTGGTAAGTCGTTCGGATTTCTTGAGACCCGCTGTTGGTTACAGTGCAGTTGACTTTGTCGCAGCATTAGGTTAGATTCTTCTGTTTTCCCGCCTCCCTTGACCGCACAGAGTACGTATGTTCTTCTCAGAAGAAGCTACACGACGGACTACCGCACCTACCATCGAATCTGGAACCTACCACTGTAGGCCTTTCGAAGAGCTCGCCCACATTCGTGGAAGGGGATCCATTGTGTTTCACCTTCTGTTGTTCCTCTCGCTCACTCTGCAGGCCAACCTCATGGCACAGATCAGGCAACATAAGTTTGGGCGGATCACTGTCGAAGATGGCCTGTCGAGCTTCAGGGTATACGACGTTGCGCAAGACGGAAAAGGATTTCTCTGGATCGCGACACTGGATGGCTTAGACAGGTATGATGGCTACACCTTTAAGGTATATCGACACGACGATCGTGATTCAACCTCTCTCTCTCATAATATGATCACACGTCTCTATGTAGATCGATCAGGCACTCTCTGGGCAGGAACGTTTGATGGCGGACTGAACAGGTTCAATCCTATAACAGAGCAGTTTATCCACTATCTTAACGATCCTGCTGACTCCCTAAGCATCAGTGGTGGCCAAATAACCTCAATCTATGAGGACAATTCGGCCACGCTCTGGATCGGCACCCATGGAAAAGGTCTCAATAAGCTTGTCCGCTCGTCCGCGGGCATCTCCGTGAGTGATTCAGGCCATCCGCAGTCGGGGAACAACGAATCCACTAAAGAACGAGTAACGTTTGTCCGTTATCGGCATGATAACGCAAACCCTAATGGTCTAAGCGATGACAGAGTAAACGCGATCGTGGAAGATAATTCGGGTACGCTTTGGGTGGGGACTGATGAGGGGCTTAGCGCCCTTGATAGGAAAAAGGAAATCTTTACACATTACAAACACAGACGGAATGATCCCCACAGCCTTAGTAACAACTTTGTCAAGGCAATCCACCAAGACATGCGAGGAACACTATGGATGGCCACGCAAGGCGGTGGACTGAACAGATTTGATCGGACAACCGGTCAATTTACACATTACCGTCATGAAAGCAACAATCCAACAAGCATCAGCAGCGATGACATAAGTTCCATCTACGAAGATGGTTCCGGGTCCCTCTGGATCGGAACATTCGATAAAGGATTGGATAAGTTTGACAGACGAACGGGCCATTTCACTCACTATCGGAATGACCCCACTAATCCGAGCAGCTTGGTTTATGACCTTGTCCGGGCAATCCGTGGAGATAAGTCAGGATTGATCTGGATTGTAACTGATCGGGGGTTAAGCAAAATGAATCGAAGAACCGATCAATTCATCCATTACAGACATGATTCAGACATTCTTGCTCCTCAGTCTGTCAGTGCACTTCATGAATCCGCAGGCACGCTATGGATCGGTACCGAGGCGGGGCTCAAGAAGATCAACACCAAGACTGGCACGCTTACACATTATAGGCATGATCCCAGAGTCCCAACCAGTTTGAGCAGTGATGACATCAGCGTAATTCTCGAAGACAAATCAGGCATCCTCTGGATTGGCAACTTTCAAGGAATCCTGGATATGCTCGATAAAAAAACGGATCGATTTGTTCACTACACGTGGGATTCGAAGGATCTAAGTGGTTATATTGTCACAATCTGTGAAGGCAGATCTGGGATCCTCTGGATAGGAACAGCGAGGGATGGGCTAGTCCGATTTGATACTCGAAAGAAGCAGTTTGACAGTTTCAAGAATGACCCGGAAGATCCACACAGCTTAAGCAACAACACGGTTTCTGCAATCCTGGAAGATAGATCATATACGCTCTGGCTTGGGACTGAAGGAGGCGGACTCAACAGATTTGATCAAGCGAAAGGGAAATTTAGACCCTACAGACATGATCCCTCAAACCCCAACAGCCTGAGCCATGATCGGGTGTATGCACTGTGTGAGGACAGAAGCGGTAGACTGTGGGCAGCAACAGGGAATGGACTAAACCTGTTTGACCGAGAAAGGGAGTCGTTCAAACGTTTCATCGGCGCGGATAGCATGGCCACAGGAAACATAATAAGCATCATTGAGGACGATAATGGCCATCTCTGGCTCAGCACACTTCAAAATGGCATCTTTCGATTTGAACCTGGGACTGAGACATTTCAAAACTATGATGTAAATGATGGTCTTCAGAGTAACCAATTCTGGTATGCCGCCTTTAAGAGAAAGAATGGTGAAATTCTTTTTGGAGGTGAGAACGGGTTTAATGTGTTTCATCCCGACAGCATCCGGGACAACACATTTCAGCCGCCAGTCGTCTTAACAGCATTCAGAATATTCGATAAACCTCTTCAAACAGATACATCACTATCGGAAATCAAAGAGATACGCCTCGCATATGATCAGAACTTTTTCACGTTTGAATTTGCGGCTCTTGATTTCACTTTGCCAGGAAAGAACCAATATGCTTACAAATTAGAGAGGTTGGACAAAGATTGGGTTTTACCTCAGAATCGTGGATTTGGGGTCTACACCGATGTTGATCCCGGCGAATACGCATTGAGAATAAGGGGATCAAACAACGACGGCATCTGGAATGACGCAGGGTTGTCTATTCCCCTCATCATCACACCCCCGTTCTGGGCAACGTGGTGGTTCAGGGGTCTAATGGCCGCAGTGCTCGTAGGCCTGCTCGCAGCAGCGTATAACTACCGTGTGACTAATCTTCTCAAGATTGAACGGATGAGATTACGGATCGCAAGCGATCTTCACGATGACATCGGCAGCAGCCTTGGCAGCATCGCCCTGATAAGTGATATGATACACAGGCGCGCTCAATTGGGAGAGACCGAGAGTAAACAGCTCTCAGAAATTACAAGAAGTGCCCGGCACACTGCAGAGGCGTTACGGGATATCGTCTGGGTCATCAATCCCGAGCATGACAAGGTTGATAATCTGGTTCTCAGAATGAAAGATGCCGCTGGCACCATGCTGAGGAACATAGAGTATTCCTTCCATTGTGACAGCGAAAAGGTAGGAGAAGTGCTGGACATGGAGTTCAGGCGGAACATTCTTCTGATTTACAAGGAAATCTTGCATAACATTCTGAAGCATGCCAATGCCAGCCGGGTAGATATTGTGCTCCAGGAGGAACATGAGAACCTTACACTGACAATAACAGACAACGGGGTTGGATTTGATCCATCGGTAGCCCACAAAGGAAATGGGCTGAAAAACCTTCAATATCGAGCTGGGAAATTAGCCGGCCAACTCGAGATAAAAAGTTCACCCGGAAAGGGAGCCTCTTTCGGTCTCACTGCAAAAATACCGTGAACACGGTATTGAATAACCGTCCACATTCGCCTATCCTGCAGGTACTCTCTTTGACATGTGTTCTCCACCCCGCAGGTTTGCATACGTGAGAAACGATAATCCCACGTGCCCACTCATCATATCAAGGAGGGAATCGTCATGAAACGCGCAGAGCTTATCGCCGTCTGCTTGATTGCTTCTTGCGTCACGTTGTCACTCGTCTCTTGTCACAGGGTACCTCCTGGCAAGGGCGTGGTGAATTGTTACGTAACATATATTTCTTGCACAGTGGACACCCCTATTACGGTGGCAGTTTTCAGCGATGAAGACACACGTCCCGTAGCATGCAAGCCCCCATATGGCTGTGCCGTCAGCGTAGTAACTGATACCGGAACGCACTCTGTGGCAGTGATTTCCGAAGGAGCCAGCAGAGACACTTTTTATTATAATGGAGACTGTTACGTAGTTCAGATCGCTAACGACACTAAAAACCGCAAAGAAATAAACGTCACTCACGAGAAGGCAACATCAATATACTTCTTTGTAAATCCTAGGCGATAGGAAAAAATTGCGAATCCTGTGCTAGAACGTAGAAGGTCAGCGCAGGAGCTGGAGTTTGAGAATACTACGAAGGAGAGGTCAATGCCTCCACGTCACGCCAATCTAGCGTCGCACTCCGATCCTGACCAGATCAGTCTCTGGATCGTTGAAGACGATGAGTTGTTCAGGAACACCATCTCGGGCCTGGTAAACCAGACCCGGGAAATGCGCTGTGAACGTGCGTTTTCTTCATGCGAGGAAATCCTGAAGGTCCTCGAGAAAGAATACGCCCCCGAGGTGGTGCTCATGGACATCGGGTTGCCGGGAATAAGCGGCATTGAGGGGGTCAAACGTATCAAGGCGATTTCACCGGCGACAGATCTTATCATGCTGACAATCTATGAGGAACAAGAGAAGATCTTCAAAGCGATTTGCGCCGGTGCTTCTGGATACCTGTTGAAAAGCTCGCCGGCAGATGAGATTATCCACGCGATCAAGGAGGTCCTGGGTGGCGGCGCGCCCATGAATGCGCAGATTGCACGCAAAGTGCTGGACATGTTTGCGCACCTGGCGGCACCAAAAGGGGACTACGGCATCACAGACCGGGAAAAAGATATTCTCCGGCTTATGATAGACGGCCTCACGAAAAAAACCATCGCCGAGAAGCTCTTCCTCAGTTACTTCACGATCGACACTCATGTAAAGAATATCTATACCAAGCTCCAGGTACATACGCGTAGTGGCGCTGTGGCCAAAGTGTTGAAAGAACACCTCTTGTAATCCGTCTAATGCCCCCATCAATCTCTTCGCTTTCTCACTCAACCTAGAAGCGCGGTCGGAAACCCTTGATATACATCTGTAGGCGTAACATGTTACGCCCATACATCGTTCTATCACGGTTTCGTGGCACATGGTGGGTTTCCGACCGCGGTCCTAGTGACCGAAGGCATCCTCCGGAGGAGTCCTTCGGACCTTCGGGAGAATCTGACATTCGGCATCCTTCTAGTCAGCATCGGACGGGGGATGAATTTCATCGCGATAATGACGTTGAAGATACGTGAGACATATTCAACGTACTTCCAAGACCGCACAATAGCAGTCACTACTCAAGAATACCGCGAATACGGTATGGCAATGGGCCTCCTTCAAACGTATATTTTCAAATAGATTTGGGAGATGGTCTCCCAGATATACTAACAATCAACAACTAACAAACTAATGAGGAGGTTACCATGGCACACAACGAGCTCGAAGGCAATGTCATTGGCGAGGTCTGGCGCGCACAAGAAGCTGCCAAAGAGATTGTTTACTTCAGAGTTAAGAAGCAGAGCAAATGGTTCAGGATCGAGTACTCAGGAGACCTGATGCTTGAGCGTGCAAATTTTATGGCAGAGAAACTCAAGGCCGCTGCGGCTGCAAATGGTGCCATTGAGGTCGGCGTGGACTACGACGAGCTTACAGTCGGTGAGCCACCTCATACACCGCTCACTACGTTCAATCTCGTGAAATACATTCAAATCAGAGCGTAGCCATCCGAACGCTGTCCGCTAAAGTAATCACGTCACAATACATGGGG
>Ga0247727_10019648_pt1 | contig 10447 bp, 10 predicted proteins | sample WisWelCaveWW1625_FD_202498 | JGI IMG/M metagenome (GOLD analysis project Ga0247727, IMG submission 202498) | Biofilm microbial communities from Wishing Well Cave, Virginia, United States - WW16-25 | ecosystem: Environmental > Aquatic > Deep subsurface > Groundwater > Cave microbial mat | place... | reverse complement strand
AGAACGAAGAAATCACAGCCAATCCTCTCAAATCCAACCCACTGAAGAGAGAGGGGGGTAGGTTTTAACAACAAATAATTTCTTGCCGATTTGGCTAATAATTTTACCTTTGCCGTCCCGTTTCAATTTTTCAGAAACGAAATAAAAATGAAGAAGGAAAAAGACCAAGCAAAAAACAACAAGTTTGTTATTCAGTTTGCAGGGTTGAGCATTGGGAGGCACAATTTTGAGTTTGAAATCAACGATTCGTTCTTTAAAGAGTTTGAAAATTCAGAAATTGATAACGGAAATTTTTCTGTTAAAATTGAGTTACTGAAACAGAGCACCATGCTTATTCTCGATTTTAATGCTGAAGGAATAACCAATACATTGTGCGATCGCTGTTCCGAAAATTTTGATTTATCAGTTCAAGGAAAAAACAAACTGATTGTAAAATTAGGAACTGATGATTTTGAAGAAGAAAGCGATATTGTTTCGATACCTTTAACCGATAGTGAATTAGATGTTGCTCAATATATTTACGAATACATCATACTTAGTTTACCAAAGCGCAGAATTCATCCGGAAAACAAAAAAGGGAAATCGAGTTGTAACCCCGAAACACTAAAAAAACTCGAAAAAATTTTGTTAAAAGAAAAAAAGAAAACAATTGACCCTCGTTGGGACAAATTAAAAAGTTTGAAAATAAAATAGAAATACTAATCAATAAAAACTAGATACAATGCCAAATCCTAAACGAAAACACTCAAAAGCGCGTAGTCGCAGTCGCAGAACACACTATAAAGCAACAGCACCAACTATTTCTACCTGCTCAAATTGTGGAACACCTACTTTGCTTCACCGCGTTTGTGGCGAGTGCGGATATTACCGCGGTAAACAGGCCATTGAAAAATCTGTCGGGGCGTAAAAACAACGATTAAATTTTGCAAGGAAGTATGAAAATCAAAAACGAAAATTCATATTTCCTTTTTTCTTTTTTATACTATTCTAATCAAAATTATTTTTGCTTTTCATGAAGATTGGAATTGACATAATGGGTGGCGATTTTGCGCCATCAGTTACAGTAGCGGGCTCCGTTCTTGCAAAAAAAGAATTGCCTGCCGAGTACAAAATTGTAATGATTGGCGATCAAGCAATCATCAAAGCAGAACTTGTAGCACAAAAAATTTCTGAAACCGAATTTGAAATCGTTCACGCACCCGATATAATCGGAATGGGTGAACATCCTGCAAAAGCATTCAAGCAAAAACCAGATTCAAGTATAAATACAGGTTTCCAACTTTTAAAAGAAGGAAAAATAAATGCGTTCGCTAGTGCAGGCAACAGTGGCGCAATGTTGGTAGGAAGCATGTACACGGTTAAAACAATTCCTGGAATTATTAGGCCAACGGTTGCAACTGTTCTTCCAAAAGAGAGCGGAGGAGTTGGATTACTTCTCGATGTGGGAATAAATGCTGACTGTAAACCCGATGTACTTTATCAGTTCGGAATTCTCGGTTCGCTGTATTGCGAACACGTCCACAAAATAGAAAATCCAAAAGTAGCTTTGCTTAATATTGGCGAAGAACCCGAAAAGGGCAACCTAGTTGTTCAGGCTGCACATAATATGATGAAAGAGTCTAAAGATTTTAATTTTGTTGGAAATGTTGAGGGAAGAGAAATTTTCGCTGATAAAACTGATGTTATAGTTTGTGAAGGATTTACAGGTAATGTGGTTTTAAAAATTGCCGAGGCATTTTATACCATTATGCATAAACGAAAACTGCTCGATGATTATTTTGGAAGATTTAATTACGAAAACTATGGAGGATTGCCCATTTTGGGAATTAATGGTTGCGTAATTATCGGTCACGGAATTTCTAACAACATTGCGATAAAAAATATGGTACTATTGTGTAAAGATGTGGTACAGGCTGATTTAGCTTCGAAAATTAAACAGGCATTTCAATGAATAAAAAAATTACAGCGGCAATTACAGCGGTGGGCGGATATGTTCCAGATTTTGTTCTTTCAAACAAAGAACTCGAAAAAATTGTTGACACTAATGATGAGTGGATTCAAAGCCGCACAGGAATAAAAGAGCGCAGAATTTTAAAGGGTGAAGGAAAAGGAATTTCGGATATGGCTGTGGAAGCTGTGAATGAAATTCTGAAAAAAAAGAATCTGAGTCCACTCGATATTGATATGATCATTGTTGGAACAGTAACTCCCGATTTTGTTTTTCCGTCAACTTCAAATTTAATTTGCGATAAAGTGGGAGCAAAAAACGCGTGGGGTTTTGATTTATCAGCAGCTTGCTCAGGATTTCTTTACGCACTAACCACAGGAGCTCAGTTTATTGAAACGGGGAAATACAAAAAAATAATTGTTATTGGTTCTGATAAAATGTCGAGCATTATTGATTATACCGACAGAGCTACGTGTATAATTTTTGGTGACGGAGCGGGAGCAGTTTTGCTCGAACCAAATGAAGATGGTTTCGGAATTCAAGATTCGATTTTAAAAGCCGATGGAAACGGATGCAATTATTTGTACATGAAAGCAGGCGGTTCAAGATATCCCGCCACGCACGAAACAGTTGATAAACGAGAACATTTTGTTTATCAGGAAGGACAAGCAGTTTTCAAGTTTGCTGTGAAGGGAATGGCAGATGTATCAGCAGAAATATTAGAAAAAAATAATTTAAAAGCTGATGACATTGCTTGGCTTGTTCCGCATCAGGCAAACAAACGAATTATTGATGCTACAGCCAATCGGATGGGATTAAACCCCGAAAAGATAATGATGAATATTGAAAAATACGGAAACACTACAGCGGGAACAATTCCACTTTTGCTTTGGGATTACGAAAAACAATTGAAGAAAGGCGATAAACTTATCATCTCCACTTTTGGCGGAGGATTCACTTGGGGCGCAATGTATCTCACTTGGGCATATTGATTGTTCTGGGAATTAAAAATTAAAAATCTTGTTTTCCAAACTCCGACTCACTCGCGTTAAAATAGCCTTCGCGAAAATAGTATACAAGCTAGTTATTCCTTTTTATGGAAAAAAACCACGCGTTATTACTCGCGAAGGAATAAATTACGAAGTTGACCTATCGGAAGGAATTGATCTGTCACTTTTTTTATTTGGAGGATTTCAGAAACATGTTACAAAAAATAAATTGCTCCAAGTTCCGTCAGATGCGCTTATACTTGATGTGGGAGGAAATTTCGGATTAATGTCTTTGCCGTTTGCTAAAACTGCTTTTGAAGGAAGAGTGATTGCATTTGAGCCTACACAATATGCAATTTCAAAATTTAAAAAAAACCTTCAGCTAAATCCCGAACTCGCAAAGCGGATCGAAATAATAAATTCATTTGTTTCGGCTACAACTACTCAGAACGCAAACATAAAAGCATTCTCTAGCTGGAAAGTGAATGGAGAAAAAGAAACTGGCGAAATTCACCCGGTGCATTTGGGAACTTCTAAATCTGCAGAAGGAGTTGGGTCAATTACACTAAATGATTTTTGCAAACAAGCCTCTTTAACAAAAATTAATTTAATAAAAATTGATACTGATGGTCATGAATACGAAGTGCTGCAAGGCGCGAAAGAATGTATAGCGCAGTTCAGGCCGAAAATAATTTTTGAAGTGGGGCAGTATGTGATGAAAGAAAAGAAAATTGATTTTAACTTTTACCTCAATTATTTTTCCGGCTTTAATTACAAGCTTTTGGATTCAAAATCAGGAAAGGAGATCACGGCACTCAATCACCTCAGAATAATTCCAGAACTCGGAACAATTGACGCATTGGCAATTCCCTTTTAATTCGAAATCAGGAATTCCACTCTTCGGTTTTTTGCTTTTCCTTCTTCAGTATCGTTTGGTGCAACAGGCTTTGAACTTCCGTAACCCTTGTAGCTGATTCTTTTTGCTTCAATGCCTTTCGAAATAAAATAATCGGCAACTGCCTTTGCGCGTTCTTCGGAAAGCTGTTGATTGCTTTTTTCGTCTCCTGTATTATCCGTGTGCCCGCGTAATTCTATTTTTAAGGAATCATTTTTTTTGAAAAAAGAAACTGTCGCGTCAAGTTCAGCGAACGAAGAAGGCAGGATGACCGAACTTTTGGTTTCAAAATTTAAATTCTTGAGTACATAAGTTTTGTTTACTTCTAACTCTTTTACAACAGGAATAATAATTTCTTTTTTCTCCTCCGCATTTTTTATTTCGCAAACTGATACATCATCAATATAATAGTATGCCAATTTTTCACCATGTTGTGTCTGTGTTGGTTTTTCTGACTTTCTGATTTTTGGTTTTATAGTATTGAATCGTCCTATTATAATAAACTGTTCTCCGCCTTTTGCTTCATAAATTCCTGAAACAAGAAACCAGCCCTTCGAATTATTTTCTAAAACACCTTTGCTGCTAACTTGCGGTTTCAGGTTTAGCTTGTACTTGGTATTATAAAAAATGCTGTCTTTCGAAAAATAAACTCCGATTGTTGAATCAATCTGATATTTGCAGTAATCGCCAATGCTTAAATAAAAGCTGATGTTATATTTTTCCCCTTTTTCGAGCGGATAAATAAGTTTGGTTTGAATGTATTCTCGATAATCTTTTGCCGAAGCTTGATAAACAATAAAACCAGCATAGCACAAACCCGTTCGCGGCTCTTGATGTCCGATAAAATTATCACTCGCTTCAACAACACTATTTTTCCATTTCCCTTTTTCGCAATTGCAGAAATAATCGGGAGTGCTTGAAGTTGGGCTCCACCAATATTTTAATTTATGTATCTCACTTAAAGTATACGGACAGTTTGCTTTTATTTCAAAACTCGAATCGGGTACAAGGTTTTGTGAAAAAGTTTCAGCACCGAAAAGCTGAAACACGAATAAAACAGCAACAATTTTTTTCATACTTATATAAAAGTATGTAAAATGTAGATTTATTAAGGAGCGGAGCACCTACACTGCTTAGTTGAGCACCTCCACTGCTTAGTTGAGCACCTCCACTGCTTAGTTGAGCGCCTCAACTCCTTAGTGGAACACCTCCACTCCTTGGTGGAAGTACTTCTTACCTTAGTCAGAACATGCTGTTTTTGGTCAAAAAAGGCTGTTCTTCAGCCCCTAACGTGGAAATTCAAAAAATCACGAAAAACGCCAATTTTCATCGATTTTTATGTGATTTTCATCAAAATTCGCTAAAAATACCTTGTTTTTCATCAAAATTCCATTTACGTTTGCCGCCTTATTAAAGGATTTATTAACCTAAAACCTACAAAAGATGGCAATGAAATTATCCGAAATCCAGGACCTGATAAAGTTTGTGGCGAAAAGCGGAGTAAGCGAAGTGGAACTGGCCGACAAAGACTTTAAAATCATCATCAAAACAGGAAACGGCAAAAACAAATTTCAGGAAACTGTAGTACTTCAAACCGCACCGGTAATTCAAACCCCTGTTCAGCAAATTGCACAACCGATAGTTCAGCAAACCACCGAGCAAAAAATTGCAGAAAAGAAAGCGGCAACATCGGCCGATGAATCAAAATACATCACCATAAAATCTCCAATGATTGGAACTTTCTATCGCCAGTCGGGACCCGACAAACCAATCTTTGTAAATGTGGGCGATGAAGTAAAAGCCGGAAAAGTTATTTGCATCATTGAAGCGATGAAATTGTTCAACGAAATTGAATCGGAAGTTTCGGGCAAAATTGTGAAAGTGTTGGTAGATGATGCTTCGCCAGTTGAATACGACCAACCTTTATTTTTAGTAGAACCAAATTGATTTGAAGATTTGGAGATTAGCTGATTTGAAAATGTTACATCTTCAAATCTCCAAATCATCACATTTTCAAATTAACGAATTATGTTCAAGAAAATATTAATTGCAAATAGAGGAGAAATAGCGCTACGTATTATTCGTACTTGTCGTGAGATGGGAATAAAAACAGTAGCCGTTTACAGCACTGCCGATAAAGAATCGTTGCACGTAAAATTTGCCGATGAAGCTGTGTGCATCGGCCCACCACCGAGCAAAGATTCTTACCTCAATATTCCGAGTATTATTTCCGCTGCAGAAATTACAAACTCCGATGCGATACATCCCGGTTACGGATTTCTTTCCGAGAATTCAAAATTCTCACGCATTTGTGCTGAACACAAAGTAAAATTTATTGGAGCAACTCCTGAGCAGATTGATGCGATGGGCGATAAAGCGAATGCAAAAGCCACAATGATAAAAGCAGGGGTGCCTTGCGTTCCCGGTTCGGAAGGTTTGATAACAGATATAGAACAAGCAAAAAAAGATGCTGTTACAATCGGTTATCCAATAATTATTAAAGCAACTGCAGGAGGTGGAGGAAGAGGAATGCGGATTATCTGGAAAGAAGAAGAATTGCAAAGCAATTATGATTCGGCAAGTAAAGAAGCAGAAGCAGCTTTTGGAAATGGAGCAATGTATATGGAAAAATATATTGAGGAACCTCGCCATATCGAAATACAAATTGCGGGTGATCAATATGGAAAAGCTTGTCATCTTTCCGAAAGAGATTGTTCCATTCAACGCAGACATCAGAAATTAGTTGAAGAAACTCCATCACCATTTATGACACCTGAGTTGCGCGATAAAATGGGAGAAGCTGCAATCAATGCTGCTCTTGCCGTTAGTTACGAAGGAGTTGGAACAGTAGAATTTTTGGTTGACAAACACCGCAACTTTTATTTCATGGAAATGAATACTCGTATACAAGTTGAACATCCGATTACCGAAGAGGTTATTGATTACGATTTAATACGCGAACAAATTCTTATTGCTGCGGGTGTTCCTATTTCCGGAAAAAATTATTATCCGCAATTGCACGCTATCGAATGTCGAATAAATGCCGAAGACCCTTTTAATAATTTTCGCCCCTGTCCAGGAAAAATTACTGTGCTTCACACTCCTGGCGGACATGGTGTACGTATAGATTCTCACATTTATGCAGGATATACCATTCCTTCAAATTACGACAGCATGATTGCTAAACTCATCACAATGGCGCAAACAAGAGAAGAAGCAATTGCGAAAATGCATCGTGCGCTTAGTGAGTTTGTGGTGGAAGGAGTAAAAACCACCATTCCTTTCCATTTACGTTTGATGAAAGATGAAAATTTTCTGAAAGGAAATTACACCACAAAATTTTTAGAATCATTTGATTTAACCGAATAAAAACAAAATCCCGACTCATCAGTTGGGATTTTTTATTTTTACTCCGTGCAAAAACCAATCTACCTCGATTACAATTCCACTACGCCTGTTGACGTGCGCGTCCTCGAAGCAATGCTCCCTTATTTTTCAGAAAAATTTGGAAATGCTGCTAGTAAAACTCACCGCTTTGGATGGGTTGCCGAGGAAGCCGTAAAAAATGCAAGAGAAAAAATTGCGCAGCTGATTAACGCAAGTGAACAGGAAATAATTTTTACAAGCGGAGCTACCGAAGCTATCAATCTTGCGATAAAAGGAGTTTTTGAAATTTATAAAAACAAAGGCAATCATATTGTAACAGTTTCTACGGAACACAAAGCGGTTCTCGATGTTTGCAAATCATTGGAGAAAAAAGGAGCGGAGGTAACATGCCTTCCAGTAAGCAGAGAAGGGTTAATTGATTTGGAAGAACTGGAAAAAACGATTACCGAAAAAACAATTCTCGTTTGTGTAATGTTGGCTAATAACGAAACAGGAGTTATTCAACCAATTCAACAGATTGCAGAAATCGTTCACGCGAAACAAAGTATTTTAATGAGCGATGCAACACAAGCCGTAGGAAAAATGCGTACCGATGTACAAGAACTCGGTATTGATTTGCTTTGCATGAGTGCACATAAAATATACGGACCGAAAGGAACCGGAGCATTATTTGTGAGAAGAAAAAATCCTCGTGTAACACTTCAGTCGCTTATTGACGGTGGTGGTCACGAGCGTGGTTTACGATCGGGGACTCTAAATGTTCCAGGAATTGTAGGCTTGGGAAAGGCTTGTGAAACCGCTCAGTTAGAAATGTGGGACATAGGTGAAAAACTTTCCAAACTCCGCACTTTTTTAGAACAACATCTTTTAGATTTAGGAAATGTTTATATCAACGGAAGTACACGTAATCGTTTACCTCACGTTACAAATCTTGCTTTCGCGAATCTAAAAGCGGATGAACTTATTGTAAAAATTCCTGAGATTGCGGTTGCAACAGGCTCGGCCTGTACGAGTGCCACCCCCGAACCATCACATGTTTTAAAAGCAATGAGTGTGAGCGATGAAATGGCTTATGGCTCGATTCGTTTTTCTTTAGGAAAAGAAAACACAATTGAAGAGATAGGATATGTGGTGAAGAAATTGCAAGAGATTATACCTGCTTTAAGAAAATAAAAACGTCCCACTTTTAATGGGACGTTTTGTTAAAATATTCTCCTTAATCATTTTATATATAGCATCCAACCGATTACATTGTCTTTTTTATCAGTGATAAAAATAATCTGGGTTTTCTCAAAGATGTAAAAGTTGCGATTTGTACCTGTTACAATTCTTGCGGGTTTTCCATATTGTTCCATCACTTTAGTGAGCGGTGAGCCTACTTTAATTCCTTTCGATGAAGCACCTTCATATTTGTAGCCAGTAAACAAAAACGAGATTGTTTGTTTGGGGATGGTGTATGTTTTAATCATTATTGCCGTTACCAGCGCATCGCTTTGTGAAAACACTTTCATTTTCGGCTTATCGTCATTCTGTTTTTTTATTTCAACCGATTTGGCGTCCATCAACACCGCTTCGAGTAACGAGGTTTCGATAGTGTTAATGTTTTCATCTTGATGTGAAGTTTTTTCTCCCGACACATCTGATTTATAAACGTAGCCTAAAGTTCCAGGATTATTCAGCACATTCAAATTAGTTTGTGCCACATTTTTATTTGAAATCAGCCCTTTTGTAAACTGTGTTTTTGCATCTGTAGCATTTCCGTCATTTGCAAATATGATTCCTTTTGCAATGGATGCATTTGCCATCAGCATTTCATTTTTTTCTTTTTCGGCAAGGGAGTATCCTTTGCCCGCCATCGCTACAGCCAATTCTTTTTCGCCCATCAAATCGTAAACTAATCCAAGATTAATGTAAGCGGCAGCATATTCTTTATCTAGTTTGATTGCTGACTCAAAAGCATCTTTTGCCATTTCGAGATACTCCTTTCGTTTTGCCTCCTTGTCTTCCGACAATCCCTTTTGCCCACCATTGTCCATTCGCGTGTCGCAATCAATAGTAAACGGGTAAACGAACTTTATTTGCCCTTCATCATAAGTTCCGAGTGCAGCCATTGCATAGGCTGCACCTTCGTTATTATAAATTTCGCGGCTAGGAAAAGTTACAATTATGTGATCGTATAGGCTAGCAGCTTTATCATATTCACCAAGCAGAACAAGATAATTTGCCGCATCGAAAAGAGGAATAAGTTTGTTTAGCATTGTAATGGAGTTATCGCAGATATTCATGCGCTCCTGCCGAGTAGGATAACCTGTTGTTACATCAGGCACTTTTGCCAGTTTATAAAACTTATCAAAAAATTCAGCGCCAACACCAAGAGAATTATAACCAGCCATGTATCCGAAAATTCCGCCAAAATAATCAGCTTCAGTTTCCATTTCAGCTTTCCGAGTTGCGTTTAGCTGAAGTTTGTAAATCTTTTGCGAAATTTTCAAATATTCATTCGCGTCACCAAAGCTGTAACCCCACCCATGGTCTTTATAAAAATGCGCAATCTCATGTCCAAACACCATTGCCAATGCATTAATGGAATCTTTTCCGAAAGTTTTGGCAATATCATAAATACCCTCTCCCAAATTAATTGTATTATTTTCTGGATCGTAAAATGCGTTGTAATAAGGATAGGGATCGCTGAATATAAAATTGAAAGTTGGTTGTTTGCGCGTATCCTTAATCGTGTTCGAAATTTTATTGTAAACTTCTTGCGAAACTTTCACTTTCAGTTTCTGGTATTCTGTTTCTGCCGATGCAATGAAAGTGATTAGTATGCTGAATACGAATAGTAAAGTTCTTTTTTTCATAAATATATTTTTTTAAGTTTCGATTATTCTACTGCGTTTTGTTTTTTGGTTATTTCGTCTACTATTTTTTTCTGAACTTCTATTTCTGATTTTTTCTTTTCCTGTTCCTGTTTATTTTTCTCAATATCTTCTTTTGCTTTCTTTATTTTTTCTTCGTACTCCTTCACATCATCGTTCAGGTTGGTGTTTTTCTTTTCTAGGTCTTTCTGTTCATCGCTAAAGTTGTCTAGCTTCTTTTGCTCAGCTTTCATTTGAATTGCAATAGCTTCTTTGGTAATCTTGATAGCGAACTCGTAAACAATTTTCTCGGCAATTTTGTATTTGTCTTTATGTTCGGAAGAATTCAGAAAAGCCCCTCCTAAATCGAAAG
>Ga0247727_10019647_pt1 | contig 10447 bp, 11 predicted proteins | sample WisWelCaveWW1625_FD_202498 | JGI IMG/M metagenome (GOLD analysis project Ga0247727, IMG submission 202498) | Biofilm microbial communities from Wishing Well Cave, Virginia, United States - WW16-25 | ecosystem: Environmental > Aquatic > Deep subsurface > Groundwater > Cave microbial mat | place... | reverse complement strand
TTTAGTGACTTCTCTAACCAAAGAATACCTCATGCCCTTTTTTATTGAACTGAATTTACAGGTATTTTAAGACATAACCGGCCGCAAAATGAAGGTAGGAGTTATCATTTCAAGCAATGACGCGGAAACCTGCTGGAACGCTCTTCGGTATGCGAATTTCTGTCTTGGCCAGAAAGATGAAGTGAAGGTATTTTTAACGGGCAAAGGCGTTGAATACCAGAAGATCAGCACGGAAAAGTTCAACACGATTGAACAGACTGAGAAAATACTTCAAACTGGCGGAAAAATATTGGCTTGTGGTATATGCGTCAAGTCTCGTAATCAGGAAGGCACGGAAATGTGTCCGATCAACACGATGAAGGACATGTACAAAATCATCAAGGAAAGCGACAAGGTCGTAACATTCTAAAAATATGAATGGGGACGTTATTTTTGAGAAATTTGATGAAAGCAGAAAAGGTGACGAATAATAAGAGACCAGAGAGGAAGTGGGATGTTCGTTTAGTTCCTGATCCGCAAAAGATCATTAGCGAAAAACCTAAAAATAACGTCTGTCCCCATTATTCAAATTAATAATCTGAACAAGGACCAACATGCCCTATTTAAAAACCGATTCCGGGATCAATTGGTATTACGACGTTGAAGGCGAAGGGGAAAAGATTCTTTTTATCCACGGCTGGGGGGTGGATCGGCGGATATGGCGTCAGCAGTATAAATATTTTTCCAAATTCTACAGGGTTTTGTCAGTGGATCTTCCCGGGCACGGCAAGAGCGAGTGGAAGAAGTTTCCGCTGGAAACCATGGTCCGCGATTTGGCGCAGATTCTTTCCAAAGAGAATTTTGATAAAGTTTCCGTGATGGGCAGTTCGTTGGGAGGGTTAGTGGCTCTGAAAGTTTATCAGATCCATCCGGAAATGGTCCAAAAAATGATTCTGGTCGGATCAATGCCCAAATTTTCCAGATCGGAAGATTATCCCCACGGCCTGGATACTCAGAAAATGAGGAAATTAAGCGGGCAGTTAAACAGCAATTATCCGGCCATCGTTCACATTTTTTTCAGGTCATTATTCACCAAACAGGAACGCCAGACCAGGCGCTTTCTGTGGATCCAGAAATTCCGGCGTACGGAGGCAGTACCGTTTAGGGAGGCGTTGGCGGAATACCTCGATGTGCTTGAACAGGAAGACTTGCGAGAGGTTTTGCGCGGGGTCAGTGTCCCGCTTCAGATCATCAACGGGCGGGATGATGAAATATGCAGCGAAGAGACGGTTGAATACATGAGAACGATAGTTCCCGCCGCCTGTATCCACTATTTTGAAGAGTGCGGACATTTTCCGTTTTTAAGCAAACCGTATGAATTTAACATGCTGGTTGAAAATTTTCTTAAGCAGTAAACTGAACCCATCTACACCTACGAGGTGTAGATGGGTTATTAGAGAAAAAATGGTTGAATATCGCAAAGATGAATTAGTGAATAATGAGTTTTACCACATTTGCTCTAAGAGCATTGCTGGGTACATCATTTTTAATAATGATCGAGAGTTTTTTAGGATGCTGGCTCTTTTAAAATATTATCAGATAGAGGTTGTGCCGGCACGGTTTTCTCATTTTATAAAAAATATTGGAATAAAAGGGTTTGACGCAAAGTTTGAAAAGTCTTTTGATAAGAAAAATCGGCTTGTGAGAATTGTGGCGTATTGCCTTATGCCGACGCATGTGCATCTAATTCTAGAGCAGCTAAAAGATGAAGGGATATCACGCTATATGTCGAATGTGTTGAATAGTTATAGTCGTTATTTCAATACTTTACATAAAAGAAAGGGTCCTTTATGGCAAGGAAGATTTAAGTCCATATTAGTTGATGGAGAAGAGCAATTAGTTCATTTGACAAGGTATATTCATTTGAATCCAACAACGTCGCAAATCGTGCGCGCGCCTCAAGAGTGGATTTATTCATCTTATAGAGAATATCTGGAGAGAAATGATGAACAGAAATTTTGTCTGTTTGATGATGTGCTTGAAATATCGGCTGGTGAATATAAGAAATTTTGTGAAGACAGAATTTCCTATCAACAAGAGTTGGCGAAAATTAAAAGTCTAGTTTTAGAATAAACCGTTATCTACACCTACGAGGTGTAGATGGAAGGTGGGGTTATGTTGCTTGATTTTGTCGATCAAAGAATAAGAAAGGCCTTTTCTGACGCGGCCATGGAGTATGATGTCTTAACGAGCCTGCATAAGGAAATCGGCCGTGAGCTTATTAAGAAGGCTTTGGATGTTGAGAATGACCAAATGATTCTTGACATCGGAATGGGAACAGGATGGTTGACCAGCAGGTTGAAATTTTATTTTCCAGAATCCCGGATTGTCGGGATGGACTTTGCTGAAGGCATGATCCATCATGCTCAACAATCTTATGAGGGGTTTGATGTCGTTCAGGCGGATGCCAAGCGTCTCCCTTTTAAGCAGCACACCTTTAATTTGGTTGTGTCTAACCTGGCCTTGCAGTGGCTTGGTGATTTGCCAGGGGCAATGAATCAGGTGGCGCGTTGTTTAAAGCCTGATGGTTCATTTGTTTTTACGATGTTCGGGCGAGAGACGTTTCGTGAACTTTTTAGCGCTTTGGAATACGCCTGCCGGATTAAGAAAGGGACGGAAAAAGTCAATATTCAACGGTTATTCAGCACGCAAGAAGTTGAGAAGGTCCTTGCATCAGCGGACTTTCGAACAGGAGATGTCGATTATGAACGGATCAAAGTGCGTTTTCCCGATATGATGGGGATGATCCAATGGATTCGTGCTATCGGGGCCAATTCCTTGGCTAAGGATATATTCTTAGGAAAGGAATTGTTAAATCACGCCAACGATTTTTATAATCAGCATTATAAAGATAGATTTGGTATTTACGCGACTTTTGAGGTGATATGGGGACTAGCGCGACATTAAAACAAAGATCCATATTTGTGACCGGAACGGATACCGGAGTCGGTAAGACTTTAGCCGCTTTAGCCCTTGGGCTTTTATTCCAGAAACGTGGATATGATGTGGGGTATATGAAGCCTGTTCAATGCGGCGGCAACGACAGCGAGTTATTGAAGATGCATCTGGATTTAAAAGAAGATATCCGTAAGATCAATCCCTATTTTGCCCGTGAGCCTTTGTCTCCCAACGTGGCTTTCGCCAGACAAAAAATTAAGGTTAATCTTAAAAAGATCATGGACACCTTTGAATCTTTACGCAAGAGGCATGACATCTTAATTGTCGAAGGCGCTGGCGGGTTATTGGTCCCGATTCAGAAAAATTATTGCGTGATTGACCTCATGAAAGAAATGGGTTCGGACGTGGTGGTTGTGGCCAGGCTTGGCCTGGGGACAATTAATCACTGTCTTTTGACAGTCCGGCAGATTAAAGAAGCTGGGCTCAATTTAAAAGGGGTTCTCTTCACCCAAACGGGTCCCGAGCCTCTGGGTATTGCTGAGCAGACAAATCCCGATATCGTTAGGATATTAGGTGACGTTCCTATATTAGGGAAGATACCCTATTTGAAAAATATGTCCCCACCGGAGATTATTAATCAATGCCGGGATGCTGTAAACATTGATGCTGTTCTGCGGCCTCTCCGAAATTCCACAAAGAGATTGGCCAAAGAGGATCATCAATATTTATGGCATCCATTCACACAAATGCGGGATTGGATAAAAGAGGAACCTTTGATCATTGAACACGCTCAAGGCAGTTATTTAACGGATACCAACGGTAACCGCTATCTTGATGGGGTTTCCAGCCTTTGGGTGAATGTTCACGGTCATGGTCATCCCGTGATCGACCGCGAGATTAAAGACCAAATCAATCGTCTTAGTCATTCAACCATGCTTGGTTTAAGTAATGCTCCGGCCATTCATCTGGCGCGGGAGCTTATTTCAGTCGTCCCTAAGGGGCTGACAAAAGTATTTTATTCCGACAACGGATCTACCTCTGTTGAGATTGCCATAAAGATGGCCTATCAGTATTGGCAAAACATGGGGAATACTGATAAAACAGGTATCGTTCATTTGGCTAACTCTTATCATGGGGATACGTTAGGCAGCGTCTCAGTTGGAGGGATTGATCTATTTCACAAGGTCTATGGTGGGTTGACTTTTAAGACGATTCAATTGGATTTTCCTGATTGTTATCGAGCGCCAAAAGGCAAACAGTACCCGGATTTTGCGTTTGAATCCGTTGATAAGCTGGAGGTATTTTTAAAGAAAAAAAGCCGCTTTATCGCGGCGATGGTCATTGAACCGATTGTTCAGGGGGCGGCGGGAATGATCGTGTGGCCGCCGGGGATCTTAAAGAAGTTCGCTCAATTGTGCCGCAAATACGATGTGCTGTTGATTGCCGACGAAGTGGCGACCGGATTTGGAAGAACAGGAAAAATGTTTGCCTGTGATCATGAAGGGGTCACGCCTGATATTTTATGTGTTGCCAAGGGATTGACGGCCGGGTATCTCCCGCTTGCCGCGACGTTAACTAACGAAAGAATTTTTAAAGGGTTTCTTTTTGATTATGAATCTCAAAAGACGTTTTTTCATGGGCATACGTATACTGGCAATCCCATCGCCTGCGCGGCGGCCCTGGCTAACCTTAGAATTTTCAAGAAGGAACAAACTTTAAAGAAACTTCAATCTAAAATAAAACACTTGTGTGAACGCTTGCGGATGTTTTATAATTTAGCTCATGTTGGCGATGTTCGTCAGCGGGGATTCATGGTTGGCATTGAGCTTGTGACAGACAAAAAAAGTAAAACTCCGTACCCTTGGGCGCAGAAGATAGGTATCCAGGTCTGTCAACTGGCCCGTAAACGCGGTGTTATTCTCAGACCTTTGGGGCATGTGATTGTGTTAATGCCACCGTTATCCATATCGAAAGATGAGTTGGATGAACTTTGTAACGTCACTTATGAGGCTATTCAACAAACAACAGAAAAAAGGATGTGAATCATGAAAAAAAATGTTATTTTTTTGGCGTTTATTGTAATGGGATTGTGTGGTTTGGGCACTGTCCATGCTCAGGAAAAGACTCAAATGAAATTAAGGTTAAATCAGGGCGATGAATATATGATTAAGCAAACGATGGAGCAGGAAATGACCCAGCAGCTTATGGGAGAAAAGATGGAAATGTCCCAAAATTCAGTTATGGAGTCTTCGATTAAAGTTATAAGCGTTGATCAGGAAGGGAATATGACGTTGAAAACGGTCCTGGATTCGGTAAAGACAAAAATAGAGTCTTTGGGAAATGTCATTGAATATGATTCCAAAAATCCTCCGGAAAATCCTGATCCAATGTTGGAGGGATTTGAAGGGTTGGTTGGCAAAGAGTATACGATGGTCATCAGCCCAAAAGGCAAGGTGCTTGAATTGAAAGGTTTGGAAGATGCCCTTTCCGGCATGTTTGATGAAAATAATCCGGATCAGGCCGCGTCTGATGCGGGGACGGACCAATTTAATGAAATGTTTGGAGATGAGGGGATGAAACAGATTATGGAGAATATTTACAGCCCTTTTCCGGCTGAACCTGTCGGAGTTGGAGATAAATGGGAAACGACGGCCAAACTGCCAAACCCGATGATGGCGCTGGTGATGAACAATGTGGCTACGTTGACTGACCGCTCCAATGGACTTGTCACTATTGAAATGGATTCAACGATATCCACGGATGAGGAAGGTTCCAGTAAGGCTTTTGGCGCGATGAATATGTCCAGTAAGATCACTTCGGGTCAACAGCATGCCGTAAGCCAGTTTGATGAGAATAGTGGATGGCTGGTGCGTTCTGACGTGACTCAGGAAATATCAATGGAGATGAAGCTGGATATGCCTGCGGATCAAGCCCCGGAAGATATGCCTGAGGAATATCAGAATATGTCCATCCCTATGACAATGAAATCCAAGGCAACAATCGAATCTCATAAATTAAATAAATAATATGATCAATTTTAATAAAGAAAATAAACACAAGAAAGTTTTTGTGGCCATGAGCGGCGGTGTAGACTCTTCGGTCGTGGCCGGCCTTATCAGAGATCAAGGCTATGAGGTGACGGGTGTAACTATGTGTTTTAGCATTACTCACCCCGATAGCAAAAAGCCGTCTTGCTGCGGGGTAGACGGCATCCAGGATGCCAAGAGGGCCGCGCAGATTCTGGATATCCCCCACTACGTACTCGATTTTGCCAAGGATATTAATGAACACATCATAGATGATTTCACCCGTGAGTATATCAACGGACGCACTCCCAATCCTTGTGTGCGTTGTAATCAGCATTTAAAATTTGGGACCCTTTTGAAAAGGACCAGGAGTTTAGGAGGCGATCTTCTGGCCACAGGCCATTACGCCAGGATCGAGTACAACGATCAAAAGATGCGCTTTGAGATGAAGAAGGCTGTTGATTCACGCAAGGACCAATCTTATTTTCTCTACAGCATGAAAAAAGAGACATTGTCTGAAGTGTTATTTCCGTTGGGTGGATTGACCAAGATAGAGGTCCGTGAGCTTGCCCGGAAATACAATCTCAATACAGCTGAAAAACCAGAGAGTCAGGACATCTGTTTTGTTTCCGATGGGGGGTATAAGCAGTTTATCCGTAACCGGCTTGGAGATTCCGTGTTTGTTCCAGGAAAGTTTAAAAATCATCATGGCGAGATCATCGGGGAACATAATGGAATCATCAATTATACGATCGGTCAGAGAGATAAACTGGGGCTGGCGTTAGGTTATCCTGTTTATGTATATGAAATCGATAAAGAGACGAACACGGTTTATGTTGGGCCCATTGAAACGCTTTACGCCGAAGGTCTTTATGCGAATCAATTCAATCCTGTTAGTATCAATATGTCGGATGAACCGATCGATGTGATGGCAAGGATTAGATATAATTCGCCCGAAGTCCAAGGGCGGTTGACGTATCTAGGCGCGGACCGTATCCGTGTCGATTTTAAGGCGCCCCAAAAATCAGTTACCCCGGGACAGTCTATTGTTTTTTATCAAGATGACGTGATTCTCGCCGGCGCTATCATTGACCAACCCATCCGGTGCCGGATTCCAGAAATGGTGACCAGAAATTGATGCAATGAACCAGGTGATTCTTTATTACAGTTTTACACGCATCGAAAATATTGAGCATTTCTGTGCCGATCACAGGAGAAAATGCCGCGCGTTGAACCTGTTAGGAAGGATTTACATCGCTTCAGAAGGAATCAATGGGACATTGGCCGGGCGGCCTGAAGATATTCTTGCCTACGAAGATTACCTTCATTCCATTCCTGGTTTTGAAAGTACCGAGTTTAAGGATGATTATTGTGAATCTGTTCCATTTGTTAAACTGATCGTAAGGATTCGTCCGGAAATCGTTGTTTTAAGAGCGAAAGTTAAAGTAGACCCCGTTATAAATAAGGGAAAACACCTTCCCCCTCATCAATGGCGCCAATTACTTGAGAGTCATGAAGACGTTACATTATTGGATGTGCGTAACGGTTATGAATCAAAGATCGGTCACTTCGAAGGAGCTGTTATTCCATCGGTGGAAAATTTTTACGACTTTGAAGATTGGCTGGATCGGAGCCGCTTAGATAAGAGCAAGAAGGTTTTGATGTATTGTACCGGAGGGATCCGCTGCGAGAAATTTTCGTTATTGATGGAACAAAAGGGTTTTAAAGAGGTGTATCAATTGCGCGGAGGGATATTAAATTATAAGAAACAGGAAGGGGGGGCGCATTTTAAAGGGAGATGTTTTGTTTTTGATGACCGTTTGTCTGTTCCTGTGGATGAAAAATTTCAGGAAGTCATTTCCCATTGTGAAATCACGGGGGTTTTATGTGACCAGTATTTGAACTGCGCTAATCCGGATTGTAATAAGTTATTCATTTGTTCCCTTGAAGGAGCAAAAAAATATCAAGGATGCTGCGGCTTGGAGTGTATGCAATCTGAGAGAAGAAGGCCGTTTGATGCCAACAACGTATATGAACCAACGCGGAAGATGTACACCTATTCAACCCGAGAGTATGAAACATCACGTTTAAATGAAAAGGATATTAAATATGGATATAACGTTAGACCGGGAATATCTTAAAGGTTACGCAGAGAATCGGGATATTGATCAGATTTTAACCGATATTGAAAAGGCCCATATCGCTTTGGAGCGTAAGACGGGGGTTGGAAGCGAATTCACCGGATGGATGGATCTTCCATCCAAGACGCATGAACGCTCTTTGGAAGAAATTAATGATTTGGGTGAGGAAGTCCGCGGACGGTCACAGTGTTTGGTTAGTATAGGGATCGGTGGCTCTTATGTTGGTATTCATGCTTCTTTGGAGTTCTTGGCTGGTGAGCAAAAGCTACCAGTGTATTATATGGGAAATAATTTAAGTTCAGGACAAGTGGTGGACTTGTTGAAAATATTGGAACACAAGGATTTTACCGTTGTCGTGATTTCAAAGTCAGGGACCACGACTGAGCCGGCGTTGGCTTTTCGTATTATTTATAAATTTATGAAGAATAAGTACAGCACCACTGAGATTAAGAAAAGAATTATTTGCATCACCGATCCGAAAGAGGGGGCGTTACGTCAGATTTGCGATAGAGAGGGGTACAGGTCGTTTCCGATTAATCCTGATGTCGGCGGGCGTTTTTCTGTTTTGACGCCTGTTGGATTAGTCCCCCTGGCGATCGCCGGAGCTGATATTAAGAAGTTGATGCAGGGGGCGAGGAAAGCGCAAATTGGTTGTGCCCAAATGGACATGGATAAGAACGTCGCTTATCAGTACGCTGCGGTGAGGTTTATCCTTGATAAAAAGGGCAAGGAGATCGAAGTTTTATCCACGTTTTATCAAAGGCTTTCACTTATTCAGGAATGGTGGAAACAGCTTCATGGGGAAAGTTTGGGAAAAGACGGCAAAGGGCTTTTTCCAACATCCTTGAGTTTTACCGCTGATTTGCATTCCATGGGACAACTGCTTCAGGAAGGGCCAAGGACGATTCTTGAGACATTTTTGGCCGTTGAAGAGACAGGGGATAAAGTTATTATTCCGCGTTTCGAAGAAAATTTGGATAACTTTAATTGTGTGGCAGGGAAAGATATTGATTATGTTAATAAACAAGCCTTTAAAGCCACGGCAGCCGCCCATTATGAAGGAGGAGTGCCTAACATGACGATTAATATTCCCCGGTTTGACGCGGATTGTTTGGGGCAACTGTTCTATTTTTTTATGAAGGGAGTTGGGCTTAAAGGTTACTTAATGGGGATTAATCCATTTAACCAACCTGGTGTGGAAGCGTATAAAAAGAAGATGTTTCAGTTGTTGGGAAGAAAATAACAGTCGCTATTCCGGCGTTTTGTTCTTGAAGGAAGAAAAGGAGTTTGATTATGGGGCGAATAGGTTTGCAGGAACTCATTGTTATCTTTTTTGTTATTCTTATTTTGTTTGGTGCAAAAAAACTCCCTGAGATTGGGTCTTCTTTGGGAAGGGCTATCAGAGAATTCAGAAAAGCGGCGAAAGAATCCGGAGACGAAATTAAATCCGCGGCAAAGAGTAATGACGAAAAAGAATGAATATCTTTTGTTCTCCGGACACTTAGATGAGTTGAGGCATCGGTTAATCAAGTGTATTTTGGCCGTTATCTTTTTTTCTTTCTTGGTTTATTATTTTGTTGAAGATATTCTCAAATTCATTGTTCAACCCATAGGAAAGGTCGTTTTTACAGCTCCGGCCGATGCTTTTGTTGTTTATCTGACGTTGACAATGTTCAGTGGGGCCCTTCTTTCTTTTCCCGTCATACTTTATCAATTTTGGTGTTTTGTCGCCGGAGGTCTAAAACCCGATGAGCGCAAATATGCATTGGCTTATGGCCCTTTTTCATTATTGTTTTTTCTTTTTGGCGGGGCATTTGCTTATTTTATTATTATGCCTGTGAGCTTGAAGTTCCTGCTTAGTTTTTCAAATGACATCATTGTCCCAATGATTACTATTAAAAGTTATGTTTCTTTTGTAGGAACCACAGTTATTATTTTTGGAGTAATTTTTGAATTACCTCTGGTCCTCATGTTTTTGACAAAAATCGGCATTGCGACCCCGGATTTTCTGATTCAAAAAAGAAAATATGCTATTGTCTTGATTTTTATCATAAGCGCCATTGTGACCCCTCCGGATATGGTGAGCCAGTTAATGATGGCCGGGCCGTTAATGGTTTTATATGAAATTGGTATTTGGGCCTCAAAGTTAGTGAAAAAAAGAAATTTTTGATGTTCAATAAGATTGTATACGGCCTTTCCTCAGGATTGCAATTAGAAGAAGGCAGTATAATACCCAAACGCTCCAGGTTATATTGTTCTAATTTGGCAAACCAGTTGCGTTTGGGTATATTGTTAATTCTTTTCATTGTTCAAACCGGCGGAATATCTTACGGTCAGACCATA
>Ga0247727_10019646_pt1 | contig 10447 bp, 10 predicted proteins | sample WisWelCaveWW1625_FD_202498 | JGI IMG/M metagenome (GOLD analysis project Ga0247727, IMG submission 202498) | Biofilm microbial communities from Wishing Well Cave, Virginia, United States - WW16-25 | ecosystem: Environmental > Aquatic > Deep subsurface > Groundwater > Cave microbial mat | place... | reverse complement strand
CATGTGACAAATTTGTCAGCGGTGAGCGGCCATTCCGTCCAGCCCCGGTTTGAAAACCGGAAAGCAATGTCATCGCTTAACCGGAAATTTTTCAGCAGCAGCTTCAGCTTGGGATTGCGCGCGCTGCAATAGATGTAGTTGGGGCTTTTCCATCCGAGAATATGCTTAGCGCCTTCGGTCAACTGCGCCTTGAACCCCATCTGCGCCACCATGTCGCCAATCGCATCCGAATAAATCAACTCGGTGTTCCTGAAAACTTTTGGGGTTTGTCCGAACAGTTCCTTGATTTTCAACGAATGAAGCTTCACCTGGCTGACGAATTCATCCCTGCTTTTCAGAGAGCAAAGCGAGTGGGCGTAGGTTTCTGCAAGAAATTCAACACAGCCTGTTTCCGCCAGCTTTTGAAAACTCTCCAGTGCTTGAGGTGAATATTTTTGCATCTGGTCTAAAGCCGTTCCTGTGATGGAATAAGAAATCTTAAACTGCTGACCGTATTCCTTAATCAAATCGAGCAGCACCTTGTTCGTGGGGATGTAGCACTTGTTCGCCACCTTCTGCATGATGGTGCGGTTGGCGTGGTCGTCATAGTAATGATGATTGCTTCCGATGTCGAAGAAGCGGTAAGTGCGCAGCCTCAGGGGCTGATGAACCTGGAAATAAAAGCAGAGGTAGCGCATTCCGGTTTTAATTTGAAAATTTGAAAGTTCGGTAATTTGAAAATGTAAATGCCTGCACGGGCGAATTCAAATTGCTGAATTGCGCGTTGTCGCATTGAGCGGAGTCGAAGCGTTGAGCGCCAGCCGCCCGGCTCGAGATTTTCCAGGTTGGTTTTTTCATTTTCAAATCTTCAAATTTCCGAATTTCCAAATCAACTTACCACCTCCGAATATACTCCTTTCACTTTCCCCGCTGCATCATCCCATTTCAAATTCTCCACTTCGGCTTTACCATATTTGATGAACATTTTCGAGATGCCTTCATAATGCAGCAAGCCATATATCCTGTCAGCGATGGCATCCACATCCCAGAAATCTACCTTCAGGGCGTGTCGCAGGATTTCAGCAACGCCTGACTGCCTGGAAATAATCACCGGCACGCTGGAACGCAATGCTTCGAGCGGTGATATGCCGAACGGCTCAGACACGGATGGCATCACATATACATCGCTCATGCCGAAAATCCTGTCAACTTCCCATCCTTTCAGAAATCCCGTGAAGTGGAACTTGGAGGAGATGCGCAACTGCGCCACGCGCTTGATGATTTTAGGAAGCATGTCTCCGGTTCCCGCCATCACGAAGCGCACGTTGTTGTCTTTCTGCAAAACTTTGTATGCCGCTTCCACGAAATAATCGGGTCCCTTTTGGAAGGTCACTCTGCCCAAAAAGGTTACTAATTTCTCGCGGAAAATCCTGTCCTGCTTCGTGTTGAAATTCGCCACCGGCATCACTGCATTATGAATGGCAACCACTTTTTCAGAAGGGATACCGTACCGGTTGATGATGATGTTGCGGGTGAAATTGCTGACTGCGATAATCCGGTCGGCTGCCATCATGCCCTGCCGCTCCATGTCATACACCTCCTGGTTCACATTTTCTCCTGAACGGTCAAACTCTGTTGCATGTACGTGCGCGATGAAAGGCTTGCCACTGACTTCTCTTGCGGCAATCGCTGCCGGATAGGTAAGCCAGTCGTGAGCGTGGATCACATCAAAATCATACATCGAAGCAATCTTTGCCGCCACTACCGCGTAGCGCGCTACTTCTTTGAAAAGGTTCTCTCCGTATTTTCCGCTAAAATGAAACCGCTTGCTGAAGACCGAGTTTTCAATGTCGGTACCTTCAAGCTTTGAGAACTTGCTGGCGTGCGCAAACTCTTCGGGCGACATGTAAGGGACGAGCCGCGAATGAACGCCAATGATGGTGAGCTTCTTCCACAGCTCGTGGTAATATTGCTCGCTGGCGTCAAATGAAACATCGCTGGCGCTGATGAGCCGGATGCTTTCGCCCTCTTCATCGCCATACATTTTCGGAACTACGAACAACACCTCCACTTCATTATGCAGCAATCCCTTTGACAAGCCGTAGCAGGCTGTCCCCAATCCTCCGGAAATGTGTGGCGGGAATTCCCAGCCGAACATCAGCACTTTCATTGAGCAGTTTTCAGTTTTCTGTTTACAGTTTTCAGTTGAATGCTTGGTTCCTGTTTTTGAATTTTTGCCCGCTGATTATTGATTTGTTCAGGTATTCCATTAGTCCATTTATAAGCTTGTTTGTTTCATCAGCGATTGGATAGAGATTATCAAATTCTATCTGGCTGATGTATTCCTTGTCAAGCGCCCGGTATAGTTGTGATTTCGCTTCGTTACAAGAGCCTTTTGCAATGGAAAGAAAATTAACAAACTCATTTTTCCCTCCTCTCCCAAATCCCTCAACTATATTATCCATCACAGAGCCACAAGCGCGATTGATTTGATTTCGGAAGTCAAAATCTCTCGCAAACTTCCCCTGAGATGAAACGTGATGCACCTTCTTTGCCAGTTCCCTTGCTTTTTGCCAGGCGGTTATGTCTTCAAAACGCTTTATCGTAGCCATGTTATCAGTTTACAGTTTACAGTTTTCTGTTTACTGTTTGCAGTCGGTTGTATTTCAACTGTAAACTGCAAACAGTAAACTGAAAACTATTTCTTCAACTTCCCATACTTCCCAATCAAACTATTCATCCTCAGCAACTCGCCCACGCTCCACGCTTGCGAGATGGCGCCTTCGGCTTTGTGCGGAGGGTCGCCATCAAACACTTCTGAAATCGTGGAGATGCCGTGCTCCATCATCGTTGGTCCGAAGCCGTCATATAATTGTTTGATGAACGGCACCCCGTTTTTTCCGTGCAGCTTCAAATAGCCTTCTGCGAAATGTCCGAGCAACCAGGGCCACACGGTTCCCTGGTGATAGGCGTAGTCGCGTGTTTTCTGGTCGCCAAAGTAGGTGCCTTTGTAGTGCTGGTCTTTTGGTGAGAGGGTGCGCAATCCGCGGGGGGTGAGCAGTTCAGCCTGTACTTTTTCAAGCACTGCGCCTTTCATGTTTTCGTCAAGAGGAGAGTAGGGAAGCGATGTTGCGAAAACCTGGTTGGGGCGCACCGACCAGTCTTTCCATCCTTCATTCGCCACATCGGCAAGATAGCCGCGGTGCTCGTCCCAGAATGTTTTCACGAATGAATCGGCAATCAATTGCGGCAGGTGTTCCCACTGCTTTATGAATTTTTCATCTTCCGCCAGCTCTGCCAGCCTCAGCGAAAAGCACACCGCATTATACCACAGCGCATTGATTTCAACGGGCATCCCTGTTCGCGGGGTGACGGGCTTTCCATCCACCACCGCGTCCATCCATGTGAGGGCGATGCCCGGGTAGCCCGCGCTAATTAGCCCGTTTTCATTCATCCTGATATTGTAATCCGTTCCCTTGCGATAGGCTTCAAGGATGGCGCGCATCTTCGTGCCGAACGTAATCCATACGCGCACTTCCATGTTGGTGAATTCGCTGTATTGCTGCAGCGCCCAGAAAAACCAAAGTGGCGCATCCACGCTGTTGTAGGAATTGCCCATGTTCGGGAACAGCCCGTTTTTGAGCTGCGTGAGCAGGGTGGTGAGCGTGGCTTTGCACAGCTCCGGCTTGTTGTTTTCGAGCGTCAGCCCCGGCAGGGCGATGAACGTGTCGCGCCCCCAGCGACCAAACCAATGATAGCCCGCCACCACTTCCGTTTTCTTGTCGCGCTGCACGATGAATTGCTTGGCGGAATTGAGCAGGCAGTTTTCAAAGTTGTTGCGCGGGATGCGCGATTTCGCCTCTTTCTGGAACATCGTCTTCATGCTGCGCGGGTTCATCTCATCCAGCCCGGCAGCGAAGATTACCTGCTCGCCTTTTTTCAGCGTGAATTCGAAGAAGCCGGGCGTGAAAAGGTCTTCCACGTAATCATAGCCTCGCTCCTGCTCTTTGAAATATTCGAAGTTATAATGCCAGTCGGGGCTGGAAATGTATTCGCCCGTTTTGGATGCCTGCATGAACAAATCAGTGTAGCCGGTGTAGAGCCGCAGCTTGATGCCGTTGGGCACTTCGGTGAATTTCTTGTTGGCGTAGGTGTTCGCCTTGCTGAGGGTGTGGTAATTCCTGAAGGCGAGAAACGGCACAAGCCGGAGCGTGGCGGGCGCCTGCGCATCTTCCAGCGTATAGCGCAGCATAACACAATCCGTTTCAGACAGGAACATGATTTCTTTTTTCAGCGCCACGCCACCCACCACATACGTCCAGTAGGGAACGGGGTCTGCCGCGAAATCTTTCACATACTTGTGCCCCTTGGGATGATAAACGCCCCCGGGAAATTTGTGAATGGCGAGATGAAACTCGGTGTTGTTTTGAATCACCGTTTCGTCAACGCAGGAGAGCAGCACGTGGTTGTCGTTGTCAATCTGCGGCTGGGGCGCCACCAGCAAGCCGTGATATTTGCGTGTATTGCACCCGATGATGGTGCTGCTGGCATAAGCCCCGCGCCTGTTGGTGCGCAGCAGCTCCTTGTTCAGCGCATATTGAAGATTGACGAGCTGGTTCTTGTCAAACTGGATATATGATTTGCGCGCGAGCGATTTCTCGTCAGTGACTATGGTGTCGGATATGTCGTTCTCCATTGATAGTTTCCAGTTTTCTGTTTCCAGTTTCCAGTTTACAGTTTTGCCATCCTCCTTGTGCGTTGCCATGTGTGCAAGCCAAAGGGGGCAAGGGGGGATTTGCGCTAACAACTGCTAACCTGTAAACCGCACACTTTTCCTGTTCTAAAATTTTCGCCTAAGATACAAATTGAGATGGGGAAAAAGGATGACAATGGTGTGGATATGTGGGAAAAGTGGAGGTTGGGGTTAAGTCTTTGTTTTTGTGGGGAGGTGGTGGCGCGTACTGACTTCGTTGCTTTAATAACTCGTATTGACAGCGTTGTACTGCGCTAAATAATTTTTATTCTCCTATCTCTAATTCTTTGAGTGCACTTCGGACTTTTTGCAAGTTCCTTTTTGTACTATTTCTAAAATTGTTTTTTGAAGAGTTCCAAAACTTTTTAAATCTATCGTCCAATTTTGATAACTTGAAAAAGTTTGAAATATCTTGTGCAGCTTCTCCCTTTCCTCGATCCATTCTGTAAAATTTCAAAGACGCACGAAATATATCAACCAATAAATAATAGAGGGGTGTAATTACGCTCTGTTCGTAATTTTCACACGCATATCTAAATTTTCTCTCTCCATTCCCTGAGTTTATTTCACTGCCAAGCAAATTCCATAAGAAATTTAGAACTAACCATTTCGCATAAGAACGTTCTGGAAAACCGCGAGCCGCGGATTGAACTTGTTTCATTAACCAATATTTAGAATGGTAAAATGAAATTGAACGAGAATTAAAAATAGCTTTGTAATAAGGGTCTTCAAATAAATTCTCTTTCCCTTTTCTTAGTATGGATGGGTCAAAAAGACAAGAGGCTATTGCTTGTGCCAATTCATCTTTTTTTATTTGAAAAGCAACTTGAGTTCCGAAATAGCTTCTTGCTTCACCCTTACTCATTCGTTTGCGAATGTATTGGTATCCTCGTTTTCGGAATTCTTTTTCAAGGTATACTTGTATAAAATCATTGGATACCAGATCGGAAGCTTACGATTTAACTCGTCTTTAACGTGTTGAAGTGAAATTTTTCCTTTCATAGTTGTCGATATGTTCTTTGAAGCTTAATAACTCCCCGAAAACCTACACACAAACCCCCATATTTCCAAACCCACAGCATGTTCCCTTGCCCCGCTCAGCGGGGCAATTCGGAAAACGCCAAACCATTTATTTGCCGACCTGTCTGCTGCAGATTCATCGAAGGCAGAAGCTTTAGCGTAGGCAAACCCGCTCAACGCTTCTTCTTTGATAGCAAGAAAGAAGAAAAATTATTCAGCAATTGATAGTGTGTCTTATCGCTTAATGAGCCAAGTACGCCTGTAACATCTTGCTTCATCAGCACGGTGAGCATGCTAAGACGGCACACGCATGGTGATTTCAATCCCGACCTTTTGTAATCAGCATGTTTTTCGTCAAGCAGCAAATCAAAGCCGGGAATGAACTGGTGCAGGCGCGATGAAATGCCGCAAACCAAAAGGTCTCCATACTTGGGGAATTGCTTGAGTATAAGAGCCGGGCGCAGTTTCTGTTCTTTATCCTGTGGGAAAACCGTGAGGATTATTTGACCTTCTTCCATTTCTTATATTCCGGGTTCGGTTCTTTAACATCTGCTTTGGTGTAATCCGGCTCATTGTCGCCATATCCTTTCAGAAAATTTCTTGCAGATGTATCACGCCATAATTTTTCTTCTTCATTTTTTGCCCGTGCTGTCTTTTTTTTCTTTGAAATCGTTTTCACAATCTTCTTTTGCTGTGTTTCCGGCAACGACTGGATGAGTTGAATAATGGCTTCTGTGATGTGGTTATTTTCTTTAAGCATAGACTTGAATTCTATTCTAAATTACAAATCTAACCACCGAAAACCTACACACAACCCCCCCCATATTTCCAAACCCCAGCTTGTACCCCTTGCCCCGCTCAGCGGGGCAATTCAGAAAACGCCAAACCACCCGCTAAGCAGTTCTAATAAGTAAATCTCCCTTGCCCCCTTGGGCTTGCTCACAAGGCAAACCGCACACCTGTGTGCCGAAGCACTTCAGTGCGCAGGCACAAGGGGGATTTCAAACCGTAAAACTGTAAACAGTAAACTGAAAACAGTAAACCGAAAACTATTCCCCGCATCCGCTAACTTTGCTTCCCTCTTTTAAAGGAACATGCTGAACGCCATCCGCCTTGCCCAAGTGAATGAAGATTTGCTGAGCCTCGATTTCTGGAAAGACAAGCTGCACAACGTAGTCTTCATCATCATCATCCTTGTCATCACTTTCTTTGCCACGCGGCTGGCAAAGTTTCTTTTCAACCGGGCAATCAAGCGCTATTCGGATGAATCACATCTCAATGCCACGCGCTACCAGTTCATCCGCCATTTCATCAACGCCACCATCGCGCTCATCGGCATGGGCGTGGCGATTTATGCCATACCGCCCCTGCGCACGCTGTCGGTTTCCATCTTCGCGGGCGCGGGCATCCTTGCCGCCATCATCGGCTTCGCCTCGCAGCAGGCGTTCTCCAATATCGTGAGCGGCATGTTCATCGTCATCTTCAAGCCCTACCGCGTGAAAGACCGCATCGAGGTGGGGAAAAATTACGCGGGCGTGGTGGAAGACATCACGTTGCGCCACACCGTGCTGCGCAGCGCGGAAAACAAGCGCGTGGTGATTCCCAATGCCGTCATCAGCAATGAAACGATTATCAACGCCAGCATCGAAGACGAGCGCATCTGCCGCTTTGTTGACATCGGCATCAGCTATGACGCTGACATGGACAAGGCGATGCGCATCATGCACGATGAAGCCCTCAAGCACCCGCTCAGCATGGACGGGCGCTCCTATTCCGAGATGACCAATAATGCACCGGTGGTGGATGTAAAGGTGATTGGCTTTGGAGAAACTTGCGTTAATTTGAGAGCCTATGTGTGGGCGAAAAACGGAGATGCGGCATTCGATATGGGATGCGATTTGAATAAATCAATAAAGGAGCGATTTGATAAAGAGAAGATTGCAATGCCGTTTCCTTATAAGACGATGATGGTGAAATGAGTTTACTGTTTACAGTTTACTGTTTTCTGTTTACAATTTGCAGTCGCTTTGCAGTTCAACTGTAAACTCCAAACTGTAAACCGAAGACTGTAAACTGAAAACTCTAAACTGCAAACAGAAAGCATGACCGAAGCCGAAATCAAAACCAACATCCCGCAGCACCTTCCCAAAAAAGAGGGGGGCAGGAAAGCCGGGCTTCCCCCCGGCTCATTGGTTTACATCGGACCGGAAAGAGACTTCAAGCCGAGGATTACCGTTTTCAATTATACTCCGGAAGGATACACGGAAAAAACGGTGGATAGCATTGAAGAATGTCTTCCCTACAAAGACGAGAAATCCGTCACCTGGATAAATATTGACGGGGTGCACCGCGTGGAGCTGATTGAAAAAATCGGAAACCTGTTCGAGCTGCACCCGCTGCTGCTGGAAGACGTGGTGAACACGCACCAGCGCCCCAAGATGGATGAATTTGACGAATACCTTTTTGCCGTGCTGCGGATGCTGACGTATGACGAAAAGAGGCAGAGCATCGCCAGCGAGCAGGTGAGCATCGTGGTGTCGAAAAAGTTTGTCATTTCATTCCAGGAAGACGAGGGCGACCTCTACGACCCCATCCGCGCGCGCATCCGCGACAACAAAAGCAAAATCCGCGACTTCGGAAGCGACTACCTCGTTTACCGCATCATGGACGTGACGGTTGACCATTATTTCGTGCTGATGGAAAAGCTGGGCGAAAAAATAGAATACCTCGAGGAAAAAGTGCTGCATTTTCCGCCACAAACCATTTTGGAGGAAATACAGGACGTGAAAAAAGATATGCTGCTGATGCGCAGGTCAATTTATCCGTTGCGCGAGGTGCTCGCAGCCATGACGCGCGATGACAACAAGATGATTCTGAAGAAAACGCAGAAATTCATCCGCGATGTTCACGACCACACCGTACAGGTGATTGAAACGCTGGAGATGTTCCGCGAAACGGTGAACGGCTTGAAAGACGCCTATCACTCGCATCTCAATATCGAGATGAACAAAACGATTAAAACACTCACCATCATCACCACCATCTTCATTCCGCTCTCCTTCATAGCTGGAATTTACGGGATGAATTTCAAGCACATTCCTGAACTGGAGTGGAAATGGAGCTATCCCGCCATACTGGGCTTTATGGGCATCGTATCGGTTGGGATGCTGTATTTTTTCAGAAGAAGAAAGTGGCTTTAGGAATCAGAATTAATGGAGCGGTGTCTTAGAATCTTAGCCCTATTCCTACGCCTGCCGAGATGATATTCATCTTCACGGTGTAATTATCGCTTCCCACAGGAATCCCGTTGATGGTGGTCTGCACGTCAGTAAAATTGTATTTGGCGTGCCGGTAATCAAAATTTACGGAAAGTAGCAGGTTCTCTTTCATCTTGATTCTTGCGGATGTTCCCATCGAAGGCATGAATGAAACATCGGAGGCTTTTTCGCTGATGGCATTGTAGCCGTTGGTGCCGTCACTGTAAAGAAAGTTCTGCTCGGTGTCAATGCCAACGGAGGCGCCTAATTGCACTCTGAAATCAAATGAGACAATATCCAGCCGCCCGGTAACGAGGAAGCCCGATGTGAGATAAAACTGGTTGTAGCCTTTATAGCCAAACTCCAGCAGGTTAAATCCGTTGAAATTGAAGACCTGCCGGTAGAGGGAGGTCAGCTCATCCATCTTCGCGCTGTTTTTGATGTAGCCAATCGAGGTGGAGGAATAGAAGAAATTAAAAATCGGAAAACCCGCGCTCAGATGCAGGTCAATCCCGGTTTTTGCAAAAGAGGGATTGTCGTCAAGCGGGTTGGTGGAGCCGTATTCTCCCACCGGAACGGCAACGCCTAAATTCAGCAGTACAAAGGATTCGTAATCTTTTAAATTCCTCTCCTTTTTTTCGTCTGGCGAGCTTTTGTGATTGTGAAAAAGATTATCATAATCATAATCCTGGGATTTTAAAGCTGATGATGAAATGGTGAGGGAGAATACCAGCAAAATTTTCGAAGGGATGTTCATTTGCCTGATTACCTGAGCGCTTTGACAATCATCTCTTCCACCACGTTCACAATCGCTGCAGGCTGAAGCTTTCTCCAAAGCAAACTATTCAAGCCGGTTCCGAAATTGACGTAATGGTGCAGCCTGCCCTGCCGCATCTCGCTCAGCACGTGGTCGCGGAAGTTGATGGCGGCAATCCAGCCGCCTTCTTCCCTGATGTCGTCATACCATTCTTCATAGTAGCTGTCGTCAGAGCAATGGAAGTTGAGCACGTTTTCTCCGAGCAAAACAAATTTATTGATGCCGCATTTCACCATCGGGTCAATGACATTGCGCTTCACGTACATGATATCGTTGTTGATGCAGTCATTCCATTCCCCGATGAATTCGATGATGGCGAATTGATTTTCATAATCGGCAAACAACACTTTCAAATACAGCGTACCCGAACCTATGTCATCCCAAAGAGGATGAATGTAGTAATTGTAAATCTGGTTGTGATATTGCATCTCGTTATAATCCCTGCCATAGAAAGGCGAGCGCTCATCTTCCGCTGCGATGTAGTAGTCGCGCCAGTTGTAGTAGGGTTCGATTTGATGCATCGTCTTAAAGTTAATCGGTTGATCGGTTAATTGGTTAATCGGTTGATCGGTTAATTGGTTAATCGGTTGATCGGTTAATTGGTTAATCGGTTGATCGGTT
>Ga0247727_10019645_pt1 | contig 10447 bp, 8 predicted proteins | sample WisWelCaveWW1625_FD_202498 | JGI IMG/M metagenome (GOLD analysis project Ga0247727, IMG submission 202498) | Biofilm microbial communities from Wishing Well Cave, Virginia, United States - WW16-25 | ecosystem: Environmental > Aquatic > Deep subsurface > Groundwater > Cave microbial mat | place... | reverse complement strand
CTTCAAAGAAGGTAGAACCGCCGTCCGTCGCGAGATGGGGCTGGCGACTTTTCCTTCTCAATCATACTGGGCAATGTTTCGAAGAAACTTCCGCATTTCCCAGAACGATGGGTGAGGCTCGGTCAAATCGGGATGCTCCAAGTCGATTTGAGGATTGTAGGGAGGGATTCCACCACTTCTGACTTGGGCAACAGGGTACCAACATTCGTACTTTTGCCCCCAGCGGTCTTGATAACGTAGCCGGAGATAGCCAATGGTCATGGGTTTCCCGCGGATCGGAGCGTCCTGGCCCAAGACAATGGATGCCACGTGTTTCTCATAACGTGGGCCGCGAGGATAAACTTTCTTGACCGCGAAATTCCCTTTCCACCCACCCAGGTGCATCACGCAATCGTACGCCACGCCTAGGCCCACATTCTCGAGTTCCGGATAGAGGGTGAGGACGTCCCCTGAGTTCATCGCTGACAGGTTGGTAATTCTCAGATCTGGTTGAGTCGCGCGGAACTCCTTCTTGGTTCTGGCAATGAAAACATACAGAAAGAAGGAAGCGGCGCCGCCGACAATGAGGAGAGTGACCAAGCTAATCAGCAGTAACCAATCCATGCCAAAATGTATCTACCGGTGACCAACCTGTTTCTGGAGGTGGGACGGGCTGAGGCTACGTTCAAAAGAGAGAAGTGTCAACCGGAGGACTCAGGAAATGCCGGTCTTTCAAGCGGTGGGCCGCCGCGCCCCGCGAAACGGGCCTCACCTTAAAGAACCTCGAACTGTCGATTTCCAGGCCTGTTTGACTTTCGGAAAGAAACCTTTGACTCAGTTCACGTGATAGATACAAAATGACCGACATGCGCGGCCCCTCGAAAAAAGTTGGCACAACTGGGTCTCCCTTTAACCTTCCTGCTTGGGCTAAGCTCACCGTGCGTCAACAAAAGATGCCACTGGTTTCACGCAGGGAGCGCATGCGTTTTGTGATACGTCTAGCCATGGAGAATGTAGAACGTGGTACAGGCGGGCCTTTTGGGGCCGCCGTCTTTGAAGCAAAGACGGGAACGCTGGTTTCTGTTGGCGTGAATGTCGTTACGACAGCAAATTGCTCTCATTCCCATGCAGAAATGGTTGCCTTAGCCAATGCGCAGCAAGAACTCGAGAATTTTGACCTCGGAGTACCTGGATTCCCTGAGCACGAGTTGGTCACTAGCTGCGAGCCTTGCGCAATGTGCTACGGAGCTATTCCATGGTCTGGTGTCCGAATGTTGGTTTGTGGCGCGAGGTGCAAAGACGCAGAAGCTATTGGGTTCGATGAGGGTCCTAAACCAAGAATGTGGGCGAGGGCATTAGAAACAAGAGGGATAGCAGTTGCTCAGAACGTTTGCCGAAAAGAAGCGGTGGCTGTTCTTCAAGAGTACTTGAAACGAGGCGGCATGATCTACGGTTCGAAGAGGAAGGTGTCAACCTTCTGAGGTGGACCAATGTTCGCCGTGAAACGGAGTTCTTCTTCTAAACACGCAGAACGAATGTACCAATGACGACCAGAATGAACAGCAGACCGCCGATGACAACGGCAACCTTGTTCCAGGCAGTGAACCGTTCGTTCCGATCATGTCCCGGGACCAATGATTCGTTGACGCGGTTGGCAGCCTGTTGAACTGGGATGAGGAAGAGAATGGACAACAAAGCTACGAGCCCGTATGGATCCGGAAGTATCAAGAGCGTCGACAACAGAATCCATCCAGTTGCCAGAACTTGTACGGAGATGGAATGACGTATCTTGAGCGAAGCAGCGCTGCTCCGAACCTTCTCAAACAACGCATAGCAGTAAATGAACATGAAAAACGTTTTCCAGAATGGGCTCGCTTCCGACTGTTCACGTTCCAGGATTAACTTCCAATTCTCGTAAAACCAATAAAATTGATACAGCCCCACAGTGCAGAAATGCATGACGACAAATTTGGGTAAAGAAACTGGAAAGTAAATCGGCGTCGAGTCACTTTCAGAAGGGACTACAGCGGTGTCTGCCGAATGAGTGTCTAAACTCTCTTGATCGTTCTCGTCGTTCAAAGGCGGCACCTCGCAACATTGAAAACAGACTACTTTCCATTTAATAGGGTGTCAACGGACCAATCAGTGAACGGCTGGTATTTCAAGAGGTGGCACTGACCTTCCCCTCAGTAATGGCAGAGACAGGGGTTCTACCTGCCCTTCATTCCTGTAAGACTCCTCCCTCATCTTCGACTACCCGCTATGTCGACCCATTACGACATCATCATTATCGGCACTGGCCCAGGCGGAGGGACATTGGCCCACGAGCTGGCCCCGTCGGGGAAGAAGATTCTCCTCTTAGAGCGTGGCGGCTATCTGCCACGTGAGAAGGACAATTGGAGTTCCAAGACCGTTTTCATAGACAATAAATACAAGGCTAAGGAAACCTGGAAGGACAAAGACGGCGGCACGTTCCACCCCGGCATCCACTACAACGTCGGCGGCAATTCAAAGGTCTATGGCGCGGCGCTGTTGCGTATGCGCCATCAAGATTTCGGCGAGGTGAAGCATCACGGCGGCGTCTCCCCGGAATGGCCGATCCGCTATGACGACCTTGAACCTTATTACACCCTGGCCGAACATCTGTACTACGTGCATGGCACTCGCGGCGAAGATCCGACGGAGCCGAAAGCCAGTGCGCCCTACAAGTATCCGGCCCTTACCCACGAACCCCGTATCCAGGAACTGCACGAGGACTGGCAGAGGTGCGGCTACAGGCCCTTTCACCTTCCGGTCGGGGTGATGCTAAACGAGGAACAAAAAGAAAAGAGCGCCTGCATCCGCTGCAGCACCTGTGACGGATTTCCCTGTTTGGTGAATGCCAAGGCCGATTCACAAGTGGTTTGTGTCGATCCGGCACTGCGGTACTCCAATGTCTCAATGGTCACTGGTGCATTAGTGACGAAGCTAGAGGCGAGAGGCGAGGGGCGAGAGGTCACGGGAGTCGTCGTCGAACGGAACGGACTGCAAGAAATCTATAAAGGCAGTATCGTCGTCGTCTCAGCAGGCGCGATCAACTCGGCGGCTTTGTTACTGCGCTCTGCGAACGACCGACATCCGAACGGCTTGGCGAATTCCTCCGACATGGTAGGCCGCAACTACATGTGCCACAACAATTCGGCGATGCTCGCGATCTCCAAACGGCCGAATCCGACGGTGTTTCAAAAGACCATCGGGCTCAACGATTTCTACTACCGATCGGCTGGGTGGGACTATCCCATGGGCCATATCTCGATGATCGGGAAGCAAGATTTGGAATCGCTGCGGGCCGGCGCGCCGGCCTTTGCCCCCGGCAAGGCTCTCGAGGCGATGGCCAAACACTCGCTCGACTTCTGGATGACTTCGGAAGATCTGCCCGATCCCAATAATCGCGTGCTCGTCGGCAAGGACGGCACGATCACGCTGGCCTATACGGAAAATAATCTGGAGGCCCATCGCCACTTAGCCGCGAAATTGAAGAGCATGCTCAACCACATCGGCTGCGAAGACCATCTGCTGCCGACGCATCTCTATCTTGGCAAGAAGATTCCAATCGCCGGAACCGCGCACCAGTGCGGCACGGTGCGGTTCGGGCGCGATCCGAAGACTTCCGTGCTCGACGTGAACTGCAAAGCGCACGATCTGGATAATCTCTACGTCGTAGATGCGAGCTTCTTTGTATCGAGCTCAGCGGTGAATCCCTCGCTGACGATCATCGCCAACGCCCTGCGAGTGGGCGACCATCTCTTGCAAAGGTTTGGGGACTAATCGGAAAGGCTTGTCATGTCTAATCGGAAGCCACGAGTTCTGATTCTGGGCGGTGGGTTCGGCGGCATGTATGCCGCGCTGGAATTTGAGCGAGCGCTTGCCCAGGGAGCCGAATTGGACGTCACCCTCGTCAACCGCGACAACTTTTTTCTCTTCACCCCGATGCTGCACGAAGTGGCGGCGAGCGACCTCGATATCACCAATATTGTCAGCCCGGTCCGCAAGCTGTTGCGTCGCGTGACGTTCTTCCACGGAGACATCGAATCCATCGACCTCGTGAACAAACGAGTCGGCCTGTCGCATGGTCACGAGGAACATTGCCATTCGCTGCCGTACGACCACCTGGTGCTGGCGCTCGGTTCGACCACGAACTTCTTCAACCTCCCCGGCTTGGCAGACCGCGCGCTCACAATGAAATCGCTGGATGATGCGATTGTCCTGCGCAACCGCCTGATCGCGAATCTGGAAGAGGCGGATTTCGAATGCTGTCCGCTCACCCGTGCTCCCTTACTCAATTTCGTTGTGGCCGGAGGAGGGTTCGCCGGTGTCGAAACCATCGCCGGCATGAATGACTTTCTTCGAGAGGCGGTGCGGTTCTATCCGCATCTTCGGGAGGACATGCTTCGAGTCATCCTTGTCCATCCTGGGAAGACCATTTTGCCGGAGCTTGGGGGAAAGCTCGGCGCCTACGCACATCGAAAACTCGTGGAGCGGAATGTCGAAATCCATTCGAACTGTAAAGTCACCGCCGTGACGGACCGTGAGGTCACGCTCAGCGACGGCACCACGGTGACGACCAATACGCTCGTCTGGACCGCCGGTACCTGCCCGAACTCCCTCTTGGACACACTGCCCTGCACGAAAGAGCGGGGGCGGGTCCTCGTCAACGAATACCTGGAAGTTCCCGAGTGGCCTGGCGTCTGGGCCCTCGGCGACTGTGCAGTCGTGCCGGATCGCAAAACCGGGAAACCCCATCCCCCGACCGCGCAACACGCGCTCCGCGAAGGAAAGGTGGCGGCCCAGAATGTCCTGGCAACCATTCGAGGCGACCGGAAGAAGCCGTTCCTGTTCTCGACGCTCGGGCAACTGGCCCCCATAGGGAAACGGACCGGCGTGGCCAACATTCTAGGGGTGAACTTTTCAGGCTTCATTGCCTGGTGGCTTTGGCGAACGATTTACTTGATGAAACTGCCCCGATTTGAAAAGAAGGTCCGCGTGGCCTTGGACTGGACTCTCGATTTGCTCTTTTCGAAGGATCTTGTCCAGTTCATGACCGTTCGCGCATCCACCCTGTCGCTGGTGGAAGAAGAACCGGTGAAACAAGCCAGTCCGGCTTTGGTCGGCGCCGGCAACGGGCAAGTGAGATAAGCGAATGAGCGCAAGAAAAGTGTTCTTCGGCTTCTGGCTGACCGTCACGCTCACTTGCTGGGCCGCTGCCACTCCTCTCTTTGCCAACAGCACAAGCGTGGTCGTGGCAGTCGATTCCATCGGGATGACGGTCTCGGACATGGATCGCTCGGTGGCATTCTATTCAGATGTGTTGGCGTTCAAGCCCATCAGCGATGTGGAAGTGGATGGGCCTGAGTATGACCAGCTCTGGGGCATCTTCGGCGTGCGGGCGCGAGTGGTCCGGATGCAGCTAGGCAAGCAACAGCTTGAGTTGGTCGAATTTCTGGCGCCGCCGGATGTCCGGCCGATTCCGGTGCCCTCCTACAGTCACGATCTTTGGTTTCAACACTTCGCTATCGTCGTGCGCGACATGGAGACGGCTTGGGCGCAATTGAGGAAGTATCACGTCCGGCAGATTTCGCCAAGGCCCCAGACGATACCGGTATCGAACATTGCAACTGCCGGGATCAAAGCGATCAAGTTCCGCGATCCCGATGGGCACAACCTCGAATTGCTCTGGTTCCCGGAAGGCAAGGGCAATCCAATCTGGAAGCAGCCCGGTTCCAATCTATTCCTCGGTATCGACCACACGGCCATGACGGTACGGAGCACCGAGAACAGCACCAAGTTCTATCGCGACCTGTTGGGTATGACAGTCGCCGGGGGAACGCTCAACATGGGCACGACGCAACAGTATCTCGACAGTTTGCCCGGTGCCCGTACGCGCGTAACCGGCCTGGCTCCAAAGGTGGGGCCGCCTGGCCTGGAATTTCTGGAGTATGAACTGCCGACTGCGGGACGGCCATTCCCCATCGATTCGCACCCGACCGATCTCTGGCATTGGCAGACGACTCTCGTCGTTTCCGATGTGGAGGCTGCGGCTGCCCAGGTTCACGGAATGGGACAGATGATCTCTTCCGGCGTCGTCACGCTCCCGGATAAGTTATTGGGATTTGAGAAAGGCTTCTTGGTACGGGACCCGGATGGTCATGTCATGCAACTGGTGTCACAATGAGCGCCTCAACCCTCACCGCAGTAGGGTCCTCGCGTACAATGACGACCTGGATGAAGCTGGTTCTGCTGGCCATGTCCATTATGGCCGGCTGGTGGGGGCTGTCCTCATTTGATTACGAGCGATATCTTTCACCGGCTATGCTTGCACAGTGGCTGACCGATGCCGGCCCGTGGGCCCCCCTGCTCCTGATTGGGAGCATGGTCTGCGCGGTCATTATCCCGCCGATTCCGAGCCTGCCGCTGGATTTCGCTGCCGGCGCTGCCTTCGGCCCGTTTTACGGGGCACTCTATGCGGTGATCGGGGCCGAGATCGGCGCGATTGCCTGTTTTCTGGCTGCCCGAGCCTTGGGACGCGAGGCGCTTTCGCGTGTGATGAAGACCGAGGCGACGTTTGGCCAGACGTGTACCGATCACCAGCTGATGGGCGCGGTGTTCTTTGCGCGGCTGATCCCGATCTTTTCGTTCGAGGTGAGCTTCGGCGCCGGTCTGACGAATATCTCGCTCAAGACCTTCGCACTTGCGACCCTGTTTGGGATGGCACCGCCGACCTTTGCCTTTACCTATCTGGGCAGCAGCATGATCAGCGCCCAGTGGCCGCTGATCGCGGCAGGGGCGGCAATGGTCCTGTTCTTTCTGGTGATGCCGAAACTTCTGACGACGTACCGGACGAGCGCCTTCGCGCGCCTGCTCCTCGGCCCCGCGCCGGTCCCGACATTAGTGGCAACCAGACGGGCGGAGATTCCGCTTCAGATCCGCTGCATCGGCTGCGGCGCAACGATGCCGTCCGCATGATCGTTCCCTCGATTCTCCTAGATCCTTACCGACGTTCCACTAGTTGCAGCATTTTCCTCTCCGGTGCTAAACTTTCCATCTCAACCGTGCCATTCCTCATCACGCAGTCACGTCGAGCGATCTGAGAGGAAAAGGTCGGCATGGCACAACAGCCCACTGCGCTGGACGATCCGAAACGTTTGGACGCGCTTCGCGCGTACGAGATTCTCGACACCCTGCCCGAGCCTGCCTTCGACCGGCTGGCCAAGCTCGCTGCGCACATCTGCGGAACGCCCTACGCGGCCATCACCTTCGTCGATGGCGCCAGGCAATTCTTCAAGGCAAAAATCGGGTTCACAGATGGCGAGGTGCCGAATACGTCGGGGTTCTGCTGCCAGGCAATTCGGCAATCGGACCTCTTTGTCCTGCCGGATGCCACGAAAGACGAACAATTCGCCACGAACCCGTTGGTGACCGGAGCGGCTCAGGTTCGTTTCTACGCCGGGGTGTCCCTGATGACGGCGGAGGGTCACGCGCTCGGCACGCTCTGCGTGCTCGACCGAACCCCTCGTCAACTCACGAAAGAGCAAGGTGATGCGCTGCTGGTGTTGTCGAGCGAGGTCGTGACCGAGTTGGAACTGCGGCGGACCCGCAAGAGCCTCGAAGAGGGTACGTTTAGGCAGGATCCGGTCCTCAGCGCGCGCTACAAGGCGGACGAGTTCCTCCGCTCGCTTGTCGAAGGCACTGTGGCCTCCACCGGCGGAGAGTTTCTCCGTGAACTGGTTCGGCACGTGGCGGCAGCACTCGGCATTCGCTATGCTTTCGTCGGTTATCTGCTTCCCGAGTCGCGCATCCGGACGCTGGCCTTCTGGAAGGGCGACGGCTACATGGACCAGGTCGAGTACAGCTTGGACGGCACGCCCTGTATGAAGGTGATCCAGGGTGAAACCTGCCACTACGCGCGAGACGTCCAGACATTATTCCCTCGCGACCAGGATCTGGTGACGTTGGGCGTGACCAGCTATCTGGCCGTGCCGTTGAAAGATCCGAAAGGCACGGTCCTTGGCCATTTGGTCGCGATGGATGTGAAGCCCATGACGCTCACCTCCGAGGAAATCGAGGTCTTCAAACTGTTCGGCGAACGGGCCGGGGTCGAGATTTACCGGCAGGTGATAGAGGTCTCCCTCAAGGAGCGCGAAGCGACGCTGCGCGCCATCGCGGAGGGGACGGCGGCCTATGTCGGCGGTGAGTTCTTCCAATCCCTTGTGAGGAATCTTGCGGCGGCGCTTGCCGTGGAATATGCATTCGTGTCCGAATTCTGTGTCGATCGGACCAAGGTGCGCACTCTGGCCTTCTGGGCGGGAGACCATTTCAATGACAATTTCGAGTACGCCATCGCCCATACACCCTGCGAAAAGGTGCTGGCCGGTGAGTTGTACCATTGTTCGGACAAGGTAGCCGAGCGATTTCCGCTCCACAAGCAAGATCTGGAGGGACTCGGTGTCGAGAGTTACCTGGCAATCCCGGTGACGAGCACGAGTGGAAAAGTGCTGGGTCATCTGGCTGTGATGGACCGTCACCCTATGGACTTTGAACAACTGGATCTGTCCGTCTTTAAGATCTTCGGGGCGCGGGCAGGCGCGGAGCTCGAACGCACACACATGGAAGCCACGTTGAAAGAAAATGAGGAACGGCTGCACGACTTGTTCGACGAGGCGCCAATTGCCTACGTGCACGAAGGGCTCGATTCCAAGTTCATCCGCGCCAACCGCACGGCGATGAAAAGCTTGGGCATTACACCGGACCAAGTCGAGGGGACGTACGGATTCTCGTTCATTCCCGATACGCCTGATGCGCAACGACGCCTAAAAGACGCGTTCGCTTCAATCGGCAAGGGCATCGACACCAGCGGCGTCGTACTGGAGCTGCGGCGCAAAGACAACGGCAAGCCGCTCTGGATTCAGTGGTGGTCGAGGCCGGACCCGAGCGGCACATATACTCGTACAATGTTCGTGGACATCACCGAGCGCGTGCTGATGGAGCAAGAGAAGGCTCGTCTCGAAGCGCAGAACGTCTACCTTCAGGAAGAAATCAAGGGAACGCATAACTTCGAAGAGTTGATCGGTTCGTCCTCGACACTCAAGAAGGTGCTGAAAAACGTGGAGCGAGTGGCGCCGACCGACTCGACCGTGCTCATCACCGGCGAGACCGGGACCGGCAAAGAGCTGATCGCGCGAGCGATCCACAACTTGAGCCCACGAAAGGGTCGCCCCCTCGTAAAAGTCAATTGCGCGGCCATTCCAGCCGGCTTGATCGAGAGCGAGCTGTTCGGCCATGAAAAAGGCGCCTTTACCGGCGCGCTGACTAAAAAGATGGGCCGTTTCGAGCTGGCTGACAAGGGGACCATCTTCCTCGATGAAATCGGGGAACTGCCGCTCGATCTGCAATCCAAATTGCTGCGAGTACTTCAAGAAGGGGAATTCGAGCGGGTGGGCGGGACGCAGACCTTCAAGGTCAATGTGCGGGTCATCGCGGCGACGAACCGGGACCTTGAGCAGCAGTCGAAGACTGGTCACTATCGGCCCGATTTGTATTACCGTCTGAACGTCTTTCCGATTCACCTGCCTGCGCTGCGAGAACGAGCGGACGACATTCCCCTGTTGGTGCAATATTTCGTTCGCAAGTGTGCCGCGAATTTCGGCAAGAAGATCGATCGGATTCCGGAACGGATGATGGCAGCGCTCCAGCGCTATCAATGGCCGGGAAACATTCGCGAACTGGAGCATGTGATCGAGCGCGCGGTGATCCTGAGCGAAGGATCGGAGTTGGAACCGATCGAGTGGCTCTCGCAACCAAATGGCAAAGCCGGCGCAGCGAAAACGCAGACGCTCGAAGAAATGGAACGCCGGCATATCGTCGACGTCCTCGATCAAACGAACTGGCGCGTGAGCGGCGAGAAGGGCGCGGCCAAAATACTCGGACTCAATCCCACCACGCTCGAAGCGCGCATGAAGAAGCTCGACATCACACGCGTGAAACGTGAGACGTAAAACGTGAAGCGTTGTTTGTCCTCGCCTTTGAGTTTCCTCCTTCTCATGGTTCCTGCCATAAGCTACACGCTATAAGCTCTTTGTACTCGACTATCAGCCATTAGCCATCAGCTCTTCTCTTTTTCCCAATATTTCGTGACGGTCCCAATATTTTGGGAATCACTCACGGGTGTTTTCTCAAGTCTCCATCTTGGAATCTCCTCACCTCCTCTTTCCACATCAATCACTTACGCCATCTCGCCGGTTACGCAATCAGCCTGGCATCACTGTTGCTGAATACGCGGTCATCATACGAACACAATGGAGAGCTAGAGATGATGCTCAAGATTACGAAGATTCAAGAAAGCAGGAGCGACGTGCTCCTCAAGTTGGAAGGCAAGATCACCGCACAGTGGGCTGCCCTCCTCGACGGCGAGTGTCGGTCGCTCCTTCGACAG
>Ga0247727_10019644_pt1 | contig 10447 bp, 9 predicted proteins | sample WisWelCaveWW1625_FD_202498 | JGI IMG/M metagenome (GOLD analysis project Ga0247727, IMG submission 202498) | Biofilm microbial communities from Wishing Well Cave, Virginia, United States - WW16-25 | ecosystem: Environmental > Aquatic > Deep subsurface > Groundwater > Cave microbial mat | place... | reverse complement strand
TCTCGTCGGCTTCATCGACAACATGCTGGTTGGTGATAATCTTTCCATCGGCGCTGATCAGAAAGCCGGAGCCGAGACTCTTCACCGGCGTTGTATAGGGTGACATGTCGAAGAACCGCCGAAAAAAAGGGTCGTCTGAAAAAGGGCTGTTCCTGTAAACCCGTCTCTGTTGGGTGACGTTGATGCCGACGACCGCGGGACTGATTTGCTGCACGGCGCTGGTTATCGCGTTTCTTCGCGAATTTGAAACTTCGTCATTCGCGGCGCCAAGATCCTGATCTGTGGTTTGGGCGACGACGACCTGCGCGGGAATGGCCGCGGCGATTTTGTCATCCGACTTCTTCCTGCACCCCGCCAACGCGATGAACGCAAGAAAAATTAAAAAAGCCTTTTTCATTATCCTCTCTTACGGATTGCGCATTACGAATTAACTCTCATCACTGCTCGAAACTCGTCGTCATTCGTAAAACGTAATGCGTAAACCGACCAGCGTCAAGCAACGAGCATCCAGTATTAAATCGACTGCTTCACCTTCGCCCAGTCTGCAAGGAAGCGCTCCAGACCGCTGTCGGTTAACGGATGATTGAACATCTGGTCAAAAACTTTTGCCGGAATTGTGGAAATATCCGCGCCGGCCAGCGCCGCCTCAATGACGTGGACTGGATGGCGCAGGCTTGCGGCCAAGACTTCGGTTTCGAAATCATAGTTGTCAAAAATCGCAATGATTTGCCGCACCAAATCCATGCCGATGTGGCTGATGTCATCGAGACGGCCAAGAAACGGGCTGACATAAGAAGCGCCCGCTTTGGCTGCGAGCAAAGCTTGGTTTGGGGAAAAAATCAAAGTCACGTTCGTGCGAATCTTCTCGTTCGTCAGCTTGCGCACGGCAACGAGGCCTTCGCGCGTCATCGGAATTTTCACGATGATATTCTTGTGAATCTTCACCAGCTCATGGCCTTCCCGCAGCATGCCCTCGGCGTTGGTCGAGACGACTTCGGCGTTTACCGGGCCGGGAACGACTTCGCAGATGTTCCGCAGAATTTCTTTGAACTCGCCCTTCTCTTTTGAAATCAGCGTCGGGTTGGTGGTCACGCCATCAAGCAGGCCCATGGCCGCGACTTTTTTGATTTCATCGAGATTGGCGGTGTCGAGATATATTTTCATGTTGCCTCCAAACGGATTTTTCGTGTCACTTTAGTTTTGTAAACGAGTGGAAAAGTTTTTGGATTCTTGATTGAATCCAAATGCAAGTCAACGTCCAGATCAGGCCAATAGAGATGGTTGTCATTCAACATTTTTACATTCATCACATCTTTTATTTTTGAATCCTTGAACCATGGAAATTCATCATAATCCAAAAAGTATTCATGGTCTTTGAGGTAAATCCAAACTCCAAAACGAGAGATATTGGTGATTTCAACGGCTAAAGTATTTTTTCCAACTTGTTTTAATTTCATCTTGTCTTCTCTCGACCAGCTTCTGAAGTTTGATTAGTTCCTTTTTGCTTAAGCCTTTGTATTCTGCAAGTGATACAATAGGTTCCAACCAGAATTTGGCTTCTCCATCGGGAGAGATCACATGAACATGCATCCTTGATTCTTCACGTGAAAAGAAGAAAAATCTGTAGGGTCCTGTCGCAAATATTGTCGGGCTCATTTTCACCCGTTGTCATTTGAACTTTACTGGCTTGAGCCACTTTTCGATCCGTCGTTCGACTTCTTCTTGGGTAAGGGTACGACCTTCTTCAACAGCCTTCAAACCACGTTCGATTTTCTGAAGCACGTAAAGGTGATACTGAATGTCCTCAAGTGAAACATCATCGGGAAGCCGATCCAACAAGCGGCGAACTCGTTCTTTTGGCTGGCTCATGAACAAGGGTTCAGTCATCTACTTTTCACTCTCATCATAAAACACCCTCTCCAAAAACAACCCCACCGGCGGCGCGGTGAAGCCGGCATGACGACGTTCACCGCTTGCGAGTATTTCGGCGATGGCTTCCGGCTCCATGCGGCCACGGCCAATGTCGATCATCGTGCCGACGAGGATGCGCACCATGCTGCGCAAAAAGCGATTGGCTCGAATGCGAAAAATCCAGCGCTCGCCTTGATCTTCCCATTGCGCCAATTCAACGCGGCTGAGAAAATGCGGGTCTTCGGTTCCCGATTCGCAAAAAGCGCGGAAGTCATGCTCTCCCAGAAGCGGCGGACAGGCACGTTGCATCTGCTCGAGGGCGAGGGGAAATTTACAAAAAAAAGCGTAGTGCCGACCAACGGCTACAGGCGTGCGGCTCAACACGTAAAAGTACTGCCGAGCAACCGCACTAAAACGCGCATGAAAGTCATCAGCAACTATTTCAACACGTTTGACCACCGCGTCGTGTTTCAGAATGCCATTCAAAGAACGTTGTGTAAGTGCAAGATCAATGTCTTTATCGTGCCGAAAACTCGCCACCTGTCCCAGCGCATGAACACCGGTGTCGGTCCGTCCCGCGGCATGAAGGGATATATCTTCACGCAGAAAAGTTTTTAAGGCCTTCTGCAGCACTCCCTGCACGGTGCGGAGCTTGGGCTGAAATTGCCAACCGTGAAACTTCGTGCCATCATACTCGATGGTCAGTTTATAAGTTGGCATGTTTCGCCGGCGTTCCGAAATACCAGCTTGTCCAGACGCAGGCTGCGCAGATGAAGATGACCAACACGTCGCGGCTGGAGTAACGAAATTCTCGAAAGCTGGTTCGCGCTGCATGGCCGCGATAGCCTCGCGCTTCCATGGCAAGCGCCAGGTCATCGGCGCGATGAAACGTCGCAATGAAGAGCGGCACGATCATCGGCACCAGTTGCCGCACTTGCTGGACTAATGAGCCGCGCTCCGGCGCGCCGCGAGAAACTTGCGCGCGTTGAATCCGCACCGCCTCCTGCGCGATGGTCGGCACGAAACGCAGCGCCAGAGTCATCACAAAGGCAAGCTCATGCACCGGCACGCGCAAACGATTCAACGGCGCCAGCAGGCGCTCCAAACTATCGGCAAAATCATTCGGCGGGGTCGTGAGCGTTAGAATTGCCGCTGCCAAAATAATGAGCACAAGACGCGCGGTGTAAAGCACCCCATCGTTGACACCATGCCACGAAATGGAAATGCCCCACAGTGAGACTTGGGGCCCTTCAGTAGCCGCAGTAAAAGAATGAAGCGCGAGTGTGACGGCATACAACCAAAGAAAACCTCGAATATTCCGCAGCAAGATGTTTATGCGCAGATCGGTAAGCCATGCCGCAAGGGACAAAAAAATAATCCAACCCAGCAGCGCCGGCCAGTTATACACTGTTAACAATCCGCTAAAGACGAAAAAACTGCAAATCAACTTGGCGCGAGGGTCGAGGCGATGTATGAAAGAGCGGCCGGGAATGAATTGGCCGAGAGTAATATTCTGCCATAAACTCATAGCTGGACGAATTTTGTGCGGCCAATATACGAACATTTTAAACAAAAACAAATAAAAAACTCCCGGCGCTCCCGGCGCCAAAATGAAAGGGAAAATCGCCTTGACTCTTGTGCAATTTGTGTCTATTTTACGTCGCATTTATTGCAGAAAAAAGAAGATTACGCAAAAAGTTTTCATTCTGCGTCCCCGCCGATAGCGCGTATTTTAAGGGCACAATCGCGCAACAGATTGATTCGCATTCTGATAACCGCTGGATACTTGGCAAGCAAAAGCGCCACAGCAATGATAAACCGGATCGCCGATTTCTTCAGTTCATTAGAAATCAAGTTCAAGCTCAGTATCGTCATCATCATCATCGTGGTCATCACGCTGGTCGCCTTCAGCATGTTGATTCTGCAAAGCGCCAAAGGCGTGATTACCGAGGCAACCAACAATACGTGTACGGTGCTGTTGCAGAACCTGAGCCGCACGGTCCAAGATCCTTTGCTGCTCAGTGTGAATGACCCGCTGCAATTCCCCGAAATCCAACGCCAGGTTTTATTCCTCATGCGAAAAGAATACCCCGGCTTGGAATACGCCTTTGTCATCGATAGAAGCGGCTCGGTCATTGCCCATTCGATTGCCAATGAAACCGGCCGCACGGTGCCGCAGGCGGAAATGAACGAATTGTTGAATCTTGAAGATGTTGCTTTGCGCGAAATCGACACTTCAATTCTATATTACTATCCAATCCGTGCGCTGAAAAAGGATGAGCAGAGATTCATCCCTTTGGGAGTAGCCGGGCTGGCTTTTTCAAAAAAGGAATTGGCCAGGCCGATTTCAAAAACAAAAAATCTCATTCTCACGACGGCTGCGCTCATTATCATCATATCTGTTTGGGGAATATACTTCTCATCCCAAAAGATGGTGAATGAAATCCACCTGCTGTCGAGAGCGGCGCGCGCGGTGGGCAGCGGCAATTTAGACGTGAGCGTTGCCGTCAACAGCAAGGACGAGCTTGGACAACTGTCCAATGAGTTCAACAGCATGGTGACGCATTTGCGCGAAAAGCTGCAAATGCAAAAGTTCGTCTCCAAGCTTACCGTGCAAATGATTCAAGCCCGCGGCGGGTCGCGGGTGGTGCCGCAGGAGGGCGAGCGCCGCAGCGTCACCATCTTGTTTTCCGACATCCGCGAGTTCACGACGATCGCGGAGAGACTTGAGCCGGAACAGATCGTCGAGTTGATCAATATTTATTTCGACGTGCAAACCCAGATCATCGAGGCCAATCGCGGCGTCGTCGACAAATTCATGGGCGATCAAATCATGTCCATTTTCCAAGGGCCGTCGATGATCGTCAATGCCACGCGAGCCGCGGTGGAAATTCAACGGGCAGTGAGCGCATTGAACAAGCAGCGCGAGGCCATGGGCGCCGCAACGCTCGAGCTTGGCATCGGCATCAATCAAGGCTCGGCGGTCATGGGCAACATGGGCTCGAAACAGCGCATGGACTACACGGTCATCGGTGACGTTGTGAACATTGCCGCGCGGCTGTGCAGCGTCGCCCGCGGCAGTCAAATCATTGCCGAGCTGAGCGCCGCGCGCCAACTGAACGGCAATTACTCGACGATTTTGCTTGAGCCAATATTTGTTAAAGGGAGGACCAAAGAGGTTGAAATTTGCGAGGTCAACTACGAGCGCGACATCATCACCTAATGCCGGAGCATTCCCCGCCCTGAACCTGCACAAGACACTTCTTGTTTGTCTGATCGTTTGTTCATTCTCCAACGCCGCGCGATCACAGGTCGGCGCTGGATGGCAGGCGCGCGCCATTCAACTGGGCGGCATGCACAGCGCGGCGCTTGCAGACCCACTGGCGATCTTGGGAAATCCCGCAAACCTGGCCGCTTTGCGCGACGTGCAAATTCTGCTCAACACCGATGATCCTTACGCGGTGAATTTTCTGGGGGTCTCGGCGCACGTACCGCTCTGGGGAACTTTTGCCGGCGGCATTTCGCGTATGGGCATGAGCGGCAATTCGAAAAAACGAGTCACCCTCGGCTGGGCAAGACACTTCGGACGGCGCCTATCGGGCGGATTATCAATAAGCGGCAGCCGCGTCGATGACGAAACTTTTTATAGCGGCTCATTTGGTTTACAAATTCACAGCCACGTCCCTGGCACGTTAAACGACTACTTTCCGCCAACCGGGGCGCTCTTCAATCCCACAGTTCTTCCATATCGTTATGCTCTGGGTTTTCACATTCAAGAAATAAAATTGGGAGAGAGATTATTCGAGACGACCTACAATGTTGGCGCGGCCACTCGACTCTATAAAACCGGCCCATCGATTTACGCCACCCTCGCCCTGAAAAAAAATGACGCCAGCACGCCCATGCTCGGAGTGAGCGTTCCCATTCTATCTCGTGTTTCAGTCAACGGCGGCGTCTATGATTTTGACGGCAAAAAAGCGGCTCTGGGCGCAACAGTCGTCGCCAGCAATTACAACCTCGATCTGGTTTATTCTTTTGCGCGCGAGCGATTGCTGCTGAGTTTTGGCTTTCGGTTAAGCGCGTCACCGGCGGCGATCGCGCGGTCGCATTTGGAGCGCGGATCGGCGCTGACGAAAAACGGAGAATATCGTAAAGCCTTGCGGGAGATGCGCCGCTATCTCGTGTTCGAGCCGGATAATGCGCCGACCACTCAAATTACCAATCTGCTTTCGGAAAGACTCAAGAAAGAGGACAATCAAGTAACCTCGTTGCTCCGGCAAGCCGATCAATTTGAAAAAAAATCATGGTACATCAGCGCCGCCATAAACTATTCAAAGGTCATCCAGCTCGATAAGGACAACGCACAGGCGCGCCGGCGGCTCTCGCTGATTCAGGCCAAAGTCGATATCTACATCAATCAAATGTTCAATGTCGGCGTGCAGCTTTTTGATCAAAAAAATTTGCCTCCGGCGCGACGCGCTTTTGAAAACATCCTGTTAGTCAGAAAAGATCACACCGAAGCGCAAAGCTATCTTCAGCGCATCGTCGAGATTCAAAACAAAGAAGCCGAGGAATATTTTCTTCGCGGGCTGGGATATTACAGCCAAAAGAGCTATTTGAAATCCATCGAAGCTTTTGAGCAGGCTCTTGCTTTGAACGCCGATTACGCCGAAGCCCAGAGATACTTCGATCTGGCGCAGAAGTCGATTGAAACGCAACTCTCAGAAGTCAAACGCCTGCTCGCCGAGGCAGAACGTCTCGCGCGCCGTCAGGATTTTCCCGCAGCTATGCAAAGATATCAACAAGCCCTGTCGATCGATCCCAACAATCAAACGGCGCAGGAGCAGGCGAAACGACTTGAAGATCGCGTCAAAGGATACATCACCGAGAAATTGCAAGAAGGCGAGAAGGCATATCAACGCGGCAGCTACGATCAGGCGACGGAGCTTTTTCGCCAAGTGCTCGCCACCGCCCCGCGCGATGAAACCGCCAAAGCATTTCTCCAGCGCATCGATCAACAGCAGCGCCAGCGTATCGAAGAAATTCTCCAACGCGGCCAGGAGCAGTTTGACGCCAAAGATTTCAGCCGCGCGCTGAATTCTTTCGAAGAAGTTTTGTCGCTCGATCCCGACAACGTGACCGCTACGCAAAAAAAGCAGGAGGCGATGGCGAAAATTTCTCTGGCGCAAATGATCGAGCGCGGCCGGGCTTTCTATCAGCAGAACCAGTTCTTCAAGGCAATGGAAGTTTTCAGCCAGGTGCTCGAGCAAGATCCCGGCAACGCCACCTCACAACGATTTCTTGAAGACTGCCAAAAGCAATTGGAGTCGCAAGTCGATAAATTCTTCAACCAGGGAATGGATTACTACGCCGCGGAAGACTACCGCGAAGCGATCAAGATGTGGGATCGGGCGCTACAGATAAACCCCAACCATGCCCAGTCGCGTTCCTTCAAAAGCCGGGCGCTCGAACGTCTGCAAGCCTTAGAACAATTGAGGTGATCCCTGTCGTCAGCCATATTGCGGGCAACGCCATCCGGGCCTGAAAGCCGCAGTGCCGGTCCGGGGCTATGGCCTTTCCTGCGACATCTGCATTCCCTGATGACGCCGGGAGATCGCATTCTATTCTTTGTCTTGCTTGGCATCGGTCTCTTGAGTATTTTAAGCCTGCGCCTGCTGTTCGCGCCAGGACGCACAGCATCGATATTCGTCAGCAATCGGCTTGTAAAAAAGATTTCTCTGGGCAGTGATGAAACTCATCTCATTCACGGCGTAGCCGGCGCAATCGAGTTGCGCGTCGCGCCAGACGGCATACGAGTGACTCAGAGCGAGTGCCCTGAAAAAATTTGTATGAGGCAAGGCGCCATTTCAAACAAAGGCCAGATCATCGTCTGCGTGCCAAATCAGATGATCATCACCATCGACGGCGAAGCCGGACATTCGCTCGATGCCGTTACGCCATAAGAATTCCACGCAGTGGCTCACGCGAGTCGCTTTGCTCACCGGTTTTGGCTTGGCGCTCTACCTCTTTGAAAGTCTAATTCCAAGACCATTGCCGTGGATCAAGCCGGGCCTGGCAAACATCGCTACGATCGTTGCACTTTATACTCTCGGCCCCGCCGCCGCATGTATTGTTTCGATGTTGCGTTGCGTGCTGGGCAGCCTCGTCGGCGGAACGCTGATGAGTCCATCTTTCTGGCTTTCAATCTGCGGCGCAGCATCATCGGTTACGGCGATGATCATCGTTCGTCGTCTGGGCAAAAAAATTTTCAGCATCATCGGCGTTGGCATGATCGGCGCTTTTGCTCACATGCTCACGCAGGTCACCGTCGCCGGCTTTCTCGTGGTTGGCGATGAGGCGATTCTGATTCTTTTGCCAAGCATGCTGCTCTCATCGCTCATAACCGGGCTCATCGTCGGCTATGCGAGCCATCTCATCGTTGCGCGAATCGCACCTCAGCCCGCAAGCCCACTACCTGTTCATGAAAGCCGTCGCGGCTCCGATAATGTTGGTTGACGAAAAGAATCGACATGGAACTGGCCATCGACATGCGGCGTTTCTCATCCGGCAACACGACACGAATATTCGAACTCTTTGAACTCTAAACGGAATTTTTTGACTGTATGAAAACGAGGCTCTTGTTTATTCCAGCGCTCTGGGCGGGTATCATGCTGCAATCCTGCGCTTACTATAACACCTTCTACAACACAAAAAAGAATTTTCGCGAAGGCTTGGTCGAAAACAAAAAGCGTGTTGGCGAGAAGCCGACGGCGCAAGAGATCCAAAAATTCGATCTGGCCATCGAAAAAGCCTCCAAGGTTTTGCAGCTCTATCCAAAATCAAAATATGCCGACGACGCGGTGATGATTCTCGGCCAGAGTTTTTTTTATAAACAAGAATACCTGAAAGCCCAGCGCAAATTCGACGAGCTGATCGCCAATTTTCCCAAAAGCAACCTTGCGCCGGCTTGCCGTTTGTGGCTGGCAAAAACCAACATCGAGCTGCGCGACTACCCTGGCGCCGAGCGCGTCTTGCGCGAAATACAGAAACAACCCCGGCGCGGCGGGTTGAACGAAGAAGCGCAGTCGTTGCTTGGCGAAATTTATTTTCGCCAGGGAATGTATTCGCTGGCGGCGCAGGAGTTTGAAGTGGCGAGCAAAGAGCTTGACGACAAAACCTTGCGCGGCCGCAGTCTCATGCGCCTTGGCGAATGCTATCAAAAAACCGGCAACCTCAGCGGCGCGGTTGAAAGTTTTCGCCTCGCCACTAGCATTGGCGGCGATCAGGATTTCAAATTTCAATCGAGCTTTCAGTTTGCCATTGCTTTAAAAGGCGAACAACGCTATGAAGAAGCGTCGAAGATCTTTCGCTCGCTACTCGCTGAGTTTCCAACCTACAAAGACGTTCCGCTCGTCAAGGTGCAGATTGCCGACGCCACCAACGGCATCGGGAACACCGAGGACGCAAAAAAACTCTTCGAGGACATTCTCGATTCACATGCTCGCACGGAAGCCGCGGCTGCCGCATACTTCTATCTTGGCGAAATCTATGAGCGCAAGGAAGTGGACTTTCCAAAGGCGCAAGATCATTACGACAAGGTTCGCAAAGAAAGCGTCCGCTCGGACAAAATAACCGAGGCGACGCGGCGGAGCAAGAACATTGCAGAATTTCTCAAACTCAAACAGACTATTACCGATCTCGAAAAACAGCTCCAACAAGTGCAGGCCGGCGAGAAACCGGCGACGGTCGCAGCGGCAGACACCAATACATCCACGCGCAGCCGAAGACGTGGCCAGAGCAAAACGTCGGCGGCAAATTCCCCGCAGCTCACCGCCGAAAGCGTTTCTGAGGATCTTGCAAAAAACAAAATCCAAACCGCCCAGCTCTATTACTTTCAACTTGAACAAGTTGATGCAGCCATCCCGCTTTACTACGACGTTGCCCGGAATTTTCCAAACACCTCCTACGCGCCGCAAGCGCTTTACACGCTCGCTTACATTTTCGAAGAAAAAAACAGCAGCAGGCCGGGCACGCGCGACAGCATCTTCGCCGTTTTGACCGAGAACTATCCCGACACGCCGCAAGGAAGAGCCGCAAAAAAACGCTTAGGGAAAACGAACGAGACCCAGGTCGCAACCAACGAGACGATAACTTCCGAGAATGCCGATTTTCTGAAAGCTGAAAAAATTCTCTTTGAAGAGAAAGAAGCGAACCGCGCTATCGAGGCGTATCAAGAATTCATCGCTAAATATCCACAGTCGGTGAACGCGCCGAAATCGATGTATGCGATCGGGTGGATTCATGAAAACCGGTTGGGGGGAAATCGCCAAGCCTTCGAGGTCTATCGGCAGCTTATCGAGAAATTTCCGGATTCGGATTATTCCAAAGATTTACGCGCAAAGATCGCTGCGGCTGAAAAAGAATTCAAAATCGCAGATTCCGACAAATCGGTGTTCTCAAACATTCCAATAGCCGATACGACGGCCGCCGATTCGCTCAGCAGCGCAAAACAAATTGAAAGCGTCGACGAAGATGA
>Ga0247727_10019643_pt1 | contig 10447 bp, 8 predicted proteins | sample WisWelCaveWW1625_FD_202498 | JGI IMG/M metagenome (GOLD analysis project Ga0247727, IMG submission 202498) | Biofilm microbial communities from Wishing Well Cave, Virginia, United States - WW16-25 | ecosystem: Environmental > Aquatic > Deep subsurface > Groundwater > Cave microbial mat | place... | reverse complement strand
CTCGCGCGCGGCGAGCGCAAGTTTCTCCCAAAGCGGCGGCGATCAGAATTTCTATTTTCGAACCAGTAATGCAGACGGGAGCCCCATCTTCACGGCGCCGGCTCGGGGTACGTTCTCGGCCACCCGGACCCGAAACAGCCTCCCCTTCTACAACGTCGGGTTCCAAAACTGGAACCTCGCCCTGTTCAAAGACTTCCCCACTTACGAGAAACAGATGCTCCGTTCCGGGCGGAGTTCTTCAACTGGCTGAATCATCCGAACTGGGCCCGCACGGACATCAACCCGCGCAGCGCCACGTTCGGCAAGGTGAGTAGCAAGTCGGGTGAGTCGCGCAACGTCCAGCTCAGCCTGCGGTACAGCTTCTGATACGCGGCCCAACCGGCCGTCACCCCCGCCGCCCCTGCACCAGGCGCTCGATCTCTCCCGCGATGGCCTGGTGCTCCACGGCCGAGTTCGCCTTCAGCACGTCGGACATGATAGCTACCAGGTAGACCTTCTTACCCGATTCGACGACCGCCACCGAGTGCATCAGGTTCACGGCGTTGCCAAATCGCTGGCCCCGGACTTGGTTACAGGATGGGAGCGACATCTTTTGGTAAAAGCCGGCGGCGAGCCGGAGGTCTTGTCCGCGGCGCTCAGCGCTGCCGAGCCGGCCAGCACGACGCCTGCCAGCGAGCGGTTTCATGCGGCGTTCCTCCGGGCCTGGCACAGCACACCTATTTCATCGAAGACCAGCAAACTTACGCTCAGCGATTAGGGGCATTCTTTGAGGCGGTTGACCGTGGGCGTATCCGGGTGGTGACTTCCGTTGAGACCCGGACAGAAGTGCTTGTGCGGCCTCTCCGGAAGGGCCGGCCTGAGTTGGTGCAGCGGTTCAGAGAGATCTTGCTGGGCTCGGGCGGTTTCGACACGATACCCGTCTCGGCTGAGATCGGCGAGCGGGCGGCACAACTGAGAGCGACCCCTGGGCTTCGAACGCCGGATGCAATCCATCTAGCCACCGCCGTGAGCGCAGTGGCAACGGCTCCAGCGGGTGGGCCTGCCCTGAGATCGGCTGGCCTCGAATTCGGGCATCGAAGTATGCTCTAATCACAGTCTATGCGGACACCGAAAGACCGCCGCCGGTTCCTGGTCGCCCTGGCGGCGTTGCCGGGCGCCGCCCGCCGTCCCGGCCTTCTCGGCCCTGCCGGCGGCCCGGGAGCGGGTTCCGGTCATCCGTCCTCAAACCCACGAAGGAGCGATCCTGTGAAACTTCTCATCGCCGTTTTTTCTTTCGCCGCCCTGGCGCAAGCCCAGGAGGGCTTTCTCCACTTGCCGGCCGCCAAGATCAAGGGCTTCCCCGCCAGCCTCCAGGCCCGCCAGGCCGCCAAGAAGTCCGCCACCGGCAGCGAGCAGCTCGCCAACCTCGGCAACTACACCATGATGGCCATCCGCCGCGACGCCAGCGGGGATCCCGAGATCCATGCCTCCTGGAACGACATTTTCATCGCCCAGGACGGCGAGGCCACCCTGATTTACGGCGGCAAGGTGGAGGGCGGCCGCGAGACCGCCCCGGGCGAGACGCGCGGCGGCAAGATCGTCGGCGGGAAAACCCAAAAGATCGCCGCCGGTGAGATGGCCGTCATCCCGGCCGGGATGCCCCACCAGACCACGCTCGAGCCGGGGAAATCGTTCACCTATATGGTTGTCAAGGTGGAGAAGAAGTAGGTGCGCCTCATGAGATTGTCAACGCTGCCTATCCTTGCTTGCCTCGCCGGAGCCGCTCTGTGCCAGGCTCCCCCCAAGCCGGTCGACCAACGGGAACGATGGAATAAGACCCTCTCCAGCCCCAATCCAGTTTTCAACACCGAGCCGAACCGCTTCCTGGCCGAGGCCATCAAGGGCCGCAAGCCGGGCAAGGCCGTGGACATTGGCCTGGGCCAGGGGCGCAACTCCATTTACCTGGCCCAACAGGGCTGGGAGGTCACCGGGGTGGACATCTCCGACGAAGGCATGCGGCTGGCCCGCGAACGGGCTGCCAAGCTCGGCGTCAAGCTCCACACCGTGCTCCAGAGCGCCGATGACTACGACTTCGGCCGCGACCAGTGGGATCTCATCATCGGCCTGTTCATGCACGAGATCTTCAGCAACCAGGCCGAGCGCGTCAAGGCCGGTCTCAAGCCCGGAGGCCTGGTGGTGGTGGAGGCCTTTCACGACGACTTCAGCAAGACCGTCAACCGGCAGTTAGGCTACAAGAACAACGAGCTGCTGCGGGCGTTCGACGGGCTGCGCATCGTGCATTACGAAGACCGCGTCGGCCCGGCCGACTGGAACAGCGGCAAAGACGCCCCCATCGTGCGCTTCATCGCCCGCAAGGAGTAGCCTTGCGGATCACCCGCATCGTTCCCACCACGGTCACGGTGCCGCTGGAGGCCCCTATCCGTCACTCCAACGGCGTCCACCACGGCCGCTTCGTGCGCACCATCGTCGAGGTCCGGACCGACGAGGGCTTGAGCGGCTGGGGCGAGATGGGAGGCGGCGGCGAGTCTGCCGAGGCGGCCTTCCGGGGCCTGGAAGCCTATCTGGTAGGCCACGACCCCTTCCTGCTGGAGGCCCTGCGCTGGAAGATCTCCAACCCCACGGCGTCGCTTTACAACAACCGCACCCAGCTCCACGCCGCCATCGAGTTCGCCTGCCTGGACCTGATGGGCAAGAAGCTGGGTGTCAGCGCCAGCGAGCTGCTGGGCGGGCGCCTGCGAGACCGGGTGCCGTTCGCCTCCTACCTGTTCTTCCGCTACGACGTCGAGACCGCCGACGAAATGGTCGCCCACGCCCGGGACCTGGTCGCCCGCCATGGTTTCACCTCTCACAAGATGAAGTGCGGCGTTTTCCCGCCGGACCACGACATCGAGGTGTACCAGGCCCTGGCGGCGGCGTTTCCCAACCAGCCGCTGCGCCTGGACCCCAACTGCGCCTGGTCGGTCGAGGAGGCCATCCGGGTGGGCCGGGCCATCGAGCATCTTCGCAATGACTACTTCGAGGACCCCACCTTCGGGCTGGAGGGCATGCGGCGCCTGCGGCAGTTTGTCCGCATCCCGACGGCGACCAACACCGTGGTGGTGAACTTCGAGCAGCTGGCGGCCTGCATCCGGACTCACGCCGTGGATGTGATCCTGCTCGACACCACCTTCTGGGGCGGGCTGCGCCAGGCCTACAAGGCCGCCCAGGTGTGCGAGACCTTCCAGTGGGGCGTGAGCGTTCACTCCAGCGGAGAGCTGGGCATCCAGGTCGCCACCATGCTGCACCTGGGAGCGGTGCTCCCCAACCTGCGCTTCGCCGCCGACGCCCACTACCACCACCTAAGCGACGATATCCTGGTCGGCGGCAAGCTGGCCTATCGCGACGGCTCGATCGACGTGCCCACCGGACCCGGCCTGGGCGTGGAGGTCGACCGCGACCGGCTTGCCCGCTACGCCGAGCTCTACCGCGAACTCGGCGGATATCCCTACGACCGGGATCCGCAGCGGCCGGGGTGGTTCGCCATCCAGCCCGAGAGCCGCTTTGCGCAGCCGCGGCGGTGATAGCAGGTCCTGTGGGTGCGTCGGCTCGGGCTACAGCCGGGCTGCGGTCGAAAGGCCGCCCCGCGGCCGGGCGCCGGCAGGGAAACGCGCACCCGATCACGGGAGTCGCTGGTCAGGAGAGATACCTTACTGCCTTACTGGAGGATTCAGCCCACTACGCCAGCACGGCCCGCCGCCACAACCCCTGCGGCGACGGCCGCGCCTGCGAGCGGATTGCTGCTATTCTGAGCAAGAAATCCCGATCAGCCGTGCGGCCGGCACGGGGCGTCGAGAGCTATGAAACGGAACGGGTCGGAGCAGAAGCTGCTAAGGATTACGCATTTTGAACTCGCCAACTGGCGCAACTTTGTTCGCGTAGAAGTGGGCCTAGCCGGCCGGGTGTTCCTCGTAGGCCCGAACGCCTCGGGCAAATCTAACTTCCTCGATGCCATTCGCTTCCTATACGACATTGCCGCGGTTGGCGGAGGCTTCCAGGAGGCGGTTCGTAGGCGCGGCGGTGTGCCCCGGCTGCGCTCCCTGGCCGCGCGCCGGTACCCGGATATTACCTTGCGCGTCGGATTGGGCAATGACGCCGGGCCGAAGTCGTGGGAATACGAGGTTGGCTTCGCCCAAGACAACCTCCAGCGCCCGATCTTGAAGCAGGAGTTGGTCACCCGCGAACGGGAGATTCTGCTCCGACGTCCGGACGCCGATGATAACCGAGACCCGGCGCGGCTCAGCCAGACCTTTCTCGAGCAGGTCAACGTCAACCAGTCCTTTCGCGAGGTGGCGGAATTCTTTCGATCGGTGCGCTACTTGCACTTGGTGCCGCAACTGGTCCGGGAGCCGGACCGTTCGGTGGGCCGTCGCAATGATCCGTTTGGCGGTGACTTCCTGGAGCAAGTGGCCCGGACCCCGGTGAAGACCATGAACGCGCGACTCCGGCGAATCCGGGACGCCCTTCGGGTCGCCGTGCCCCAGATGCAGGAGCTCGAACTGTGGTCGGATATCCGGGGGGCGCCGCACCTGCGCGGCAAGTACGAGCACTGGAGGCCACAGGGCGCCTGGCAAACCGAGTCGGACTTCTCCGACGGGACCCTTCGGCTCCTGGGCCTCCTGTGGGCGACGATGGACGGAGCCGGGCCCCTTTTGCTGGAGGAGCCGGAACTTTCCCTTCACCCGGAAGTTGTCCGGCATATCCCACAGATGTTCGCACGGGTTCAGCGCCGGTCCGGGAGGCAGGTTTTCCTCAGTAGTCACTCTACCGATCTGCTTTGGGACGACGGGATTGGAGCCGACGAGGTCTTGATCTTGGAGCCCAAAGCCGAAGGGACGGTCATTCGTCCGGCCTCAAGTATTGATGCGATTGTGCACTTACTGGAAGGCGGCTCATCCATGGTCGACGCTGTCATGCCCCACACCAAGCCGGTCCGGGCCTATCAGTTGGCGCTCTTCGGAGAGTGAGAAATGACGAGTCGACGACCGGTATTCATCTCCGCGGCCGTGGAAGGTGCCGTTGACGAAGCGGTCCTGCGGCGGTTGCTTGCGCATGTCGGTGCGGAGGCTGCGGTCATTTACGGGAAGCAAGGAAAGCAGGCGTTACTGCAGCGGATCGGTGGATACAACGTCGCGGCGCGCTACTCCCCGTGGGTGGTGTTGGTGGATCTCGACCAGGACGCCGCTTGTGCACCGCCCTTTCGCGCCACGTGGCTGCCGCAGCCCTCGGCGGGTATGTGCTTCCGAGTAGCCGTGCGCAGTGTGGAGTCGTGGCTGCTTGGCGACCGCGAGAGCATCTCCGCCTTTCTGGGCGTTGCCATTTCGCGCGTTCCCAGCGAGCCCGACGTCGACCCGGATCCGAAGGCCAGGATGGTCGAGCTGGCGAGAAAGTCGCGGCGTTGGGATATCCGCCAGGACATGACGCCCCGACCCGCCAGCGGCCTGCATGTCGGCCCGGCTTACTCGTCTCGCTTGATCGAATTCGCCCACCGGGTGTGGCGTCCGGCCGCGGCGATTCGCACCTCGAGAGCCTCCGGCGGTGTGTAACCTGCCTCCATCGCCTGACTACTAACGCCCTCCCCAAGGATTGAGGTTGGTTACCGGACCGCGATGGTCACCGGCGGGCTGGACTGCTCACCCTGCATCAGCACCAGGGGCGCTTCGCGGCTGGAAGGCACACCCTCCGGGACGGCCACGTTGACCTGGTAGAGCCCTGTGAAGCCCGGGGTCAGGCCGGCGAACAGCACCGGGGCGGCTAGGCCGCTGATGGTCGCCGAAACCGCCTGCACGGTCGAGGAGAGCGGATCCACCGGAGTCTGAGCGCCGGCGATGGCTCGGGGGTCGACCTCCCCCAGGCCGGCGCTGTAGATGACCAATACATCGCCGGGACCGGCCGGGTTGTCGGGTCCTACCAGTCCCTGGCTCCCGTCACGGTGGACCACCACTACGATGCCTTCGCCGCGGCCGGTCTGGTCCCGCGTGAACACGCCGGCCTGAGTGGAAACAATCGAGACCGGCTCGGGAACCGACAGGGTGTTGCCGCGGCGGACCAGGAGCTGATGGATCGCCTCCACAGGCAGGTCGTAGGGCAGCATGGCGTTGATCTGGTTGGGGCTGGCGAAGATGAGAGGCAAGGGCCGGCCCGCGATCACGGCGGTGGCGCCCGCCAGCGGAAGGGGCAGGGGCAGCTCGGTCGCCGCCTGGGTTCCCTCCGAGAGCCGCGAGCCGAAGATCGAGACCATGGCGCCTGGCGAAAGCGGGGCGCCCAAACGGAAACTGGCGGCGTGCAGCACCGCGCCCGAACCGATTTCGGGCGGGGGCGTTGGATTGACCCCCAAGCCGCCCGAGACCTCGACCGCGCCGGCCAGCCGCGGCGATCCGCTTTCGGCCCGCAGGCTGATCGTGACGGCGGCAGCCGGATGGCGCGGCTGCCAGGTCCCGGACCAGCGGCCCTCCCGCAAGGGGGCCAGGGCCATGGGCGGGTCGTTGTTGGAGAAACTGGCCACCACCGTTCCCTGCTCCAGCGGCTGTCCGCAGTCGTTGGCGATGCGGGCTTCGAGCGGCGTGGGCCACCCGGCGGTGGCGGTGAAACCGGCCCCCAACGACGTGATCAGCGGCGCCAGCCTCGTCGGAGTGCAAGCCGTCCCCTGGACAACCACGGACGCGCCGGGCGCCACCACCAGCGCCAGTTCCGCCGGCAGTGTGTCGCCCCCGGCGGCGATCACCAGCCTCCCGGTGTAGATAGCCGCCGGCAAGCTGCCGGAGCTCGCTCGCACCTCCAGGCGCGCCGGCTGACCCGGCGTTAGCGTCCCGGTAGCCGGCGTCACGCTGAACCACCGGGGTCCCTGTCCGAAAGCCGCCGGAGTGGCCGTGAAGGAGACGGGCTGCCGCGCCAGCGAGGTGAGGATCAGAGGTTGCGGCGCCGGATCGCGGCCCGGTTCAGACACAAACAGCAGCCCGCTCGGCCGCAGGGCCGGCGCCAGCGACGTGCCCTCCGGAAACACCGTCAACACCACCGTAAGGGTCTGGGGCGAGTTCGGGGCGCCGACGGCAGTGATCTCGATACGCCCGTAATAGACGCCCGAGCCCAACCCGGCGGGGTTCACACCGGCGTCCACGGCCGGCGGGGGGACCCCGGCAGTGCTGTCGCCGCCGGTGGCGGAGACGGAAAGCCAGGGGCCGCCCGAGACAGTCGAAGCTCTTAAGGACCACTGCATGGTTCCCTGCCCGGAATTCACCACCGCGAAGCTTTGGGCCGGCGGCGGGGGCGATCCGGCGATGGCCGCGAAGGTCAGACCCCTCTGGGAAAGCGCCAGCGAGGGGCCGGCCCCGGCCTCGATGCGGCGAATGCGTGTATTGAAGGCGTCGCTGACCAGAAGCGTCCCGGACCGGCCGACCACCAGCGACCGCGGATTGCTGAACCCGGCCCGGCGGGCGGGTCCGCCGTCGCCGGAGAACTCGGCGCGCCCCGACCCCGCATAGGTTGTGATGATGCCGGCGCGGTCCACCCGCCGGATCCGGTTGTTGGTGGCGAGGTAAAGATTGCCGTCTTCGTCGGCGGCCAGGCCGCCCACAAAGCCGATGCGGGCGGCCGCCGCCGGCCCGCCGTCGCCCGAGAAGCCGGCCTCCCCGTTGCCCGCAAAGGTCGTGAGGATGCCGCTGCGATCCACCCTCCGAACCCGGTAGTTGCCGCTGTCGCCGATGTAGAGGTTGCCGGAATTGTCGACCGCCAGCGCGCTGACGTTGTTGCTCAGCGCCGCGCGGCCAGCAGGACCGCTGTCGCCCGAGTAGCCGGTCTGGCCGCTGCCGGCCGCGGTGCTGAAGATCCCTGGCGCCGAGACCCGGCGTACGCGGTTGGCATCGAAATCGTGAAAGTACAGGTTTCCGCTCCGGTCGGCGACCAGATACTGCGGGAAGGTGATCCAGGCGAGCGTGGCGGCCACGCCTTCGGGAGCCTCGCAACAACGCCGGCTGCCGGCCACGGTCGCCAGAGTAGCCGCCGCGGTCACCCGGCGGACTACGTTGTTACTGTTATCGGTGAAGTAGACGTTGTCCTGGGCGTCGACGGCCACCGAGCTTGGCCCGTCGAGGCTGGCTCGCGTCGCCAGGACTCCGTCAGGAGAGTACCCAGCCCGCCCGCTGCCGGCTACGGTGCTGATGACGCCGCGAGGCGTCACCCGCCGGATCCGCTGGCTGTTGAAATCGGCGATGTAGAGGTTGCCTGCGGAGTCCAAAGCCATGCCGGAGGGGTTGCTGATGCGGGCCTCCACGGAAGGCCCGTCGTCGCCGTGGAAGGCCCCCCGGCCGGCCAGCGTCCTGATCCCGCCGCTCCGAACACGCCGCACGCGGTGATTGTCGCGGTCGGCGATGTAGAGGTCGCCGTCCGGCCCGATGGCCACGGCATAGGGACGGCTGAGGGCGGCGGCCAGGGCGGGTCCGCCGTCGCCCGAGAAATCCGATTGGCCGTTGCCGGCCACCGTCGTCAGGACTCCGCTGCGATCCACCCGCCGCACCCGGTGGGCGAACTGGTCGGCGATGTAGAGGACGCCGCTGGCGTCCACGAAGACCCCGGAAGGCCGGGCGAGGCGGAAGCTGGTGGCCGCCACGCCATCCTGCGTGGAGTTGCCGCCGCCCGCGATGGTCGTGATGATGCCGTCGGGCCCCACCCGCCGGATCCGGTTTCCGATGACCTCGTCGGTAAGATAGAGCACTCCGGCCGAATCGAGCGCCACGGAAGTGGGAAACCCGATGGCGGCGCGGGGGGCCGGGCCGCCGTCGCCGCCCGACTGGTTTTCCCCGTTGCCCGCCACCGTCGTGATGATGCCGGCAGGGTCGACGCGCCGGACCCGGTTGTTGCCACGGTCGCCGATGTACAGGTTGCCGCGGCTGTCGAGCGCGACGCTCGAGGGTCCCCGCAACAGGGCGGCCGTGGCCGGCCCGCCGTCGCCGCCAAAACCGGCCCAACCGGTCCCCGCCACCGTCGTAATGATACCCGAAGGGCTGACCTTCCGGATGCGGTGGTTGAAGGTGTCGGCAATGAACAGGTTCCCGGAGGCGTCCAGCGCCACGCCGGTGGGATTGGCCAGGTTGGCGGCGCGGGCCGGCCCCCCGTCGCCGGCGTAGCGCGGCAGCCCCAGGCCCGCCGCCACCGTAATGATCCCCTCGCGATTCACCTTGAAGATGGTGTTGAGAGCCGGGTCGGCGATGTAGGCATTTCCCTGAGGGTCGAAGGCCATCCCGGAGGGACCGGCCAGTTGGGCCTCCACCGCCGGGCGGCCGTGGTCGGGGAACAGCCAGTCCCGGCCGGCCACCGTGGTGATGATCCCCTGGGCGAAGCCCGTGGTGGCCAGTAACACAGGCATTCCTGCCTGTCTTATCGATAATGCGCGCCACATCACCGGGCCTGGGCGATTCTCATCTCGGAGCGCCGGATCAGCCGGGACCACACCGTCTGCGGATCGGCATCGAACACCATCGCCGGGTCCCCGCGCAGTACATGCCAGGTCCCCAGCTCCATTTCAAACTCCAACTGCCCCGCCGCCCACCCGGAGTAGCCCAGGTAGACCCGAAGGGCGCTCGCCTCCGTCGCGCCGGCCAACGATTTCTCCAGCAGCGCCTTGCTGGTGACGAGGTGCACGTCAGCAAAGACCAAACGGGCATCCTCCGTTTTGAAGCGACCGCGGAGCAGGGCGATGGCCCCGGTTCCCACCGGACCGCCCCAGTGCGCCAGCTCGGAGCGGCCCTTGGCTTCCTTGAGATCTTCCAAGACCCGGGAGAGCGGGAGCTTCGTCCGGCGGTTGATGACCAGGCCCATGACGCCGTCTTCGTCGTATTGAACCAGCAGAATCACCGTTTCGGCGAAGTTCGGATCCGGCAGGTCGCGCCGGGCCACCAGAAACCTGCCGGCGGCCAGATCCTTGACCCGCGCCCCGGCCTGGGCCGGGAGCCGGCGCGGACCTGGGGCCTGCAAGGAGAGCGGCTGGGGGCCTGCTGCCAGCCCGATCACCGGGACCAGACACAGCAAGCCGTGAAATCGGTTGGCCATGCTGGCCCTAATTATGACATCCGCGACCAGCCACCGACCACAAAAGTGAGCCGACCGAGCGATGTCATCCCGACAGCAAGCCGTGAAATCGGTTGGCCATGCTGGCCCTAATTATGACATCCGCGACCAACCACCGACACAAAAGTGAGCCGACCGAGCGATGTCATCCCGAGCGTAGCGAGGGATCTGCTTTTCGCCCCGCACACAACAGCAGATCCCTCGCTGCGCTCGGGATGACAAGTGTGCTTAACCGTTTTGGGGAGTTTGCTGGGATGTGAGGCGACGTGGCGCACGCTTCAGCGTGCCGGCGTGGGCTTCAGCCCACGCTGCGTGGTTTCACCCGCACCCTTCGGCGAGCTGAAGCTCG
>Ga0247727_10019642_pt1 | contig 10447 bp, 3 predicted proteins | sample WisWelCaveWW1625_FD_202498 | JGI IMG/M metagenome (GOLD analysis project Ga0247727, IMG submission 202498) | Biofilm microbial communities from Wishing Well Cave, Virginia, United States - WW16-25 | ecosystem: Environmental > Aquatic > Deep subsurface > Groundwater > Cave microbial mat | place... | reverse complement strand
CTCCGCCAGCTCGATGCGAAAGCCGCGCAACTTGATTTGATGATCGAGCCGGCCGAGAAATTCAATGCTGCCATTCGACAAGTAGCGCGCGAGATCGCCGGTTTTATACAAACGGCTGCCCGGCGTGCGGCCGTAAGGATCGGGAATGAATTTTTCCGCGCGCAACTCGGGTCGATTGACATAGCCGCGCGCCAAACCTTCGCCGCCGATGTGTAACTCGCCCGGCACACCGATCGGCGTTGCGTTCAAGTGCGCATCCAAAATATAAAATTGTGTGTTGGCAATCGGCTGTCCAATAGGCGCCGCGCTCTTTGCCGAGGCGTCTTTTGCCGAAGCCACGCGATAAGCGCCGGACCAAATCGTCGTCTCCGTCGGACCGTACATATTCCACAATGCAGCGGATTTGGCGAGCAGCTTTTCCGCTAAATCGCGTGGCAGGGCTTCGCCGCCGCAGAGAATTTTTAAATGTAGGCAGCCTAACCATCCGGATTCCAACAATAATCGCCACGTTGCCGGAGTCGCTTGCATAATAGTCGCGCTGGATTCAGTCAGTTGCGTACTCAATTGCGCGCCGTCTTTGGTGATTTCGTGGCTCAGCAGCACTAAACGACCGCCGGTCATCAGCGGCAGGTAAATTTCGAGCGCCGCAATATCGAAGGATAACGTGGTGACCGACAGCAGAACATCAGAGGCCGCCATTCCTGGCTGCTGGCGCATCGAGCACAGAAAATTCACCAACGCCCGCTGGGTGATCGCCACGCCTTTAGGTTTGCCCGTGGAGCCGGAAGTGTAAATCACGTAAGCCAAATTCTCGGGTGTAACTTCGACCACAGGATTTTCTTCGCTCGCTCGAGCAATCTTCGGCCAATCGGTGTCCAAAAAGAGCAATTGACAATTGTTAATTGACAATTGATAATTGACCATTGTTAATTGCGTGGTCAGCAGCACCGGCGCTTGCGAATCTTCGAGCATGAAGCGCAAGCGCTCCGGCGGAAAAGCCGGATCGAGCGGCACGTACGCGGCGCCGGCTTTCATAATGCCGAGCAGGCCGACCATCATTTCCAGCGAGCGCTCGACGCAAATGCCGACCATCGTTTCCGGCCTTACGCCGCAACAGCGAGACAGATAATGCGCCATTTGATTGGCGCGCCGGTTCAACTGGCGATACGTCAGTTGCCCGTTTTCAAAAACCACCGCAATCGCCTCGGGCGTCCGCTCCGCTTGCGCTTCAAACAGATGGTGAAAACATTTTTCTTGTGGGTAAGTCGTCTCCGTATCATTCCAGGTGATGAGCAATTGCCGGCGCTCGGCTTCCGGCAGCAACGGCAAATCGCTCAAACGTTGATCGGGATTAGCGACGACGCCTTCCAACAGCGCGCGAAAATGCTCCAACATCCGCGTGATCGTGCCGGCCTCGAACAGATCGGTGTTATACTCCAAAGCGCCGGCGATATGGCCGCCTTCTTCCCACATGTAAAGGCTCCAATCAAACCACGCGGTCGGATAGTTGATATCCATGCGGCTCGCCGTCAAACCGGGGAGCTCGAAGGACGAGCGCGAGGTGTTTTGCCAAACGAACAACACTTGAAAGAGCGGTGAGCGGCTCAAGTCGCGCTGCAACTGCAGCTCGTCGACCAATTTCTCAAACGGCAATTCCTGGTGATCGTAAGCGCCTAACGCGGTTCGGCGAACTTGCGCGAGCAGTTGGCGAAAGCCCGGATTTTTGCTCAAATCGGCGCGCAGCGGCAGCATGTTGACGAAAAAGCCGATCAATTCTTCCAACTCCGGACGCTGGCGATTGGCAACCGGCGTGCCGACGACGATATCATTCTGGCCCGTGTACCGATAGAGCAAAATCTTAAACGCGGCCAGCAGCGTCATGAATAAAGTCGCGCCCTCTTTTTGGCAAAGAGCATTCAGCGCTTTCGACAAACTCTCCGGCAGCGCAAAGGACTCGTGCGCCCCGTTAAAAGTTTGGGACACCGGGCGCGGGCGATCCGTGGGCAGCTCCAACACCGGCGGCGCGCCGGCAAGCTCCTGCTTCCAATAGGAAAGCCGGGAGGCCAACACGTCGCCTTGTCCCGCTTCGCGGGACCGCTGCCAAATCGCAAAATCCGCATATTGAATGGGAAGTTCCCGCAAGGGCGAAGGCTTGCCGGCAGCGAAGGCTTCGTAGAGCGTTTTCAATTCACGGATGAAAACATCCAGCGACCAACCATCGAACGCGATGTGATGCATCGTCGGCAAAAACACGTGCTCGGTTTCGCCCAATTGCAGCAGCGTGGCGCGAAATAGCGGGCCTTTCTGCAGATCAAACGCGCGCCGGGCTTCCGACGCGGCGAGGCGCGGCGCTTCGGCCTCGCGTGCCTTTTCCGGCAAAGAACACAAATCAACGATAGCAAGCTGCACCGTCATTTCCGGCGCAATGACCTGGATCGGTTGGCCATCGGCCATTGCAAAAGTGGTGCGCAAAACTTCATGGCGGCGCACGATTTCGTTGAGGCTCTTTTCCAGCGCCGCCAAATCCAGCCGGCCTTGCAAACGCACGGTTTGCGGAATATGATACGGAATGCCGGGCTCGAGCTGATCCAAAAACCACAGCCGCTGCTGTGCAAAGGACAAAGGCAAAGCGCCGGTCTCTCGCGTTCTCGGCAGAATCGGCAGGCTCTCAATGTCAACGCCCTCTTGCCGGAGCAGTTTCTCAAAACTCGCGCGTTTTTCCGGCGAGAGCGCCGCAATGCGTTTGGCGATTTCGATTTTATTCAACATTTTCCGCTTTGTTTTTCTGCCATGGTAAACTCCCGGCCCCACTTCAGTAAAAAAGGCATTAATTTAGCGATGTGAAGTCGGAGTGCAAACTTTAGTTTGCGAAACTAAAGCTTCGCACTCCGCTTCAAATTGCTAAGCTCTTACTACCTCAATTTTGCACGCGGGAGCGCAATGTATTATGTTTGACCGAGTGCTTCTGACAAACTCCGTTAGGAGTGAAAGGTTTATGGAAATTTGATCCTCAGGATTTTTGAACTCCGAAGGAGCGACATGTTGGATTTCTCCAGAAAAGACGCTTTGAACGTTCAAGAAAAAACATTTCACTCCTACGGAGTTTTCAAAACTGGAATGGTGCATTGCTATAAACATTCCACTCCTAACGGAGTTCAAAGCCAATTCAGTCGTGAAAAAAAATTGCGTGATCCAATTGGTGAATTCACATATCGATCAAATTCGCGTCAATTACGGATTCGGTCAAATTCGCTGCAAAATTAAGGTTCTACTGTTCCGCTTTTTCCGCCAACAGCGCCTGCACTTCCTCCTCCGAGGCGCCTTCCACCATTTGCAGCAGTTGCGCCATTTTTTCAATCGTGTTATCCTCGGGCCGGCGCGCCTTCTCAACGTGCGCCGCCAGCTCGGCGACGGTCGGCGCTTCAAAAATTTTTTGCACGGATATTTCCATCTGAAAAGCCTGGCGCAGCCGGCCAATGACTTGAATCGCCAGCAACGAATGGCCGCCCAGCTCAAAAAAGTTATCGTCAACGCCCACCTGCGCCATGCCGAGAAGTTCCTGCCAGATGGCAGACACGGCGCGTTCGACCTCATTGCGAGGCGCCACATACGCGGTCGATAATTCCGCGCGCGCGGATAACGCCGTCTCAGATTCATCACGATCCAAGCCGTCATCAACTTCGCGCGTTTCCTGCGGCAAAGCTTCCAGCTTGATCCAGCGCTCGATTCTCGCCGGCAAATCACCGGTGGAAACGACGATCTGGCCGATAGCGCCGACAGATAAAATTCTGTCAAAAACTTCCACACCTTCGATCGGTGTGATAACCAGCTCGTCCTCGCTCGCCATTCCCCCTTCGCGCTCTAAGTTCTGCCCTTTGCCTTTTGCTTTTTGCTCTTTGCTCTTTGCTCCTTCCCAGCCGTCCCAATTCACGCTGATCCAGCGGCTCGACTGAATCTGATTGTGCCGGTGCGTGAAAGCGTCCATAAAAATATTGGCGGCCGCGTAAGCCGTGTAGCCGATGCCGCCCAACACTGAAGAGAGCGACGACAGCAGCATGCAAAAATCAAGCTCTTTGCCCGCCAAAACTTTTTCCAGAATGTGCAGCCCGTTTATTTTGGGTTGAAAATGGCGCTCACAATCCGCGGCGTTGAGAGCGCTGATCATTTGAAAGGCGTTCTCATCCATAATGCCAGCCGCGTGAATAACGCCGTGCAGCGCGCCAAAGCGTTCATACGTTTGTCCAATCACCGCCTGCATCTGCTCCAAATCCGCAGCATCGGCGACCGGCGCCAAAACTTCTGAACCCAACTTTTCCAGAGCCTGCACTTTCCTCAACTTTTGGCTGACGACATCATCTTCGCCGTGCGTTGCGAGCCACGACTCCCATTCGTTTCTGGCCGGCAAGCGCGAGCGTCCAGTTAAAACCAGTTTTGCGTTTGCAACTTTAGCAAAATGCTCTGCAAGCTTGAGGCCGATATGGCCCAAACCGCCGGTGATGAGATAAACGCCGCCCGGCCGCAATCTATCTGCTGGCACTCTTTGCTCTTCGCCCGTCGCTTTTCGTCCGTCGCCTGTCAAGCGCAACGGCTCGAACGTCTGAACCCAACGATGTTTTCCGCGATAGGCAACGACGTGATCCGAGGAATCGGAAACCAGATCGGCAATCAGCTTGTCAACTTCGGCTGTGGATTCCGGCCGCGCTACGTCGAGGTTGCGGCAGATGAATCCGGGAAATTCCTGCGGGATGACGTGACACAGCGCGAGAACCGTCGCCTGTTCCGGATGCAGGGTTTCTTCGCCGGTGACTTCGTGCACATTGCTGGTTACGACGGCGAGGCGCGGCGCGGCGGAGAGTTTCTGCTTTGCCAATGCCTGCGCGAGATAAACAAGACTGTAAAAAATTGAAAAGCGAAAATTTTCAATTTCCAGTTGCAAATTTTCAGCGCCCCACAGATGCACGATTCGCTCCGGCATTTTATCCAACTTGGCGAGTGCATCGAGCAAAGCCTCATAATCAGCCGGACGGTGGGGATTCAACTGATAAACGCGATCATCGAGTCGAGCAAAATTTTCCCCGGCATTGACGACAAAAACCTCATGGCCGCATTGTTGGAGGCGTTTCGTCAATGCCTTGCACAAGGCGGTGGCATTCGCAAAAATCAGCCAGCGCCATTTTTGCTCAAGTGAACTGACCGGTCGCTTAAATTCGCCATCTGGCAAAGCTTCAACAAATTCCAGCGACCGGCCAGTGCCATTCGCCAAATCCATCCGCTTCTCAAGTGAACTGACCGGTCGCTTAAATTCGTCATCTAGCAAAGCTTCAGCAAATTCCAGCGACCGGTCAGTGCCATTCGCCAAATCAAGCCGCTTCCACGACGGGAGATAAAACCAATCGGCGAGGTTGGCTTTCTTCACGAAGGGCGACGGGCGAGCGGCAACGGGCGCGTTCGGCAACGGCGCGATCCAGCAGCGTTGGCGCTCGAACGGATAGGTGGGCAACGCGACGCGACGGCGTTTTTCGTTCGCATAAAATCCGGACCAATCCACCGGCGCGCCGGCGAGCCAAAGCTTGCCCAACGCCTTCAGCAAAAACGCCGCGTCGGATTGCTGGTCATGGGGATGGCGCATTGAGGAGATAATCGTTGGCGCGCTTTTTTTGTCCCGCGGCGATTCGGCCAACGTGCTCAACGTACGGCCCGGCCCGACTTCCAACAAAACGCGATCCGGTTCTTTGAGCAACTCTTTCACGCCCTCGGCAAAGCGCACGGTTTGGCGCAAATGCCGCGCATAATAATTCGGCTCAGTCGCGTCTTTGGCGGTGATCCACGCGCCCGTCACATTCGAGAGATACGGAATTTTCGGCGCTTGCAATTTCACGCGCCGCATTTCCGCCACGAACGCGTCGAGAATCTCATCCATCATCGCCGAATGAAAGGCGTGCGAAGTCTGCAAACGCCGGCAGCCCGCGACCTTGGCCGCGAGCAAAGCTTCGAATTCATTCACAGCTTCGTTCGGGCCGGAAACCACACAGCTTGAAAATTCATTGATCGCCGCGAGTGAAAGCTTGCCGTTGAGCATCGCTTCAACTTGTTCCACCGGCAGCGGCACGGCCAGCATCGCGCCGCCGGGCAAATTTTGCATCATCCGGCCGCGTTTGGCAACGAGCATTAAAGCGTCATCCAGCGAAAAAACTTCGGCGAGACACGCCGCAACGTATTCGCCGATGCTGTGGCCGATCATCGCTTGCGGCCGCACGCCCCAGTCCATCCACAACTGCGCCATTGCATATTCCATCACAAACAGCGCCGGCTGGGTAATATAAGTTTGCTTTAATTCTTGTGTCGCTGTTTCTTCATCTCCGGCTGGCGGATACAACACGCGGCGCAAATCAAAACCGAGATGCGGTTTGAGGCAGTCACAGCAACGATCGACTTGCTCGCGAAAAACGGCTTCGGTTTGATAAAGCTCCAATCCCATGTTGACGTATTGCGCGCCCTGTCCGGGAAACATAAACGCGATCGCGCTTTCGCCGGCGCTTTGGAAACGCGTCAGCACGCGTTTGGGATCGCGATTTGACAACGCCGCAACGGCTTCATCGACGCTTCCGCAAACCACCGTGCGGCGATGATTGAAACGCTTGCGGCCGGTTTGCAAGGTGAAAGCGACATCGGCCAAACTGTTCGCCGGTTGGCCGGTTCGCCGGTTGGCCGGTTGATCAAATTTCAGCGACCGGTCAGTATCGCGATGCTGCGCGAGATACTCGGCTAAATTCGCCGTCGCTTTTTCCAACGCCGAATTGGTTTTTGCCGAAAGCACGAGCAACTGATGAGACCGCGAGCTCGAAGAGGGTTCGGCAACGGGCGCTTCTTCAACGACGACGTGCGCGTTAGTGCCGCCAATGCCGAACGAGCTGACGCCGGCGCGGCGCCTTGCCCCGGCGGGATTGGTTTCCCACTCCGCCAGTTTCGCATTCACATAAAACGGGCTGTTGGCGAAGTCGATTTTGGGATTGGGTTTTTCAAAATGCAAGCTCGGCGGAATTTCCTGATGCTGCAACGCCAGCACGGTTTTGATCAGGCCGGCAGCGCCGGCGGCGGCGTCGGTGTGGCCGATGTTGGTTTTGACGGAGCCGATCGCGCAGAAATTTTTCTTATCGGTGCGGCCGCGAAATGCCTGTATCAGCGCCGCGATCTCGATGGGATCGCCGAGATTGGTGCCGGTGCCATGCGTTTCGATGTAGCTGACCGTCTCCGGCTCCACGCCGGCGACCGCGAGCGCTTCGGTGATCACTTGCGCCTGTCCATTCACCGACGGCGCGGTGAAGCCGACTTTGTCGGAACCGTCATTATTAATAGCAGAACCTTTGATGACAGCGCAAACGCGGTCTCCGGCTGCAAGCGCCTCTTGCAAACGTTTGAGCACGACGATGGCGACGCCGTTGCCGTTCGTTGTGCCGTTGGCGTTGGCATCGAACGCGCGGCAATGCCCATCGGGAGAATACGTTCCGCCTTCCTGATAAACGTAACCGGCTTTATGCGGAACCTGCACGAGAACGCCGCCGGCCAGCGCCAGATCGCATTCGCCGTTGAGCAGACTTTGGCAGGCGAGATGCGTCGCCACCAGTGAAGTGGAGCAAGCGGTTTGCACGGTGAAAGCCGGGCCGCGCAAATTCAATTTGTACGAAACGCGCGTGCTCAAAAAATCCTTGTCATTGCCAATCGCCACCGGCAAGCTGACCGCGGCGCCAAGCTGCGCCGGGTTCGCCATCAGATTATTGAGCAGATAAGAATTTACGCCGACGCCGGCGTAAACGCCGATGGCGCCTTCATAGCGTTCGGCGTCGTACCCGGCATTTTCCAGCGCTTCCCAGGCGCACTCGAGAAAAAGACGGTGCTGCGGATCCATCAACGCGGCTTCGCGCGGATTATAGCCGAAGAAGGCGGCGTCAAATTTATCGATGTCTTCGATGATGCCGGCCGCTTTGACATAATCGGGCGCGCCGTACGACGCCGGGTCAATGCCGGAGGCCTTCAGCTCCTCATCGGTGAAAAAAGTGATTGACTCCACGCCGTGACGCAGATTCCGCCAAAATTCCTCGACATTCTTCGCGCCGGGAAATCGGCCGGCCATGCCGACGACGGCGATTTCCAAGCCGGTGGTTGGTTGTGAGTTCGCCATGTGGTTAATCGTTTTGCCTTTCAATATACACAACGCGGACAAGCCGCAACTAAACAGGTTTTAAAAAAAAATGCCCAACGGATTAAAAAACGACCAACAGATAAAGCGCATCGTCCCATTGCGCGGGATAAAACTTTAAGTAAAAACAAGGCTTTTAAATCCGTTGGTCGTTTTTTCATCCGTTGGCTTGATTTATCTGATGACGCTAAAAAAGTCAGATTTTTTTTCTAACTTTTGCTGCGCAATGGCCTAATTCAACTTCTCGCTTCGAGCCGGCGCTGCACCGCTTCGCTTTTTGCCATCGCCGCCGCAATGAGATCGGCAACCAGCAGCGATCCCTGCGTGTTCAAGTGGACGATGTCGTAGAGATACGCGCTTTCTTTGGGAACATTGGCCTCCAGATCGATCAAAAGCACGCCGTTCTCGCGCGCCACTTTGCGAATGGCCGCGTTGAAGCGGTCGAGCAAGCCCTTGTACGTCGCGTAATCGACCCCCGAGTCGGCCTGGACCTTTTCCATCGTTTTTTTAACTTTGTTGTCCGGGTTCTCTTTGAAGCGGTTGAATTGGGTCATGAGCACGGGCGTGATTTTTCTCGCCCGGCAGATGGAGACAAAAATGTTCAAATTGGCCGCAAATTCCTCGACGATATTTGCCGGAACGGTTTTTGGCGCACGCTCTTTTGCCGCTTCCTCCCGCTCGCCAACCAAATCATTTTCCGCGGCGCCGCGCCCCATGCCGAGGCGAAAGGCGATGCCGGGAAAAACCGCTTCGCGAATGGCGCTCGAGAGGCGTTCGAGCCGGCCGGTGGTGTCCTGCTCAACCACCAGCAGCGAGCGGCTTTTGGGCCCGCTCCAGTAGCTCTGGCCGGAAGACAGCAGCAAGGCGTTCACATCATTGATATTTTCCATCAACACCACCATGTCCGGGCGCAGGGGGACGATTTTATTCAGCAGCACATTCAAGCAATGATAAGAGTTGTTGGCGCGGAAGCCGGCGTTGTAAGAATTGATCTTTTTGTTAAACTTTTCGCTCAATGCGACGCCAACCCGATAGGGGAAGCGCTTGTCTTCATCCACCACGAGACATTCGGTGGTCGAGCCGCCGACAAAGACCAGGGAAAAATCCGGATCATCGTAAATCCTGGAAGGCCGGATAAAGCCGTTCGCATCCGTTCGCAGCGAGTATTCCGTGCGGTCCAGGTCGTCAACCTGGGCGTTTTGAAGCTTTCCCAGCGTTCGGGCCTTGAGGCGAATCAGCGAGTTCAGGTTCGGCGGATGCTCGCGCAGCCGGATGTGGCGCCGAACCGGCGCCGGAGGCGGCAAGGCTTTTTCCAAAATGTATTCCGTCACGCCCACGGCGAGAAGGACAAAAACCGCGACGATCCCGAACAAAGTTTTTTTGGCGTTGCGCTCGAACCAAGTTTGCTGCTCAGACATATTCGTACTCCTCGCTCGGACACCTAGTTTTTTTCATCTACTTTGATCACCAACGTATCTTTAACGGCCCCCGATGCCTACCGCCACCACGCGGGCATGGACATCCATTGCCACTGATACTTTTCCTGAGCCTGCCGTTCATTTCACCGCTGCAGGCTCATCTTCCGCACTTGCGAAAATGTTCCGGCCCCGCCAATGGCGGGATCTACGGCTTGCAAGCGATAGAAATAAATTCCACTCAAAGCCGCGTGACCTCGGCGATCTTTGCCATCCCAGCGCACGCGATGATAACCGGCGCCGTATTCCATATTGGCCAACGTGCGAATCTCCTGGCCGAGCATGTTGAAGATTCGCAGCGTCACGTGACTCGCGTTCGGCAGTTGAAAGGCAATCTCGGTTTCCGGATTGAATGGATTCGGATAATTTTGTTCCAACTGAAACGCGGCCGGCGCATTGGTCATCCGCTCTTTTGTCACAAATGCCGGCTTCGCCGAGCTTGAGCCACCGGTCAACGGCGTCATTTCGATCGCGTTCACCAACGCCGCTTTGGTGATCATCGTGAACTTCAAATCCAAAATGCCGTCACTCACATTTACCCGCAAACTCTTCCTGATCGCCGTGTGCGCGCCGGCCTCGGCCTCGACGTTCAAATTGTCGAAAATAACCGCGCCTTCGGCGAAAACATCCATCACCGCGCTGGCCGCGCCAAAGGCCGGCGCCGCCAAATACAATTTCACCTCATAATTGCCGGAGGAGGGCACGGCAAATTTGTATTCAAATGTGCCTTCAGCCTTGCCGCGCAGCGTCTGATACAGCAAATCATCAAAGGTGG